>Ga0181535_10008354_pt1 | contig 10210 bp, 9 predicted proteins | sample PEATcosm2014_Bin_44_FD_119774 | JGI IMG/M metagenome (GOLD analysis project Ga0181535, IMG submission 119774) | Peatland microbial communities from MTU Mesocosm Facility, Houghton, MI, USA - PEATcosm2014_Bin17_30_metaG | ecosystem: Environmental > Terrestrial > Soil > Wetlands > Peat | place...
ATGGCGCTGAGGAATCCGGGCAGTCCGGCGAGGATGGCGGCAACCCCCAGAATGCGCGCGAGCAGGCGCGCGACGGGCGAGAGACCCAGCACGGTCAGATAGAACGAACTTTGGAGCAGGATCACGAGAAAGGCGCAGGCCCATTTGACCAGGGAGTGCGGGCGGATCGAGGCCCAGGCCGCTGGGCTGTGTTGTTGGGTGACTCCCAGGATAGCGAGGTTTTCGGCAACGTCGTAGCCTGCCGCGACGAGGATGAGAACGATGCAGACCGGGCCGAGCGCAGCGATCCAGCGGCGATCCGACCGCCGTTGCAAAATGGCGATGGAGATGAACAGCGCGACGTAGCTCGGGATGTATCCGAAGTCGATGTATTGCTGGTGAGCCATTTCGGCCATGTTCTGTCCGGGGGTGAGAATTTCGACGGGCCACGGAGGCCTGGCCATTTGCATGGCGAGCACCGGGTTATTGACTCCATAGGGCAACGCGGCTGGGCGAGTCCAGTGTTGGGCGAGGGAAACCTGGAGCCAGACGCCAAACGACAGCACAGCCAGCGAGGCGGCGAAGGCCAGAAGCCAGACGGTTCGAGCGCGGGGATGCATTCCTTGTGATTGTACGCCGATTGGCAGGCAGTCTGTTCCATCGCAATCCGTGAGAGAATACGCCGAAAGGAGATGCATGTCACCCATACACTACGCAGCCTTCCTGGCAGCCGCGGCCGTTCTACCTCTGCTGGCTCAGAGACCGCCCGCCGCTGAATCGCCCGCCGTCCCGGCCGCCGAAGAGAAGCCTGCTCCCATCCCGTCGGAGACAACTTCCGCGACGGACCACGAACTGCCGCTCGACGGCAAGACGATCCGCTACAAGGCCACGGCCGGCACGCTGTTGATCGACGGCGACGACGAAAAGCCCTATGGGATCGTTTTCTATGTGGCGTACACGCTGAACGGCGTCAGCGATCCACGCTCGAGACCGGTCACCTTCCTTTACAACGGAGGGCCGGGCTCGGCGAGTCTGTGGCTGCGCATGGGTTCCATCGGGCCGGTGCGCGTGGCCACCGCCAGTCCGGAAGCGACGGGCGCGGCTCCGTACCAGGTTCAGCCGAACCAGTACACGCTGCTGGACAAGACCGACCTGGTATTCGTGGACGCGGTGGGGACCGGCTATTCGCGGCCGGTTGGAAAAGCAACGATCAAGAACTTCGCCGGGACGGACCAGGATGTGCAGGCATTTGCCAAATTCATCCAACGCTACGTGAGTTTGAACCACCGGTGGAACTCGCCCAAATTTCTGTTCGGCGAATCGTACGGCACCACGCGCTCGGCGGCCCTGGTGGATGCGCTGGAGAACGGCGGCATGTCGTTCAACGGCGTGATTCTGATGTCCACGATCTTGAATTATTTCGCGCTGGCACCGGGAAGCGATGCGGTCTACATCGGGAACCTGCCCTCCTACGCGGCCATCGCCTGGCATTACGAGAAGATCGCACACAAGGGACGGGATGAAAAGACGTTTCTCGACGAAGTGCGGGCGTTCGCGCGCGGCCCTTACGCGGAAGCCATGGCGCAGGGCCAGAACCTGCCGCAGGCGCAGGTGGACGCGATGGCCGCAAGGCTGGCGAGCTACACCGGGCTGAGCGTGCAGTACCTTAAGGAAGCCAATCTGCGAGTGAGTCCGAGCCGTTTCCGTAAAGAACTGCTGCGGGACCAGCGCATGATCGTGGGACGATACGATGCGCGGTTTGAAGGAACCGATGCCGACGCGGCCGGCGAAACCCCGGGCTACGATCCGTCGAGCTCCGGCATCACCGGGGCGTTTGTATCCGCGTTCCACGATTATCTGGACCGCGAGCTGAAATACACGACCAAGGAGACTTACTTCCCGAGGGGTCCGAAAGTGAATGAGGACTGGGATCACGCCCACCACCCGCCGGGAGCGGGCGGACCCGGGCCGCAAGGGCCGCCGCTGCGGGAACCGTATGTGGCGGGAGATCTGGCGGATGCGATGCGGAAGAATCCACGGCTGAAAGTGTTTTCCGCAAACGGATTGTTCGATCTGGCGACGCCATTCTTCATTACCGAGTACGATCTGGCGCATATGGAGCTGGAGCCGAAGCTGCGCGGGAATATCGAGTTCGCATATTACCATTCGGGTCACATGATTTATCTGAACGTGGATGCGTTGAAGCAGTTGAAATCGGATTTGGCGGGCTTTTATTCGCGCGCGGCGGGAGGGGATTGAGGGGGCGTTTCGAAGAGGGCGGCCTGGGAGGCCGCCGCAGGCCGCGGGCCTGCCCCACGACGTATAATGTGGATGAAAGAATGGCAACTCGACCGAAAAGAGGAGAAATCCACCTTATCGCACTCGAACCGGCGGTAGGGCAGAAGGTCACGGAAACCAGGCCTGCCCTGGTCGTCCAGAACGACACTTACAGCCGCCGTAGCGCCACGATCCTAGTAGCGCCGATCACATCCGCCGTGAGACTTCCTCTCTCGCCCCTGCATGTCCTACTGCCCGCCGATTCTTCCACCGGCCTGACGGTTCGCTCCGTCGCGGTCTTCGACCAAATCCGGGCGGTAGACCGCAAACGGCTGATGAAGAAGCTTGGAGCGGTTGACGTGTTGGTTCAAGCGCAGGCCGATGAAGCTATCGGAGCCGCTTTTGGTCTGACTGTTTCCCTATTAGATCTGTACCTGGAATCGCGGCCAACTATCACGGACGCCATCTCCGCAAGTACCAAGGATTTCAAGACCGGACGTTACGAAAGATAGGGATTGGCGACATAAGTGCTAGTGCCGCCCATTCGCAGTGTGAAGTTCTACACCAACGAAGCTGGGAAGACGCGCCGGGGCGCGTGCTGCGTCCCATCGCCAACCCGGCCACCGGGGAGTGATTGCGCAGGTTCCCTATACGACACCGCGGACGATGACGCCGCTTGAGGGATACGATGACGCGGCGCAAGCGTGCCCGTCCAGATTTCCTGCATGGATTGCGATGAACGCCGAATGAACTAGCAGCCAGGCGGCCTGAGAGGCCGCCGCAGGCCACGGGCCTGCCCCACATTGCGGCAAGCCGCGGTCAAGGGAAAGGCCGATTGACAATCGGCCTGCAGGTTGGCAACCTGCCCCACAAGGTTATTCGTAACGCAGGGCGATGAGCGGATCTACCCTGGACGCGCGGCGCGCGGGTAAATAGCCGGACGCAATGGCGACGGCGATCATGATTCCCACGGCCCCACCCAACGTCACGGGATCGGCGGGTTTCAGGCCAAACAGCTTGCTTTGGATGAGGCGCGCACAGGCCAGGCTGGCAGGCACTCCGGCCGCTAGTCCGATGGCGATGAGCACCGCCGTCTCGCGCAGGACCATGCGCACCACCGCACCTCGCTCCGCCCCCAACGCCATGCGAATGCCGATTTCATTGGTGCGCTGCGCCACCGCGTAGGAAAGCACGCCGTACAGGCCGATTGCAGCGAGCAGCAGGGCCACGCCGCCGAAGACCGTGGAGAGTTGCGCGATGATGCGCTCCTGGCGCATATTGTCGTCCAGCATCGCCACGAAGGGTTGTACTCTGCCGATCGGGATGGCTGGATCGTAGGCCAGAATGGCTTTGCGCACCGCCTGCATCACGGCGCCTAGCTCGCCAAAGGTCCGGATCTCATAATTCATGTCCGGCGGGAAGTCTCCCAAGGGCTGCATCGCGGAGAGATAGAAGCGGCGAAAGATTTCCCGCCGCAGGCTGTGGTCCCGCGCGTCGCGGGCCACGCCCACGATCACGAACGTTTTATGCGTGTCCGGGAACTCGTCGGTCACGTGCTTGCCGATAGGGTTTTGCGTGCCGAAGTAGAATTTGGCGAAAGCCTCGTTGACCACGCAGACGGCTTCCGCCGACTCCACGTCCTGCGGACCGATGTCCCGCCCGAGCAGGATGGGGATGCCTACCGTGGCAAAGTAAGCGGGGCCGGCCTGGTCGAAGCGCGCGTGGAGGTCCTGCGGCTTTTGCGACTTGTAACCCTCCACGCTGATCTTGTCGCCGGACTCGCTGCCGCTAAAAAGACCATTCGAGGAATACGCCACGCCGCGCACGCCAGGGATGCGCGCCAGCCGCTCGCGCACTTCGTTATACGCGATGGGGAGCCGCTTGCCCGAGTAGCCGCCCGAAAGGAAGTCGACGTCCACCAGCGCCAACTTCTCCCGCTGGTAGCCCAGATCGACGTTCTCCAGGTTGCGCAGCGTGCGGATGAACCACCCGGCGCCGATCAGGAGCATTACGGAGAGTGCGATCTGGCCAATCACCAGGATTTTGCCCACGCCGATTTTGGCGCTGCTGCCGGTCATCCCGCGCCCGGCCTCTTTCAATGTGCTGCTGACGTTGATTCGCGCGGACCTCCAGGCGGGGGCCAGGCCGAAGACCACGCCGGTGAGCAGCGAGACTCCTAAGGTGAAAAACAGGACCCGCAGATCGGGCCGCGCATCCAACGCTACGGAACCGGCGCGGTCTCCAACCAGCGCGACAAGCAACTGCACGCCATACACCGCCAGCAGGCTGCCGAGCAATCCGCCCGCTACGGAGAGCATCAGGCTTTCGGTGAGAAACTGCCGGACGATGCGCGCGCGGCCCGCGCCCAGCGCGAGGCGCACGCCCATTTCCTTTTGCCGCGCGGTGGCGCGTGCCAGCAGCAGGTTGGCGACATTGGCGCAAGCGATGACCAGCACCAGCGCGACCACGGCCATCAGCACGTACAGCGGGTCGGCAAAATTGCCGCGCAAGCTGGAGACGCCGGCCCCGGCATCGTGCAGCACCAGATTCTGCTTTAAGATGTCGGGCTGGCTCCGGCTGAGTTTCGAAAACTCCTCGGCCACCACCTGCTTGAAGACGACGTCCACGTTAGCCTGCGCCTGCTTGCGCGAAACGCCGGGCTTGAGGCGGCCGATCACGTGCAGCCACATGACCTTCTCCGCGATGTGGCCGGGATCGTCTTCGAGCCACATGCGGCCGGGCATAATCTGCGGCTGCATGTCGAGCGGAATCCACAGATCGGGGGCTTCGCCTACGTTTTCGCCGAGAAAATGGGGCTGCGCCACGCCGATGATGGTCAGGTTGGCTTTGGCGATGCGGACGCGGGAATCCAGCACGGAGAGCGATCCGCCAAAGCGGCGCTGCCAGAACTCGTAGCTGATCACGGCGTAGGGAGCGCTGCCGGGGCCGCGCTCATCGGCGGGCGTGAAGGTGCGGCCGATGGCGGTGGTGGCGCCAAGCACGTTGAAATATCCGCTGCTGACGAGCCGGGTGCGCAGTTCTTCGGGGGCTTTGCCATCGATGCTGGCGTTGTTCCTGTCCAGTTGGCTCTGCGCGGCGAGCATGCCGGAGAATGACTGTGCGCGGTCGCGCAGGGCTTCAAATTCGCGATTCGAGAGGATGCCGCGCTCGCCCGTGGAGGTGCCGATGTTCACGCCTCCGGAGGTGGGATCGGTCAGGGCGACCAGTTGTTGCGGGTCCTTGACTGGCAGCATCTTCAACAACACCGAGTCGATCAGGCTGAAGATGGCGGTATTGGCGCCGATGCCTAGCGCCAGCGAGAGCACTGCGACGGAGGTAAAGCCGGGGCTCTTGGCCAACAGGCGGGCGCCATAGACGAAGTCCTGACGCAATTGCGCGATTCCGGGCATATGCCTTGGACGAAGGTAGCATAGGTCCGGTTAGCAGAAGACCCGCTCCCTGACGGTCGCGGCTCGGTAGCGGTCGCGGCTCAGCGGCGGCCTGCTACAATTCGGTGTGATCCGCTTCCTGGCTTTGTTCCTCGCGGCCGCTGCGTCATGCGTGGCGGCAGATCTGAAGCCCGAGGCTGTTCAGGCTTACGATCGCTACACTCACGATACGGAAGCGCGCCTGGCCGCGGCCAAGAGCCCGTTCCTGTGGGTGGACGCCTCGCCGGAACGCCTACGGCTGGTGAAGCAGGGGCAGGCGGCCGTGGATCCCGCGAAAGGCGATGGCGACACGTTCGTGACGGGGGCATCCATTCACGACTGGATCGGCGCGATCTTCATCCCCGGCGGGACCTTGGAAAAGACGCTGGCGGTATTGCAGGACTACGACCATCACAAGAACATTTACAAGGACGTGCCGGAGTCGAAACTGCTCGCGCACAATGGCAACGACTTCAAATACTACCGGCTTCGCGTGTTGCACAACGGACCCATCAACGGCGTGTTCCGCACCGATTTCGAGGCGCACTACCAGCAGATGGACTCGACGCGCTGGGTTTGCCAGACGCGTACCACGCGCGTCACCGAAATCGAAGACTACGGCAAGCCCAAGCAGCACGAGTTGCAGCCGGGACACGGCAGCGGTTATCTCTGGCGGCTGAACGGCTATTGGCGCCTGGAGCAGCGGGACGGCGGCGTCTACCTGGAGTGCGAAACCACGTCGCTGACGCGCGGCCTGCCGCCGATCATCGGCGCGCTGTTCGTTTCCTCCACCCACACCATTGAACGCGAGGGCTTGACGGCCACCTTGCAGGCCACTCGCGACGCTGCCAAGAAGTGAACAAAGCCGTGACTCGCCTGGCGCTGATCGGCTACGGCAATGTGGCGCGCGCGCTGGCGCGGCTGCTGCGCCGGCAGCGGGCGAGTTTTCCGTTCCGCATCACTGGCATCCACACAGCGCGGCACGGCACGGTAGTATCGGCGCGCGGGGTGCCGCTCGACCCGGTATTCGGCCCGGCGGCGGCCTCCATCGACGAATTTCTGGACACCGCGCAGGCGGACATCGCGGTGGAGCTGACCACACTGAATCCGGCCACCGGCGAACCGGCCATCTCGCACATCCGGGCCGCATTGGCGCGGCGCATGCACGTGATCACGGCGAATAAAGGTCCCATCGCGCACGCCTACGCGGATCTGCGCGACATGGCCGCCCGGCAGGGCGTCGAGTTCCGCTTCGAATCCACGGTGATGGATGGCGCGCCGGTGTTCAACCTGGTGCGCTACAACCTGCCCGGAGCGACGGTGCTAGGCTTCACTGGCGCGCTCAATTCCACCTCCAAACTGGTGATCGAAACCATGGAGCGGGGCGGCTCATTCGAGGATGGCCTGGCGCTGGCGCGCAGCCTGGGAGTGACGGAGGCAGACGCCAGCTTCGATGTAGAGGGCTGGGACTCGGCCGCCAAGACGGCCGCGCTGGCCAACGTGCTGATGGATGCGCGTACCACGCCGCAAGCCGTCTCCACGCGCGGCATCGCGCGGCTCACACCCGAACGCATGGCGGAGTTGGGGCGGGCGGGGAAGACCGTGCGGCTGATCAGCCGCGCCCGCCGCGGCGCGGGAGGCATCACGCTGCGCGTGCGCGCCGAGGTGCTGGAGAAGACCGACGTGCTGGCGTCGGTGGGGGGCACGTCGAACGTGCTGCTGCTGCACACGGATTTGATGGGGACGATTGGGACGGTGTCGATCTCGCCGGGCGTGGAGCAGACGGCGTATGGGGTGTTTGGGGATTTGGTGGATGTGATGGGGAGGTAGGCAACGGATTCGTCTGTTGGCGACGCAGTGGCCTCGCGCCGAGGTGCGGACATGTCGCTAAAATAGCTTACGGCTTACCCCCCGCTGGAAGAGTCATCTGCGCGGTTCCGTCTCCTAGGGTGCATGCCCAGAGCCCGTTTTCTCTGCCTTTGGCGGTAAGGCGCTTCATCAGCTTTTTCAGGCTGGTCATATCGATAGACACATTCGACGGCAGGTACTCGGGCAACTGGACCAGCATATCAGTGAGTTGGTGCTGCTGCCCGTCTTCAAGGACCTTGTAGATGGCTTTAAGCCGAGGTGGCAGGACGACACCCGGCTCCAGGAGCATCCCGATGCCAGCGATATCTTTGAGCAGGTCATACATGTCGAGCAATAGTTGGCTGAGATCGGCGTCGACTGACGCCGTCGTGAGCGCGCCCGGGTAGCGCCTGAACGTGGGGCCGCCAAGGGGATGGCTGTCAATCTCCCAGGTGCTCGATCCATTTGCTCTTTGGACTTTACGGTAGAGCTCCCTCACCCTTTCCCGGTTCCGCAGCCATATGCACACCTCGAGCCCATGTCGGAATCCCTCTTCGTTCGGCTGGTGCGACCACAATAGCCAGCAGGCTACGTTTGGTCCATTGTTGCCCCGCGACTTGGCCCACGCGCCGCATCTGAATTGGCGTTGTGCGGACGGTTTCTCTGGTTCATGGTAGGCCTCAATGGCTGCGGGCTGTTCCCCGTTAACGGAGATAAGCTCATTCGCACGTTTTCTTAGCGCGCCTTTGCACAACTCGGCCGCCCGGTCCTGAAAGGTGGCCAAGGCGGACATTGCATCGGCGTAGTCTTGAACGCACCTACCGAAAAACTGATCGCGGTCACTATCACGGGTCTCCGAGTTCATGAAAGAAACTCCTCAAGGTACTGTTTCGTTTGCCTCGCCGACGGCGAGTAGCCCGTTGCGGCCACTTCAAAGCCCAGGAGGTTCTGCTCGATCGCGCCCGCAAAGCAAAGCCACAAACCAGGCTTTAGCAGGTCCTTCCCCGATTTGCAAATTCGTGCGGCCTCCCGACGCAGAGCGAGGCCCACGCCGCGCCAAGTGCGCAATAGCCAGCCCGCCACTCTGATTTCCGTTGCTTCTGCCTCGGTTGCCTCTGTCACCAGCAGCACAGCTTCTTTCACCCCGGGTTCCATATCGAGCCTTTCACGGTACGGCTCGAGGTTTCCCAGGTTGCCAGCCCTTTCATAGCTGAGGCGCTTGATTTCGATCAGAAGCGTCGCAGCGCTTCCGAAGCGGATGACCAAGTCGAGACGTTTGAGATCGCCTGGCGTTCCGATTACGACTTCACGCGCGACTTTCACTTGTTGGTTGCACACGGCAACCGCAAGCTCCCTTTCTTCGCCAAGCCCAAAAATGCCCAAGATCTGTTCGGGACTCATTGTGGTAACAACCCACGCGAGCTAGTCCGAGTAGCTTTCTTCTCGGTCGTAGCGTAACCAGCGGTGATCGCTAAGTGTAACGCGTAGAGGATCGCCGAGAGGAGAGAGCTTCTCATCGGTCAGTTGGAGCGCTTTCAGGACGCGGCTGCCTTCGGTGATTGCCAAGTCACGGAAGTTCGTCGCTGTCCGTTGGAGCGCGTTCGACATGCGGCTATTCTCGCTGGCTGCAAGATCCCGGAAGCCCGCCGCTATTCGATGCAATGCCGCGAATTCAGACACTTCCTCAATCCTTTGCACCTAATCTAGCCTGCCTCGGTACCACCGCACGGAGACCGTTCCCCCTGGAATACTCGGCATCCCCCAACACTACTTGGCAAGGCGCCGAAACAATCCCGCATGCAGCGTGCTGGTCTTCCGATGGGCTTTCTTGAACTGCTCATCGGAGGCGGTGCGGACACCGGAGGGCTTTCCGTTCCCGCGCGTTTCATCGTCTTCCGGATTGGAAGCTGCCGGCGGCTGCGTGACGATCTTCGGGTCTCTCGACATTTCCTTTTCCACGGCCAATCTCACTTCCCATTCTACCGGAACCTTGACAGCCGGATTGTCAGACGACTACGCGCAGTCCGAGGTGCCTGGCAAACGGATCAAAGTCCCTGTCGTTGTGCAGCAGGTCATACCCGCTCTCGATGCATCGGGTCGCAATCACCGTATCGATGGTATTGCGAACGGTCACGCCCAGTTTGCGCAGCGCCCGGAAATTTCTCGCCGCTTGAATCGCGATCTCCTGCCCTCCCAACTCCACGACCTCCAACGAAGTCAGCATTTTGCGGGCTGTGTTGAAGTCTCGCTCGTCCGCGAAGCCCTGCAGAACCTCTGTCAGAATCAAGTCACCGATGACCAAAGGTTCGTCGCCAAGCAGGCCATCGAGCTTCTCGGTCTGCGGCGTGATCGATCCCTTGAAGTAATCGATCCACACGCTGGAATCGACCAAAATCAACTGTCGCTCCGCATCGCGTTCAGGTCTCCCCCCCAGTCCAGCTTGCCGCGGAGCCGGCGGATCTCCGCCTGTTTCCGCAGGCGCAGAAAGGTCCGCAGCGCCTGGTCGACGGCCTCGCGCTTGGTCTTCAGGCCAGATGCGCGCAGCGTGTCCCGCATCAGCTTATCGTCAATTACGATGTTCGTGCGCATTGATGTGTATCCTGATAGCCAATTATACACATTGCGGAACGGAATCGGCAATGCGCGGGCAAGCCAGGCTAAAACGGGCTTGCCACTCC
>Ga0181535_10008355_pt1 | contig 10210 bp, 7 predicted proteins | sample PEATcosm2014_Bin_44_FD_119774 | JGI IMG/M metagenome (GOLD analysis project Ga0181535, IMG submission 119774) | Peatland microbial communities from MTU Mesocosm Facility, Houghton, MI, USA - PEATcosm2014_Bin17_30_metaG | ecosystem: Environmental > Terrestrial > Soil > Wetlands > Peat | place...
AATGAGGCGGTCCATGACGTGGCGGGCCAGATTGACGGGCACGGCGAAACCAATGCCCTGATTGCCGCCGTTGTCATTTGGAATAATGCCGGTGTTGATCCCGACCAGCCGGCCCTCCACATCCACCAGCGCGCCGCCGGAATTGCCGGGATTGATCGCGGCGTCGGTCTGGATGAAATCCTGGTAATTGGGCTGGCTGTCGCCTTGTCCTCCGAAGCGAAATCCACTGCGACCCAGTGCGCTCACTATCCCCATGGTCACGGTCCGTTCCAGGCCGAAAGGATCGCCAATGGCCAGAACGATGTCACCCACCTCCAATTGATCACTGTCACCCAGGGTGATGGCCGGCAGATCCCGGGCGTCAATTTTCAGCACCGCCACGTCCGTCGGCGGATCCGTACCGACAACCTTGGCGCTGTATTCCTTGTCGCCGTTGGCGGAGGTGACCTTCACTTCGATTTCGTCGGCGCCGTCCACGACATGATTTGCGGTCAAAATATAGCCATCCGGTGAAACCACGACCCCGGAACCGAGATCTTGTTCCCGGCGTGTGCGCGCCCGGTTGCTTGGTGGAAACTGGTCGCCAAAAAACTGGCGAAAAAATGGGTCATTGAGAAACGGACTCCGGTAGGGGCGCACATGGATAATCCGGGTGGAATAGATGTACACCACGCAAGGGGCGGCCTGTTTGATGACGGGCGCAAAACTGACCCCGAGCCGGGCATCACGATTGACCGGCGTGGTGGCCACCTTGATATCCGGCTTCGCTTCCTGCGCCCAGGAAGTCAGGTAAAAAAAAACCACCACTGTCAAAGCTCCCACGATTGCTGCAAAAAAACCGAATACCGGCCGTGAAAATCGACTCATAACGAATTTTAATTGATTCATGGAACTGACAGCGCAGCCGCCCGGACGTTCAAAGGCCCGCGACCGGTGGAATCAGCCGGTGGCTAATTTGCCGGCTGCGTTGACGGTTGGGCCTTTTGCAAATCCTCGGGCTTTATGATTTCAACCTTGGCCCCTTTTTTCATTTCCTCGGCCGAAGGCACTTTGATGATGTCGCTGGTGACAGGTTGGGGATGTTCGATGGAGAACAGTTCAACCGTAAAAATTAACACGGAATTGGGTTCAATCCGTGGCGGGCGGCCATACGGACCATAGGCCAGATCCGAGGGTATGAATAACTGCCATTTGGAACCGACTTTCATGTGGGTCAACGCCTCGGTCCAACCCGGAATAACGCCCCCAACTCGAAATTGTGTCTTGTCCGAACTGTCGAATTTCGTCCCGTCAATCAGTGTGCCTGCATAGCTGACGGTCACGATGTCGTTGGCCGTGGGTGATTCCCCGGTTCCGTCCGTGATGACTTTGTACTGCAAGCCGTCGGGCAACGTGACGACCCCCTGCTTTTCCCGGTTTTGGGCCAGAAACGCATCCCCCGCCAGCTTGTTCGTCAGCCCGATTGCCTGACGCCGTTTGTCCGCTCTCACAGCGAGTGACTGCTGAAATTGAGTCAGCGTTTGACCCATTTCCTGCTCGGTCATCAATGTGCTGCCGCCGGCCTCGGAATCCTTGATCCCGCGCAGCACCAGGTCATAATTCAAGTTGGTGATGTCATTCGCCTTCCAGCGCGTGCCGAGCATCATGCCGATGGCGTAGCTGGTGCGTGACGTGTCATCGCCCAGCCCATTGGCGTCAGCGGCCAGCAAGGGTGCCGCGATGGTCGAAGAGAAAATAATGGTCAATATCGTGTTTTTCATGGTAAACATGGTCATATTATTGGGAGATTATTCCAAATTGCAATCCGTTTCAATTTATAACATCCCCACGCGCAAATTGTTTCCCCAAGGGACAAATCCTGCTATAGTCGGTCGAACTTGTACAAATAATGATGCACCATTCCATCCCTGACAACACTTTCCGGGGTTCCGGCTTGAAGTTTTTTGCGATGCTCGCACTGGGGATTCTTCTCCATTCCAACTCCGCCGCGCTGGCCGCCGGCAACACCAACGCCTTCCCGCAACTGACACCCAGCCCCAGCGACGGCCGCATCGCCTATGTGACGGCACGCCTGCTGGAGGAGTACCATTATTCGCAACACCCGCTGGACACGGAGTTGTCGGAGAAATTTTTCGACGGCTATCTGGACTCGCTGGATCCCCAGCACCTCTATTTTTTGAAGTCGGACATTGCGGAATTTGCGCATTACCGGACAAACCTCGACACGCTCACCATCAACAACTCCGGAATTGCCGACCTGACGCCGGCCTACCAGATTTTCGAACGCTTTCTGGAACGCCTGAACCAACGCACGGCATACGGGGACAAACTGTTGAAGCATGACCGGTTCTCCTTGAATACCCATCTGAACATTCTCCTCGACCGGCACGACGCGCCTTATCCGAAGAATCTGTCGGAAGCGCGGCAGCTTTGGCAGCAAAGGCTGGTCTACGATTATTTGCAGGAGGTTCTCGGCCGCCGGATTTCACCGACCAACAGCGGCGTGATCCTGCCTCTGCCCCAATCCGCCCCCCAGGAAATAACCGAAAAGCTCACGCGTCATTATCACTGGCTGTTGCGCGTGTTTGCCAATTGGGACAGCAGCGACGTCTTGCAAACCTATCTTAACGCGCTGACCCATGCCTATGATCCGCACACGGATTACCTCAACACGAGCCACGCCCAGGATTTTTCCATCAATATGAGCCTGGCGCTTTTTGGCATCGGTGCGGAGCTTCGTTCCGAAGACGGCTATTGCACCATTATTTCACTTGTCCCCGGCGGTCCGGCCGCCAAGGGCAAACAAATCAAACCCAAGGACCGCATCGTGGCCGTGGCCCAGGGCAAACAACCGCCCGTGGACGTGGTGGACATGGACCTTTCAAAAATTGTCCAAATGATTCGCGGCCCGAAAGGCACCGAAGTGCGGCTGACCGTGATTCCATCCGACGATCCCAACTCACGGCGCGTAGTGGTCCTGATTCGCGATGAAATCAAACTGGAAGACGCGGAGGCCAAGGCCGAGCTGGTGGAAACGCCCGACGGGCATGGTGGCACCAACCGCCTGGGAATTATTGATCTGCCGTCGTTTTATGCCACTGTCGATCTGCCGGGCGATAACGGAGATTTGGGTGAGAAGAGCACCACCGCCGATGTCCGGCGGTTGATCCAAAAACTCGAACGGGAACACATTGCCGGGATCGTTCTCGACCTGCGAAATAACGGCGGCGGCTCGCTGGAGGAAGCCGTCGATTTCACCGGCCTGTTCGTCACGAACGGACCGGTCGTACTGGTTCGTTCGCCGGAAGGCCATGTCGCGGTGGATCAGGACTCGTCCACCTACGCTCTTTATCGCGGGCCGCTGGTCGTCCTCGTCAACCGTTTTAGCGCTTCGGCGACGGAAATCGTGGCAGGCGCCTTGCAGGATTACGATCGCGCGTTGATTGTGGGTGACACCTCCACGTACGGCAAAGGCACGGTGCAAAACTTGAATCCCCTGCGACCGTTTATCTGGTCGGCGAATGAATCGGCCTCCAACGATCCGGGCACCGTCAAGATCACCATCCGCAAATTCTACCGCATCAGCGGCGCCTCCACGCAGTTAAGGGGTGTGGTGCCTGACATTGTGCTGCCAGACACGCTGAATGCCATGACCGATGTCGGCGAGAGCTCGCTTCCCTACGCCATGCCGTGGGACACCATTCCCAGGGCGGATTACAACCCGGTGAACCTGGTGCATCCTTATCTGCCGGAATTGCGCAAACTGTCCGACGCGCGCGTGGCCACCAATCAGGATTTCGTCTACATCCGCCAGGACGTTGATGAATTCAAAAAATTGCAGGCCGACAAAACCGCCTCGCTCAACGAGGACGAGGAATTGAAACAGGCGGAAGAAGCTGAGCTTCGCCAGAAAGCGCGTGAGACTGAACGCGCCGGGCGCAAGGCGCCAGACGAGAAGATCTATGAAATCACGGTTGAGAACGCCGGCAAACCGGGCATGCCGCCGATGCTTTGGCCCACGAACATGGTGTCTCCGACAACCAACACGGCGGCGGAGTCTCCTCCCGCCGCGGGTTCAGCAAAAGCTGCCAGAACCATCAACCTGGCGGTCACCACCATCGGCACCAATGCGCCGCCAACCGACCCCTGGCTCGTTGAATCGGAACACATCCTTGAGGATTATGTCTCGCTGCTGGACAAGAACCGTCAGCGGGCGACCAATCAGTAAAGGAATGGATCGACGCGCGGCCTCGCGCACCCGGCACTGACATTTTACAGATGGCACGGGTGTGCTACGTTCAGGGCAGGTTGCGAAGCGACATGAAACCAATGATTTGTCTTTTACCGGCCATCGCCACGCTTAATTTTACCGCGCTCGCCGGTTCCCCCACCAACGTTATGAACACCACCGAAACGAACAAGGTCGAACTCGCCGACCTGGGCGGCGGCTGCTTTTGGTGCCTGGAAGCCGTTTTTGAACGGCTGCCCGGTGTCATTTCCGTCACCAGCGGCTTTGCCGGCGGTCATACGCCCAATCCCACTTACGAACAGGTTTGCACCGAGACCACCGGTCACGCCGAAGTGACCGAGATTGAGTTCGATCCCGCAAAAAATTCCTACGCCAGCCTCCTGGACGTGTTTTGGCAGGCGCACGACCCGACCACGCTCAACCGCCAGGGTGCGGACGTGGGCACGTCCTACCGTTCCATCATCCTTTACCGCAGCGCGGAACAGAAGCTGATTGCGGAAAAATCCAGGACCGCCGCGCAAAAGAATTTCAAAAACCCCATTGTCACCGAAATCGTGCCGCTCACGAAATTTTACCAGGCCGAGGATTATCACCAGGAATATTACGACAACAATGCCGGCGCGCCCTACTGTCAGATCGTCATCGCGCCCAAGCTCCGCAAGTTGGAAAAGGAAAAAGTGATTCAGACCGCACCGCAGACGAAAGAGCAGCCTTAAGCGGCGAACGTGGCGATGCCGCGGATGATGTTTGCATCAGAACCGTCCTTTCCGATTAGTCCTGCCCGGGGATTATCAGCGCCCGTTGCCTGCCAGTTCACCGTGCCAGGGTTTGCCGGCGCGATAGAGCATCAGCAGCCGCTGATTGACGGCTGCGAACTGTGTATCACCGGTGGCTGTGGCCAGACGCACCGCCTTTTCCGCAGTGGACACCGCCTCCGGAAAACGCCCCGCCTCCGCATAGGCCGCTGCCAGCGTACCCACCATTCCCGCGCGTTTAAAAGCCGTCAACTGACAGGCACGTTCCGCGCATCGAACGGCCTCATCCCCATCACGCACCGCGCCGTCCGGGCAGGTGGCAAGAATCCAGGCCAGATTGTTTAACGCCTCTACCTGATCGGGTTTGAACTGGAGTGCATGGTGAAACTGCGCCACCGCCTGACGCAAATCGCCAGTTGCATAAAACAGTGACGCTAGTTGCATATAGGCTTCGGCATCCGGTTTCAACCTGACCGCCATTTGAAAATGATGGAGCGCCTCCAGGTTTTTTCCCTGAAGTTCCAAAGCTTCCGCGTACATTTTATGCGTTTGGGAAGCATCCGGTTTGATCTTCAAGGCAGCCAAATATTGCGTGTCCGCCTCCGCAAATTTCCCCTGTAAAGCAAGGGCATAACCAAGATTCGCGTGGGTATCCGGACTGTCCGGATTGAATTGCAGCGAAAGTGCAAATTGATCGAGCGCCGCGGGATAATCCCCCTTTTTGACCAGAATGACACCGAGGTCATTACGCGCCGCCCACGCCGCGGGACTTTTTTTGAGCGTGTCCCGCAGGAGGCTTTCTTCCGTCGTGAAAACCTTCACGCGCTCGAAGCTCAAAACTGAAAAAATCAAAAGCAACGCGCCAGCGGCGGACCGGAAAGTCGCCTTGTCCGGCAGGACCGCGAGCCCGGCCGCAACCAGTGCCATGGCAGCAATCAACGGCAGGTATTGAAGGTGATCCGAGACCTGCCACATGGTCAGGAATTGTGAGTCGAAGAAGCCAAGCGCCGGAAACAATGTCACCGCAAAGCACCCCAGTCCAAACAGCACGTGCCGCCCCCAACTGCGGCGAAACCGCCAGCACAGGACAAAAACGGCGCACACCAGCAAGTCCGGCAGATAAGCCGTTAGCGTGTTCGCGTCAATTCGCCACCGGTAATAAACCATGCTCAAATTGACGGGCAGCAAGGCCTTGCCGAGATAAAACCAGAAGTCATACCCTGACCCGGCCAGGCGTTCCCCCAAACCGGCCGGTTGAAGGGGTGTTCCGGTCAGGGGCAGGGCCTGATGTTTTTGAAACCAGATGGTCATCAAACCGAAGGCCAGTGCCAGGACGAAATAAGGGCTGGTATGCAGCCAGTCCCGCCGCGTGAGCCGCCTACGTTGCCACGCGGCACAGAGCAGCAACACCGCGGGCAACATGACGGCCGTAGTTTTGCTCAACAACGACAACACAAAGGCAATCATTGAGACGGTGAGCCATAGGGTGGCGCGCCGGTTGTCGCCGGCTCTGCCATTGGCAGGATACAAGGCCAGGGACTCGTATTGGAGATACCCCAAAAAGCTGAGGAGGTAAAACGGCAGGGAAAGCGTATTTTTCAACTCGGCCACCCGTGCCACTGAATTTACACATACCGGGTGAACCGCAAACAGCGCCGCTGCCAGCCAGGCGCCGGGGATTTTCAACCGCGCCAGCAGGCACCATATCAGAAGCGCACTGATGGCCTGCAACGCCATGTTCACGGCATGATAACCGGCGGGGTTGTCTCCAAACACAAACCCCTCCCCGCGCCAGACGAGTGTCGTCAGCGTGAAATCGGTTTGGAACCAGATGGACAGCGGCGTGAATTGTCCATTGACCAGGGGATTGTCGCTGCCAATCAGGCGCGCGTCATCCACCACAAAACTGCCCGGCAGGATTGGCCGGTAAACCAGAAATATCAGCGTGAAAATAATCAAAGCGCCCAGGACAAGACGAAGGCGCCGGTTTTGAACATCGATCCCATCAATCAAGGAAGTCAGGCCCTTCCCAAATAACTGCAAACCCGAGGGGTCTGAATTGGAAAAGTTGTCGCGTCCGTTCCGCAGTTCTTTTTCTATTTTCACTCAACCGGGTGCCAATGGCTTTGGGTGCATGTTGGCCACACATCCTGCCAATCCGCTTTTTGTCCCAGGGAAATCACCCAAACACTTAAATTGGGTGGGCCAGAACATGGGATGCTGGAGTTGGAACCTATGTCAAGCTCAACCATGTAAACAGATGCCCTTTGGGGCACCGGACATCCGGCGACCCGCTTCCGATTGCGAACATCCTTCCTTTGCCAACAGCCAGCGGCGAAGGAGCAGCAGGCCAACCCGCGTTGCGAAATCAAGGACATCGCGTGAATGCCGGTCGCGCGTCAAAATCAAAAAAAGGCGATCCGTTACCGGATCGCCTTTTTGAATTCTTTTCTGTGGCTTACAGCCCTTTGCCGAGCATGTATTTGAGCAAATCGCCCACGCGGCAGCTGTACCCCCATTCGTTGTCATACCAGCTGACCAGCTTGAAGAAACGTTTGTTCAATTCCATGCCCGATCCCTGGTCGAAAATCGAGGACAGTTGGCAATGGATGAAATCCGAACTGACCACTTCGTCCTCGGTATAGCCGAGGATGCCCTTCAGATAGGTCTCGCTGGCTTTCTTCATCGCGGCGGAAATCTCCGCGTAGCTCGTTTCCTTGACCGTGCGAACGGTGAGGTCAACCGCGGAAACCGTCGGGGTCGGCACGCGAAACGCCATGCCGGTCAGTTTGCCTTTCACTTCCGGCAGCACCAGACCCACGGCCTTGGCCGCGCCGGTGGTGGAGGGAATCAGATTGATGGACGCACTGCGACCGCCTTTCCAGTCTTTTTTACTCGGGCCGTCCACGGTTTTTTGCGTGGCGGTAAAGCTGTGGATCGTGGTCATCAAACCTTCCTCCACCCCGAACCCTTCCTTGAGCAGCACATAAACGACCGGCGCCAGACAGTTCGTCGTGCAGCTCGCGTTGGAAATAATGTGATGTTGCTTTGGATCGTATTTGCCTTCGTTCACGCCCATGACCACCGTCAGGCAATCGCCCTTGGCCGGGGCGGAAATGACGACCTTTTTGGCGCCGGCGGCGATGTGGCCATGGGCCTTCTCGACATCCGTAAACAGGCCGGTGGATTCAATCACCAGTTCCACGCCCAGCGCCTTCCACGGCAGCTCGGCGGGTGATTTGGCGCTCACCACCTTGATTTTCTTGCCGTTGACGATCAGCACGTCGTCTTCCGGCTTGTCGGCGGCGGATTTTTCCGAGCCGACCTCGCCCTTGAAGCGACCCTGGATGGAATCATATTTTAACAGATACGCCAGATTGTCCGCCGGAACGATATCACCGACGGCGACCACCTCGATGTCCCGGCCCACCATGCCCTGTTCGACGAGCGCGCGGAAGACCAAGCGACCGATGCGCCCGAACCCATTGATTGCAACTTTGACTGCCATAGTTTTTTATCCTTCTTCAATAAAAAGTTTAGCAAAAACCAATGGCACAATTTAGCGGCCAGCGCCTTAGCGTCAATGCAGAATTCTGGAACAGAATTGCCAAACGTGAACCGTTTTTTGCACGGGCGTGGGAAACCGAATCGTTAACTCACGATTCGTCCGCAACGCGCCTTAATCGGATTCGGGCTCAGTGGTTTCCAGTTCGAGCTTGAGGGCGTGCAGGGAGAGGTTGATGTCCCAGATGAATGCGATCATCGAACCGAACAGCGAAACCATGGAGCCGATGAAAATGAGGCCCACGAGCACGCCCTGCTGCCATTGCAGCAACGCAGTGACAAACAGCGTGATGATGAGCCCCGATGCCAGCAGCACGCTGAGGGCGGCCAGCAGGATGCACATACGAATCACCCGCGCGCGGCGGTAAATGATGGCGACCTGCGCCAGGGTTTGCTCGCGTTCGTGGCCGGTGCGCCCGGGCAAATCGTGCTTAAGCTGGCGGGCGCGGTCAATCGCACGGCCCAACCGGTTGGTCATCGTGAGCAACAGCAGGCCCACGCCCGAAATAAGAATCACCGGACCGATGGCGTCCCGGAGTTCGGGAATAATTTGTTCGAGCGAGGTCAACGGCATTCGCCAAGTTTGGTCAAATCCAACCCTTGCGGCAAGCGCGGTATAAAGCCGGCATGGATCGGTCGATTCAGAATTTCGGCGCCAGCCGGGTGGGACACTCACGTTTCCCGGCCTTCAAATCTTGAAACATCGACTCCTGCCTCCTTTAACGCGCGGCAAAATTGTTTGCTCGGCATCTCGTAAAAAACACGAAATATCAGGGAATGGGTCCCGTCGTTGCATTGGGTAAATTTCAGGCGATCCATCCTGCCGTCGTCGTATTGAATGTTCAGCACGCCCGTCGGTTTGAAGCCGAAAAAGGTGAACCGGGCCAGGCGCAGCTCCCGCAACACCTTCTCACAGGAAGCCCGGTCCGTGATGTTTGTTTGATAGGCGATTTCAGAGGAAAAAGGCCGGTACACCACCACCTCGATGCTCTTGGGTGAAGAACCACCAAACCGTGGCCGTTGAACGTAGATGGAAAAGGACAACAGGAGCAGAAACAAGACTCCAAACACCATCAAAGTGAACGAGATGTCGCTCATGGCAGGGATCACCCTCAACTGAACCACTCATTTAACCATTCCATTCATTTAACCATTTACGTCGCTTGTCAAGCCCGGATACTGCCGGAGCAGCGATCGCAATCCCTCGCCGAATGGTTCCCGCCAGGTATCGGCCGGCTGGCGCCCCAACGATTCATCAGGCCGGAACGCCGCGTCACAATGACCGCAAACAGGGCACGGTCTTCCGGCGCCGGACTCGACAGGTACGGAGCACCGGTTACAATCCGGTCAGACATTGGACCATTTTTTAATTATGCCCAAGACAAGCCCTCATGCGCCTGTGCTGAAGATTCTCTTCATCGGCGGCACCGGCAAAATCAGTACCGCGGTCAGACAGCAGGTGCTGGCCCAAGGACACGACCTGTTTCTGCTCAATCGCGGGCGGCAGGCGAAAAATCCGCCGGGCAGCCGCAGCCTGATCGTTGATGTCAACGACTTGAAGGCTGCCCGCGCCGCCTTACGGAACCTGCAGTTCGACGTGGTCGTGGATTGGATTGGTTTTACGACGGAACACATCGAGCGC
>Ga0181535_10008356_pt1 | contig 10208 bp, 8 predicted proteins | sample PEATcosm2014_Bin_44_FD_119774 | JGI IMG/M metagenome (GOLD analysis project Ga0181535, IMG submission 119774) | Peatland microbial communities from MTU Mesocosm Facility, Houghton, MI, USA - PEATcosm2014_Bin17_30_metaG | ecosystem: Environmental > Terrestrial > Soil > Wetlands > Peat | place...
CGGACTCCGCCAGGAGATATCCGCGCTGCGGCTTCACCACCACCACCGTTTCCTCCAGGTGGTGTCGCAGCACGGACACCTGGGTCAGCATGATGTAGAGCAGTTCGAAATACGCCGCGCTGAGCAGCGCCCCGCACACCATGAACACGATCAGGCTCAGTCTGAACAGCACGGCAAGATCGCGCGCCCAGATGAGAGACTCATCCTGACGCGCGTAGCGCAGGATATGATGGACGTTGCGGAAGCCTGTGAACAGAATGGCCATGAACAGGAAGAAGCCGGGGAATCCCAGGTCGCCGAGGGTCTCGAAGTAGATGCTGTGCGCCGCAAAGGCTATCGTTGGTTGCGGAGACGCGATGATGTCGTCCATCCGGTGGAATTTCTGCTTGTAGATATCGAAGATCGCCCAGTTCTCCAGGGCCGAATATCCCCCCCCAACCAGCGGTCGATCGAGCGCCAGGATGGTGTTCAACTTCCATGACGACACGCGGGACATGAAGGAACCGTCTTCGTCGGCGGTGCCGATCGTGTCCATCCGCGCCATCCACTGGGCCGGCGCGAACCGCACCAGCCCGCCCGCGAGAACGGCGATCACCACCAGGGTGGCCACCTTCCGTCGGCTATGGAGGAACAGGAACACGCCGAAGACGGCCATTCCGACCAGTCCGCCGCGCGAGCCCGTGGCGATGACGCCGGCGAAGCAGGCCAGCGCCGCGCCCGCGAAGGAAAAGCGGATCAGGCGCGACTCGGAATAGCGAAACAGGTAGACCAGCAGGGGCATGACCATGAGCGTGGCCATGGCAAGGTAGTTGTTGTCACCGATCGAGCCCGGCGCGATGACAACATGGTTTCCGCCGGAATCGATATACTTCAATCCCTCCAGCGCCCCATGAATCCCCATGCCCAGGCAAATGATGATGACCATGGAATGGATCTGCAACCGGCCGCGGTTGGCCATCGTCATCACAAAACAAAGCAGGTAGATCTTCATCATCTTGTCGAGAAGTTGGTAGGTCCTGTCGGACCCGGACAACCCCACGCTATATGATATTGCACCTTGCAGAACGAACAGTCCGACAAGAAGAATGTGCCAATCAATATAGGGCTTTCTCTTGGTCTGATCCGCAAAAAGACTGATGAATGTCGCAACAACAGCGAGCTTGTTGAACGGGATCGTCGTCGCGATGCCGTACATATACTGCTGCGGGTCACACAAGGCGATCCACGCCCACAGCATCGTCCCGGTATGCAGGCAACGCGCCGCGTTGATCAGCATGAACAGGAACAACACCAGGAAGGCAAGGTCGCGCATGGCCGCCTACCGTCGCGGCGCAGCCCCCGGACCTGGTCCAGGGGTCGCCGAGGGCGCGTATGAGCGGCCGCCGGAGGGACGCCACACCTTGCCGGGCTTGTCGCGGTACCTGAACAGGCCCGACACCGGTGTGCCGGGCTTGCGCCGTGCCGTTACACGACTCCAATACAACACCAGGGCGGTGAGCAGCACGCTGAACATGTAGGGGAAGATTTCCATGGCAAACTCGCAACGCCCCTAAGGTCACGCCTGTTTATAGGATAGCCGGGTGAAGCAAAGCCAGGATCCTGTGTGCGCCTTCGTGCGTCTGCTGGCCGCCGCCAACCGGAGGGTCCCGGAGGTCACCAAGGTCGGCGAAGCACGAAACGCGGTTCCCAATGGGATGCTCCCGCGCTCAATCCCATAGCGAGCCGACGTCGATAAGGTATTGTCGCCCGATGACAGGCAATCGGTCCGGCGACACAGCATGTCAAGCGTGACCGGCCAACCCCGGGAAGAGCGGCGATCCGCCTTGCTGGGCCACCGGTTCAACCGCACTCGGGTGGAGCGGCTGGCCGTGGCGGCGATGCTGTTCGCCGCGACCGCTCTGCTGCTCGCGACATCGCCAGTCCGCGGGGATTTCTGGTGGCAGGATGCGCCGCGCCACGCGCTGAACGGGGCGTTCGTTCGCGACTTCGTCGTGGGCCTGCCGTGGCATGATCCGATCGGCTGGGCGGTGAACTACTATATCCGCTATCCCTCGCTGACCATCCTGTTCTACCCGCCGCTGTTCTATGCCGTGGAGGCGATCTTCTTCGCCGCGCTCGGAGTCAACCATTTCGCCGCGCAATGTGCGGTCAGCGCGTTCGTGCTTTTGCTCGGTGTCGCGTCGTATCGGCTGGCCAGGCTGTTCCTGCCGCGCTGGTCGGCGCTGGGCGTTGCGCTGCTGATCATGGGGGCGCCCGGGACCGCCTTGTGGGGCCGCCAGGTGATGCTGGATGTACCGCTGGAGGCAACCCTGGTTGCCAGCGTGCTGGGCTTCGTCGAATACCTGCGCCGTCGCCGCCCCGCCTGGCTCTATGGCGCGGCCGCGCTGTTCGTGGCGGCGCTGTATATCAAGCTGACCGCCGTCTACATCGCACCGCCGCTGCTGCTGGCGCTGTTCATGGCCCGGGGGCGGGCCGCCGGATGGACCGTTTTACGCGACCGCCGGGTGGTCCTGACGGCCATCCTCAGCCTGGTCGCGACGATTCCCGCGGTCCTGCTGACACTGTGGTTCGGCGCGGTGAACATGATGAACGTGACCGGTCTGGCAGGCACCAACCTTGCGCTCACCGACCCGCGCGCCTGGGTGTTCTACGCCCGGGCGATCCCGGGCCAACTCGGATACGTCCCGACTGTCCTGGCGCTGATCGGTGCCGCTGCGCTGGCGTGGCAGGCCGCGGCAAGACCGGCCGCGGACCAGACCAAGGCCGGAAGGCCGGTCTGGCTGCCCATTCTGATGCTGAGCTGGTTCGTTTTCGGCTACCTGTTCTTCTCCGCGATCTCGGTGCGTGACCCCCGGCACGACCTTTCCATCCTGTTTCCCGTTGCGCTCTGCGCCGCCCTGGCGTTGCACCGGTTCTTGCCGCGCCCGACGGCGCAGGCATCGACGCTGGCGCTCGGTGTCCTGACCATGGCGTATTCCCTCGTATTCCTCCCGGTTCCGACCGTCCGCGGCTATCAGGATCGCCGACTACGTCGCCGCCAACCTGCCGCGCAACGGCATCGTCCTGTATTCCGGCTATCGTGACGGCAATTTCGTGTTCGGTATGCGCACGCATGCCGAGCGCGGCGACGTCACCATCCTGCGGGCCGACAAGCTGCTGCTGCGGATGGCGGTATTCCGCGAGTGGGGAGTGCAGCAGGTCGACGGGGACCAGCAAGCGATCGCGGCCATGCTGCGCCAGGACGGCGTCGCCATGGTGGTCGCGCAGCGCGGCTTCTGGGACGATCTGCGAGCGATGAAATGGTTCGCCCAGGTCGTCCACTCTCCGGATTTCCGCGAGGTCGCGCATTTCGACATCAGCGGCGACCTCAGCACCAATGACGGCGGCGTTCCCAACGGTCGCAACGTCGTCGAGATCTTCCTGCCGACCTACCCCGTCACGCCACCGCAGGGCGGCATCGACATCGACATGCCCTTCATCGGTACACGTTTCCACGGCGTCACCGGTTCGTCCGCGCAATAGTCCAAGACAAGGACCGGACCGGCTACCCGCGCAGCCAGTTCCGCACGGGCCGGCCCAGCCGGTGCCTGACCAGCGCCAGCAGGCCGGCCGGCCGGCGTGGATTGGCCAGCACGACGCCGACGCGCTGCCGGCGTTGTCCGGCCCACGCCGATTTGTAGGCATCGTCGCCGCGACCAAAGTCCAGTTTCGCGACCCACTCGCGCTCCAGCAGGCCGCGGATCATCGCCGCGGTCAGCACGGTGCCGGGCGAACGCGCCCGCGCCGCCTCGTCATGGGCCAGTTTGAGCACCGTGGCGGTGCCGCCGGTGAGCACCCAGTACTGCGCCGCGACCGGCCTGCCGTCCAGCCGCAGCAGCCCCAACCGCAGGGCGCCCTCGGCGGCGGCCGCGCGCATCAGCGCCGCGCCGAAGCGGGGAAACGGCTCCGTTCTTTTCCAACTGCGTGCGTAGACCTCCTCGTAGGCGGCGATGCCCGCCTCCAGCCCGGCCGTGGAGTCGATCGTCTCGAGCGCGATGCGGGGGTCGCGTTCGGCCTGGCCGAGGCGGCGGCGGATGGTTTCGCGCAGCGCGCCCGGCCGGGCGGCGAGATACCCGGCCCAGGACTGTCCGGCGACGTCTTCATGCCAATTGCCGAAGTGGTCGAACCGCAGGACGGCCAGCCCGGCGGCCCGCACCCCCTCCAGCAACGGCGGCAGGCCGGGCCAGTCGCCGTCCAGGGCGTCGAGCCGCACCTGCCCCCAGCCCCGGCAGAAGCCGCCGAACGCCAGCCCGGCGGCGCGCAGTTCCTCGGGGCTGGTCTGCGGCGCCGCGAGCGGCTGGTAGAGACAAGAATACGGGGTGCTCAGCCCCTCCAGGCGCGCCCCGCCGGCCAGGGTGCGCAGCGCAAACAGGACGCCGGGTCCCTGCCCCGTCCGGCACAGCAGGAACAGCCCCCGTGCGCCCGCCGGCATGGCCTCGGCCAGCACGGCACGAAACCAGGGGCGGCCGAGCCAGAAATTCTCCCGCGCCCCGGCCGCGAACAATCCGGCGCAGTCCGGTGGCAGCGCCGCGAGATCGTCGAAGACTTCCGCGGCCACCGTCACCACAGGGTCCGCAGCTCGTACCACGCGCAGCCTATCCATTCATGCAGGGCGTAGTAGCTGTCCTCCCAGGCACCTACGGCCGGAACGAATTCAACGCTCCGGAGATCCAGAGTCCGGCTGAACGGCACCGGGGCCGGGGTGGCGACGATGCCGAAATGGCGGAACGCGATCAGCGCCCGGCGCATGTGCCAGGCATGGGTGACCACGAACACCGAATGGATGCCCTCGGCCCGCAGGATCGCCGCGCTGTTGGCGGCGTTCTCCCAGGTGGTGCGGGAGGTGTTTTCCTGCCAGCGCACCGGGATGGCGAAATCCATCCCGAGACTCTGGGTCAACAGCGCCGCCAGCGACACCTGACTCTGTCCGACCAGGCCGCCGCTCACCAGCACCGGCAGCCCGGTGGCGCGTTGCAAGGAGGCTCCGGCGCGGATGCGCTCGAGGGAGAGGAAGCCGACGCCGAGCGTGTCCGGCGTGTCGCTGGTGTGACTCGCATCGGCGCTCAGGATGACGATGGCGGCGGGCGGCGGGGCGCCGGCCGGGGGGTCGGCGGCCTGCTCGAGACCCAGGAACAGCAACTGGTTGGTCATTGGCAGCGTCAACACCAGCAGCCCGACCAGTCCGAGGCCGCACAGGAACCGTCCGGCCCGGTAGCGCCGCAGGGCAAAACCCACCAGCGCCAGCAGCAGCAGGTTGATGGGCGGCACCAGCAGGAAAGTGGCAACGCGGTCGAGCATCATCATGGTGGGTTCGGGTACTTTCCGGGTCTGCGGCCGGCCTGGACGGCCTGGGCCCAGGCGATGATCCTGGCGGCATTGCCCGGCCAGGTGAAGTCGCGCCGTATCAACTCGGCCCGCGCCGCCGCGCCCAGCCGGTGCCGCAGCGCCGCATCGCCGAGCAGCCGGGCGATCGCCTCCCACATCGCCTCCGGGCGCGCCGGGTCGAACAGCAGCGCCGTGCGCTCATGCTCCAGCACCTCGCGGATATTCGGCTGGTCGGGCGCCACGATGGCACGCCCCGCCGCCATGTAGTCGAAAATCTTGAGCGGCGAGGCGTACTCCACCACGCGCGGCTGCAACGCGATATCGAACCCGGCGACGGCTTGCGGCACCTGCTCGTGCGCCACCAGGCCGGTGAAGTGCACCCGTTCCGCCACCCCGAGCGAGGCTGCCAGCGCTTCCAGCGCGGGCCGTGCCGGACCTTCGCCGACCACCATCAGGCTGGCCTGCGACCCGGTCTCCGCCAGCCCGCGGATGACGGCGTCGAGCCCGTGCCAGTCGCGCACGAACCCGACGAAGCCCAGCACCGGCGGGTGCCCGGCCGCCCCCGGGTCGAAGGGTCCGGCGGCCGGCACGGCAAAGCGCTCCAGCAGCACCCCGTTGGGCACCACGCGGACCCGCTCCGGGGCGCACCCCGCCGCCAGGATGCGCTGGCGCAGCACCTCGGTCACCGCCAGCACGCAATCCGCGGCGCGCCAGGTATGGCGCTCCGCGGCGCCGGCCAACGCGCGCAGCCGCAGCCCGCCGTGGCGGCCGCGCTCCTCGGCGAGGGGCGAATTCACCTCGAGGAAATAGGGCAGCCCGGTGCGCCGGGCGAGCCAGGCGCCGGCGAGATGGAAAAGGTTGGCGCGCTCGTAGATCAGCTCCGGGCGGAATTTTCGGCAGGCCCGGCGCAGGCGGCAATAGGCCGGCAGGTTGTAGGCCAGTTCGGCCAGCTCGCCCGCCACCCCGGGCAGCAGCCGGCGCAGCAGCGCGACCGTGCGGCTTTCGCCGCCGAAGCCCGTCGCCGCGTAGAACCCCGGCCCCACCACCGCCACCGCGTGACCTTGCTGGCGCAGCGCCGCGACCAGTTCCTCCAGATGCACGCTCATGCCGTCGCGCGATTGGATGCGATGGCTGTAGAGGATGCGCATCAGTGCGCCGCCGCGCGCGCCAGCGCGACGATGCGCTCGGTCAGGCCGTCCTGGGCATCCAGGAAGGCGCGGATCGCCGCGCTCGCCTGCTGGCGCTGGCGCTGGTCCATCGGGGCGCCGGTGCCGTCGACGCTTACCGCCGCCAGTACCGGCGCGAAGTCGCCGCCGAACAGACTGTTGCGGGCCTGGCGCAGCCGTCCGGCCAGCCCGCCCAGGGCGGGATCGCCGTCGATCCACAGGGCGCTGGCGGCCACGTGGTCCGGCTTCTGCGTTTCCACCAGTTGCCACCGCGCATGCGCGACGGTGAGCGGACTGAAGGCGACATCCTCCGCCAGGTCCGACGCCTCGGCGTTGCGCCGCGTGGCGATCGGCAAGGCGGGGTTGGCGCGCGCCGGGAACACGTCGATCGTCGCGGTCAGCGAGAAATCGCCGCAGGTGAAGTGCTGCACGCCGGAGAGCATGCCGCCGCGTTGCCTGGACCAGGTGGAGGTCTGCACGCCGGAAGCGCTGCAATCCGGGCCGGGGACGAAGGCGGGCAGCGCGACCATGGGCACGCCGGCGCTGCCGCGGTCGATCGCGGTGGCCACCGCGGGGCCGATCACCGCGCCCGCCATCAGCAGAACGCCAGCCAGCCAAACGGCGGCGGCGGCGGGCGGCGCGCGGTCCGGCCGCGGCGCCGGCGGTTCCCCCCGGTCCTCGCGGAACGGCAGCCCGGCCAGGATGAGCAGGAGAATGACCGTCGAGAAGAACACCCAACCATAGATCACGTGGTCGGCCGCGACCGCCTGGGAACTGCCCAGGATGTGGCCCAGCACGATGATGCCGAGCGCGCGGAACCCGTTGGCGATCACCGGAATGACGCAGGAAGCCAGCATGAACGCCACGCGGCGCCACGGGCTGCGATAGATCAGGCAGGCATAGAGCGCGCCGAAGGCGATCGCGGCGATCAGGAAGCGCAGCCCGGCGCAGGCCTCGGCGATGTAGAACACGCCCTCCGGGATCTCGATGGTGAACTGGTCCATGACATAGGGGATGCCGCTCACCTGCAACCCGATATCGGTGAACACGGCGGTGAAGCGCTGCAGGTCGTTGGTCAGGAAGGCGCCGAACGGCACCAGGAAGAACAGGTAGAGCAGCGGCGCGCTGAATGCCCAGGCCAGCCGCCAGCCCAGCACCGCCAGGAACAGCAGTTGGAGGAAGCCGACGGCCACCAGTTGGCGCCCCTCCATGATCCCGACCCGCTCGGCGGCGAGCCAGGCGAGGGCGCCCGGAATCGCCAGCAGCGCCGGCCACAGGATCGGCCGCGGCGCCAGGCCGACCGCCGCCGCCCGCCGGTCCCAGGCGAGATACAGCGCGATCGGCAGCACGAACCAGCAATGGCCGTAGGCGGTCGAGGCGTCCCAGGTTTCCACCGCCCGGGCGATCTCGGGGCGGAACAGCAGCGCCCAGGCGACCACCCCCGCGGCGAGGATGGGCACGCCGGGCCGCAGGGCGTGCCACGGCCCGGTGGCGGCGGCCGGCGCCACGGCGCTCACGATCCCATCCCCCGAGCGCCTGCCAGGATGCGGTCCAGCCGCGCCAGCCCGGACTGCCAGGAATAGCGCGCCTCGATGATTCTCCGCCCGGCCCCGCCGATGCCGGCGTGCCGTCCGTCCAGCACCTCCAGCACGCAGCGCACCGTTTCCGCGACGCCGTCCGCCACCAGCAGATCGGCTCCGGGCTCGGCGCGGATGCCCTCGAAGGCGGCCGGGGTGGCCACCACTGGTTTACCCATCGCCATCGCCTCGAGCACCTTGTTCTGGATCCCCCGCGCGATCCTGAGCGGCGCCACCGCCAGCGCGGCATGCGCCAGCCAGGGACGCACGTCCGCCACGCGGCCGGTGACGTAAACGCCGGCCAACCGCGCCAGCCCCTCGATGTCGGCGCCCGGGTTGGCGCCGACGATATGCAGCCGCAGCCCTGGGCGGTGCCGCCGCAGTTCCGGCATCACGTCCTGCACGAACCACAGCATGGCGTCGGCATTGGGCCAGTAGTCCATGTTGCCGGTGAACACGAGGTCCGGCCCGTCACCGGGCAGGCCGGCGTAGGGATCGGGAAAATCCTGGCCGGGGGCGAAAAATTCGCAATCGACCCCGTGTTCCAGCCAGTCGATTTTATCGGCACTTTCCGGCGCCAGCTCGATGAAACGCTGGGCTTCCTTTTCCGTCACCAGCAGGGTGACATCGCAGGCCCGCGCCGCCGCGCGCTCGAATGCCAGCAGCGTGCGCCCCTCGCGCGCCCACACCAGGCGCATCGGCCAGGCGGTGCGGGCGGCATAGCTCGTCCATTTCTCGGAATCGATGTCCTGCATGTCGAGAATCCGGCCGGGGCGGTCGCAGCCCAGCACATAGGGCGCCATGGCGGCCGAGTAGATATATAGAATCTCCATCCGCTGGCGTGCCAGCACGCCGTCGACCCAGCGTTGCAGGCCGGCGTGGTGGTAGTAGTCGAGCATCAGCGGCCGGCCCGGCCGCAGCCGCAGCAGGGCGTGCAGCTTCTGCCAGCGCTTGCTCATGGCGAACACGGCGACCTCGGCGCACTGGCTTTTCAGCGCCTCGATGGCGCCCGGTGGCACCGGCTCGTCGGCCAGGCAGCCCAGGTAAATGTCGTACGAGGCCGACAGGTGGCGCAGCAGGGCCCAGCCGCGGATGCGCTCGCCCTTGTCGGGTGGGAACAGCAGCCGATGGCTGACGAACAGCAATCCGGGTTTCGCGCTCATCCGAGTCCCCGTACGATCGGCGGCCCCAGCACATTGGCCACGGCCAGCGGCAGTTTCTTCCACGCCGCGATGAACAACCGGTATTTCGGGTTGAGCGGGTTGTGCTCGGGGATGGCCGCACCCGGGGCGAGACGGAACCGGTAGTGCAGCGGCGCCGGCGAAAACCCCCAGTTCTTCTTGAACGCGAAGGCGCCGGTGCCGCTCTTGCTGCGGCCGAAGTCGAACAACCCCGAACCCCGCGCGGCGGCGCGCCGCATCACTTCCCAGTACATGAAGTCGTTGGCGTGGCAGTCGCGCGCCGCCGCGGTGCCCCCGCCGTAATAGGGCAGCACCTCGTCGCGCCAGTAGAAGTTCATCACCGAGGCGACCGGTCTCTCCCCGTCGCGGATGGTCACCACGTCCATGCGGTCGCGGAAAATTTCCGCCAGGATGCGGAAGTAGCGGCGGGAAAACACCGGGGTGCCGAGGTTGCGCACGCTCTCGGCGTAGATGGCGTGCAGCAGGTCCACGTTCTGGTCGGCGCTCGAGGCGAGGCCGCGGTCGATGCCTTTCCGTACCATGGCGCGCTGCTTGCGCGGGATGGCTTTCAAATTCGCCGCGTCGTCGGCGGAGATCGGTTTGCGGAAGGTGACGTAGAGGTCGCTGCGCTCCGGCCATCTCCCCGAGCCGAGCCAGTCCTCCGGCGGCGGGGTGAGAAACCGCAATTCCAGCGTGCTGGCGCGGGCCGGTTCCATCAGCGCTTCCGCCGCCGCGACGAGGGCGGCGAAGCTTTCCCGATCGACCGCGAGCGGGCCGCCATAGACGCAGAACGGCACGGAAATGAGCGAGCTGCCGAACAGCGCGCTCCGCACATGGCCGAGCGGCAGCACCCCGGTGACGGCGCCATCGCGTTCGGTCATCAGGTAATGGGCACGGTGGCCGAACGCCCGCTCCACCAC
>Ga0181535_10008357_pt1 | contig 10208 bp, 6 predicted proteins | sample PEATcosm2014_Bin_44_FD_119774 | JGI IMG/M metagenome (GOLD analysis project Ga0181535, IMG submission 119774) | Peatland microbial communities from MTU Mesocosm Facility, Houghton, MI, USA - PEATcosm2014_Bin17_30_metaG | ecosystem: Environmental > Terrestrial > Soil > Wetlands > Peat | place...
AACTTTTACCGGATCGAATGGGTCGCCCATGATGACTCGCGTAATACTTTCATGGGTGCCGGCGTTCAATCCGTCTGGTCAGCTGGCGCCGGCGATTTTTTGAATGTGGGACGCGGGGCGCGCTGGCAGCAAAATCGGGAATTTGCGCTGGCCAATGCGGCCAGTGCTGGCGGCGTATTGGTCACCACCGTTCCCATGGCGTTTTTTCAAGTCCAATGGCCCGACGCGCTGGATGATTCGGCAGCCGAATGGGTCCGGGCGGCCGATGAACGGGCTGGGGGTAACGATTGCTATGTCCTCCTCTTGGCTTCGCGAGGCCAGACGAAGACGCTGTGGATCGGCAAGCAAGACTTTCTGGTGCGCCAGGTTCAAACCGTGATCAACTATGCAGCCATGCGTGACTCCGCTGCCAATATAAATGCCGAACTGGCCCGCAGGCTTCACGGCTTTACCTTGACGGAAACACACACCAATATCGTCGTCAACCATTCCGTAACGAGGACGGATTTCGTCCCCTCTTCCCCCATGAATACCCCCGGTGCCAGCGAGTGAACCGCCGGTTAGCCCGCACCCGTTCGGCCGGGTGCGGCGGTGATGACGCGCACCGCCTCGCGGGCGATCATCAGTTCTTCCCGGGTGTGCAGGACCAGAATGCGCCCGTGCGAATCGGCCGCCGCAATATCCACGTCCAGCTCACCCGCTTCATTGCGCGGCGGATCGAGGCGCAATCCCAAGATTTCCAGGCCTTCGCAGACCTTCGCCCGCAGGGCTGGACTGTTTTCGCCAATCCGATCGGTGAACACCAGTCCGTCCAGCCGCCCCAGCGTGACCGCCAGGCTTCCGATCGCCGAACGCACGCGGTCCGCAAACAGCTCGAACGCCAACCGTGCGCGCTCGTTTCCTTTCGCCATTGCCTTCTCAATATTGGCCAGGTCCGGGGAAATGCCGGAAATGCCCAGCAATCCCGACGCATAGTTTAAATCATGGTCGATTTGTTCCAGGGTCAGCCCGTGCTGCCGCTGCAGCGCGAGCAGGATGCCGGGATCCAATGCGCCCGGACGGCTCCCCATCATCAAACCATCCAGCGGGCTGAATCCCAAGGTGGTCGCCACGGGCCGTCCCTCCCGAACCGCGGTGGCGGAACAACCGCCGCCCAGATGGCAGATGATCAGGTTGCGGGACCCGGCGGGGCGGTTCAGCAATTCCTGCGCTCGACCGGTGCAGTAGGCCATGCTGATGCCATGAAAGCCGAACCGGCGAATGCCATATTTTTCGTAATACGCATAGGGCAGCGGATAAACATATTTTTCAGCCGGGAGTTGGGCAAAGAAGGCCGTGTCAAAGACCGCCACCTGCGGTAAGTTGGGAAACGCGCTTTGGGCGGTTTCAATGGCTTTTAACGCCGGGGGATTGTGCAACGGCGCCAGTGGGCCCAAGTCCGAAATAATCGACTTCACCCGCGCGTCAATGACCGCGCTTTCGCGCAGTTGGATTCCCCCATGAACCACCCGATGGCCCACCACATCCACGGCTGCCGTCGGTTCCGAGCCACCGCCCACAGCCGCCTGAAGGGCGCAAAGGGCGGCCGCCCGGTCATCCTCCGCGCTCACCGTCGTCTGTTGCCTTTCCCCACCCCGCGAAACGACGGTCAAGCGAGCCTGGTCGCGCCGGCCGCCGGCCCAGGAAATTTCGCCTTCCCGCAACGGCTCATCCCGGCCGCTTTCAAACACGGCAAATTTCACGCTCGTAGATCCGGCGTTAATCGTCAACACATTCATAAACTCAAAGCGAACATCATTAAGCGTACATTAAGCGACAAAAAAATATGCCGAAATAAAATTTGGCACCCACCACCCCCCGTATTAGGCTGGCAGCGGTTTTTATTTTTATGTCCGCCCCTGTCTTCCTCCGCGGCCTTACTCCGGCCGATGACTCCTCGACGCAAACACACCCGTCCACACCGCGCGGCAGGATGTCGCGTCTGCCCGGCCTCCCGGGGGCCGCGAACTACTGTCGGCTCGGTCTGGCGTTGTTGATGGGCCTGCTCGCCTCCTCGGTCCTGGCCGGCCCGGTCATCGATCCCATCGCCGACGTCAAGGTGCCGGCGGGCAAGTCCATCATCATTCCGATCACCGCCACGGTGACCAACGGGCAAGCGCTGACCTACACCGTGACCGGGAGCACCAACCGCATGGCGCTGGTCCTGCACACCAACAATCCGTTTTGGAAGCTGAACGTGGCCCAAGCCTGCGACACCAACGCGACCGGCGCCTTCCTGACCCCGTTCCGCGGCGGCACCAGGGCGGTGACCAATGTGGGCGACCTGACCTTCATGCTCTTTCCCGAATACACGCCCCATACCGTCGCCATTTTTCAGGGCCTTTCGGCGTCCGGATTTTTCAACAGCAACACCATCTTCCACCGGGTGGTCACCAATTTTATCGTCCAGGGCGGCGATCCGAATACCAACGGCACGGGCGGCCTGGTCTTTTATTATGACGACGAGTTCCGGCCCCAGGCCATCTACAGCGGCAACGGACAACTGGGGCTGGCGAATTCGGGCAAGAACGCGGACATGTCGCAATTTTTTGTCACCCTGGGGCCGCAACGCAGCCTGGATTTTCAATACACGCTGTTTGGGCAACTGGTCCGGGGGTTCAACGTGTTGTCGAATATCGACTTCACACCAGTGAACACCAACAGCCGGCCGCTCGCCGATGAAATCATCACCCTGGCCAGCTTCGTGCCGGATACCGCGGACACGGTACTGACGATCACCGCGACCAACCGGGCCAAGATCACCAACTTGGTCACGGTCATCGCCGATGACGGCGTTGGCGGCCTGGCCACCAATACGTTCCGGGCCATCTCGGTCACCGACACCAACAGCAATGACCAGCCGTTCTTTTACGGCAGCACCGTCACCAACTTGGTGGCGCGAACCAACGTCACGTTGACCAACGTGCTCGACGTGGTGGGCCTGGACGGCCAGAATATCTACTGGTTCCCTTCGTACGGAAATTCAAACTCAGAAGCGTTTTCCACGGTTTCCTATAATACCAACCGCTCCTTTCTGCGCACCTCCACCTATAACGAAACCAACGCCGGCGGTGAAATGCAGCTCTTTGTGAAACCAAAAGCCAACTTCACCGGCGCCATCACCATCTATTGCATCGCCAGTGAAAGTTCCTCGTGGGAGTATTATTACGAGTATTACAGTATCTTCGGTTACCTGCCGCCCTATTGCCAGATGCCCTTTGTCTTTGTCTTTGGCGACACCCCCATCACCGCCCAGGCGGCGGCCCTGTCGCCGCTGCCGCCCGGCCCGTTCACCAACCTGCTCCTGGCCACCTTCACCAACGGCGTGCCCGGAAGTTCGGCCACCAATTTCTCCGCCGTCATCCAGTGGGGCGACGATTCGCTGACCACCAACACCATTACCACCAATGCCGGCAGCCTGCTCAAAGAGGTCTACGGGGCGCACGACTATGCGTATGCAGGCGAATACCCGATTACCGTTACCATCCAAAGCCGACTGGGCGTGAGCGCGGTCGTGAGCAACACCATTACCATTCCGCCCGCCCTGGCGTTAACCGGCACCGCTCCGAATACCGTCCTGACGTGGCCGGCGTGGGCCTTCGCTTACGGATTGCAGGGGAGCACCAATCTGTCGGATTCGAATAGTTGGACGGCGGTGACCAACACCGCCGTGCTATCCGGCTTCCAGAACGTGGTGACCAACACCCCGCAGGCCAACCAGGGCTTTTTCCGGCTCACGAACTGACCCCGCCGCCCGCCATGCTTGAGCCGGTGGGGGAAAAGGAAAGCGCGCTGGGCAAACAAGGCCGCTTCTTTTCCCGGCGGCGGTTCTGCTCGTGTCTTCACCCATTGAAAACACCGAAGAGGCCCCACGAACTACGGTAATAGTACCAGCCGGTAAAAGCCGGGCGGCCCACCCGACGGGAAATTTGTATCCACGAAGGTGGTCTGGTTGGTGATGGCCGAAACCGTGACGAGGTCCTGCCAACCACCCAAGACGAGGTCGGTGGTGTACTGGACGGTATAATTCAGTCCGGCCAGGGACGACCAAGCCAACTGGAATCCATTGGTGGAAACCGACCCGTTGTTGATCGCAATCGGCGGCAAGGGCGTGACCGTTACATCGTCAAGTCCGAAGTAATTCGTATCGTTTTCCGCATCAAATTCCAGCATCGCATTGGTATCGGCGGCGGTCACCGCAAACAGGAAGTTGGACCAGGTGAAGGCCGGTGGCTCGGCCAAGGTGGTCAGGTTCGTGCCGCTCCAAAGGACGCTGAACTGCTGACCGTTGCCCGCGATCAGATTATCGAGCCAAAACGAGACCAGATAGTTCTGCCCCGGCGTAGTCCTGAGAACTTGCGAATTCGTGGCCTCACTGCCTTTCTGCCCCAGAAAGGCGCCGTAAGTACCCGAATGCGCCAAGCCGGGATAATCTGCATCCGTAGCCACAATATTGCACACCGCATTGAAGGTGGGCGTCACCGCGATCGTGTCGCCTACGAGCGTCCAATCCGTGAAATCGCCGGTTTCAAAGCCGCCGTTTTGGACGAGGTTGCCGGCGACCGTGAGGCCGATTTCCAGCCGCACGCAGGCGTTTTGCACCCGGGACAGGGCCTGATTCGTAAACATTAGAACGCCGAAGTAGTTGCCCGTGGACAGGGCGTCGGCGTTGACCAACTGCACGGCGAGGTTGGTGGCGGCATGAGCGCCCAGCGTGCCGTTGGCGGCGGAAACACGCAACCAAGCCGGCAGGCCGGTGCCGAGGCTCCAAGCGAGCCGACCGCGGCCGGCGTTCGTCACGGTAATGATCCAGTTAGTCTGGGTGAACGGCCCGCCCACGAAGCCGCTCGCCTCAAAGTTGGTCTGCGGCAGCAGGCCCAGCGAATCCAGGGTGGTCAGCGCATTGATCAGGTTGGTTCCGGCCGGCGTGCCCCAGCCCGTGCAAAGATCAAATCCGGGCTCCGCCACATAGTTGGTCGTACTAATGAGGTTGGTGTCGTTGCCAATCACAATGTCGTGAAAAATGGCGTCATAATTGGTTCCCCGACACAGCGCATAGATGGCCGGGTTGAGGAATCCCACCGGCGCCTCACCCCCTGCCGCCGCCTGCTGGTTGACCAAAGCGGCCAAGCCCGCCCACAACGGCGCGGCACAACTGGTGCCCGCAATCGTCCCCCCCTGATTGTTGACCACCACGTAAATATCCGCCGCCGTCAGCGCCACGTCCGGAGCGTTGCGCCAGGCCGTGGATCCGTGGTTGGTGGTCATGTCCACCCCCATTTGCCAGACCGGCAGGTCCACCCCCAAACCAATGCCGCCACTCCCCGCCGCACCGCCGCCATCATTCCAAACCGCTTCGGCCACGTAATCGCCGTTGGTGTCCGTGTCCAGATAGGTGCCGCCCACCTGGGTGATATTGGCGCTGGCGCAGGGAAAGGGAACCACATTGGTATACGCGCCGGTATCCCCGGCGGCGTTGAAAAACGACTGGCCCTGCGCCGCCAATTGCTCAAAAACCGCCTCGGTCGCCGCATCCGAACCGCCGCCGCTCCAGGAACAACTCACTTGGGCGGCCAGGTCGTCATTGGCAATCTGGCTGATGACATCCACCCAGGGGCTCGGATTATGCGCCTCATACACAAAAATGTTCGAGACCCCGGGCGCCATGGCCGCCACCATATCAATATCCAACGTGACCTCGCCAATGCCAGTCCCCGTCGTGCTCACGCCCCCATCCACCGGCTCCACGGTTACTTGCGGCACGTTGTTCGTGAGCCCAATGGCATCCAGGTAATTGGTGATGTCCTCGGGATGAAACCCATCGAACTCAACCAAGGCCACGCTCTGTCCGGCCCCGGTCAAGGTGGTGCCGGGGAGATAAGCCTGACGGAAATCGTTGCCCATGTAATTGCCCAGCGGGCTGGTGCCGCCATTGGGCTGCCGGCCCGCCGGTGCCCGCCCCGGCGTCAGCACCGCATTGGAATGGCGCGAATAGAAATCATCCAACCCGCTGACCTGCCTCAGCGGGAGCTGCCGGTCGACTGTGGGCGCGATATCCGGCGCGAAAAAATTCCTGGCTTCGGCCGGATGCCGGTACCAAGAGAGTTTCACATGAAAGGCGCGCTCCACATCGGCAGCCTTGCCGGTAACATCCAGCACGAGCCGGTTGCGGTGCGCGGCGGTGATCGTCAGGCCATTGGTGCCCGCAAACCGGGCCAGCGTGGCGTAATCGGCGGGCGTGGCACCAAATCGGTCGGCAAACTCCCCGGGGGTCAGGTAATGATGATATTGCGGATTGCCGGGATGATAGATGGCTGCCAGCAAATTGGTGAGGCCAGCCGGATTGCGCAGCGGCAGACAGAGCGCCAGTCGCAATTCATTAGTGCCCGCCAAGCGACCGAGCGGCGCGAGTTTCCCCCGGGCAACCAGCGACGGCGGCTGGCCCACAGCCTGCGGGTATCCGGCGGCACACAGCAGCCCCGTCGGTATTTGCAGTAACCAGATGAACAGCCAGAAGCGTCCCATGATTATTAATTCAGAGTGAACTTGCCGGCGCGGATCATTAATAAAATGCCACAGGTTATCGTCATTGTCAGGATAATTATCGAACCAGTCATCACTTTTGATCGGTGGAACCGGTTGGCCAGACCAGCGGTCAGCAGGCGGTTAGCCGCGTTGCGTTGACGCTCAGCCGACCAGCGACCGGCCGGCGGCGGGCGGGCGGAAGCGGCCGTGGCCTTCACCGGTCGGTTATTGCCGCGGCTGAGGCGCCAGCAGTTTCTCCAACTCGGCCAACCCCGCCGGCGAACCCATTTCATAAAACCTCTCCGGCACCTCATACCCGGCCAGTTGCCCGGCCTGGACCAACCGCCCCATGACCTGGGCCAGATCAAACGCCTGGCCGGCCGCGTAAGGAGCAAACACCGAGGCCCGGAACAGGCTCAGACCATAATCAATATGCTGCATCTCCGGCAGGCGGGCTTGCTTGTCGTACACCGCGATTTCGCCGTCCCGGAACACCACGTTGCTCGTATCGTACTGGCCCCGGTTGTGATAAACGGTCATCAAGCCCGCCTTGCCGCTGCGATGAAAGCTGTCCGCCACCGGCGCGTACTGGATGGGCAGATAAGAGTCGCCGTATAGGACGAAAAACTCGTCGCCCAACCGCGGCAACGCGCGCTTGAGGGCGCCGCCCGTGCCGAGCAGCTTCTCCCCATCAAAAGAATAATCCAGCTTGATCCCGCAGGCTTCGAAGCCGAATTCGCGCTGGATCATTTCGCCCAGGAAGCCGATGCACAAGACGACCCGGCGGATGCCTCGCGCCTGGAGCATCTCGAGCTGATGCGCCAGAAACGGGCGCCCCGCCACCGGCACCAGGGATTTGGGAATCTTTTCGGTGATCGGCCGCAGCCGGGTGGCCAGCCCGCCCGCCAAAATGGCGACGGGCAGAGGTAACGATGGCGAAATCATGAAATCACCAGCCGGGTGCCCTCGAAATCGAAACGAAACCGGACTTCCTTAAGGCCGTTTTGCCGCATGGCGTGGCGCAGCTTGGCCTTGTCCTCCGCGTAAAACATGAGAAACCCGCCACCGCCGGCGCCGATCAATTTGCCGCCCAGCGCACCGTTGGCCAGCGCCAGGTCATACCATTCATTGATCTTGGGATTACTCATGCCGCCGCTGCGCTCCTTCTTGCGCTGCCAATGGACATCCATCAACCGGGCAAATTCCGGCAGGTTGCCCGCTTCCAGCGCGGCCTTGCTTTGCAACCCCAGCTCCTTCACAAAATGCAGGTTCTCGATCATGGCCTTGTCGTCGGACTTCGACCGGCTGTCCTGCTCCTTCAAGATCGCCGATGCGCTGCGGGAATAGCCCGTGAAAAACAACAGCAGATTGTCCTCCAGATTGTCGCGCGTTTCCTCGGAGACCTTCAACGGCCAAGCCTCCACCTTGCCGCCGGGCAGGAAATTGAAGCATGTCAAACCACCATAGGCGGCGATATACTGGTCCTGCTTGCCGATGGGCTCCTTCAACCGGTTGAGTTCGATGTCACAGGCCTGGGCGGCCAGTTCCGACGGATGCACGAGATTTCGCTGATACGCATGCAGCGCCTTCAACAACGCCGTGGTGAAGCTGCCCGAGGAACCCAGACCGGTGCCCGATGGGATATCCGCCATGGACGTCAGCTCCAGCGAGTGACCATCCATTCCCAACAAGGCAAATGCCTCCCGGATAATGGGATGCTTCAACTGCGCAGCCGCAGCCACCCGCTCCATCTCCGAGTATTTAACGATCAATTCCGGCACAAAAGTCTCGTGAACCGTAATGTAGACGTAACGGTCAATCGCCGCGGCGACGAGAAAACCGCCGAATTTCTCATAATACGACGGCAAGTCCGTGCCGCCGCCGCCCAGACTGATTCGCAATGGAGAACGGGAAATAATCATGGAAGCCAAATGAAAAGGGAAAAAGGCCTTTCAGGAAAGCGAAATGTGAGCCCCGGGAGAATCTCCCGGCACCTTCAACCTCCCGTATCGAATCCTCGAAATGCCCGGGGGGTGGTTCAATTTCTCCGTTAACGCAGTTCCTTGCGGATGACTAGTTTCAATCCAGACCAAACCTCGCTGACCGCGCAAACCTTGATGTCCACGAAGCCGAGCGGCAAAGCCACCTCCCGGATGGTGTTGTCCGTAATATCCGTCGGCACTTTTGACGCTTTCTTCGGCCAGGACACCCAGACCGCACAGTCCGCCCTGATCCGGCCACGAAGCGACGCCAGTTCCCGCGCCAGATCCAGCTTGCGCGTGGCGAAGAGATGCACCATATCGGTCTTTGGGGAAATCCTCGGCTGGAAGGATACGCTTAAGGGCACCGGGGCGAGCAATTCCGCGTAGCCTTCGGGCGCATTTTTTATCACCACGCACACGCCTTCAACCACGCCCAGCTTCCTGGCTAAAGGCGTTCCGGAATAACCGGCAGATCCTGGTTTCAGCTTCATGGGGTCGCTTCGCCCACGCCCAGCGGCGGAATGGGACAATCCAAAGTATCGGCAATGGCGCGCAACAATTCCGCCTCGTTTTCCAGGATGACGCCGTCCGCGCCGACCACTTGGGCGCAGGCTTCGAGAAGGTTTTTCTTGATCTGGGGCACGGCCAGGGCGAGCCGGTTAAGGGCCGCGTCCAATGGTTCCAGGCCGCACTGTTCGGCGGGCAGCAAGGCCAAGCCGGCCTCTGCCGGCGCGCGCAGAAACGGCGCGCCCAGGGCGAATGCCCGGGCCACCGCGCCGGGATCGTCGCTACCCACATGGGCCAGCGCGGAAAGAACCAGGACACAATCCGGCACGAGCGGCTTGAGCGTGTAATACTGCACCACCGACCGGCGTGCGCCATTGAATTGAGGATCCAGATGCCGCAACACAATTTTTTGCAGCATGAATTCAAACAGCTCCACCTGGCCATCGCTGTCAATCAACCACTCCAGTGCCTGGGCAAACTGGTTGAACTGGCCGGCGTCCAATTGCCGTAGCGCCGGCAAGGCCAGATTGATCAGCGGCAACCGCGCATGTCTGGCCGCTTGGGCCGCATCCGGGTACAACGTCGTCACTTTGGCCGCCACCGCCGGAGACACGCGCTGCGCGAGTTCATCGATCTGCCGGGCGCGCAAGGTGTCGTCCCCGCTCAGCAACAAGGCGTAAACGGCCGCCGTGGCCTCCAGCGGTTCCCGCACCGCCGCCCGCAGGCTCTCCGGCAGCGCATTCCGCAGTTCCTCGGCGTACTTCAAATGCTGGGAGGTGGGTTGGCCCATATTGGGCAGCACGGTTTGCGGCTTGATCAGGGGCGGCATCGACCCGGCGGAGCCCAGCACCGCCCCGCCCAGAACCATCCCCGGAATATTGGGCAGCGGCGGCACGGCCGGGCGGACGGGCACACTGCGCTGACGGGTGGCAGCGCGCTCGGTGGCCGGCTCCGCCACCCGGCGAAATACCCCGTCCCACGTGGGATCAATGGCCCGAATACGCTCCGGCAGCGGCGGATGGGTGGCCATCAGGCCAAAGAGCGAACTGGAAAAGCCGCTTGCAAAGAAAAGGTGGCTGGCATCGGCCGCGTGCGGTGATTCCATGGCCGATCCGCAACTGCCGATCTTCTGCAGCGCGCCGGACAAACCGGCGG
>Ga0181535_10008359_pt1 | contig 10205 bp, 12 predicted proteins | sample PEATcosm2014_Bin_44_FD_119774 | JGI IMG/M metagenome (GOLD analysis project Ga0181535, IMG submission 119774) | Peatland microbial communities from MTU Mesocosm Facility, Houghton, MI, USA - PEATcosm2014_Bin17_30_metaG | ecosystem: Environmental > Terrestrial > Soil > Wetlands > Peat | place...
GGAAACGTCGGCGCCCTTGGCGGCCAGATGCAGCACCACCGGTACGCTGTTGCCGTCAAAATCGAATGCCCCTTTCCAGTCGCCGTCCACACCGGCAGGCCATGCCAGGGCAGCCACGAACAGGAACAAAACGGTCAAGACGAATGCGCGTTTCATATCAGACACTCCCGTGAAGATATTGTATCAGCGGCGCCGGTTTCCGGGGCGGCTCAGTTTTTCGTTTTGGCGGACTTCTGCGTTTCGACGTAAGCCGCCACATTTCCCTTGTCGATCAAGGTGACGCCGGTGTCGACGAATGTCGGCAGGGGCGAAAACGAATCTCGTGCAAAGTCGACTGACAGCGAAGCCGGCGGGTGGTGGTGCAGTTCGTCCAGCATCTTGATGCTGAGGAACGCCATGGTGAAGGGCTTCTGGCCGAGCGTCGCGGTGATGACACCGCTTTGAATGCCGTCGATGGTGCGCTGGTCGGCGTCCATGCCCATCACCAGCTTGCCGGTCACCTGTTTGCGCGTGAGCACGTCGGCGACCTCGGGCGCGGCGATCGAAACCAGGCAGACAAACGCGTCCACTGGTTCCTTCTTGTCTACCACCTGCATGGTGCGGTCGAAGATCACGCCCGGATCACCCTTGGCGTCGACGATTTCGGTGATGTGGATGCCGGGATGCTCCGCGAATATGTCGCGATATCCCTGCAGCCGCTCCTTCAGATTGGGCTGTTCGGGGAACGTGAAGATCAGGACGTTGCCTTTGCCGCCCAGATGGCTGGCGACCAGGCGCCCACCCATCAGCCCTGCCTTGTAATTGTCGGTGCCGATGAAGAACAGGCGTTTGCTGTCGGGGGCATCCGAATCCATGGTGATGACCGGAATGCCCTGCGCAACGGCAGCGTCGATGTCGTCTTTCAGGGCCGTCGGATCGCTGGCGGAAATCGCAATACCGGTGGGCTTCTTGCTCAGCAGGGCGCGGAACTGCTCATGCTCTCCCTTTGGGTCCAACGCGTCCGGTCCCACCGCTTCGGCGACCACGCCCAGCTGTTTTGCCGCCTGACTGACGCCGGAGGCCGCCTCCTGCCAGTACTCCACCTTGGTGAGGGCGCTCACCAGGTAATACTTTTCGTCGGCACTGTGCGGCGACCCGCCGCAGCCGGCCAAAGATGCCAGCGTCGCCGCTGGCAGGAACCAAATGCAACGTGGCATGGCTGCCTCCTGAATGCGGAGTATAACGTGCTGCCCGGCCCAAAGAAAAGCGGCCCGCCGCGTATTTGCAGGAGTATATGTTTCTAGTCCGCCGCCGTATCGCTGACCAGCGCACGGATTTCGCCGCTCTCCAGCTCCTGCCCGGACCCGGCGAAAGTGGCGCGCACGTAGGCCAGGGCGACGGCCTTGCCGAACGCCGGCGAGAAAATGGAGGAGGTGATTTCGCCCGCGTCGGCGCCACCGGCGGTGAGCCTGGAGCCTGCCGGCACGGGCGCTGCAGAGTCGAGGCGCAGGCGGACCAGCTTGCGGTTTACGTGGCCCTGGGCGCGAATGCGCTCCACAATCTCCTGGCCGAGGTAGCATCCCTTGCTGAAACTGATGGCGTGCATCTGGCCGGTCTCCTGCGGTAGCGAGGTATCGCGGATGTCCTCGCCATAGCGCGGCCGTCCATTTTCCAGGCGGACGACGCGGGCTTCTTCCCCGGTGGCCGGCTGGGCGCCTGCCTCTGCCAGCCTGCGGACGATTTCGTCCTCCCGGCCTGCGGCGGCATAGATGCGAAAACCGGGCTGGCCAGTCAGGCTGAGGCGGGCAACCGTGACCTCATTGTCGTTCCCGCCTTCACCCCAGGCCAGGTGCTGATAGTCGTCTGCGGGAGCCGCGCCGCCGGCTTTCTGCAGCACCGCAGCCGATTCCGGGCCTTCCAGTGCAATGGAGCAGGTCGAGGCGGTGACATCTTCCAGCTCCACCTGGTCGGCCACGATGTAGCGGCGGATGTGCTGCACGATTTTCTCGCGCAGCTCCGGCTCGGTGTCGAGGAGCATGTGGTCGTCGAAGGCCAGCAGGGTCAAGTCCGCCTGAATGCGGCCTTGCGGGCTGAGCAGAAACGCGTAGCAGCCGGAGCCGGCGGCGAGCTTCTTGATCTCGTTCGAGGTCAGGTTATGCAGCAGCCGCGCGCGGTCACGGCCGCGGACCTCGATCCGCCCGCGGTCGCTCAGATTCAGGTAAGCGGCGCCCTGCCGCAACGCTTCATAACCCAGGTTCATATTTCACGTCCAAAACCAACCGGACCCATCACGAAGTCTAGCGACTTTTGGGCGGTCCGTCATTATGGGCGACGGTCATTTCTCTGCCGAGTAGATGATCTTGCCGCCGCGCGTGGTGAGCGCGACCTTAGAAAAGGCCGTCGCGTCCCGGGATGGATCGGCTTGCAGCACAACCAAATCGCCATCGATGCCGATCGCGACGCGCCCGCTGTGTTCGGCATAGCCGAACCGCCGCGCAGGGGCAGTGGTCAGAGACGCGAGGATCTGCGGAAAAGTCATTCCCGCGCGCGACATGAGATCAAATTCCATGGTGGTATCGAACTGGTCGATATATCCAATGTCGGTTCCAAACAGGATCTCACCGCCGGCTTGCGAGTACGCGCGCAGCTCATCCACCATTCCAGAGACCCAGGCCTCGCGGCGGTTCTGTTCGGTGACTCCCGCCTTACGCGCCTCGACATCAAACAAAGTCAGCGTTGGGATCAGCGCCAGGTTCGCGTGCTTCAATCGCGCGACGAACTCCGGGCTCCAGGGCGGAGATTGCGGGACCGTGTGGCCAACACATCCACCCCGCTCTCGATCGCGACTTCCACCCCCTCCAGGTTCTGCGGGTGCGCAAAGACCGGCATCGCGTGGAGGTGAGCCTCGGCGACCGCAGCCTTGGCGGTCGCCACCAGCAGCACGGCTACCTTGTCGCCGCCCTGGTAAGAACCGGTAAATAATCTGATGCCGTCTGCGCCTTTGGCCGCGTGGTCGCGCACCAGGGAAACCGCCTGATCCGGGGTACCGGTCGCCGGCATCGGGATGTTGTACTGCTTCAGAAAGGCGCGCACGTACACGGGCTCGATGGTAAAGATGGGCTCGCCGACGGTGAGAATGCGCGGGCCGCGCAGCTCGCCGCTCTCGATCCGGTGGCGGAGCGCGCGGGTGTTGTCGAGGACGGAGGCGATGTCGAAGACGGTGGTAAAGCCCCACCGGTTGAACATGGCGTCCATCTGCTGGTTCAGATCCCTGGCGGCGGAATCGCGGACGTGAAGAAGGCCGGGGGTGAGGATGTGGACGTGGCTGTTCCAGTAACCGGCGACCACGAACCGCCCGGTGCAATCGTGAACCTCGCCATCTTTTGGAGTTACTACGGAAGCTCGCGGGCCCAGGGCAACGATGCGCCCGTCGTGGATCACCATGCTGGCGTCGGCGATGGGGTGAACGCCGGGCGCGGGGTAAACTGTGGCGCCCGCGAGGACCAGATCCGAGGCGTGCAACGAAATCGCAAGGACAAGGAGAAGCAGGCTTCGGGCAGGGCTCATGAGTCTGAGTACGGTACCGACGGCCGATAGTTCCATCAATCCGCGACGCGGGCCGCAGCGCTAGAAGATGCGGCGCAGATAGGCTGCAATGCCGATTACGATGAGAGAAGAGATGGCTCCTCCCGCCATCAGCCGGCCGCGGCGCGGATGACCCGGCTGCACGACCAAGGCCGCTACGGCGAAGATGTGCGCCACCAGCAACAGCTTGACCCCCAGCAGGATGTGGTATTTCAGGCTGTGCCCCGGATTGCTCAACAGGTTATAGATGCCGGAGATCACCAGCAGCACCATCGACAGCAGGACCAGCGGGCGAAACGCCGCGGCCGTCCGCTCGCCCAGTTCCGCGCGCGCTTCCGGGGTCAGCGCCGCCGCGGCACCGGCTACGATCCAGCCATAAATCATGCCACCGCTCAGGCACGCTACCGAAGCAATGTGCATCCACCGCATCAACACGCCCAGCTCTTCGGCCATAGCCTGAGTATACAATCGGTCCATATGATTCACGAGATCCTTCCGGTGGGAATGCTGCAATGCAATTGCTCGATTTTCGGCGACGAGCAGACCCGCGAGGCGATCGTGATCGATCCGGGCGACGATATCAGCCAGATTCTGGAGGTGCTGGCCAGGCATGCCCTCAAGGTGAAAGCGATCGTCATCACCCACGCGCACATCGACCACATCGGCGGCGCCGCCCAGCTCAAGCGTGCCACCCAGGCGCCGGTTTACATGAATACGAACGACGCCGCCCTGCAGGCGATGCTAAGCGTACAGGCGGACTGGCTGGGTATGCCGACGCCGGAAAACGTGGCCATCGATGCACCGTTAAACGATGGCGCCACCCTCATGCTGGGCACTGCGCCGTTTCACGTGCTGCATACCCCCGGTCACACACCGGGCAGCACCAGCCTGTGGATTCCATCCGAGCGCAAAGTGGTGGCGGGCGATACGCTCTTTCTCGGCAGCATCGGCCGCACCGACCTGCCGGGCGGCGACGGGCGCCAGATCCTGCGTTCCATTCATGAAAAGCTGCTGCCGCTTCCCGAGGAGACAGAGGTCATCCCGGGCCATGGCGGCGTCACTACCATCGGCCGGGAAAAACAATTCAACTTCTTCCTGCAGGAGTAGGCGGCGGAGGGGAAACTCGATCGGCCGGATTCGAACGCGCCGAGCGTTTTCAGGCGTTGGTCACACTGAGCACATTGCCATCCGGGTCCTGAAACCAGGCCACATGCACTGCTCCGCCAGGCACGGTCAAGATGCCGAGTTCATCCTGGCGAAAGTTCGGATAGATGTTGAAGGTGACGCCTTTTTCGCGCAGCGCCCGCACGGCCGCGGCCACGTCCGGCACCTGGAAGCCGAGTATGGTGTGCTCATGCGGCGTGAAGCCGTCCACGACCGAGACGCGCAGGGTGACTCCGCCAAGGTGGAAGACGGCGGCCAAATTGTCCTCGTAAGCGACAGCAAGGCCCAAGGTGTCGCGATAGAACGCGGCTGCGCGCGCGCGGTCCGTGGTGCAGATGATGATGGCCGGCCGGGCAGCCTCAAGAATCCCCATTTCATTGCGTCCTTTCGCGGTCAGGGCGTGGATTTTGCGGCGCCCTCCGGCCGGGCCTCCGCAGGCGCGACCTTGATGGCGAAGACGGTCTGGTCGTCAAAGGCGGTGGTGGAGAATTTATCCTGGTCGCGGAAGATTGCGCTCACCAGTTCGGCGGCGGGGCGGCCACTGTTGGCGCGCAGCACCTGCGCCAGGCGGCCCTTGCCATATTCGGTGCCGGAGGCGTTCAGATGGTCGGTGATGCCGTCGGAATAGAGCACGATGGCGTCGCCGGGCACGGCGTGGAAGACGACTTCCTCATATTCGCGCTTGTCGAGCAGGCCGAGCGGCACACCCTCGACGCGCAAATGGAGGATGTCGCCGCCGCGGCAGATCATGGGCGGCAAAGCGCCTGCATTGGCCATGGTCATCTGGCTGGCCACGGGATCCCAGAGAATCACTAGCAAGGTGGCGTAGCGAGCCTCGACCTTGCGCTCGCCCAGCGCATCGTTCAAGGCCTTCAGCAGCTCCGCGGGGCGGCGGCGGCGCGGCGCGAGGGTGCGCAGCAGCCCGTTTAACAGGCCGCCGTACAGGGCGGCGGCCGCGCCTTTGCCGCTGACATCGCCGAAAGCGATGACGGTCTTACCGTCGTTGAGCTCGAAAATATCGTAAACGTCGCCGGAGATGCCGCGCGCCGGGCGCAGGCGCACCATGGCGTCGAGACCCGCGATTTCGGGGGCGGCATCGGGCAGCAGCACGCGCTGCAGCTCGCGCGCCGCTTCCATGTCTTCCTCCATGCGGCGCTCGCGGTTGGCCAGTTCCTGGTACAGCCGTGCATTCTCGACGCTGGAAGCCACTTGCGGCGCCAGCAGCGCCAGCGTGCGCACGTGGTCGTCGGTGAAGTAGCCGACCCGGTCGCTTTCGAGGTCCATCACCCCCACCACGCGATCCTGCAGCAAGAGTGGCACGGCCACCTCCGAGCGGATATCGGAGTGGGAAGCGATGTAGCGCGGGTCCTTGGCCGTATCGTGCACGCGCACCGGCTGGCGGGAGGTGGCGGCAGCGCCGGTGATGCCCTTGCCCAGCGGGACGTTGTCGGTGTTCACGCGCTTGTCATACCGGATGCTGAACATGTGGCGGAGAGCCTTGGCGTCGTGATCGATGAGCAGGATGCTGAAGGCGTCGTAGTTGATCAGTTCGCGCACCGTGCTGGCGATCTTGCCGAGCAGTTCGTTCAAATCGAGTATGGAAGAGAACTCGCGCGAGATGTTGGCCAGCGTCTTCAAAGTGCGGTTGTTCCGCTCGACGCGCAAATAGAGCCGCGCATTGTCGATGGCCACCGCCACGCGTCCGGCGATCAGGCGCAGCAGGGCGCGATCATATTCGGAATAGGCGTTAATGCGGGTGGATTGCAGATCGATGACTCCCACCAGCCGCTTGCGGGCGATCATGGGAGCGGCGAGCTCGGTGCGGACGGCATCGACGGCGTTCAGATATCGCGGATCATTGCGCACGTCGCCCACCAGCACCGGCTCGCGGCGCGAGGCGGCGGCGCCGGTGATTCCCTCCCCCAGCGCGATCGAGAGGTTGGTGATCAGCTCTTCGCGGTGGCCCACGGCGTGACGCATGCGCAGGGTGCGGCTCTTCTCGCTATAGAGCAGGATCGCGAACAAGTCGTAGCGCAGCACGCGGCCGATGATTTCGGCGACGTTAGCCAGCAGGCGGTCGAGATCGAGCGTCTCCGCGGTGGCGGCGGAAACTTCGAGCAGAAAGTCGAGCAGCTCGCTTCGCTCGCGGAAACGCACGGCACTTTTGCGGGTGGCTTGCATGGCTCCTTAGCGAAACTGGCGTGGCGCGCGCACGGCTGGCATGTCCCCTTCAGGCTGCCGTGGCTTCCACGATTTTGACGCTGGCGCTGGCCCCGATGCGCGTAGCGCCGGCGGCCGTCATGGCGCGCAGATCGCCCAAGGTGCGGATGCCGCCGGAGGCCTTGATACCCATGTCCGGCCCAACCACGCCGCGCATTAAGGCTACATCGTGCGCGGTAGCGCCGGAGGTGCTGAAACCGGTCGACGTCTTGACGAAATCGGCCCCCGCCTGCTTCGCCAGGCTACAGGCGGTAGCCTTCTGCTGGTCATCGAGCAGCGCCGTTTCCAGAATTACCTTGACGATGGCTCCGGCGCGGTGCGCGGTCTCGACCACCCGCCCTATGTCCTGCCGCACTGCGTCGTGGTCTCCCGAACGCAGAGCCCCGATGTTGATCACCATGTCGATCTCCTGGGCGCCAACTCGAAGCGCGACCGCGGCCTCGGCGACTTTCGCTTCCGTGCTGGTGGCACCGAGAGGAAAGCCCACCACGGTGCAGACCTTCACCGCCGAGCCCGATAACTCCGCCCGCACCAACGGCACCCAGTAAGGGTTCACGCAGACGCTGGCGAAACCGTACTGGCGCGCTTCGCGGCAGATCTTCACCACGTCGTCGCGGGTGGCCTCGGGCTTAAGAATGGTGTGATCGATGAGAGCGGCGATGGCAGGATCGATTTTGGTGAGCCGCTCGCTGGCCGAAACGCGGTCGGCGCCGGCCGCGATAATCTCCCTGGTGTTGCGGGCGCAGGTCTGGGGGCAGCGCTGCACGCAGCCAGGGCACACCTGGTCGGGCAGGTTGAGACCCTCGCCCTTCCTAGCGGGGGGCCCGGCTGGTCCGACGCGCGCCAGGATTTCTTCACCGATTTCCGCTACCAGCCGGTCGAGTTCGGTTTGTGTCACGGGAGCGCCTTTTTGGCAAACTGCCGCTCGATGGCGACGATTTTATCGACCCGCGCCTGGTGCCGGCCGCCGGCAAACTTGGCGGCGATCCAGGTGCGCAAAACCTCCTCCGCCTGGGTTTCTGTCAGGAGTCTGGCTCCAAGAGTAAGCACATTAGAATCATTATGTTCCCGACTATTCCTCGCGGAAGCCTTATCATAGCACAGGGCCGCTCGGACGCCGGGGATTTTGTTGGCCGCCATGCACGAACCGATGCCCGCGCCGTCGATGGCGACGCCACGGGTGGCGGCGCCGGAAGCGACCAACTCGCCGACCTTGAGCGCCAGGTCGGGATAGTCGGCCGGTTTCTCTTCATAGACGCCGACGTCGCGCACTTCCAGGCCGAGCTCGGCCAGCACGGGTTTGAGCGCTTCCTTGAGACGAAAGCCGCCGTGGTCGGCACCGATGGCGACGGTTCTCTCAGGCGGGGCCAGTTGCGAAACCTTGTCGGCCGGCACTTCCAGGATGCGAACCCCGCGCGCGGCGGCGGTTTCGCGCGCCGATGACGTGACGATGGTGTCGGGCGGCACGCGCAGATCGCCGCTTGCCGGAATGTCCACCGCGGTGACGACTTGTCGCATGAGGAACCTTCATTGTAGTGAAATTCCGGCAAGCGAAAGCATGCCCCACCATTGCGCTATAAAGGAAGTGGGAGGTTCCGGCGGGATGACCGGAACCGGGAGCGCGCATGAAAATCACCTACACAGGCAGGCAGGTGGAGCTGGCACCGGCTGAGTTAAAGAAGCTGGAAGCCCGGTTTGCCAAGATCGGCAAACTTCTCGACGGCAGGCGCGAATGCGAGGCCCACGTCATCTTATCCCTCGAGCGGCACCTGCATGAAGCCGAGGCTACGGTCAATTACTACGGCCACCAACTGGCGGGAGCCGGGTCCAGCACGGATCTGCTGACCGCGATTCATTCCGCGGCGGAAAAGCTGGAAAAACAAGCTGTCAAGGCGCGGACCAAGTGGCGCGACAACAAACGGACACCCCGCGAGAGCGCCTCGGAAGCGGAAGCCGAAGCCCCGCCCGCCGACGTGGAGGTAGAGGCGGAAACGGAGCCCGAGCGGCGCGTTTACCACGTCGACCACCATAAGAAACGCAAGCCAATGACGCTCGACGAAGCGCTGCTGCAGATGGACAATCGCGATTACGTGGTCTACCGCGATGCGGCCACCGACCGTGTGAGCGTGCTGCTGCGGCGCCGCGACGGCCACTTCGACCTGATCGAGGCCTGATCCGCTCCATGCCGCGCCACCGTGTTGCAGCCGCGACGGGAGAGGGAAAGCGGCCCGCGAGCCGATCCGGACGGAGCCAGCCCAAAGCGGCTGCCGAACCGGAGCTGGTCATCATCACCGGTCTGAGCGGGTCGGGGAAAGGCTCGATGCTCAAGGCGTTCGAGGACCTTGGGTATTACTCGGTGGACAACCTGCCGGTGGAGCTGATCCCCAAATTCGCCGAGCTGACGCGCGACAGTTCCAAGTTCCAGTCGGCCGCCCTGGTGGTGGACATCCGCGAAGGCGGCGGCCTGGAGCGCTTTCCCGCCGTACTGGCCCAGATCCGCGACACGGTCAAGGCCCGCCTGATCTTCGTCGAGGCGGAGGATTCCGCCATCCTGCGCCGCTTCAGCGAGACACGCCGCCCGCATCCGCTGGGAACAAACCGGTCCATTTCCAGGAGCATTGTGCGCGAGCGGGCGCAACTGAAGAAGATCCGCGGCATGGCGGATCTGATCGTGAACACATCGAAATTCACCGTGCACGAACTGCGCGAGTTCATCGGCGAACGGTTCCGCGGGCAGGGCGAGGAGTCGAAGATCATGGTGTACGTCACCAGCTTCGGTTTCCGCAACGGCGTCCCGCCGGACAGCGACCTGGTGTTCGACGTGCGGTTCCTGCCGAACCCGAACTACGTGCCACGGTTCAAGCACCTGACCGGGAAAAACCCGGCAGTGGCGCGCTACATCCGCTCCTTTCCGCAGACGGTGGAATTCACCAGGCGCATCTCCGACCTGCTGGTTTATCTGCTGCCGCACTACATCAGCGAGGGCAAGAGCTACCTGACGATTGCGTTCGGCTGCACCGGCGGCCATCACCGCTCGGTCATGATGGCGGATGAGATCGCACGCAACCTGGCAAAGGCCGGCTACAACGCCAAGGTGACGCACCGGGACATCGGATAGCCACGCGCACGGGTCACGCATAATATCTGCATTAGAATAATTTATGGCATCCGCGGCTTGCATTTAGAAAACTTGTAGGGTAAACTCGATACTTAGTTTCGATGTCATACGCTCACACAAGCCGGCCCGCAGCAGCACA
>Ga0181535_10008361_pt1 | contig 10203 bp, 10 predicted proteins | sample PEATcosm2014_Bin_44_FD_119774 | JGI IMG/M metagenome (GOLD analysis project Ga0181535, IMG submission 119774) | Peatland microbial communities from MTU Mesocosm Facility, Houghton, MI, USA - PEATcosm2014_Bin17_30_metaG | ecosystem: Environmental > Terrestrial > Soil > Wetlands > Peat | place...
ACATTCGCCACTACAATAAAACCGCCACGCCCATGAAATGGACTTACTCCAATCCAAAACGGAGAATTAAAACGTAGCCAGTTCATGAGTTACACTGCACTAGTTCTGCGTTTAATGGTGAAGACCCGCTGAAACCGTCCGGAGAACAATCATTCAGATTATTTCTTGCGAATGGCAATGTGACGAATGTAGCGAACCTCGTTGACTCGAAGGGAAGTGCCGATGCGAGCGATCTGGAAGCACCTCCCGATATGACTTTTAATGCAAAAGTATTTGTTGGTAGCATCAATGGCGAGCTTCCCGACAAGAAGGCGGTCTTGCTTGTCGTGAGCGAACAGGATGCTTCAAAGTTAAAGGGCATGACCGAAAATAACTTGGGGAAGCGATTGTTGATTGTCATTCGGAATCGAGTAATTGCTGCCCCAGTAATTTCAGTGCCGTTGGCGTCTACGCAAATTGAGTTCACGGTCAAGGACTCAAGTGTTTTCTCTGCGCCTCCATAAATGGGTCACCCATCATTGACATAAAAATTAACGGGCTCGACACGCCAACCAATAGCACGCGAGATGCCAATGAAAATTGAACGCCGGGCCGGCTTCTCGGCTACGAACCAAGTGAAAACTCGCCTACATCAGACTGAACCGCCTGGTTCCCGCCGCTCCCGGGGCGGCGGCTGAAGTTTGTGCAGGGCGCGGCGCAGCGATTCCAGTTCGCGCTCGTCGGCGAACTTCTGGTGCTCGGCCAGCTCCACCAGCCGCAACACTTCCACCATTTGTTCCAGCGCCTGCTCCAATGACTCGACAACCTGCCTGACTTCTCCAACGGTCTGGCCAATGACTGAACCGTCCGGCTTGGCGGCACGCGCCGGCGGGACGGGAGCGGAAACCACAGCGGGGACATGAGGTTGAACTTTTTGCCGCGATGGCACGGGGCGCACCGGCATCTCATGCAGGCGGATTGGCGGTTCGATTGGTTTCGCCGGTGATTCCGCTTGCGCGGATGGTTCGGAAACGGGAGCGCCCGGCGCGGGCGCGGCAATTTCCCCGGCAAGGCCGGCTTGAATTTTCCGCTCTTCCGGCAGGGGCGCGGCCGTTTCTCCCGCCGTCACGACGGACGCCACCCGCCGCGGACCGTGTCCGCGTCCGCGTCCGCCGCGACGACCGCGACGGCGTCCGCCGCCCGAAGTTCGCGGCGGCCCGGGTGCTTTCGATTCCATGGGTTGTTGTTCGGACATTTCCGCGCCGAGCATGACGCGCCGCCGGGGAAAAGCAAAGACGAATTTGCGCCTACTTTTTCACGAACAGCGCGAGCGAGGCCGTGAAACCATGCAGATAATTTTTCCCGCCGACAGGCCCGATCTCGCCGTTGCCGAAAAAACCGGCGAGGCCGAGCGGGCCAAGCTGTTTCTGCACCAGCCCGGCGTCGTGGTTCGGCTCGCCAAAAAGATTCTGTCCGCGTCCGTTGCAGCAGCAGAGGCAGCCGCCGTAAACCGTCGCGCCGCCAAGCTGCCCGTTGGCGCGGGCGAGCAGTTCGGTCATGTCCTCGGTCGCCGCCGCCGCGTCGCGCCGCTGGAATTGCATCATCTGCCCCGCGCGCGGCAGCGCGCCGACCGCCAGCACGCCGGAATTCGGGTCGCCGCTGATGAGATTGCGGACGAGAAAATCGCCGCGGTGAAAATCCTCGCGGTATTCGTTGACGACCAGGCCGATGAGCAGGTTGCCCGCGGCCTTGCGTTGTTCTTCGGGCGGAAGTTTTTGAAACGTCTCGGCCAGCACCGCGTAGGCCGGCCGGTTGCCGATGTGATGGATTAAATTCTTTTCAACGCGCGTGAGCGTCCAGCTTTCGCCGATGGGCGTGCAGCCTTGCGAAATGACGCCCGCCAGCTTCACCTCTCCGCCGACGGAAACCGCCACGCCGCCGTCCTCGAACACGTCGCCGTTCAGATAAACCTGCGTGGTCGGATCCGAAGCATCACCGCTGGCCAGCCCGCCAAATGCCGGCACCGGCGCGTAGGCTTCATTCCAGCCGCGCATCCAGCCTTCCGAGTCGAGGTGAAACGGGTCAATGAACACGAGCCAGCCGTTGGTGTGCTTCGGCTCGACGCCGGTTTCGAGCTGCCAATACGCGCCGTTCGCCTCCTCAACCTGCGCCTGCGTGAACCGGACGCCCTTCAATTCCGCGCCGGGCAGCGAATAAAGCGCCAGCGCCAGCCCGCCCGCGTTTTCAAATTCGCGCGCTCCGGCGATCAGCCCGGCGCTCGAACAGCCCGCCAGCAGCGGGATGCGGGCATGGACGCGCAGAATTTCCAGCGCCGCCTTCGCGTGCGGGAAAAACTTCGGCGACATGAACACGAGGCCGAGCGAAACCTGCGGCGCGGGCAGTTGCCGCCGCAGGTTTTCCGCCCAGTCACGCAGGCCGGTTTCGTCAAAATCGCCCGGCCAGTGCGCCGCGATGGAATATTCGCTGTTCACAACTCTACCTCAACCATGCCACAACTTTCTCGCCCGACCAAATTTCTTTCACCGGCTGGCGTTCGCGCGCGACGGCGGATTTTTTCCCGCTCACCAAGATTTCGGCGGCCAGCGGACGGGCGTTGTAATTGGACGCCATGACAAAACCATAGGCGCCTGCGCTCATAAGCGCGAGGTAATCGCCTTCGCCGACTTTCGGCAACGGACGATCCTTGCAAAAATAATCGCCTGATTCACAAATCGGCCCGACTACGTCGGACTTGAGCGTTGAATTGCCCTTGCGCGTCAGCGGCACGACTTCGTGATAGGCATCATAAAACGCCGGGCGGATGAGATCGTTCATCGCCGCGTCCACGATGACAAAATTCTTCCGGCCCGTGCGCTTCACATATTCGACGCGCGTGACCAAAATGCCGGCGTTGCCGGAGATGAACCGGCCCGGCTCCACCAAAATTTTCAAGCCGAGCGGTTTCAACAGCGGCACGAGCCGCGCGGCGTATTTTTCCGGCGTCAAAATGTTTTTGGCCGCGGATGATTTCCACCACGCCATCGCGCCACTCGCCAGCGCGGACTGATAGACGATGCCCAGCCCGCCGCCGATGCTGAAAAATTCCAGCGCGTATTTTGTTTTCAGTTTTTGCACCAGTGGCAGGACTTTTTTCACCGCCTGTTCAAACGGCGACACGGAGGTCAACTGTGAGCCGATGTGCATTTGCAGTCCGCGCAGCCGCAGATTTTTCAGCCTGCCGGCGCGGGCGTAAACGCCTTCGACCTGCTCAAACGCGATGCCAAATTTGTTTTCGTAGGTGCCGGTGGTGATTTTCGCGTGCGTGTGCGCCTCGACGTTCGGGTTCACGCGCACGGCGACGGGCGCGATTTTTTTCAGGCGCGCGGCAATGCGGTTGATCCGTTGCAATTCCGGCTCGCTCTCGGCATTGAACGAATAAATGTTTTGCCGCAGCGCAAATTCAATTTCGTCCTCGGTTTTGCCAACGCCCGCGAAGACGCACCGGCGCGGGTCGCCGCCCGCCGCGATGACGCGCTGCAATTCGCCGCCGCTGACGATGTCGAAGCCGGCGCCGCGGTTCGCCAGCGTCCGCAGCACGGATAGATTTGAATTCGCCTTCATTGCGAAACAAACCAGATGGTCGAGCGGCGCGAGTGCGGCGTCCAGCCGGCGAAAATGCTCCGTCAGCGTCCGCTGCGAATAGACGTAAAGCGGTGTGCCGTGCTTTTGGGCCAGCGACTCGACAGCGACGCCTTCGCAAAACAATTTGTTTCCGACGTAACGAAAATCGTGCATGACGCCTGAAGTTTAGGGTTCCGAGTTCAAAGTTCAAGATTGCTAAACAAAAAACCCGCCGGAAAAAATCCGGCGGTCGCGGTCAAAAAACATTTCAATGCCCGGCCAGAATCGCGGCGCGCTCCTTTTGGTATTCATCGGGCGAAATCTGGTTGGCCATGTATTTCGCCAGCAGGTCCTGCAACTGCGCCTCCTGCTGCGCCGAAACGGGCGGCGGCGGCGCGACATACGGCGGCAAGCCCAGCGATTTTCCGGGGTAATTCGCATTGGCTGGCAGCGGCGGTTTGACAGCGGGCGCGGCTTCCGGCACGGCGGGTTTTGCGGGCGGCGTGGCAACCACTTTCGGCGGTGTAGCCGTGGTTTGCGCGTGCGCCTGCTTTTGCGCGGCGGCTTCGGCGTCCTTCTTTGCCTTCAAATCGGCGGCAGCCTGCCGCGCATCCGCCCTTGCTTTGGCTTTGGCAGCGGCATCATCGGCGGCTTTTTGCTCCGCAGCCTTTCGGTCGGCATCTTTTTTGGCCTTCAAATCGGCGGCGGACTGATCAGGCGCTGGTTTGGCTTTGGCGGTGGCCGGCTTGTTTGTCGGTGTCATCATCACTGCGGTGGCCGGCGGGTTTGGCTGCGCGTTCAGTTCGCCCATTTTTTGCATCAGCGCCGCACGGGCAGCGGCTTGGGCGGCGTTGTCGTTTGCGGGCGCCGGAGCCAGCAACGTTTCCGACGGAATTGGAGCCGGAGCAAATTGCGCTTCAACAGGCGGCGGAGATGCCATGGCTGGCTTTTGATTCGCCGGTGGGCTTGGCTGCGCGTTTGATTCGCCGATTTTTTTCATCAGCTCCGCGCGGGCGGCGGCCTGGGCCGGTGTGTCATTTTCGGATGCCGGAGTTACGATGGCCGGCGTTGGATTCGCCGACGTGCCCGGCTGCGCCACGGTCGTTCCCGTCGGAGTCACGATAATCGCGGGGGCCATTCTTGGATTTGCCGGCGCTACTGGCTGCGCGTTCAACTCGCCCATTTTTTGCATCAACGCCGCGCGGGATGCGGCCTGGGCCGGATTGTCCTGCGCGCGGGCGGTGAGAAAACCCGCAAAAAACGTCGCCGCGCAAACGATTGACCACAACTTGGAGATTCGCATGACGTTTTCTTACGCCAATTCTTCGCCGGATGCAACAGCTTTTGCGCCGGACGGAAACAGCCGCCGCCACGCGAACGGCAGCGGGCTGGCCAGCGTCGAGCGCAGCAGGATGCCGCGCACCTCGGCGCGCGGCACTTTCACGCGCTGTTGTAATTCAATCAAGCGCGCCGCGCGCAACTTTTCAATCGTCCGCGCGCCGATCAAAATCGGCCACGCACACGCCAGCCGGACGCGAAATTGTCCGAACGGCAGCGTGTTGGTGTAAGTCCAGCCCGCGCGCAGATGCGCTTCCGCCTCGTCGAGATAAAGATGAAACAACGCGAGGAACTTCGCCTCGTTCGCCGGCGACAGCAGGGTTTCCGGCAACAAGCGGGCCGGCTCCAGTTTTTCCAGCGGCAGATAGCAGCGGCCTTTTTTCAAATCCGCCGGCAGGTCGCGCAGGATGTTCACCAGTTGCAGCCCTTTGCCAAAGCGGATGCCGTCCGCGACCAATTGCGGTTCATCCAGCCGCGCTTCGGGAAAAAGATGGGCGCGGCAAATCTTCGTCCAGAATTCGCCCACGCAGCCGGCGACGCGATAAATGTAATCATCCAGCTCGGCCCCGGTTTCCAGCGCGATGATGGGCCGGAGTCCCAGCTTGAGCTTGTCCTCGTCGCGTTGATGCGTGGCCGACGACGGCGCGAACCGGCGCAAATCCAGTTGCTGCCCGCTCGTGATGGTCACCAGCACTTCGCGGATCAAATTCAAATCCGCCGGCGAAAGGGTCTGGAGCAGCACCAGGCTGTCCTCGATTTTTTCCAGCAGCGCGCGCTCGGCGGGCGAACCCTGCGACCGGGCGAGTTCGCCGAAATTCAGCGGCGCGGAATTTTGGCCGAGAATCCGTTCGCGAAGCATTTGCAGCGCGTCGAGCCGTTGCGCGAGCGGGAGGATTTCCGTGTCGGCGATGGTGTCGGTCGTGCGCGCGAGCAGATAGGCGAGGCCGATTTGCGGGCGGACGCGCGCCGGCAGCACGCGCAACGTCAGATAAAACGAGCGCGACGTGACGCGGAGCAAATCATTTAATTCAATTGGCATTTTTAGACAGAATTAACAGAATATTCAGAATTCAATTTGCGCCGCCAGTTCGAGTTTCTGAAAATACACCAAGCTTGGAAGAAAAAACAAACGAGCGTTTTGCAGAAGACTATTTGTTCCGATTTTTTTTCTTCGGACTTTGATGTTGCGCCGCTTGCTGGCTCTGCTGCATCTGTTGACGTTTACCCGCTAATTCTTCTTCTTGTTTTTCCTTTGATTGGACAAAAACATAAACCAAACTGACAAGAGTTCCGCTTCCGATTGCGCCGCCAAACCAATCGTGTCCATTCATTGCGGCGAAAGTTGCCAATGAAAGACCACCCAACCCAACGATTAGTCCAAAAACCTGCCCGCGAAACGCCTGATTCTTTTGGCTGAAGATAACCGTTTTCTCGATTTCAATCCGATGGGCAGTTTGCGCCTCGGCCATCTTCATTATGCGATCTGCCCCATTCGGAATAATCTGATTGTAAACCGCCAATTCAGAAGGTTCAGGCAGCGGAGCGTTGCGAACAGAACGAATATGAGTTGTTTTCTCGATTACTAGACCGGCCAAAAGCTCCTTTTTCTCGTCTGGGATTTTGTTTAGAGCTTCGGGTGCTACCTCACGGACAACATCCACAACAGTTTTGGGTTGTTCGTTCGGAACGGATGGGAGCGAAGCAGCAGGTTCGGGATTTGAATTCTCACTCATTTGCGAGCGATAGGTTCAAACTCCTTCTCTGCTTTTTTTAGGGCATCACGGATGTCTTGCCCGACCATCTGCCAATCCTGGGCAATCGCAAGCTGGTCAGGATCGTCAGACGAGTTGTATTCGTAAAGATGCCCACGAAGGTTGACAACGCTTCCCATGCCCGTCAGAAAAAAAGACGAAGCACACAAAAAATCTGTTTTGAAACGATTATTCATAATGCCTCTCAAATGTTACTTCAGCGCACATCAACTTAAACATCGGCAGATTTTATAGATTCTTAAAATCTGTCAATACTAAATAGTAGCATTGAGTCCTACTAAATCAACGGCCATTTACCAACGCGCTGTCAAGAAAGCAGTTCCCGCCCGCGCGCCAGTTGCTTCGCGACTTTCTTCATTCCCGGCGCGCTGGCCAGATTTTGCATCGCCATCGCGTTCCTGGCGTTTGAGTTTTATTTCAGCAGTTCCTCCGCGATCAGCACGGCGTTGAGCGCCGCGCCCCGGAGCAACTGGTCGCCGCTCACCCAGAAGCACAGGCCGTTGTCCAGCGCGCAGTCCTTGCGGATGCGGCCGACTTCGCAGTTGTATTTCTCGGAGGTGAACAGCGGCATCGGATATTTCTTGTTCTCCGGCTCGTCCACGAGGTCGAGGCCCGGCGCCTTTTTCAGAACGGCGCGCGCGGCTTCCACGGTCACGGGCTTGTCAAATTCCGCGCTCACGGCGATGGAGTGCGAGCGATAGACCGGCACGCGCACGCAGGTGACGCTGGCGCGAAAACTGGGATGGTGCATGATCTTCCGGCCTTCGTTTTCCATTTTCATTTCTTCCTTCGTGTAGCCGGTCGGCAGAAATGAGTCCACTTGCGGCAGCACGTTGAAGGCGATTTGATGCGGATAAACCTCCTTCGTCACCGGTTTGCCGGAAACGATTTCGCCGACCTGCCGCTTCAATTCCTCGATGGCCTTCGCGCCGGTGCCGGAGACGGCCTGGTAGCTGGAGGCAAAAATGCGTTTCACCGTGAACGCCTTGTGCAGCGGATACAATGCCATGAGCGTGATGGCGGTGGTGCAATTCGGATTGGCGATGATGCCCTTGTGCCATTTCACGTCGGAGGCGTTGATTTCGGGCACGACGAGCGGGACGGCCTCGTCCATGCGGAACGCGCTGGAGTTGTCCACGACCACGCAGCCGGCCTTGGCCGCGATGGGCGCGAATTCCTTCGAGATGCCGCCGCCCGCGCTGAACAACGCGATGTCAATGTCCTTGAACGAGTCCTTCGTCAATTCGGTGACGGCGACGTCGTGCCCGCGAAATTTCAGTTTCTTGCCGACGGAGCGCGCCGACGCAAGCAAGGTGAGTTTGCCCACCGGAAAATTTCTTTTTTCCAGCGTCTTGATCATTTCGATGCCAACGGCACCCGTCGCGCCGACCACGGCCACATGCGGATTTCGATTCATAAAAGCCGGGAAATATATCAATTCCGAGGCCGGTGTCAACGCGCCGGCGGCGGCGGTTCATGTGAACCGGTAAATTAAATTTAAACCGCGGATGGCCACAGGTGGAACAACAGGTGAAAAATTGCTGCTTTTAATCCGCGTTTAATCCGTGTTTCATTTGTGGCTGAAGAATCACTGAATCTATGAGCCAGCTTGCCAATCAAATCGCCGTCGTCACCGGCGCGGGCCGGGGCATCGGCCGCGCCATCGCGTTGAAATTTGCCGCCGAGGGCGCGGACGTGGTTTGCGTTTCCCGGACGCCGGAAAATTCCGAAAAAGTTGCCAATGAAATTGGCGCGCTGGGACGCAAGGCCTGGGCGTTCGCCGTGGACGTGACGGATTCTGCCGCCGTGAACGCCGCCGCCGTGAAAATTCTGGCCGATTGCGGCAAGGTGGACATTCTCGTCAACAATGCCGGCGTGACGCGCGATGGTTTGCTGATGCGCATGAGCGATGAAGATTGGGACACCGTGCTGAACACCAATCTGAAAGGCGCGTTTTTTTTCACAAAGGCCTTTTCGCGCGCGTTTGCCCGGCAACGCTCCGGCCGCATCATCAATATTTCCTCGGTCATCGGCCTCATCGGCAATGCCGGTCAGTGCAATTACGCGGCGAGCAAGGCCGGGCTGATCGGGTTCACGCAATCGGTGGCGAAGGAACTGGCGTCGCGCGGCATCACGGTCAACGCCATCGCGCCGGGCTTCGTCGAGACGGACATGACTTCCCAGCTTAAGCCGGAAATGCGCGACGCGATTCTGAAGCAGATTCCGCTGGGCAGCTTCGGTTCGGCGGAGGATATTGCGGGCGCGGCGCTGTTTCTGGCCGGCCCGGCGGCGCGTTATGTGACCGGCCAGGTTTTAACGGTGGACGGCGGGATGGTAATGTGATTTAATTCGCGGCGCAAAAAATGTTAAAAATAAAATGATTCGAGGCTTGACGGTTTCGGTATTCATGGCATAGAGACAGATCAAAATTCATATTTATGGCAGACAAACCAATAGACCAACGGGTAAAGGACATCATTGTTGAACAACTGGGCGTGAAGCCGGACCAGGTGACGCCGGAGGCGAAGTTCGTCGAGGACCTCGGCGCGGATTCGCTCGACATCGTCGAGTTGATCATGGCGCTCGAGGAGGAGTTTGGCATCGAGGTGCCGGACGAGCAGGCCGAAAAGCTCCTGACCGTCGGCGACGTGACCAAATACATCGAAGACAACCAAAAGTAGTCGCGCCGCTGGACATTTCGGGGCAGCTTGGCTGAACACAGCTTGGGCTGCCTCTTTTGATTTTTTATGGCAATCAACCTGACAGACCGCCGTGTCGTCGTCACCGGCCTCGGCGTCGTGACGCCGCTCGGACACGACCTGGAAACTTTCTGGCAAAATTTAATTTCCGGCCAGTGCGGCATTGACCGCATCACCGCGTTCGACGCGGCGGCGTTCGACACGCAGATCGCCGGCGAGGTGAAAAATTTTGACCCGTTGCCAGCGTTCCCGTCGCCGAAAGATGTCCGCCGCACGGACCGCTATTCGCAATTCGGCGTCTATGCCGGCTGGGCCGCGCTCAAGGATTCCGGCGCGGACCTCGACCGGCTCGACCGCGACGAAATCGGCGTCATCATCGGCTCCGGCATCGGCGGACTGGAAACCACTTCCGCCCAGATCAAAGTTCTGCTCGAACGCGGGCCGGGACGCATTTCGCCATTCATGATCCCGATGCTCATCAGCAACATGGCGTCCGGTTTGTTCTCGATGTATCAGAATTTGCGCGGGCCGAACTTCGCCACCTGCTCCGCCTGCGCCACCGCCAACCACGCCATCGGCGAGGCCTGGCGCACCATCAAAATGGGCGAGGCGAAAATGATGTTCGCCGGCGGCGCGGAAGCGGCCGTCGTGCCCATCGGCATCGGCGGCTTTTGCGCAATGAAGGCTATGAGCACCCGCAACGACGATCCCAAGCATTCTTCGCGCCCGTTCGACAAGGACCGTGACGGCTTCGTCATGGGCGAAGGCGCGGGCGTCATCGTGCTGGAGGAACT
>Ga0181535_10008365_pt1 | contig 10201 bp, 7 predicted proteins | sample PEATcosm2014_Bin_44_FD_119774 | JGI IMG/M metagenome (GOLD analysis project Ga0181535, IMG submission 119774) | Peatland microbial communities from MTU Mesocosm Facility, Houghton, MI, USA - PEATcosm2014_Bin17_30_metaG | ecosystem: Environmental > Terrestrial > Soil > Wetlands > Peat | place...
CAGCGACGGCCCCGCGGCCAGCCGCGTCACCGGCCCGCGCCAGCCGCCGCGGCGCCGGTCGTAGCGCATCAACCCGTCGCGCAACGCGCTGTCGGCGGCGGCCTGCAAGGCCGGGTCGAGCGACGTGCGCACCACCAGTCCGCCCTGCGTGGTCTCGTCGGCGCCGAACTGGTCAACCAGGTGGCGGCGCACCTCCTCGGCGAAATAGTCGGCGCCGGTCACCATGTCGGGCCGGCGGAACTGCGCCGGGACGACCGGCTGCGCCTTGGCCGTCGCCGCCTGTTCGGCGGTGATGGCGCGATCCTCGGCCATGCGGTCCAGCACCCAGTCGCGCCGCCCCTTCGCCGCGTCGGCGAAGCGGAACGGGTTGTAGTTGTTCGGCGCCTTCGGCAATGCCGCCAGGAAGGCGGCCTCCGGCAGGGTCAGCTGGTCGAGCGTCTTGTTGAAATAGGACTGCGCCGCCGCGGCGACGCCATAGGATTGCAGACCCAGATAGATCTCGTTCAGGTAGAGCTCGAGGATGCGCTCCTTGCTGAGCGTGTCGTCCAGCCGGATCGCCAGGATCGCTTCCCGCGCCTTGCGCGCCAGCGACACCTCGTTGCTGCCGAGCAGGATGTTCTTGGCCACCTGCTGGGTAATGGTGGACGCGCCGACGGGCCGGCGTCCCTGGCCGTAGTTCAGCAGGTCGGTCACCGCGGCGCGCGCGATGGCCAGCGGATCGACGCCGCGGTGGAGGAAGAAGTTCTGGTCCTCGGCGGACACGAAGGCCCGCTTCACGACGTCGGGAATGGCGGAAAACGGGACGAAAATGCGCCGCTCGGTCGCCAGTTCCGACAGCAGCCGGCCATCGCCGGCATAGACCCGGCTCATCACCCGCGGCTGGTAATGGCGCAGTCCCTCGACATCCGGCAGGTCCGCCGAGAAACGCTCGTAGGCCACATAGCCGCCCACCGCCGCCACGCCGCCGCCCAGCACGGCCAGCCCGGCGAACAGGCCAACCACACGGCCGAGCCAGCGCCACCGCCGGCGCGGCGGCCGCTTGCGGCTCCCCCGCGGCGGCTTCCGCCCGGATTCAGGAGGTGCGAGCTTCTCGCCCGCCGTCAACGGTTCGGTCATGCCGGTTCGCTACACCCGTATCGCATCGCGGCAAAACGCTGCCGCCGTCATCCCGCCATGCGTCGCGCCGTCGGCGTGCCGCCGGGTCCGTTGCTAAAATAGGTATCGACGGCCCGTTTCATAGCCGCCGCCACGCGAACGCGATGATCCGGACGGCGCAACGCCGCCTCGTCCGCGCGGTTCGACATGAATCCCATCTCCACCAGCACGCTGGGAATGTCGGCCGCCTTCAGCACCACGAAGCCGGCGTGTCGGCACGGGTTGCCCAGCAGCGGCGTGTCACGGTGCAGCTCCGTCACCACGCTGTTCGCCATCCGCGCCGAGCCCTGCCGCGTCTCCTGACGCACCAGGCTGGCCAGGATGCGCGCCACCTCCGGCGGGGTATCGCGGAAAGCCGGCACGCCGAAACGGTCGGCGGCGTTCTCCCGCGCCGCCAGCGCCGCGGTCTGCGCGTCCGAGGCGGTGCCGAGGGTGTAGACGCTGGCGCCGTGCACCCGGGGATCGTGCATGGCGTCGGCGTGCATCGACACAAACAGGGCGGCGCCGTGCTTCTGGGCGATGTCCACCCGCTCCTCCAGCGGGATGAACACATCGTGCGTCCGGGTCAGCCCCACCCGGTAGCGCCCCGACGCCTCGAGTTGCCGGCGCAGTTCCAGCGCCGCGGCGAGGGCGACAATTTTCTCGTAGGTGCCGGAGATGCCGATCGCGCCGGGGTCCTTGCCGCCATGGCCGGGGTCGAGCACCACCAGCGGCAGCGTGCGCGGCGGCGGCCGGTTGAGGCGCAACGGCGCGGCCGCGGCGGCGGCCGGCAACAGGAAGCTGACGCAAACGCCGTGGCCAAGCAGGAATCGACGCGTGAACACCTGATTCTGTCCCGGTTGCCTTGCCCGAAGCGGTTTGTACGACATTAGCGGATGCTTCTAGCACAACACATCCGCTTTCGCACCTTCGGCGTTGATCCGGGCCGATTCATGGCACGAAACTGGCAACCGGATGACGGCAACCCGGCGTCAATGCTCCGGGCTGGTCTTGCGCCCCCGGAACAGCCCCGCCAGCGCCGCGCGGACGGAGGCCATCTGCAGTACCACCGTCAGCAGGATGGCGGTGGCCAGCACGATGGAGATCGGCCGGGTGAAGAAGGGCAGCAGGCTGCCGCCGGACAGCACCAGGCCGCGGCGCAGGCTTTTGTCCAGCAGGCCGCCCAGCACCAGACCCAGCACGAAGGGCGCCATCTGATAGCCGCGCCGGCGCAGGAAGAAGGCGCCGATGCCCACCGTCACCATGGCGTAGACGTCGAACAGGCGCGACGCGCTGGCATAGGCGCCGATGGTGCAGAGCAGGAAGATGATCGGCATCAGCACGGTGCGCGGCACCCGCAGCACGTAGAGCAGCGGCCGCACCAGGAACAGCCCGAACACCAGGATGCTGCACATCGCCAGCGAGGTCATCGCCACCACGTCGAGGATGAACTGCGGGTGGTCGATCGTCAGCATGGGACCGGGCTGGATGCCGTGGATGATCATCGCCGCCATCAGCACCGCCGACGGCGCCGAGCCCGGCACGCCGAGCGAGAGCATCGGGATCATGTGCCCGGGAATCGAGGACATGTCGCCGGTTTCCGCCGCCATCAGGGCATCGATCGAGCCGTGGCCGAACTGGTCCTTTTCCTTGCTGAACATGCGCGCGGCGGCGTACGACATCCAGGCGCCGGCATCCTCGCCGATGCCCGGCAGCAGGCCGGTCAGCACGCCGATCGCGCCGGAACGCAGCGAGGTCTGCCAGTACTGGAACACTTCGCGGAAGCGGGGCAGCACGGAGTCCTTGAGGTCCACCAGTTGTCCCGTGGGATTGGAGAGCGTGGTCAGGATTTCGGAAAAGCCGAAGGCGCCGACCAGCGCCGGGATCAGCGAGATGCCGCCGGCAACCTCATCGAAGCCGAAGGTGAAGCGGTCGTGGGCATACAGCCCGTCCTGGCCGATCTGGGCGACGAACAGACCCAGCAGGCCCATCAGCCAGCCCTTCAGCGGGTCGTTGCCGACGATGCGGCCGGACATCGTGACGCCGAACAGCGCCAGCCAGAAAAACTCATACGACCCGAAGGAAAGGGCGACGCGCGCCAGCACCGGCGTGAGGGCCGCCAGGCAGAACACACCGAACAGCACGCCGCTGAAGGCCCCGGAGGTGGCGATGCCGATCGCCCGGCCCGCCTCGCCGCGCAGCGCCAGCGCATGGCCGTCGGCGCAGGATGCGGCGTTGGCGGCGGTGCCGGGAATGTTCAGCAGGATCGCCGAGCGCGACCCGCCGTACAACGTGCCGACATAGGAGCACACCAGGATCAGGATGGCGTCGTTGGCTGGCAGCCTGACCGTGAGCGTGGTCAGCAAGGCGATGCACAGCGTCGCCGACAGTCCGGGCAGGCAACCCACCAGAACGCCGCACAGCGCGCCGCCCAGGCCAAACAGCACCTGCGGAAAGCCGAAAACACCGGCATAGGCATGAACGAGGGTGGAAACGCCGCTAAGCATGAAACCTCCGGCGCTCAGGGCAAGTGGACAAGGAAGAATTTCTCAAACACGAGCGTCGCGAGGATTCCGGCGCCGAGGCCGACGACCACGGCGAAGCCGACCGCGCGCGCATCCAGCCGGCGTCCGGCCGCCTTGCGCTGCGGGTGTTGCAGGACCAGGATCGACACCGACACGAACAGGGCCGAGGCGAGCCAGAACGGCAGCCCACGCCCGATCAGCACGACGCTGTAGATCAGGCACAGCCCGGTAACCAGCGCCAGCCGGCCCGGCTGCAGGCGGTACCGGCGCTGCTCCATCTCCTCCTTGGTCACCAGGATCGGCTTGCGCCGCATCGCCACCGCAGCGCCGAACAGGATCATGACGATGCCGAGCAGACCCGGCAGCAGCCCGGGGGCGGCGTAGATGGCAACGCCCTGTTCCTCGAGCCGGTCCATGGTCAACGACCCGATGAGGACCGCGAGGCCGAACGCGCACCAGGCCAGGCCCTCCTTGAGATCGGCGCGGTCGCGCCTGGCCGGGCTTTCCGCCCCCGCGGCCGGCGGCGCGGATGCGCCGGCCACGGGGTTTTGTTGCGGGTCCTGATCGCTCACGGCGCGGGAATGCCCACGGTGTCGGGCTTCACCTTGGCCTGGCCGGTGTTGTAGAGCACCCAGGCGTTGTACTGCACCGCCGGCCAGACCAGCTTCTGCGCCGCCTCGCCACAGACCGGCACGAACAGCGCGCCGTGGCTGGTGGCGTATTTCTTCATCACCTCGCTGTTGGCGATGGTCGTGTTCCAGACATGGTCCATGGTGGCGACCACGTCGTCCGGCACGCCCTTGGGTATGAAGATGCCGAAGGAATTGGCCGGCGAGGTGAAGCCGGGAATCGAGTCCGACATGGGCGGTATGACGCCGTAGCCGTCCAACTGGAGCGGCGTGTCGCCGATGGTCGCCAGCGGGATCAGCTTCTTGGCGCGGATCATGTCCGCTTCCTCGCTCGCGAGCTGGGTGGTGGTGTCGGTCTCACCGGACACGGTGGCGATCACCGCTGGAGCCCCGCCGTCATACTTGACGCGACGGAAGGTGACGTTCGCCGCCTTGGCGATCTGGTCCATCCCGGAGGTGCTGCCGGCGACGGCGCATGACACGGTGTTCGGCTTCGCCGCCATGGCGGCGAGCACATCCTTCACCGTCTTGTACGGCGAGTCGGCCGGCACCGCGAGCACCCATACGTTGGCGATGCTGAGGTAGAGGTTCCAGTCGCTGATCCGGGCCTTGCCGGTGCCCAGCGTCTCATAGGAGCCGAGATCCTGTGCCGCCCCGGCGGTCCAGGTGTAGCCGTCGCGCGCCGCGCTCAGGCAACTGTTGGTGCCGATGGCGCCGGACGCGCCGGGCTGGTTGATGATGACGATGGTCTGCCCCAGCGGCTTCTCCAGCTCCAGCGCCGCGACCCGGGTGACCTGATCGGTGGCGCCACCGGCCGCCCACGGCACGATCAGGTTGATCGGCCGCGCCGGCTTCCAGGTCGCGCCCTGCGCGTGCGCGCGCAGCGATGCGCCGCCGAGCAGTCCCGCCGCAAGACCGAGCACCGAGCGCCGGCCAGGCTGGAAGCGTGATATCGCGTGTTCCATGACGTTCTCCTCGCTGCTTTCTGGGTCGGTCTGGCGTTGTGCCAACAAGTCGGGTGACGAATACACGGGGTCCGCGGTGTTCACAGGCTGATCCGACGCCCCTCCTCGGCCGCCCAATAGCCGGCGTAGGTCACCTGGATCGCCTGGTAGGCGAGATCGACCCCGGCGAGCGGCTCCCGCCCGAGGGTCACGCATTCCATGAAGTCCTGGATCTCCCCGGTGAAGCCGAAGTTCGCGTCGACATCCACGCAGACGAATTGCCAGCCGGTCTTGCGGTCCACCTTCTCGGCGACGTGGACATCGCCCAGCCGCGATTCGTCGGTCATGTAGCTGACCACGTGGTTGTTGCGGGTGATGTTGGCGAACACCGCGCCGCCGGTGGTGTAGGTTTCCATCAGGATGCGCGAGCCGCCCAGCACCATGTCGCCGGCGAAGACGGTCGCCTTGGTGGCATCCGAGAAGGTCAGGCTCAGCATCGCCCAGTCTTCCACGTCGACCGGGTTGGCCTGGATGTAGCGGCGCTGCTGCTCCGTCAGGTCAGCGGTCAGGTTGCCGACGTCGCAGGTGACATCGGTGACGGTGATGCGTTCGCCGCACGCCGCGGCCTGCACGCTCTTGAGGTAAAGCACGGCGGAAATCGGGTGGCAGCCCTGGCGGATCAGGGCCCCGCCACCCGACATCGACCACTGCGCCGCGTGCGCGGCGTGCGAGCCGCTGTGGCTCTCCTCGGCTTTCAGGAACAGGATCTTGTCCTGGGTCGCGCGCAGGATTTCCGCCGTCTTGGCAATCCCCGGCATGTACAGCCAGTCCTCGGCGTAAAGGAACAGCCGGCCACTGGCACGGATGGCCTTACAGGTCTCCTCCATCTCCGCCATCGCGCGCTGGTACATCTCCGCCTTCGGCACGTGCTTGCCGATCGGCGCGCGGTCACCGGGGTGGCCGAAATAGCCGGTGAACGGCTTCTCGCAGATCACGTGCTTGCCGGCCCGCATGCAGGCGACGATCATTTCGGCATGCAGCGCCGGCGGGGTGCAGATATCGATGACGTCGATCGCGGGGTCGTCGAGCAGGTCGCGCCAGTCGCGCCCGCTGTTCGGAATGCCGAACCGCCGCGCGAAGTCGGCCACGTCGGCGTCGAGCGAGATCACGCTGCGGACCTGCACGTCAATGCCGAAGACGCGCCGGTAGGCAGCCATATGCACAGCCGCAATGAAGCCGCTACCGATCAGCCCGACGTTCACTTTCTTCATTGCGCTACCTCATGGCCTCAATGCGTCCGAAACGCCGCCTCGTCAAGAAACCGGACCGTGCCGGCGATCGCATCGCCATGGCTGGGAATCCTGGCCGCAACGCGGCAACGAACCCGCGCCGGCGACGGTCCGGCGCGGGTCCTGTTTGGTCAGGGCGCCGGAATGCCCACGGTGTCCGGCTTCACCTTGGCCTGGCCGTTGTTGAACAGCATCCAGGCGTTCGCCTGCACCGCCGGGAAGGCCGCGGTCTGCGCGGCTTCGGCATCGACCGGGGCGAACAGGGCGCCGTGACTGACGGAGTATTTCCGCAGCGCGTCGCTGTTGGCGATGGTCGTGGTCCAGATCCGGTGCAGGGTGACGAGCACTTCGGGCGGCACGCCCTTCGGCACGAAGATGCCGAAGTAGTTGATCGGCGCGCTGAAGCCGGGCAGCGTGTCGGACAGCGGAGGAATGGTGCCGTAGCCTTCCAACTCCAGCGGCTTGTCGCTGAAGGTGAACAGCGGCAGCAGCTTCTTGGCGCGGATCATGTCCGCTTCCTCGCTGGCGAGCTGGCTGGTGGAATCGGCCTCGCCCGACACGACGGCGATCACCGCCGGGGTGCCGCCGTCATAGGTCACGTGGCGATAGGTGACGCCCGCCGCCTTCGCAAGCATGTCCATCGCCGCGTGGCCGCCGGAGGTGACGCCGGCGGTGGAAACCGAGATCGCGCCCGGATGCGCCTTCAGGCCGGCGATGTAGTCCTTGGCCGTCTTGTAGGGCGAACTGGCGCTGACGCTGAGCACCGACACGTTGGCGATGCTGAGGTAGAGGTTCCAGTCCTTGATGCCGGCCTTCACCGTGCCGAGGGTCTCATAGGCGCCGAGATCCTGCGCCGCCCCGGCGGTCCAGGTGTAGCCGTCGCGCGCGGCGGTCAGGCAGCTGTTGGTGCCGATGGCGCCGGACGCGCCGGCCTGGTTGATGATGACGATGGTCTGGCCCAAAGGCTTTTCGAGCTCCGAGGCGACAACACGGGTAACCGAGTCGGTCGAACCGCCGGCGGCCCAGGGCACGATCAGGTTGATCGGCCGGGTCGGCTTCCACTCCGCGCCCTGCGCGTGCGCGCGCAGCGACGTGGTGCCGAGCAGCCCCGCCGCGAGGCCGAGCAATGCGCGACGGCCGGGCTGGAAGCACGATTTCACTTGTTCCATGGCGTTCTCCACACAGCGTTTCTGTTCGGTCTGTTGTCCTGCCGCGGCATTGCCCGCTGCATCACGGGGATGCAAACGGTCCGCGGCGCTCAAAGGCTGATCCGGCGCCCTTCCTCGGCCGCCCAATAGCCCGCGTAGTGGACCTGGATCGCCTGATAGGCGAGGTCGACGCCGGCGAGCGGTTCGCGCCCAAGGGTCACGCATTCCATGAAGTCCTGGATCTCCCCGGTGTAGCCGCGGGTCGCTTCCTCCTCGACGCAGACGAACTGCCAGCCGGTCTTACGGTCCACCTTCTCGGTGATGTAGACGTCGGCCAGCCGCGATTCGTCGGTCAGATAGGTGACGACGTGGTTGTTGGGGGTGATGTTGGCGAACACCGCGCCGCCGGTGGTGTAGGTCTCCACCAGGTTGCGAACGCCACCCATGACCATGTCGCCGGCGAACACGGTCGCCTTGGTGCCGTCCGAGAAGGTCAGGCTCAGCATGCCCCAGTCTTCCACATCGACCGGGTGGGCCTGGATGTAGGCGTGCTGCCGCTCCGTCAGCTCCGTGGTCAGGTTGCCGACGTCGCAGGTGACATTGGCGACGGTGATGCGTTGCCCGCGGGCGGCGGCTTCCACCCCCTTGAGGTGGAGCACGGCGGAAAGCGGGTGGCAGCCCTGGCGGATCAGCGCGCCGCCGCCGGACAGCGACCAGTTGGCGGCGTGCGCGGCGTGCGAGCCGCTGTGGCTCTCCTCGGCCTTCATGAACAGGATCTTGTCCTGCGTCGCGCGCAGGATTTCCGCGGTCTTGGCCACCGCCGGCGCGTACACCCAGTCCTCGGCGTAGCAGAACAGCCGGCCGCTGGCGCGGATGGCGGCGCAGGTCTCCTCCATCTCCGCCATCACCCGCTGGTACATCACCGCCTTCGGCACGTGCTTGCCGACCGGCTCGCGGTCGCCGGGGTGACCGAAATAGCCGGTGAAGGGCTTCTCGCAGATCACATGCTTGCCGGCCCGCATGCAGGCGACGACCATCTCCGCGTGCAGCGCCGGCGGGGTGCAGATGTCGATCACGTCGATATCGGGGTCGTTGAGCAGACCGCGCCAATCGCTGCCGGTGTCGGGAATGCCGAAGCGCCGCGCGAACTCGGCCACGTCGGCGTCGAGCGAGACCACCGTGCGCACTTCGACGTTGATGCCGTAGACCCGGCGATAGGAATGCATGTGCAGCACGGCGATGAAGCCGCTGCCGATCAGGCCGATCCGTACCGTTTTCATGCTGTCACCTCGGCCGCTTCAATGCACCCGAACCGCGGCGCCGTCCAGAACTCCGCTCGCAGGAATGTTATCGGATCGCCCCGGCTGGCACGAGCCCCGCGGGCTTCGTCCTTGCGGCGCGGGTGGGTTTGCTTCATGGTCGGGTCACGCTCCGGTGGCGTGCCCGGGGGGCTCACGATGCCCCATGGGAGCCCGATCCGTGGCGGTGCCAGTTCCGGCCAGAACCTGCCAGCCGATCCGGCGCCTGCCCACGGCCATGCCGCCGTCCGTGCCGCCGTGGCCTTGTGCCGGCCTGATGCATCGCGCATCGCGGGCCGCGCCTGGTTCGGCGCCGGTTGTTGCCCCAGGGCAGCAGACGTACCGATTTCACCGGGGCTGTGCGCGCCAATGCGCTCCGCCCGCAGACACATAGGGACCCGATTGTCCGCCGCACAGCCGCTTGAGACCGCCGGGACCGACGCCGAAGGGCGCGAGTCCCGCCGTCGCGCCCGCCTAGCCCAGGCGACGACGGGTGCGGCCGAGCCGGCAGCGGCGGCCCGTCTCCTCACGATTTTGCCCGTCCCTTCTGGTCTGCGGTCCGGCCCCCTCGCTTCACCTGACGCCTGCCCGACCCCTCGCAACCGAGGGCGTGCGGCGCATCGGAGTTCCGGACCGAATGACGAAACGTATGCTGATCGACGCCACCCACGCGGAAGAAACCCGCGTGGTGGTGCTGGACGGTAACCGCCTCGAGGATTTCGACGTCGAGACAGCGGCCAAGAAACAGCTCAAGGGCAACATCTACCTCGCCAGGATCGTCCGCGTGGAGCCCAGCCTCCAGGCCGCTTTCGTGGAATACGGCGGGGGCCGGCACGGCTTCCTCGCCTTCAGCGAGATCCATCCCGACTACTACCAGATCCCGGTCGCCGACCGGCAGCGGCTGCTGGCCCTGCAGGCCGAGGAGGCGCGCGAGAACGAGGAAGAGGACGACGACGAGCCCGCCGCGCCGGCCCGGCGAAAGGCGCCGGAGGCCGCCGGCGAGGACAGCGACGCGCCCAGCCCCGAGGCGTCGCCGGCCGAGCCGGCCGCCTTCGAGACCGAACCGCCGCCGGCCGCCGGGCCGGCCGCCCCGGATGCGGCGGACGCCGTCGCGCCGGAACCGCCGCCGCCCGTCGAACCCCCGCCGGCCGAGGCCGCCGCGCCCGCCCCGGAGCCCGACGCCCAGCCCGCCGCCATTCCGTCCGAGGTGATCTACGCCGAGGCCGAACCCGAC
>Ga0181535_10008370_pt1 | contig 10195 bp, 9 predicted proteins | sample PEATcosm2014_Bin_44_FD_119774 | JGI IMG/M metagenome (GOLD analysis project Ga0181535, IMG submission 119774) | Peatland microbial communities from MTU Mesocosm Facility, Houghton, MI, USA - PEATcosm2014_Bin17_30_metaG | ecosystem: Environmental > Terrestrial > Soil > Wetlands > Peat | place...
GAAACCACAGGGGTCGCCTGAATCCTGAAAAGGTAGACCCGCAGGCCGCTGGTTGGACGCAAAGGCGCGCCTTTCACAATCGAAACCAGATACAATCGAGGCATGAGAGTCACCGTAGGCGTCCCAGGCGGAATTGCCGCGTATAAGGCGGCGGAATTGGTGCGCGCCTTGCAGCGCCAGGCTCTTGAAGTTCACGTGGTGATGACCGAGGCGGCGTGCAAGTTCGTCCAGCCGCTCACATTCGCCGCGCTCACCGGCCACAAGGTCGTTACCAGCCTGTGGGATGGTACGGGGACCAGCGACGGCTCCTATGAGTCCTCCAGCGAACTGAGCGGCATTGAGCACATTGGCGAGGCTCAATGGGCCGACGCGCTTGTGATCGCCCCAGCCACCGCCAACATCCTGGCCAAATTCGCTCACGGCATTGCCGACGATTTTCTCACCACCCTCTATCTGGCTACGCGCGCGCCGGTGCTGGTGGCACCCGCGATGAACGTGAATATGTGGGAACATCCGGCCACGCAAGCCAACCTTGAAATCCTGCGCCAGCGCGGCGTGCGCGTGGTGGAACCGGGTACGGGCGATCTGGCCTGCGGCATGGTAGGCGCGGGACGCATGGCTGAGCCGGAGACGATTGCCGACGCGGTGCTGGGCGCTCTGGGCCGCCGCCACGATCTGGCTGGAGAAATTGTACTGGTGACCGCCGGGGGCACGCGCGAGGCGCTCGACCCGGTCCGCTTCCTCGGCAACCGCTCCAGCGGCAAGATGGGCTACGCATTGGCTGAGGCCGCGCAGAGCCGTGGCGCCAAGGTGATTCTCATCAGCGGGCCGTCGGCGTTGCATCCGCCGCCACACTGCGACCTGGTGAAAGTCACCACCGCCGACCAGATGCGGCAGGCCGTGCTCGCGCGCATGGAGGAGTCCACGCTGATTATCAAAGCCGCCGCCGTTGCCGACTACAAGCCCGTCATTGTTTCCGAACAAAAGCTCAAGCGCACCGGCCCTATGACACTGGAACTCGCGCCGACGGAGGACATTCTTGCCGAGGTGGTGCGCCGCCGCCGCCCAGGCCAGCTTATTGTGGGCTTTGCCGCGGAAACGACGAACCTGATGGAGAACGGCCGCGCCAAGCTCCTGCGCAAGGGAGCGGACGCGATTGTGGTCAACGATGTTTCCGGCGACAGCATAGGCATTGACGCGGACATGAATGCGGCCACATTCCTCACGCTGAGCACTTCAATCGAGCTGCCAGCCATGGCCAAGCGCAAACTGGCCGATCGTATTCTCGACGAGATTCTCACCCTGCGCCGCCCCCGGTCGCTTGTGCTGGAGATGGATGAACACGTGGATGAACGGCTGAAGCAGGACCGCGTGCTGAATGAAACCGTCTTGCCCGCCGCGCGTCGGCAACTCATTGTGGAGTAAGAAAATTGGCGCGACCGCTCGACCCCGCAACCCGCGAAGCCTTGGTCGAGCGCGTCCGCTTCTACCGCGATCTGGGCCTCACTGAGTTTTACCGCCGTCCCGTAGACCCGGCGCTGCTTGATCAACTCGCCGCCGAACCCGACACAGCGCAGACTTTGGGTGTCCCATCCTTTCCGCTTCTTTCCGCGGAAAGGGTAGGAGAGCAACCCGCTACCCAACCAGCCCAGTTCCAGGAGGATCAGCCGATTCCCGCACGCAGAACTTTTCCCGCCCCGCCCCAGATTACGGCCGCCGTTCCGCCTGCGGAACGAGCTGCGGCCCTCCAGATCATCCGCGATGACATCGGCGACTGCAGCCGCTGCGCCTTGCACAAGGGCCGCAACAAGCTGGTCTTTGGCGACGGCTCGCCTGCCGCGCGCCTGCTCTTTGTGGGCGAAGGCCCGGGCGCCGACGAAGATGCGCAGGGCATTCCTTTCGTAGGCAAGGCGGGCCAACTGCTCAACAACATGATCGTTGCCATGGGCCTCAAGCGCGAAGAGGTCTACATTGCCAATGTGGTCAAGTGCCGCCCGCCGGGCAACCGCACGCCGGAACCCGACGAGGCCAACACCTGCTCGCCATTCCTCTTCCGCCAGATCGACGCGGTACGCCCCGAGGTGCTGGTCGCCCTTGGAGCCACGGCGGCCACCTATCTCCTGGGCCAGCGCCAGCCCCTCGCCGGCCTGCGCGGCCGCGTGCACGCCTTTCGCGGAGCCAAACTCATCGTCACCTATCATCCCGCCTATCTGCTCCGCGACCCGCGTCAGAAGAAAGAAGCCTGGGCCGATTTGCAGATTGCGATGAGGGAGCTGGGGCTGAACCCGCCGACAAAGAGCTGAGCGAACGCTCAACGCCAGGCGACAAGGATTCGCTGACTATTGATATGCGAAGCGCAATTCCACCGGCTACCATGGGACTTTGGGGGATAACGCCGCAATGGATAAAGACGCCGCAATCCAGGACCGCCCGCGCAAACACTACGATCCCGACTTGGTGCGCCCCATGTACGCGCGCCACTCGCTGCTCGGCCCCACCCCGCGCCACTCCATTCCGGCGGAAGGCATGTCGCCCAGCACTGCCTACAGCCTGATCCACGACGAGTTGATCCTCGACGGCAGCTCGCGCTTTAACCTCGCCACCTTTTGCAGCACCTGGATGGAGCCCGAGGCGCACCGGCTCATGTCCGAGACCTTCGACAAAAACATGATCGACAAGGACGAGTACCCGCAGACGGCCGAACTGGAGATGCGCTGCGTGCACATGCTGGCTGAGTTGTGGAACGCGCCCGATGCCGGCGGCACGATCGGCACCTCGACGATCGGCTCAAGCGAAGCCTGCATGTTAGGCGGACTGGCCCTCAAATGGCGCTGGCGCAAACGGATGCAGAAGCTGGGCAAGCCGACTGACAAGCCGAATCTGGTGATGGGCTCGAACACACAGGTCTGCTGGCACAAGTTTGCCCGTTATTGGGACGTGGAGCCGAGGGAGGTACCGCTTGAAGGCAGCGAAGTGGTCACCGACCCGGAACGCGCAGCGGCGGCCTGCGACGAGAACACCATCGGCGTGGTCAGCATCCTTGGCAGCACCTTTACCGGCGACTATGAGAACGTGGTCGCGCTCAGCGCCGCTCTCGACCGATTGCAAGAGAAGACCGGCCTCGACGTACCCATCCACGTGGATGGCGCAAGCGGCGGCTTTGTCGCGCCGTTTCTACAGCCTGATCTGCTCTGGGACTTCCGCCTGCCGCGCGTCAAATCCATCAACACCTCCGGCCACAAATACGGCCTGGTGTATCCGGGTGTGGGCTGGATTGTCTGGCGCGAGCTTGGCGATCTCGATGCCGACCTGATCTTTAACGTCGATTACCTCGGCGGCGCCATGCCTACACTGGCCATCAACTTCTCCCGTCCGGCGAGCCAGATCGTGGCCCAGTATTACAACCTGATTCGGCTCGGCAGGTCGGGGTATCGCGCCATCCACGAAGCTTGCCAGGAGGTAGCCGTCGAACTCGGCGGGCAGATCGCCGCGCTTGGCCCATTCCAGTTGCTTTCCACCGGGCGCGATCTCCCGGTTGTTGCATGGACGCTGAAAGAGCAAACCAACTGGTCGCTCTACGACTTGTCTGACAGGTTGCGCGATCGCGGCTGGCAGGTGCCGACCTACAAGATGCCCGCGAACCGGCAGAATGTGATCCTTCAGCGCGTGGTGGTGCGCAACGGATTCACGCACGATCTGGCCGGGATGCTGGTCAACGATATCAAGCGCCACCTCGACTGGTTTGCAACGCAGCCGGGATTCAATCCTACGCTGGACGGCGCGGGCTTCCATCACTGAGTTATCGTTTGCAGGAACCGCATCGGCGCTACGGAAAGATCTCCGCATCCCGCAGCGCCACGCCCTTCCGATCCTTGTCGGAGATAATCGCATCCTCTGAACTAATTGGCCAGGGAATCGCAAGCTCCGGATCGTTCCATAGGATGGTTCGTTCGCCAACGGGAGAGTAATAGTCCGTTACCTTGTAGGCAAACCCGGCCACATCGGTCAACACCAGAAATCCATGGCCGAAGCCCTCGGGAATCCATAGCATTGCGCCGTTCTCGCCAGTCAGTTCCACGGCCACATGCTTTGCGAAGGTGGGCGAGCTGCGCCGCAAGTCCACGGCCACATCCAGCACCGCGCCATGAGTTACCCTCACCAGCTTGCCTTGCGGCTGGACAATTTGATAATGGAGGCCGCGCAGCACATTCTTTTTCGAGAGCGAGAAGTTATCCTGCGGGCCTAACTCGGGCAATCCTGCCTCCGTCATGGCGCGCCGGTTATAGGTCTCCCAGAATGCGCCGCGGCTATCTTTATAGATCGCCGGAGTCAGAATCAAAACGCCGGGCAGCGATGTTTCACTTATCTTCATCGATTCATCGCCTTCCCCGCGAAATGCGGCTCCCTGAGCAAAGCAAGCAAATATTGCCCGTACCCGCTCTTGCTCACCGGCTGCGCAAGCGCTTCCAACTGCCCAGCGGTGATGAATCCCTGGCGATAGGCAATCTCTTCAGGGCAGGCGATATTGAGGCCCTGTCGCCGCTCGATGGTGTGAACGAATAACCCCGCTTCCAGCAGCGAATCGTGCGTGCCCGTGTCCAGCCATGCCATGCCGCGGCTCATGATCTCCACATTCAACGTTCCGGCCTCAAGGTAACAGCGGTTCAGGTCGGTTATCTCCAGCTCGCCGCGAGCCGAGGGCTTGAGCGCCGAAGCGATGCTCACCACGTTGTTATCGTAGAAATACAAGCCAGTGACTGCATAGCGCGACTTGGGATTCCTGGGCTTTTCTTCCAGGCTGATAGCGCGACCCTCGCTATCGAATTCCACAACGCCGTAACGCTGGGGGTCCTCGACGGGATAGGCAAACACCGTCGCGCCCTGCTTGAGTTGCGCGGCCGCCTGAAGCTGGCGAGAAAATCCCTGCCCATAAAAGATGTTATCGCCAAGGATCAGTGCGCTGGTTTCTCCCCCGATAAACTCCCGGCCAATAAGGAAGGCCTGAGCCAGGCCGTCGGGGCTGGGCTGGATGGCATAGCTGATGCTGATACCCCAGTTATGGCCATCGCCCAATAACTCGGCAAAGCGGCCCGTGTCCTGGGGAGTGGAAATAATCAGAATGTCGCGCAAGCCGGCGAGCATCAGCGTGCTCAGCGGATAGTAGATCATCGGCTTGTTATAAACCGGCAAAAGCTGCTTTGACACGACATGAGTCACGGGATATAGACGCGTTCCCGACCCTCCGGCAAGAATGATTCCCTTCATAGCGTGGGCCGCTCCGTGTAGTTCTGTGCAATCCATTCCAGATACGCGCCAGTCCGCACATTCTCAACCCACGAGGAGTGGTCGAGATACCAGCGAACGGTCTTCCGCAATCCGCTTTCAAACTGCTCGGCGGGCTGCCATCCAAGTTCGCTGGCAAGTTTTGAGGCATCGATGGCATAGCGGCGGTCGTGGCCGGGCCGATCTGTGACGAATGTGATGAGATTCCTGCGCGGACCGCCGGCCGCGCGGGGACGCATCTCATCCACCAGATCGCAGATGGTGCCAACCACATCGATATTCGTTCGCTCGCTATTGCCGCCGATGTTGTACGTCTCCCCGATGCGTCCATTTTGCAAAACGGTCCGGATTGCAGAGCAGTGGTCTTCCACAAAGAGCCAGTCCCGCACGTTCATTCCATCGCCGTAAACAGGCAGCGGCTTGCCCTCCAGCGCGTTCAGGATAATCAACGGAATGAGCTTTTCAGGGAACTGAAATGGGCCGTAATTGTTTGAGCAGTTCGTAGTCAGTACAGGAAAGCCCCAAGTGTGGCAATACGCCCGCGCCAAATGGTCTGAAGCAGCCTTCGACGCCGCATAGGGACTGTTCGGAGCATAGGCCGTAGTTTCTGAGAAAGCCGGATCATGCGCCCCCAGCGAGCCATACACCTCATCGGTGGAAACATGCAGAAATCGAAAGGCGCGTTGATCGGCTTCGCTCAGCGACGACCAGTAACTCTTTGCCTGGTCGAGCAGCACAAAAGTTCCCTGCACATTGGTCCGGATAAACGCTCCAGGCGAAGCAATAGAACGATCCACATGGCTTTCCGCCGCGAAGTGAACGATCGCCCGCGGCTGATGCTCGGCGAGCAACTTGCCCACAAGCTCTGCGTCGCAGATGTCGCCATGCGCCAGTTTGTAGCGAGGGTCGGCATCCAGAGTGGAAAGATTAGCCGGATTCCCGGCGTACGTCAGCAAATCTAGATTGACAACGGGAGAACCCGTATTCGCGATCCAACTCAAAATGAAATTCGAGCCGATGAACCCTGCCCCACCTGTGACGATGATGGAATCCTGCATTCGCACGCTCCGAGTCAACAGTATAGGGCATTCGCTTTATGCCCAAATCTTGTATGCTGGGGCCATGGTTCGCTTCACCGTGCTGGCTTCCGGCTCCAAGGGCAACTGCACAGTTGTCACCGGAGGCCGCACCCGCATTCTGGTGGATGCGGGGCTGAGTTGCCGGGAACTGTTCCGGAGGATGAGGCTGGCCGGTGAAGAACCGGAGACGCTGGACGCCATCGTCATCACCCACGAACATTCTGACCACATCAACGGAGTGGCAGTAACGGCGCGCAAGCTGGGCATTCCCGTGTACTTTACCGAGAGTACGCATCGAGCCTGGATGCGCTGGCTGACTCCGCGGCGGCAGATGACTTATGCCCAGTGGCTGGAGCAGTGCCGGAAGCAGGCGGCCGAGCGGCAGGCGGAAGCGGCCCACTGCGATGCAGAGGGCGAACCAGAGGAAACCGACTCGCTGGCCGATGCAGAGCAGACAGAATCCGGCCCCGCTTCGCTGGACGTGGTGGAGGCAACAGCCGCCCAGGCGCAGACCGAAGCAACCGAGGCCGCACCCCCTAGCCGCCAAAAAGATCCCACGTGGCTCCCGGCGGTCGAGTATTTCAAGCCCGGCGAGCCATTCGAGATTGGCGATATTGCCGTGAGCCCCTTCACCATTCCGCACGACGCCGCCGACCCGGTGGGCTTTGTCTTCAGAACGGAGGGTGTGCGCCTGGCAGTCGCCACAGACCTCGGCTACATTCCGCCCAACGTCAAGGCACAGCTCAAGAGCGTGGATCTGCTGCTGCTTGAATCCAACCATGACCTTGAGATGCTGCGCGACGGGCCCTACCCATGGTCGGTCAAGCAGAGGGTACTTTCGCGCGTTGGTCACCTCTCCAACGATGCCGCCGCGGAGTTTCTTGAGCATGAGTACGACGGTCAAGCGGCCTACGTGATTTTGGCCCATCTCTCTGAAAGCAATAATCTTCCGGAATTGGCGCGGGTCACAGCCGAGCGCGCGCTCAACGGCCGCGCCAGCCTGCTGGCCAACCGTCTGTTGCTGGCAGCGCAGCATGAGCCGCTTCTGCCTATTTACTTTTAAGTCAATCAGATTACAATGGTAAGAGACGGGTATCACTCTGTACCAGGTTGGTGGGCAAGAAATTGCCGTGGGGTTTCGCCATGGCCAGGCAAGGCAGATCGGCCCGAAACTGAACCTTTAAGGCTGGTTAAGCGTCCAATAGTTGTGACCTTTCGTTGCCTCGTGAGCCGCGCAAGACCAAAAGCGGTCAAGCACATCTTTTGCAAAGTGAGACGTTGAGCTTATGGCAACAACCCAATGCACAGATCGAGTCGCAGGCGCTATCTTGGCAAGCTGGCGTTATGACATCTCAGGGATCTCCCCGGAGATGCGGAAGGACTACGAGCAGCATTTTGCCGAGTGTCCCCACTGCCGCGCCCGGCAGAAATTCCACCGCAGCCTGGATGTATCGCTGGCCGTGTTGACCTCGCTGGCGGTCTTCTTCTTCCTCTTCGCGCTGGCGGTGCTCAGGCACATCAAGCCACTGGAACACATGGCCTTTAACGTCTTCGGCCTGGATGTCGCTGACACCTACCACATGCTCGTCTCGGCGGGCATTGCGGGGCTTTGTTTTTCGCTGATTGCCTTCTTGCTGGTACTCACCACCACGCCGGTTCCGTCCTACCTGGGCGGGATCGCCGCCGAGCGAGCCAGACTCCTTGAAGAACGGCTGCCCGAGTCCATCAAGTCGCTGCGCCCGCGGTAAAACCGGCTTCGCGATTACGGACTTCAGAGCCTCCCATTTGGGAGGCTCTTGTGCTTGTGGGCGAAAGAATCCGGTCTGCCGGAACGCGTGGCGATTCATCTCTGCCGCAGAATGTGGGCACTCCATCTGCCAGCCCGACCGTTACGCCTTCTCCGCCAGGAGCCGCCGGATTCTCTTTTTGGCTATGATGCCGTGGATGATGGAAAGCGGCCCGAAAAGGCAGCACACAATTGCTGGCCAAAATGGATTCTTGAATGCCAGGGCGAGCGACAGGAAACCTATCGCACTGCCAATCGCGTTCATTTGAACGGCGTCCCGCGTTATCCGGACTTCAACCGCGTTCAATCCGAGCATTGCCCGCACTTTGTAGGCGTGAGCATACATCAGCGTGAACAAGAGCAACAGAGACGCGTATCCCAGAAAGAACAATTGCACAAGCACCAGCGCTCCGTGCCAACTGACATCGTCGCCGGCTTCGCCGCCCGTCAAGCGCGAAAACAAAAGCGTGAACACGAACTTGAGCGGATAGACGCAGAACAGAACAAGAAACAGCAGGACCATGTTCAGGAAGAAGCTGTAGGGGTCTTCCAACCCGTAGCGGCGCGAATAAACGTAGTGCATGCGCCAGACAGCAACCAATAGCATAAAGCACACGGCAAAAGGAAGAAGACCTTGCAAGTCCGCCATGAGCGCCGCATAGCTGCGGGGCACTTCCAGCGAGATCACCAGCAGCGTCAGAGCAAATCCAAAGACCACATCGCTGAAGGCCTCCAGGCGCGTTATCTCTCCGGCCCGCCAGCGAAAGTTCTCTTCAGGAAAGAGCCCTGACCGGTGCTCCGAGGCCATCTCGTGAGATCCATGTTCGACGAATGCCGCATTGCTTGCTGAAGAAGGTCTTTCGTGCGCAATTGCGGTCGGACGCCTGGATCTGTGGCTCATATCATCTTTCTAACATAGAAATCCGGCTATGCCGGCCAATACTCGAGTTATCGAGGTCGTCACAGCATTTCTTGAATAGACGAATTGCGCGAAACAAAAAAGGCGAAGCCGCAATAGCCTCGCCTTTTCTGTCTTTGCAAATTGCTTCTACTTCGTCAGCGGCACGCGCAAATCGCCGCCGGTCATCTGCTTCGGCTCTTCAACCTTCAGGATGGCCAGCAGCGTGGGCGATATGTCGCGCAGCGAGCCATCGGGACGCAGGCGATAATGGCTGGCTTCTTCGGCCACATAGATAATCGGCACCGGGTTGGTGGTGTGCGCGGTGTGCGGAGCGCCGGTCACCAGGTCCACCATCTGCTCGGCGTTGCCATGGTCGGCGGTGATCAGCCAACTGCCGTTCCGTTCCTTGATGGCCTTGTAGATACGGTCCAACTGCGCATCCACAGCCTCTACGGCCCGAATGGTAGGCTCCAGCTTGCCAGAGTGTCCCACCATGTCCGCATTGGCGAAATTCGCCACCACCAGGTCAAAGGCAGTGTCGTTGATGGCCTTGACGATGGTGTCGCCAATGGCCTCGGCCTTCATCTCAGGGGCCAGGTCGTAGGTGGCAACCTTCAGGGATGGAATCAACGTGCGATCCTCGCCGGGAAAGGGCGTCTCAATGCCGCCGTTGAAGAAGTAGGTCACGTGCGCGAACTTCTCCGTCTCGGCCACGCGCAGGTTGCGCAGTTGATGCTTGGCCAGCACATTGGCCAGGATGTTATCCAGCGACTCCGGCGGCATGATGAGCTGCAGGTCATAGAGCTTGTCAAACTGCGTCATGCACAGGTAGTGGAGGTTTTTCGGAATCTCTGTGCGGGGAATGGCCTGATCGAGCCCCTCCCAGCCATCCAGATCGCGGCCGCCCTGCTTGTTCAGGCCGCTCTCGCGAGCCAGCACGCGGGTAATTTCACGGGCGCGGTCACTGCGGAAGTTGAAGTTGATGCAGACATCCTCGTCGCGAATCTGCGCCACCGGCTTGCCTGCGCCATCCACCACGACAAAGGGAATGATGAATTCGTCGGTGGTGCCGTTGTTATAGCACTCGGTGAGCCGCGCTACGGGATTCGCATACGCGCCGCCCTCGGCCTTGCCAGTGACCATGGC
>Ga0181535_10008371_pt1 | contig 10193 bp, 7 predicted proteins | sample PEATcosm2014_Bin_44_FD_119774 | JGI IMG/M metagenome (GOLD analysis project Ga0181535, IMG submission 119774) | Peatland microbial communities from MTU Mesocosm Facility, Houghton, MI, USA - PEATcosm2014_Bin17_30_metaG | ecosystem: Environmental > Terrestrial > Soil > Wetlands > Peat | place...
ACAACCGGAACCTATGCGATCCATCCGCGAAATTTACGTCGAGAAAATGGCGGCTCGAAAGCCGGTCATCTCCTTTGAATTCTTTCCGCCCAAGACCGGGGAGGGTGACGCGGCGCTGCTGGAGAAGCAGGTGCCGGCCCTGCTGGCGGCCCGCCCGGATTTCTGCTCCGTCACCTATGGGGCCGGCGGCAGCACTCGCGCGAAGACGCTGCGGATCGTGGACGAGATCCAGCGGCGGCACGGGTTGCCGGCCCTCGCCCATCTGACTTGCGTCAACCATACCCAGGTGGAGGTGGATGCGTTGCTGGAGAGCATTCGCGGTCTCGATTGCCGGAACATTCTCGCCTTGCGCGGCGATCCGCCCGGCGGCGGCGCGTTTCAGGCCACCCCCGGCGGATTCCGGTATTCCGCGGAATTGGTTCGCTTCATTCGCCGGCACGGGGATTTTTCCATCGGCGTCGCCGGTTTTCCGGAGGGGCATATGGCCTGCGCCGGCGACAAGCACGCCGATTGGCAGCACCTCAAGGAAAAGGTGGATGCCGGCGCGGATTTCGTGATGACGCAGTTGTTTTTCGACAACGCGGACTATTTCGCGTTTCGCGATCATGTGGCCGGCCGGTTGGGCGTGGCCGTGCCGCTGGTGCCCGGGATTATTCCCATCGTCAGCGCGGCGCAGATCACCCGGATCACGCAGCTTTGCGGCGCCAAAATCCCCGCCGCCATACGGTCGCAACTCAACGCGCTGGGTGATGACGATGAGGCGGTGACAAAATTTGGGATTGAATATGCCACGCGCCAGTGCGGGGAATTGCTGCGCGCGGGCGTGCCCGGCCTCCATTTCTACACGCTTAACAAAGCCCACTCCACTGTCGAGGTCCTCCGCCAGCTCCAGGTGTCTTGAGCCGAGGCGCCGCCAAACACACGGCGCGCGGGCGGTCGCATCGCCAGCGCGCGCCGGGTTGATATCTATTCCCTTTGTTCTACTGGGGTCTTACGGTGTCACCAATCGGAAGAAACAATGGCTGGAACCCGTGGTGCTCACGGTCTGAGTGATGTTTGTGGCGACGGCCACGGGACCGTTGGTGCTCAGGTCCGTCCAAGTGGTCAAGTTCGTGGACCATTGCAGCCGGTATTGCGTGGTGGGCGCCGCCGAAAACGACAAGACCAGATTACGGCTGCTTTTCCCGGCCGCTGTGGCGGAACTTCAGCTTGACCGTGTCCTGCAAAAAGCCCAGAAAACCCTTCTTCTTCCGTTCCTGCATGACTTCGATGCGTTCGCACTTGTGGCTGCACACCCGGCAGAGATAAAGCGGCTGGCCGCCCTGGCGTTTCATGACATGCACACAGGCGTTGCACATGACCTCCGTGCAGTTCGTGCATTTGAAGGTGATTTTCCGGTCGGGATGCCGTGAGCAGTAGAGTTGGCCCTCCTGCTGGATCACTTTGGGCGGCGGGGCCTCCACCTTGATTTCCGGGATGGCGATGGCGGCGTCCACGGATTCCACGTAGAGTTCCACATCGCCCAGCCGCAATTCCTGGCCGGGACGGAGCCACGCTTCCTTCACCGGTTCACCGTCCAAAAAGGTCCCGTTGGTGGAGTTGCAGTCGCGCAGATACACGCCGTCGTGGGTCAACGACAGTTCGCAATGCAAAGCGGAAATGGTGTGGTGACTAAGGTGCTGCTCACAATCGGGATTCCGCCCGACGTGATTCACCCCCATTTGCAACTCCAGCGCCTGGACGCCAAGTCCCTTTGTTCTAATCAATAATCTCGCCATAAAAGCACCAGCATAGGCTAGCTTTCGCCCAGCAAAAAAACTGGCCCGAGGTCGGGCTAATGTCCAGTGAAAAATGAAAAATATTAAGATGCTTGAAAACAGGAACTTCTAATGCCGCCCGGGCCACCGCCCCTGGCGGGCTAGCGTAGCGGGTTCGTGGCGAAACAGTACTCGGCCACCACCCGGCCGTGGACCAGATGTTCCTGAATAATCTGCTCCAGCACCGCCGGCGTACAACTGTGGTACCAAACGCCTTCCGGATAGACCACCGCAATCGGGCCGCGCGCGCACACGCGCAGGCAGTTGGCCTTGGTCCGGTACACCAGCGGTTCGGGCCCGGCCAGCCCCAGTTCCTTGAGCCGCGTCTTCAGAAACTCCCAAGCCTGCGCCCCGTCGGCCGCACTGCAGCATTTCGGCTTGGCCGGTTCCGCGCACAAAAAGATATGCCGCCGGAACTTCTCCAGTCCCAACGACGCCACTGCATTTGACAGTTCATCCTGCATGATCGTTCAGTTTCCCGCGACAGCGCTCCTGCCCGGGCCGCCTGCCGGCCCGGAACCACCCCGCCCGCCGCGAAGAGCAAAGGCCCTTACCGCGCAAAAGTCAAACCAATCACGCCGCCCACCGCCACCAACACGCCCACCACCGAGCGCAGGCCGATCTTCTCGCCTTCCACAATGCGGGTCATGGGCAGGAGCACAATGGGCGAGGTGGCAATGATGGCCTGGACCACGGCCGACGGATTGTTTTTCAGCGCCCATTGCATGCAGGTGACGCCAAGCGTCTGTCCGGCCAGGGCGTTGACCAGCACCCAGGGCCAGATCAGCCGCCATTTTTCGAGCGAAACGCGCCAGGTGCGCGCTTCGGAAATGGACCCATGCGCTTGGGCGGACCGCCACTTGAGAACGAGCAGGGCGATGGTGGGAATCAGGATGCCGCCGACCACCCGTTGATAGCCAGTGGTGCCGGCGTCCACGGTGAGTCCCGCGGCCGCCACCGCCGCATAGCCGCGGCGGATGACCACCAGGCCCAACGCGCCACCGAGGGCGGCGAAGACGGCTGCGCCCAGACCGATCTTCCAATCGCGCGGGGAGATTTTCATGTGATCATCCGGCGCGAGCGCAATGGCGACGCCGGTGAGAATGACGATCACGCAGACCAGCTCGGCCAGGTTCAGCCGGGTGCCGAGCCACAGCCATTCGATCAAGGCGGCAAACAGGGCGGTGAGACATTGGGTGAGCAACACGGTGCGCCGGCTGCCCAACCGCGGCAGCGCCTGGAAATAGCCCGAGTCACCCAGGCCAATCCCCAGGAAACCGCTCAGGATGAACCAGCCGGGGGCGCCGGCAAATTCATCGCCAAAGGTGAACGCCCAGGCCGTGAGAAAAATGGTCGCCAGCGCGATCCGCCAGAAATTGGCCTCCACGCCGCCAATCTGCCGGGCGGTGCGATAACCGCAGACGGCTGACGTGGCGAACAGGATCGTGGTCAGCAGGGCCGCAACCATCAGCGTGGCCCGGTGGGCTGGCCAGGGCCGGCCCCAGTCTGCCCGGCAGCCGACGGATTATCGCCTTCCGGCGGGTCCTGCTCGAGATCGGTCGCCGCCGGTGCCGCTTCTTCGTCCCCTTCGCGCACGCGAATGCGGTAACGCCGGAGCATGTCGCTTTCGAGTATCTGCGATCCCTTCATCCGATCGAGCACGGGGAGGGCCCAGAGTCGGTCCTCATTAAAGCGGCGCTTGCCGCCGGCGCGCCGGCAGATTTCCTTGGCGTTGACCCATTCCTCGCCATAGGAACTCAAGAAATCATAAATTTCGCGCTCGTCCGAGTCCATGGCCCATGATCTTGCGCCACGAACCCCCCTCCGTCGAGCAATTAGCGGGCAGGCGGGATAAACTTGACTGCCTGGGCTTTTGTTTGTCGGATTTCGGCTGGTGGCGGTTTCTTACCATTGAAATGAATCTGACCGACAGCCTCAAACTGCTCCGCGCTTACGCCGACCGGGGCGACGAAGCGGCTTTTCGCCAACTGGTCGAAAGCTATCTGGACCTGGTCTATTCCACAGCCGTCCGCCGCGTCGGCGGGGACGCCAAGCTGGCCGAAGACGTCACCCAAACCGTCTTTGCCGATCTGGCCCGCAAGGCCCGCGCGCTCCGCGAGGTCGAATTGTTGGGCGGCTGGCTGCACCGTCACACCGGTTTCGTGGCCGCCAATTTGGTTCGGAGCGAACAACGACGCCGGGTTCGCGAACAGGAAGTCGTCCAAATGAACGCCCTTAATGATCCCCCTGATTCCGGGTGGCAACACCTGGCCGCCGAGCTGGATGAGACGATCGAGTCCCTTGAAACTCCCGAACGGCAAGTCATCTTGTTGCGGTTCTTCGAGCGACGAGATTTCCGCGCCATTGGCCAAATGCTGGGGGTGAGCGATGACGCCGCCCAAAAGCGGGTCAGCCGCGCGCTGGAAAAGCTCCGCGAACTCCTCGCCCACCGCGGCGTCACCCTCGAAGTGGCCTTGTTGGGCGCGTTGCTGTCCGGCAAAGCGATCAAGGCCGCTCCCGCTGGCTTGGCGGCCAAAGTCGCCAGCCTGGCCCTGGCCAGTGCTGCGGCCGGCAGCGGCTTGACCTTGGCGGTCAATACGCTCACGCATTCGCTCTGGCTCAAAACCGCGGTGGTCGGGGTGGTCGTGGTCGCGACCGTGTGGCTGCTGCTCGCCAATCATGCGACCCGGCGCCATCCAGCCGCGTCGCCCAACCCCGTTCTGACTTTGGCGAGTGCGGCCGAAACTGCCGAATCGCCGCGGGCCGCCACGCCGGTCGCCGCCACCGCGGCGGCCGGCAAGGCAGGGGCGGTGAGCAATGAATTGGTGCTTACCGTGGTGGCCGACGATGTCGGCCAGGCGGTGCCCAATGTGATTTTTGATTATTGGCTCTGGACCAAAGGTGGTGTCAAGCATGCCCAGCCACTCTACGCGACGCGTTTTGGCCGGTGTGAAGTGCCCGTGCCGGCAGACACCACGGAATTGTTGCTGGTTTCAGAATGCGATGGCTTCGCGAGCACGCGCCTGGACTGGCGCCCCGACCGCGGTGAAAAAATCCCCGGCCAATACACGTTGCGCCTGGCGCGCGCCGTGTCCATCGGCGGCCTGGTCGTGGACTCGGACGGTAATCCGGTTGCCGGCGCGCAGGTGGGGTTCAACAACCAGACGGACGCCGGTTCGGAGACTCGACCGCAAAGCGATGAATTTGGCTGGCCCTTCTGGGTGACCGCCACGACCGATGCGCAAGGTCGCTGGCAGATTGAACGCATTGGCCGGGCGGCGATCCGCACTCTTTACGGCTCCGCCAGTCATCCGGATTTTGTGGCCAGCCCGCTCGTCTTTGCCGGCCGCAACCCGAACTTCGTGGAACAATTGATGGCGAAAACGAACGTGTTCGTGCTCGGCCGGGCGGTGAGCGTTCGCGGCGTGGTGAAAGATCCCAACGGCCAGCCGGTGCCGGCCGCCGAAGTCCGGGTGGGGCAGGTGGGTGAAGGCGGGGCCCGGGAATCGACCACCATGCGAGACGGAACATTTGCGGTGGCCGGGTGCAGGCCCGGCACCAACTTGATTACCGCCCAAGCCCAAGGGTATGCTCCGGTCACGCTCACGGCAGATTTGACCGATCAGGCTGAACCCATTCAACTCACGCTTCGGCCTGGCCAGCTGCTAAAATTGCGGGTGGTGGACCCGGCGGGAAATCCCTTGCCCGACGCGACGGTTTGGCTCAACCCGTTTGATTACGCGGATCCGGCGAAGGCGGCGACGCCGACCGTTCAAATCGACTTTAACCAGCGAACTGACGCAAGTGGGCGTCTGGAATGGAACACCGCACCGGACCAGGAACTCCCCTTGGAGATCTCGGCGGCCGGATATATGAAGTCGGGGGCAGTCAATGTCCGGCCGGATGGCGTGGAACATGTGATTACCCTCCAGCCGGCACTGAGCATTTCGGGCACGGTCCGTGACGCCACCACCGGCCGGCCGGTGCCGCATTTCCGGATCATCACGGGCTGGCCGACGTTAGACCCGATTGACCACTCGACCAACGCTCATTGGAGCTCGCTCGACCGGTTCTGGATGACCTTTGGCGACGGCATATTTCAGCACAACTATGAGGAACCGGTGGTTGGCGGAACCGCGCATCCCGAATTTATCTTCAAGTTCGAAGCCGAGGGCTACGCGCCCTTCATCACGCGCTCCGTATCGGCGGCGGACCGTCACGTTCGCTTTGACGTGGACCTTACGCCCGCGCCGGCCAGGACCGTAACAGTTACCTTGCCCGATGGAACGCCGGCCGCGGCAGTGGACGTTGGCCTGGTTACCCCGGGCGCTGCTTTGAGGCTCCTTCCGGGCGGCATCTCCTCCGAGAATGCTGCCGGCGGCAGCCGGTTGGTGACCGATGAGCATGGCCGGTTTAAACTGCCGCCGGATTCGACCATCCAGCGGGTGGTGGCCGCCAACGCTCAAGGTTTCGCCGAAGCAACCCCGGCCGAACTGGCCGTCCAACCTGTCATCTGCTTACAGCCGTGGGGTCGGCTCGAAGGCACTCTGTCTTCCAATGGCCAGCCGCTGGTCGATGCCGTCATTCATTTTGAATACAGCCAAGCCAGCCGGGGCAGCCTATCCTGCGATTCCTCCATGTTCCGATTCAAGACCGACACCGCCGGTCGATTTACCTTCGGCAAAGTGCCGGCTGGCACCCATCATTTGGAACGGGTGGTGCCTGTTGACGGGAGCCAACAGGTCTGGACGGTGCGCCCCCTGCAAGCCGTCACGATTCAGGCGGGTGAAACGACCGTCGTTACCGTTGAGGACGATGGCGACAGCCATTGACTGCGCTCGAATCAAGGTCGGCCCCCAAGACTTGATTCGCATCTCCATCGTTGGGTAAAGCCATTCAGTTCGCGCTTCCCAACCTCCAGCGAAATAGCGGTCGCGAGCACCAGCATGACCTTGGTTTCCGGTGCGTACGGGGAAGCGGTTCTTGACCGGTCCAAAACGGCTGTTCCACGGTTTCCCCCTCATTTCAAAAGCCAATTTCCGGCCAAGGGCAGGCTCCGGGCCGGGCCGCTCCGAGGGGGCAATCCGGGAATTGGTCATCTGGACCGGGGAATAAAGCCCGGCACGCCGGTGCCCACCACGGAATTGAACCGGACGCTCGTCTTGATGTGGTTCCGAATCTCCTGCATGGCGTCTTCCGGGAGGGCCGAAATTTCGAAATTCTCCCGGATATGGGGCCGGGTGGTCGAAGTGGTCAGGAAAGCGGTTCCACGCTGTACGGCCCACGCCAGCGCCACCTGGGCAGGCGTCTTGTGAATGCGTTGGGCAATGCTCGTGATTACCGGGTCGTCCAATACTCTGGGTTCCATCGCGTGTCCCAGCGGCGCAAACGCCTGCACGATGATCCCATGCTCCCGACAGAAATCGACCAGCTCCCATTCGGGGAGATAGGGATGAGACTCGACTTGTACCGCCGCGGGCTTGATGCGCGAAACCGCCACGATTTCCTGCAACTTCTCCAAAGTTATATCGGACAAGCCGATGGACTTGCACTGGCCGCTTTCCACGAGGTCCTCCAGAGCCTGCCAAGTCTCGGCAAGCGCCACCCCGGAGTCATAAATGACCTGACCGTGCTCGTCCCTCGGGTCTTGCTCGTCGCCGGGGTGAAACGCAAAAGGAGTGTGGATTATATAGCAATCGACATAGTCGATCTGCAGCCGCCGGCAACTCGCCTCGAAGGCGGGTCTGACCCGCTCAGGACGATGATTGGTATTCCACAGCTTCGTGGTAATGAAGACGTCCTCCCGCTTGATCGCCCCCGCTTGGAACACCTCCTGCATCGCCTGGCCAATGGCGGCTTCATTCCGGTAGCGCTCCGCACAATCGAAGTGCCTAAACCCCACCTCCAACGCAGTCTTGACCGCTTGCTTGGTCACGACCGCATCGGGGATCAGCGTGCCAAACCCCACCGCCGGCAGCGCCCCGGATCCGTGGCAAATGGGAATCCTCGCATATCGGATTGCGTCATCGGTCATCATGTTCATGCTCCTTGGTTGGTGGCCAGCTCCCGCCTAAGTGGTGGCCAGCCTCACCCTAACTTGTCTCCGTGGCGGAATCAACCAATGTCTTGGCCCGCGATGATATCGGCAGCAGTTAGTTTTACTGTTGCGCGAGAGCCGCCGGGTGGCGGCCGGCATTCTCCCAGCCCCCGCCGAGCGACTTGTAAAGCGCCACCACGTCCACGGAAACATCCCGGTCACTTTGCACCAGCGCGGCCTGCGCCTCGTAGAGCGAACGTTCCGCCTCCAGCACATTTACGAAACTGGTCAGACCGTTGGCATACAACCGCTGGGAGAGAACGAGGCTCTTTTGGCTCGCCGCCACCGCCTCGGTCAGCGATTGCCGCCGCGTCTGTTCCTGGGCGTACGCCACGAGGGAATTCTCCACTTCTTCAAACGCCCGCAGGGTGGTCGCTTCGTAGTTCGCGAGCGTTTGCTCCTGCCGCGCATCCTGCACCCGGATGTTCGCGCGGATGCGCCCGGCATCAAATGCGCGCCAGGTCACCGTGGGCCCCACCGACCAGAACCGGCTCCCGCCGGAAAACCAGTCGCTCGCGCTGATGCTCTCCACCCCTGCCAACCCCGTCAGCGAAAACTTCGGATACAGATCGGCCTTCGCCACGCCGATGTTCGCCGTGGCCGCCGCCAATTGCTGTTCCGCCTGGCGCACATCCGGACGCCGCAACAATAATTCCGAGGGCAAACCCGCCGGCACGGTTGGCGGTGCGGCCGGTATTGCGGCCGGCTGGGATAACTCCGCCATCAATGCTTCCGGCTCCCGCCCGAGCAACACCCCGATCCGGTGAATGGAGGTTTCGATGGCGGTTTCCAACACTGGCACTTGCGCGCGCGTGGTCTTGAGCACGGTCGTGGCCTGCTCCACATCCAAGTCGCTCGTGAGGCCGTGCGCAAAGCGGTCGTGCGTGATCGCCAGCGTTTCGGCCTGCGCCTTGAGGTTGTCCTGCGCGATGGCCAGCTCGCGTTGCGCCCCGCGCAGTTCGATATAATTCCGCGCCACGTCCCCGAGGAGCGTCACCAACACATCCTCCCGCCCGTACTCGGTGGCGGCAAGTTGGGCCGCGGAGGCCTGCACCGCCCGGCGTTGTCCGCCGAAGACGTCTATTTCCCAATTCGCATCAAACCCCGCCTGGTACACATTGTTTTCAAAAGGCACCGTCGCCGGCACCGGCAGGGAGCCCAGCACGGGCTGATGGCGGCTTTCCTGCGCGCGGGCATACGAACCGGAACTGTCCACCGTCGGCCACAAATTGGCGAATGTCGCCTGCGCTTGCGCCCGGCCTTCGCGCACCCGGGCCTGCGCGATCCGCAAGTCCAGGTTCGAGTGGACCGCCCGCTCGATCAACGAGTCCAGCTCCGCATCGTGGAAGTTTTTCCACCACGCGGCGGCCACCACCGGCGCGTTGGTTTCGCCTCCGTTCAGGGGCTCGCCCCATTGCGCCGGTGTGTTCGCCGGCGGACGCTGGTAATCGGGGCCCACCAGGCAACCTCCAGCCAGGGTGGCCAGGATTGATAACGAGGCTGATAACACGAATGATTTTTTCATAATATTTCTCCTTTCAATGAGCCATCACCGGCCCGCTGACTTTGGTGTTTTTCATGAACAACGCGCCAACCACGCACACCACGCAGAGGCTCGCAAAAATGATAAATGTGTCGAGATACGCCAGCATGCCGGCCTGCGCGCCGAGGACCTTGTCCATTGCTCCGAGCGCCTGCTGGCCGCCCGTGAAACTGCCGTTTTGCTGCGCAAACCTCGCGCTCAAACCGGCGAATTGGCTCTGGAACACGCCGCTGTACGAATTGATGTCCCCCGCCAAAAACGCCTGATGTACCTGCGCGCGCCGCTCCACCAGCGTGGTCACCAGTGAGATGCCCACGCTGCCGCCCAGGTTCCGCATCAGGTTGAAAATGCCGCTCGCATTGTTCATTTGCTCCGGCTTCACCGATCCCAGTGCCAGCGTATTAAGCGGCACAAACAGGAACGCGATCGAAACGCCGCTGAAGAAAAGCGGCCAGGTCAGCAGCCACGGCGAAACGTCGAGCGTCATGCGCGAGAGCCACAGCGCCGAAAAGGCGAACGTCAGAAAGCCGCCCGCCACCAGGTAGCGGCCCGGCACCTTGGTCACCAACCGCCCCGCCAGCGGCATGCCCACCAACGCGCCGAAGCCGCGCGGTATCATCGCCAGGCCGCTCGTCAGGGCCGTGTACCCCATCAACGTTTGCATCAACAAGGGCAGCAGGGCCGTCAACCCGTAGAGGGTGATCCCCTGGAAGAACATGAGCCCCGTGCCCAGGCT
>Ga0181535_10008375_pt1 | contig 10189 bp, 6 predicted proteins | sample PEATcosm2014_Bin_44_FD_119774 | JGI IMG/M metagenome (GOLD analysis project Ga0181535, IMG submission 119774) | Peatland microbial communities from MTU Mesocosm Facility, Houghton, MI, USA - PEATcosm2014_Bin17_30_metaG | ecosystem: Environmental > Terrestrial > Soil > Wetlands > Peat | place...
CGAGCTCATCAATTTGGCGGAAACGAACCATCGTAAACGGCGCCGCGTGGCGCTGCGCCTGAGCGGCCAGGCCGGGCGGCAGCGCGGGTCGCTCGCAGGAACGTTGAGCGAGATGCGCCGCGTGGGAATCGGCGCCGAGGAGGCGCTGAACTGGCTGCGCCGCGTGCTCATTGTGCCGGTATTCACGGCGCATCCCACTGAGGCTGCGCGGCGAACAGTGATGTTCAAGCGGCGGCGCATCGGCGAATTTCTTGAGGCGCTCGATCGGATTCCGCTGCCTGCGCAGGATATGGTGCGGCTTGAGGAGTTAGTGCTGGCCGAAATTACAGGCCTATGGCAGACCGACGAAGTGCGCTCGCGCCGACCGACAGTCTACGACGAAGTGAAGATGGGCCTCGACTATTACGACGTCTCAATCTTCGAGACCTTGCCCGAGCTCTATCGCGAGATTTCGGCGGCATTGAGGTCGGCATACGAGCTGGAGATCGAGCCGCTGGAATTGCCGCAGGTATTGTGCTTTGGCTCGTGGATCGGCGGAGACCGCGACGGCAATCCTTTTGTTACGCCCGAAGTGACGCGGCAGGCCCTTAAACTTGCGCGCGGGCATTTGCTGTTTTACTACCAGCGCCAGCTCGACGGGATCATTGATCTGCTCACAACGAGCGCGCAACAACAGCCAGTGAGCGAGGCGCTGCTGGAGCGATTGCGCGCCTACGTGGCGCAGGTACACACGCCGGAGGCGCAGGTGTTCGGGTCGCAGTACGAGTTTGAGTATTACCGCCGTTTCGTGATCTGCCTCAAAGCGCGCATCCAGCGCACACTGGAGCGGGCGAGCGAAGGGATGAGTTCCGGCGGCGGGCTGCCGGTGACGCCATTCACGCTGTCGCGCGGGCATGACAAACTCACCCAGGCGCTGCCGGCTTATTGCTCGGTTCAAGACTTTATTGACGACCTGGAGACGCTGCGGGCATCGCTGGCCGAGCATGAAGGCATTCGCATCGCGCGCACGCTCATCGATCCGCTCATCTTGCAGGTGAGGACTTTCGGCCTGCACCTTCACACGCTCGATATTCGCCAGCACGCGCGCATTCACGCTCATGCATTGCGCGAGGCCATCAGTGACACCATCGCGCCGTCGCTGCAAGGTGGACTCTCAGAGGAAACGGCGAAGGTGCTGGAGACGTTTCGTGTGGTGGCCGAGGTGAAGGCGGGATGCTCGCCGGAGGCGGTTCGCCAATACGTGATCAGCGGGGCATCGTCGGTTGAGGATGTGCTGGCCGTGATTCGGCTGGCGCGGCTGGGCGGCGTCGCAGTGGAGGGAGCGGGCGAGGAGCCGGGACGCGACCCGGGGCTGATGCCCGTGCCGCTATTCGAGTCGATTGAGGATTTACGCAATGCGCCGGCGGTTTGCCGCGAGCTTTGGAGTCGAGCCGATTACCGCAGGCTTCTGGAGTCGTGGGGCAACTGGCAGGAGATCATGCTGGGCTACTCCGACTCGAACAAGGATGGCGGCATGCTGACTTCGACGTGGGAGATCTTCCGCGCGCATCGCGACCTGCACGTGGTGGCGCGCGAAGCGGGACTGAAGCTGCGCCTCTTCCATGGCCGAGGCGGCACAGTGGGCCGCGGCGGAGGACCGACGCATCGCGCCATTTTCGCTCAGCCTTTTGACTCCTTCGATGGCCAGTTGCGCATCACGGAGCAGGGGGAAGTACTCAATTTCAAATACGCGGACGAGGTTCTGGCCGAGCGCAATCTGGAGTTGATGATTGCAGCGTCTCTCGATGCGCTGGCGAGGCCCAACGCGCGGGATCCGGAAGGCCACTTCACCGGCGTGCTCAAGCCGGAGTGGGAGGCTGCGTTTAACGAGCTGTCGAGCCTGGCCTATGACACATACCGCAAGCACATTCTCGACGATCCGGGCGTGATCACGTACTTTGAGCAGAGCACGCCGGTGGGCGAGCTGGAGAACGCGAAGATCGGCTCGCGTCCAGCGCGACGCAGCGATTCGCCCAAACTTTCCGATTTGCGGGCGATTCCGTGGGTTTTTGGCTGGACACAATCGCGGTTGCTGGTGCCTGCGTGGTTCGGCGTGGGATTCGCCATCGAAGAGTTTCTCGCGCGACCGGGCGCGCTGGAACTGTTGCAGACGATGGCCAAAGAATTTCCGCTGTTCATCGATTTGCTGCGCAACGTCGAAATGGCGCTGGGCAAAGCCGACCTGGGCACGGCACGGCTTTATTCCACGCTGGTCAAGGATGAGAAACTGCGCGAACGAATCTACGACATGTTTGACGCCGAGTTCCATCGCACCGTCCGCGCGGTGCTGGCGGTTACGCGCCAGAAGGAACTGCTCCAGACCAACCAGGTGCTGGCTCACTCGATCAAATTGCGCAATCCCTATGTCGATCCCATGCACTTGATCCAGGTGGACATGCTGCGCCGCAAGCGCGCCGGCGAGGACACTCCCGAGGTGAACCGGGCCATTGCGGCTACGATCAACGGGATTTCGGCGGGGCTGCGAAACACCGGCTGACAGAGAAGGAAGTCGCGATGATCCTGCATCATCCCAGAGTGCGGCCTGAACCTTGGAAGATCAGGAAACAGAGCCTTGGTGCGAAGTGGAAATGGGCGACTCCCTTCATCGCCGTTGAATGGATTGGGGACTGGTTCGCATTTTTGCTAAGCAACTGGTCGTTTCTCGAGGTCCTTGAGTATTTGGGCACGTTTTCCGTCCTAGTCGCAGTCATCTTCTACTTCTCCGAGTCGGGCGACCGGGTCAAGCAGCGGCATTACCAGGCGTGGCAGGTGATCAACACGGCGCAGGGCAAGGGAGGCAGTGGGGGAAGGATTGAGGCCTTGCAGGAATTGAATGCGGACAAGGTTCCGCTGGTTGGAGTCGACGTTTCTTCGGCGTTTCTTCAAGGCCTCGATCTGCATGGCGCGAATTTGATGCGCTCCGATTTCAGCGCGGCGGATCTCCGCAAGGGTAATTTCACGTCGGTGGATTTCACACTTGCGAATCTAAATTCAGCCAATCTGCGAAACGCTCACCTCGATCGGGCGAAATTCGTGCAGACTGATCTGCGCAACAGCGACTTGACCGGTGCCAGCCTTGTTGGCGCTGATCTTTCGGGGGCTGCTCTCGATGACTCCGACCTGAGCAACACAGATTTGAATCAGGTCGCGTGGCAGCACATCAAGAGCATGAAAGGGGCCAATATCGCCGGGGTGAGGAATGCGACGGGGGGCTTTGTTGCGTGGGCAAAAAGTAATGGAGCGGTCGACCGTCCCAGTGGAGACGAGTGATCAAGTCCTCGCCCAACGATCTGCTCGATTGCGGGATTTATGAAGGGTCATTGGCGGCAGTTCAGGGCCAGAGCATCCCCATCTCGTGCAAATTGATCGGGGAGTAACCGGCGAGGCGGCTCTGAGGCCGCACTTCGACCGTGGGACAATATCCCTTGCCATACGGGGCGCAATGGGTCTAGGCTATGTGTATGCATCGATGTCGCTAAGGCCGTCCCTGGTGCCAGCTCCGATGCCGAAGTGCGCTTGATTGCGCGCGATTTTTCCCTCCAGACAAGCTGCACCGTTCCCTAAGAATCTGATCCACAAGCAATCGGGGTGCATAGCCCCGGAAAAAGGAGATCATCATGGCGCGCATTGCCGCGAATGTTACTGAATTGATTGGCCGTACTCCTCTGGTGCGGCTGAACCGTGTGGCAGCGGGATTGCCCGCTACCGTCGTCGCCAAATTGGAAAGCCAGAACCCCGCATCGAGCGTGAAGGACCGCATCGGCTTCGCCATGATCGACGCAGCCGAGAAGGCCGGCAAGATTTCGCCTGGGAAGACAATTCTGATTGAGCCCACCAGCGGCAATACCGGCATCGCGCTGGCGTTTGTGGCCGCGGTCAAGGGCTACAAGATCATCCTGACGATGCCTGAAACCATGAGTCTGGAGCGTCGCGTGACGTTGCTGGCTTATGGAGCGGAGATTGTGCTCACGCCAGGCCCCAACGGCATGAAGGGCGCCATCGCGAAGGCCAACGAGATCCTGGAGAAAACGCCCAACGGATTCATCCTGCAACAGTTCGACAATCCGGCGAATCCGGCCATTCACTTGAAGACGACAGGACCTGAGATCTGGGACGACACCGACGGCAAAGTGGACATTCTCATCTCCGGAGTCGGCACCGGCGGGACCATCACAGGCGTGTCCAACTACATCAAGCCCAAGAAGCCATCGTTCAAGGCTATCGCCGTTGAGCCGACCGACAGCCCGGTGCTCTCCGGCGGCAAACCCGGGCCGCACAAGATTCAAGGCATTGGCGCGGGATTTGTGCCAAGCGTGCTCGACACCAAGCTGATTGACGAGGTTGTGCAGGTGTCGAACGATGAAGCCGTCGAAACGGCGCGGCGGCTGGCGAAGGAAGAAGGGCTGTTTGTCGGAATCAGTTCCGGCGCCGCGGCTGCGGCGGCATTGAAGGTAGCTGCACGGCCCGAGAATGCCGGCAAGCTGATCGTGGTTGTGCTGCCTGACTTCGGCGAGCGCTATCTGTCGAGCGTGCTCTTTGAGCCGCTGCGTCAGCAGGCGTTGGCGTTGCAGCCCGAACCGATTGCGGTGACGGCGTAAACAGCAGGGAATCGGGATTAGGGAACAGGGAACAGGGGCTCCGAAGGATAACGGACCTTGGCGCTCAAGATCGGTTCTTGTTCCCTCAATCCCTAGTTCCTTTGGTCTCTATGTCAATGTTTGGCCGAATGCGCGATGAAATCAGCTCCATCATGGAGCGCGATCCGGCTGCGCGCACGCGGCTCGAGGTTCTGCTCTGCTATCCGGGGCTTTGGGCTGTGTGGATCTATCGCGTCTCGCACTGGCTCTGGGGTCACCACTTTCGTCTCCTCGCGCGGGTGCTCTCGCAGGTGGCCCGCTTCTACACCGGCGTGGACATTCATCCCGGCGCGGTAATCGGCGAGCGCTTGTTTATTGACCATGCCACGGGGGTGGTGATCGGCGAGACAGCCATTGTGGGCAACGACGTGACCATATACCAGGGAGTGACCCTGGGCGGCACCGGGAAGGGTCATGGCAAGCGCCATCCTACGATCTGCGATCGCGTTTTCATCGGCAACAACGCCAACATTCTGGGCAACCTGACGGTTGGCGAAAACTCGCGCGTGGGCGCGGGCTCCGTGGTTCTTTCCGATGTGCCGCCGAACTCGACTGTCGTGGGCGTCCCGGCTCACATCGTTTACCGCAATGGCGAACGCGTGCTGCTTACGGATCCACACGATATCAAGGATCCGCTGTCCGACGCTCTGATCGCGCTCTCGGCGCGGGTGGAGGAGTTGGAAGAACGGCTGGGCGCCGAGCCGTGCCCACCCGATCCGTTTGCCGCCGAAGAAGCCGAGCGGACCGCGTACCGCGTCGAGCTCGAACGCATGCGGGTATACGTCACCATGGGTGAAGGCATCTAAGTTGGCGGGCGCATTGCAAGCCAGGCATTAACCTCTTATGCTTGGGGACGGGGCAAGTGAACGTTGCCGTGCTCTCCGGGCTTGCTTTCTTTGCTAATCACCGCCCCCCAGGATCTGCTTCGGCTCGATGGCCTCCTCACTCTCGTTTACGAAATTTGTCTGGAAGAATCTGCGGCGCCGACGGCTCAGAACATTGCTGACCCTGGGCGGAATCAGCATGGCCGTGGGTGCGTTTGTAGGCCTGGTAGGCTTTTCGCGGTCATTCGAACAGCAATGGATGCAGATCTACTCCAGCAGCCGCACCGACATTGCGGTGATTCGCGGGACGTTTCTGAACACTTCACTGGATGAGTCCGTCACGGGCAAGCTGAAGGATATTCCTGTTGTGGCACAGGCAGCGCCCGCGATCATCAACGAGATGGACCTGACTTCAGATGAGAACGCCCTGGTTTACGGCTGGCTGGCGAGCGGATACCAGCTCGACTCGTTGCAGATCCTCTCAGGAAGGCGATTTCGCGACGGTCAGCCGGAGGTGATGCTGGGCGACGTTCTGGCGCAAGGGTTGAAGAAAAAGCCCGGCGACGCTCTGGAGATTGAAGGGTCGCCGTTTACCGTGACGGGCGTTTACCACGGCGGCTCGGCGCTTGAAGCCGACGCGGTGATCATGCCGCTCGACCAACTGCAGCAACTGAGCAGCGTGCAAGGCAAGGTGTCAACGATCGACGTGCGCTTGCGTCCGGCGCCGAAGGGCGAAACATGGGAGCACTACGTGAAGCGCGCGCAAGCGGAGATTGAGGCGGCATTGCCGGGGCTGAAAGCAATCCCAGCGGCCGAACGGGCCAGCGACAACCAATTTGTCAAACTTGCTCAGGCCTCCGCATGGGGCACGTCCATGATGGCCCTCCTGATCGGCATTCTGGGGATCGCGAACACCATGGTGATGAGCGTCTTCGAGCGCACGCAGGAGATTGGCACCCTGCGCTCCATGGGATGGAAGCGATCGCACATCCTGTTACTCATCGAGTTTGAGGCGGCCATCCTCGGCCTGGGGGGCGGTGTCTTCGGCCTGCTGCTGGGTTGGTTCTCACTGCGCGTGCTGGCGAGCCTGCCGCAGACCGCGACCTTCGTTTCAGCAACGCTCGAGTGGCCGCTGATTTTGCAGGCGATGGTGATTGCACTGGCCGCCGGGCTGATCGCCGGAGCCGTTCCAGCGTGGCGGGCTGGGAAGCTATCTCCGGTGGATGCGCTTCGCCACGACTAAACCTTGCACAAGAAGTTCTAGGCGATCTTTTCCGAGAAGCGCTCTTGAAGGACGCGCCTGAGAAACTTGCCATTGTGGTTCTGCGGCAAGCCTCCGGGATCGAGAATCCAAATGTGCCGCGGCGTTTTGTAGGCGGCGAGGTGGCTCCTGCACCAGTTCAGCAGTTCGGTTTCGCCTTCGGGCGAACCGGGCAGCAACTCGACCGCGACAGCGGGTACTTCGCCTTTCTCCTTGTGTGGCAGGCCGAAGGCGATGGCGCGAGCGACAGAGGGGTGCGCGAGGATCGCCTCTTCCAATTCGCGCACGTAAACCGAGTATCCGCCGGACTTGATGACGTCTTTGATGCGCCCCACAATGCCAATCAGTCCAAAGCGATTCCGCGTAGCAAGATCGCCAGTGCGCAGCCACCCATCACCCGTCAAAAGGCCATTGTTGCTTTCCTTGTCTTGCCAATAGTGGGGTGCAATTCCGCGACGGCGAATCTGGCACTCGCCTGGATTGCCCGCCCGAACGCGACGGCCGTTTTCATCGGCGATGCGGACACGAAATGGCGGAACGGGAAAACACAGTTGGCCGCTGCCGGGGAAGAGCGACAATTCAACGCCCATCATGGCCAGCCCACCGAGCTCAACCATTCCATAACCATTCAGGATGATGGGAGGAACGCGACGCCCGCCCGGCAGGCGAAGCAAAGCCCCGAATTCGCGCAGGCGCACACGAACCTCCGACGGCAGGTAGTCGCTGGCCGAGAGCCACACGCGAAGGGTTGCGAGCCGCCTGGGATCGGGATTGCTGTTGACCACGCGGGCGAGCATCGCGGGTACGCCAACAAAGGTGGTTACGCCGAAGCGTTCGACGAGTTGAAGAGCGTTTTCGACGTCGAAACGCTCGAGAAAACATCCGCGAATGCCGGCCATCAAACCGTAAAGCGCAATGCTGACGGCCATGATGTGGGACCAGGGAAGCGCGACAAGCGCGAGATCCCTGGAGCCCAGGAAAAGGCCAGCGAAGACCGTCGACGCGCGCGCGCCGAGCAGGGCACGGCTTGAAAGTGCCGCTCCTTTTGGGAATCCTGTGGTGCCGGAAGTGTGGAAGACAGCCACGGTGGCTGCGGGGTCGATGGTCACTGCCGGAAACGGCGCGCCAGTCTCCTTAACGCGAACAAATCCGTCGAGAGTCTCCGGCTCCTGGTCTGCCTGGATCCAGGCGCGGACATCGAGCGCGCTTCGGTCCACGATAGTGCGTTCAAAGACCGCTTTGTCCGTAACCAGAATATGGGTTCCGCTGTCGGCGAGAATGCGCTTTACTTCGCTTAGAGAGAGCTGCGGATTGAGCGGAACGGCAATGCCGCCGGCGCGGATGATGGCCAGGAACCAATGGAAGCAGTGGTGATCATTGGTGCAATAGACGGCAACCGGCTCAGCCGGGCGCAGGCCGATGGAGCGGCGAAGAAACGAATCGATTTCGCAAATGGCGGCGTGAAGATCGGAGAGCTGGAAGTTTCTATCCACACCGACCGAGACTTCAGAATCGCCTTTGCGCCGCAGCATTTCGTCGACCAGGTTGGCGACGGTGATGTTGCGATCGCGAGCGAGCCGGGTTTGGCGAATGAGATTCATTGTGCCGGGACTTCTTTGCGTCCCCAATCGCTGGCTACGCAATAGTGCAGCAGGCGGTCGAGATAATCCATCACGGGCGGCGGCGTAATCCCAACGGGTCCCAGCAAACGCTCGGCGTTCGTGGTGTCGAATTGCAAGCGCATGGTGAAGTAGTCGCGATAGGCGGCGCCATCAACGAGGACCCGACGCTTCCGGCCCCAGAGCGCGAGCGACAGCAGAGGCCTGACCGCAGCGAAGAAGATTCTAGGATCGACATAACGCGGCTCGCGAACCTTGAAGTACTCCGCGGCGCGCCTGGCGACGCGCTCGATGGTGGCGCTTCCCTTGGGCCCGGCGCACAAATGAACGGTGGCGCCCACAGCTCCCTCATCGAACGCGAGCTGAGCTACTGCCTTGGCCACATAATCGACGGGCACAATATCGAGTACTGCGTCGCGGAATCCCGGCACAGTGCGCCAGAGCCTTCTGGAGTAGATCTTGAGCGGCCAGTACAGCATTTTGAAGCTGGAGGTGACGCCGGTTTGCGAATCGCCCACGATGATGCTTGGACGCAGAATGACGCAGGGAAGTGAGCCCATGCGCGAACGCACCAGCGCCTCGGCTTCAGCCTTGGTTTGCTCGTAGGTGTTGCGGAAGTGCTGGCCGACGTCGAGCTCGCTTTCACGGATCAATCCTTCGCGCTCCCCCGCAACATACGCAGTGCCGACGTAGGTAAAGCTGCGGAGCAAGGACATGGACGCGGCGAAGTCGAGCATCTTCCGCGTGCCATCGACGTTCATGTGGCGGGCCTCCTCCAGCGAGTGATCGAAGCGCACGGTTGCCGCGCAGTGAATGACGCGCGTCGTCTCCGCTGCCAGAGTTTGGAGGGTGGAAGCATCCAAGCCGCAGTTGGGCTCGCTCACGTCGCCGCCATAGACCTGCACGCGTTGTGAGTCCGCAGCTTGAATGATGGATTCGGCACGTTGCGCAGGAGTTTGGCCGGGCCGAGGCCGGATGAGAAGTGCAAGCCTCGCGTGGGGCCGACGCTGAAGCAGCTCATGGACCACCTGCGTGCCCAGAAAGCCCGTCGCGCCAGTCACCAGGATCAGTTCTTCTTGATTCATGTAGAAGGCAGCACCCGTGCGCGGTTCCCACGCAGACCGGCGCGATTGAACTGGGCGCGATGCGGCGAGCGGGGGACCTGAGAAGATTATATTTGGAAATCGTCCTGCGCGTAAGTTTCAAGCCATTTTGCGCTGCTTTCAGATGAAGATTTGTTCATGGGGCGCGCCGAGGATCCCCATGTACCCCTGAAAGCGAATCGTCCTCATGCCCGAAGATTCAAGGTGCTACATTGGATGGTTCCGGATTTTGTTGGAAGGATCTCCTCGTTGCCCTCTATTCGCGCGCTGCTGACGCTCGTTCTTGCGCTTTCATGTTTCGCGCGCGGTGTTGCGCAGGTGCAAGCTGCGCCCGTTGCCGATGAGATGCGCAACAGTTTTTTTGCGATCACAGTGAACAATGAACGGGTCGACGTGGCCCATGCCGCTTCAAACTACGAATTTGTCAGCTTCGACACGACGGGGCCGGCGGATATCTCGATTACTGCGGCCGACCCGCATTTCTGGGACAGCGGCGTTGACATTGAGCCGTGGCGGCTGGGGCTGCGCGTAACGCATCCGGAAGGAGAGCCGCAAACCATCCGCTTTCGGATCACCGGTCCGGCCAAGCTCGCCATCTCGCGGCCCGGCGACTTTCTGAATCAGGCGCGCATGCTGTTTCTCTTTGCCGGGTCGCCGCCTCCTCCGCCGCCGAGCGGACCAAACGTCACCATTGTGCCAGCGGGCG
>Ga0181535_10008376_pt1 | contig 10188 bp, 6 predicted proteins | sample PEATcosm2014_Bin_44_FD_119774 | JGI IMG/M metagenome (GOLD analysis project Ga0181535, IMG submission 119774) | Peatland microbial communities from MTU Mesocosm Facility, Houghton, MI, USA - PEATcosm2014_Bin17_30_metaG | ecosystem: Environmental > Terrestrial > Soil > Wetlands > Peat | place...
CGGCGCAAGCCTTGTTCATGGTGCCCGGTGGATACACGGTTGCCGATGAGACCGACTCCTTCACCATCACCTGGGGCGTGCAGGAGCAAGGACCGTCGCAGCCGTAATTCCCATCAAAGAGCGCTCTCCGTCCAGCCCAGTTGAAAATGGGTCCACCGCCGAAGCCCAGCAATTCGTCATACTCTTGAACCAAAGGAGTGCGCCTATGAAACGAGCGATCATGGGGAGCATTCTGGTGAACTGCGCTGGCTTCCTGGTATTTAGCCAGTCCCCCGAAACGCCTCCGAGATTTGACATCGCGGACGTCCAAGTTAGCGCCAAGACCATCAATCGGCGTATGCGGACCGGACCGGTGCGGGGCGACCGTTATGAAATTAAGAACGCCACCATGGTGGATCTCATCGGAATCGCCTATGGCTTCGATCCGGACAAGGTATTGGGCGGGCCGAACTGGCTGGAGATGGATCGGTTCGATGTGCTGGCAAAGGTGCCGGCGGATTCCACACCAGAGACGCAGAAGCAAATGCTTCAGTCGCTGTTGGAGGACCGCTTCAAGCTGGTGGTCCACAAAGATACCAGGCCGCTGCCAACTTATGCGCTTACCGTGGGGAAGAAACTGCGACTGAAGGAGGCCGACGGAACGGGGGAAACCGGGTGCAAGCTGCAAGCCCCGTCCGGGGCGCCGGCCGAGGGCGGCATGAGGATCATGACGAACGGGGTGATGACAACGGTCAACCTCGGCCAGCGGGCCTGGTCACCGGGAGACCGGAGAACACGCGTTAGGCACTCAGTTGGGATAGTATCCTTCCCTGCTTCGCACGGTGCAATCCTTGTAGTCTTTCGCTCCGCTCAGGGAGACCTGAATTTCGCGCCATCCCTCATCCTTGGTCTCGGGCGGCCGGTAGGCCAGCAGGTAGGCATGCTGCAACTCGGAGGAAATGTCCTGAAAGATCTGAGCGGCCTCGTGCGCATCTTTTGCCCCGTAAGTTTTCCCTCCAGTCAGGCGGGCGATCTCCTTCAGGCGGTTCATAAGCTCGTGGCTGTCGCGGGCCTCGCCCTGCGCCACGGTGTACAGAGGGATTCCTGACTTCTTCGCCCTGTCCTCCGCCCGCTGGGCATTGAGGACGCTTGCGTTGTCATCGCCATCAGTGAAGATAACCACCGCTTTCTTACCGGAATGGCTGCTGATGTCGATGGTCACGTGCGTGATCGCGTCAAATAGGGCAGTCCTGCCAGCGGCGCGCGTGCGCATCACGGCCCGCTTAGCCGCAGCGCGGTCTTGGGTAAAGTCCTGCAGCAGATCCAGCGACGTACTAAACCCGTAAATCGCTACCGAGTCTTCTTCACGAAACTCGTCGATGAGGCGGCTGATGGCGTTCTTTACCATGGGCAGCGAGTCGCGCATGCTCCCGGTCGTGTCCAGCAGTATGGCGCAGGTCAGGCCGCCGGTATTTCCTTCGAACGCCGCAATCGATTGTGGCTGGCCGTTGTCACTCACGCGAAAATGTTCGCGCGGGATCCCGTCGAGATAGCGGCCTTTGTGGTCGACTACGGTGGCATATACTTCCACCATTCGGGCCTCGGTTCGAAAGATCGTGGGAGCGTCCTGCGGCTGAAGCGGCATCCCCAGCGCCAAGAGAGACGCAAACACTATTAAAGGTTTCATTTCTCGCCAGGTATTGCGGCCGCAACCGCGGTTTCATTGAGTCCCGCGAACGCCTGCAGCACGCCCCGCCAATCGTGTAAGTCCATCATCGTCATTCGCTTCAGCGCTTGAAATGCGATTGGCTGGCCAAGCACGTTCAGTGCTGCTGGTGGGATGCCGGCACTATCCGCGAAATCTGCTAAATACAACTTGAATTCAGCCGACCGCTGCGCCAGCTTGTACGGCATCAGTAGCCGTTCGTACTCGTCGTAGGGGCCCGCCGCTGCCAGGTGAGGATGGCTGCATCCCTGCAAGTCCGGGGCGCTGGCGCCCAGCCATTGCAGCCGTGTATCATCGGCCGGATCGGCCGTATGGCGCAGCGCCGCCGTCACCGGCGAGGCCCAGGCATCCGCCGGGTAGCGCTCCAGGTATCGCTGCGAGAGGAAATACAGGTCTCCGAGCGTCACGTCCTTGAAGGCGCTGTTCCAGTTCCGCGCCGCAATCGCATCCAGTAGCTCAGCCCTGCGTGTCGGCGAAAGCAGGCCGGCGGTATCCTCCTCCAATCCGGCGAGTAGCTTGGCGTCGGCGCCGGCGTGCAGAATCCATTCCCGAGCCAACCGGAGCCGCAATCCAAAAAGCATCAGGTCCTGCTCGCTGAGCCGGTTCCAGTCCGTAGCGCGCAAGGACCCGATCTGTGCGGCTGCCACGGCGCCTGTGTTTGCCGGCGGCTCGGATCCGGCAAAGGCCACTTTGCCAGCGGTAATTGGGAAGTTCGCAAAGCCACCCTCAAGGTAGCTGCCCAATCCTTCGCTGGTGGATATTAGATCTGAATCCGTGAACACGGCTTGTTCTCCGGGACCGAGTTTCACGAACTGATGTTTGCGCAGGAGCAGCGGGTCCTGCGACACCAGCAGGTCGTCCGGGCTCAAGAAATAGGCGTAAATGGCTCCGGCGAGCGCCAGCTTAACTTGCGGGCCAATCACCGCTTCCAGTTCCCCCACAAGTTCATCAACATCCTTCTGATTGACCTTCTTCTTCGCCAGGCGTTGCTTCAGGTGAACCATCAACTCCGTTGTCTTCGCTTCGTCATATTCCATCGCGACTTTGCGGTCGATCTCGGTCAGCTTCGTTCCCTTCGGCGGCACCACGGTGAAAAGCTCCGCGCGCATCGCGTCCAGCGCATTGGCGTGGTCTATAGCCAAGCCCCGCCCATGCGCCAGATCCTGCAGCCGGGCATCGAAGTCCAACAGCGTCTTGAGTGAGGTGACCTTCTGCAGGCGTAGCACCTTTCGAAACTGGGCGCTGCGCGCGGCATATGCATCGACTTCATGATGCGAGCCATCGAGCTCAAAAGAAACCGTGCGGCCCGCGCCCAAGAGGGCGCGCTCGAGGGCCCGGTCCGCATCGGCGTCCACCGGCTTGGGCGCGGCGCGTTGGATTAGCTCGCGAACACTCTCCAGCGAAGCAACCGTGTAGCCCGCCGGCGAATTCGCTTTGCCGAAACGTACGCAAACCTGGTCGAATAACCCGGCGGCCGTTGGCGCGTCCAGCGCGCCTGCCTGCTGCGCCAGCGAAATCAGCTCAGTCAGCGACTCAAGCTCCCCCAGAATAAGGTTCAGCTCAACTCTCGGTGTGCTTCGGAGTTGTTCCGCCAGCCCGAAGAAATGCTCAAACTGCACCTGCCCCAGCCCGGTCAAAACCGCAAAATACGGGTAGAACGGTTTATCAAGCCCGTAGTTCTGCGCCAGCAGCAGCGCGGATGCTTCGTCGAGCGGATCGGAACGGTGTTGGTCGATACGGACCACCGCCACGAAGTGATCCATTTCCGACTGGTTCTCCTGCCCCAGCTTGTAGCGCGTCTTGGCCAGCCGGAGGAGGATCTCGTCCTCCTGATCCGGCGCCGTCACGCGGGAGAGCTTCTTCACCATCTTCGCTGTCTTGGAAGCGGAAGAGGAGTTCCCTTTAGCGAGTGTCCAAACCTCCGGACTTCCCGGGAAAAGTACGCGCAGATCCGAGTCGATCGGTACTTCCCGCAGGAAGGATGTGAACGAAAAGTTTCGCGACCCTTTCTCCGCTCCCGCCGCCATTTCGCCAGAATCCCTGAAAAGCTCATAGAAGCGCGTCGTCCGCGACAAAGAATGCGTGAAGAAACGCTGATGATCCACGTCCACCTGCCCGAGCGTAGCGAAGAATGCCAGCAGTTTGCCGTCGTCCTTTTCCAGCAGCGCATGAAAGAAATGGTTGGGCGCGGCAGGCGCAACGCCCACCAGTTTCGTCCAGATTGGTTCCGCGGCCTCACCGCCGGGGACTGCCGCACGATCCCCGCGCATTGCAAACGCCGAACCGTGGCGATACAGCAGGTCGGCATGCTTCTCTGCCAGCGTCTTCAGATCGGAGCCGGCCGTCAAGGCCGCTACCGCCCGTTCGCTAATGACGCTCAGCGCGGCGTACGTTTTGGCAACCCGCAGGTCGCTGGTTAGCGCCTCCGCAAATCCACCATTGAACTTGCTCTTGGGAAAGAACGTGCCCATCCAAGCGGATTCGTCGAGCAGCACGGGTGCGCTTTCATCGGTGATCTCGAAGGCAAAGCTCTTGCCTGCCTTCAGAGCGTCCTCCAGGCCCACCGAATCCAGTGCCAGAGCCGAAGCAGTTTCCTGCCGTTGCGCCTGCGAACTTTTCTCGCCGGCCTCCAACTGCACGGCACCCTTGTTGATCTTGAGCTTCCAGCCGAGAATCTCCAAGGCTTTTTCGCTGCGCTGCAGACTCCTCTTGTCCGCCGCTGAAATAACAACTTCAGTAGCGTCCCCCTTGCGGGTACCCGCGGCCCTGAGGTCCGCGACCTCTTGGAAGTAGCGGCGAATGTCCTCCAGATAAAGGCTCCGCGACTTTTGGTCCAGGTTCGCGGTCATGTCCACCAAGGTTCGACTGTATCCGGCGAAGAACGTCTGCGGCGACTGGACATGACAATGGGCGATGAATGCCAGCGCCTCAAGCCCTCCCGAAACCGTCGCCCCAGCATTGGACTTCGTCACGCTTTCAGCCAGCCAGTTGGAAACGGCCGACTTTCCGGAGCCGTTCAGGTGGGGACGGAAAAAGGCTGCTGCCTGCGCATCGCGATCCCTTACCGCGACCTCGAGCCCCCGCTCCGCCGCCTGCTCGACTTCGGGCGAACCGGCAGCCGCCTTCTCGCGGGCCAGCACTAGCGCCTTGTAGGCCGGCGCCGCCAGTCCGGAAATGTCCTCCATTTCCGCCAAACGTGCCAGCAGGGCGACATCCTGAACCGATCGCGATGCGCTCCGCAGTGTCTCTCGCGCGTCGAAGAAGCGCTGCTGCTTTTCCAGCCCCTCCGACTTCAACAGATAGAGCCGCGCCGATTGTGGCGCCGCGGTCAGCCCCGCGGCGGCCGCCGCCAGGCTCTCGGCCACTGCGCCGCTGTCGAGCAACAGCCGCGCCACCCGAAAGTGCGCCGGCTCCAAGCCCGGATCTGCTTCTATCACCTTCTTCCAAACGGCCAGCGACTCGTCGGGGCGATTCAACCGATCGAGAAACTCCGCGTACCGGCATCGCGTTGCGGCATCGGCGGGCAGGGCCGCGGTCACGATCCGGATGTGGCCCAAAGCCTGTTCGGCCTCGCCGCTGTTCAGATAGAGCTCAACCAGCGTCGTGCGGCGTCCGAGATCCCTCGGTTCCAACGCCAGCCCCTTTTCAAGCGAATCCGCCACCCTAGCCCGATCCCCCAAGCGCGCTGCAACGTCGGCTCGCGTGAACCACAACGCCGTATTGCGGGCGTCGAGCGCCAGGGTTTCCTCCAGAAACGGAAGCGCCCCGCGGTCGTCGTGCCGAGCCAAGTAAATCCGAGCCAGCTCCTCGCTCACCACCGAACCGCCGACCTTGCCATCGCGGGCCCGACGCAAAGCCGGCTCGGCTCCGTCCAGATCACCCGCCACAAAACGGTAGTGCCCTAACTCAGCCTGGAGACCGGCGTCGCGCGGCTGAACTTCGGCCAGTTCCCCCAGCAATTTGGCGGCAGCTTGGTAATCTTGTCCGCGACGATAGTAGTCCGCCCCCGTGCGAAGAGCAACACTATCACGCGCGTTGATAGTCAGTGATCGCTCCAGCGCAGCCCGCATCTGTTGCGACTGCCCGCCGTCCGGCTTCTCCACACGTCCTAGGTCGGCCACTTGCCGCTCAAGCGCCAGCAGCTCAGTGTATTCCTCCAGGTTGGGTAAGACCGTTCCCGGCGCTGCGGCGAGCACGGGCAGATCAACGACGTTGGCGCCAGGCGTGCGGCCGGGCATTTTGGCGCCGTATAACACGAAACCACGGCTGAGCGGAGCCGCCGGCCAAGTCACTTCGGTCCACGGCCCATCTCCGGGTGGCCCCGCCGAATCGCTCAGCGCGTCCCCCGCGGCGGCTCCGCCGGTGTTCTCCGCAACCGAAGCCCAAAATAACGATTGCTCTGCCCCGGGATTCCAGTAACTCACACGCAGTTTCTGCTCGCAAAAGCTCGATGAAACCCACGCCCGCGCATAGTCGCGTGTGTCTGCTTCAGGCTCAGGAATCGGGCCGGCCAGAATCACTGAAGACCAGTTGCCGCCAAGGGCGGTGACAGACGCCACGATCTTGGAGTAGAGGTGAGCTGGCGCCGGGACTATATCGTCTACCGTGACCAGCGACTGGTGCACCGCGTTGCGCCAAGCCAGGACACTCTCAAACGGCCCCGCCGACGAAAAGCCATCCCCGTTGAATGTCAGAAGAGTGAGAGGCGTTGCCTTTCCCGCGATCCTGTACAGCGCGGCGAGTTCCGAGACCATGCTCGCGCGCCGATCGGCGGCAATCAAGCTCGGAAAAACCGCGATGACGACCCCAGGAGCCGGTTCGACGGTCGCTGTTTTCGGCTGTACCGGGCCGTAAAACGATTCGAGGGTCCCGACCCGTTCTGGACCGCCGCGCACCAGGCACGGTTGCGCGAATAGTGGGAACAGAAAGAAAACTCCGCCTAGTAACGGAAGAAAAAGCCTCCGCATTGTGTTTCGCTGGTCCGGTGCCGCCTCCCATCGGCGATTTCCTGACTAGTCCCCGGTGGAGGTTCCGTTCAGTATACACCGCCGCAGCGCCGAACAACTGGCCCTCAAGAAGGGAGACACGGTGACGGCGATCATCAAATCCACAGAAGTGATTTTGATGAAGGATTAGCCGAAGTACCGTGGCGGCGCCGTAGGCAGCTGTCCACCTCTTATATCGGTTTGTCGACCCATCCTTCACCGAGTGCAGCTTCGGCTTGGGCATCGTATACAACGACGGCATTCTTGGTCGGGTGATATTTCCACCGTGGATAGTCGCGTTGCGGCTCCACGGGCTGGGACCCCTGCGGAGGCGCCGCAGGAGGCCGCGCCATTGTCTGAGCATTGCGCCCGACGCAGTGCGCCGCAGCCTGAGTCGCGCTAGGGCAGGGAGTGTCACATCGCGGGCAGGGACGAGGCTGGAGCGGCCGACCACCACCGAACCGTTTGCGCTGGGCGGCCATCCCTCTGGCTTCCTACCGGGTCAGTTTGCGCACCAATTGACCTCCCTATCCGATCATAGCAGTTGCAATTAACAACATAATAGCAGTTCCCAGCAAACTGCTATTTGCGGCACGGGGAACACACCATCCGGTCGCGCTCGATCGATGCCTGTCCGAGAGATCGTTTCGGGATCAAGCACCTGACGAAGTGGCAAGCATCTCGGCCGCGGTAAGGGCGTAGATCGCGGTGCACTGCGCGATTCTCGTGGCCGGGACGAACTCATTCGGACCATGGGCTACGGTGAGCAAACCCGGTCCGTACGCAAATGCCGGGATTCCGCGTTGAGCGTAAAACCGCGTTTCGAGCAGCCCCGGGCATAGCTCGAACTGCGTCGGCCGGCCAGTTACCTGTTCGATGCTCCTAGCCAATGCGTCCGCAAGCGGGGCGTTCTCCGAGGTCCCCGCCGATTCGCCCTCCTGTAATACTTCCACCGCCAGATCGGGCTGATCGAGCAACGCGAGCAAACGATGCTTCTCTTCTCCGAGGCTTTCTTCTGGATTGATTCTTCGATCCACCGTGAACGAGCACGACTCCGGCACGACATTGAAGCTCGAGCCCGACTCTACTTGCCCGCCGAGCATCAGAATGGAGCGTCGCATCGCATCCGGAGCGATGTCGAACGCGGTGACTCTGGTTTCCACTTCGCGCTTCAATTCGAGAAGAGACCGCGTGACTTCCAGCATCCGCTCGAAAGCGTTGATCCCTTCAGTCTGGCGGCCGACGTGGGCGGATTTTCCCCTCACCGTTACCTTCAAAGTGATCGCGCCACGATTGGCGCTCCACACCGTGTCTCCGGTCGGCTCGGGCGTGAGCATGCCGATCGCATTGCGGCCGAGCAACCCCTGTTCAGCGAGATAGCGCGAGCCCCGGTGACCAGCGGTCTCCTCGTCCGGGACGAAGACGAGTCCGATGCGTCCATCGAGCACAGCGCCGCAATCGCGCAGCGCCTTTGCGGCGTAGATCATCGCGGCCAGACCGCTCTTCATATCGGACGACCCGCGTCCGAACAGGTTCGGCCCCTTGAGGATCGGATCAAATTGCTCGCGATTCTGTGCCGGGACAACGTCGTAGTGTCCGCTGAAGTAGAGAGTCCGCTCACCTTGGCCAACAAAACTGAGAATGCAGTCGCCTGCAATCTCCGTGTTTTCGAAACCGAGGTCTTTGAGTTCAGCGAGGATCGCTTCCTTTGCTCGCGCGTAGCACCTGCCCGGCGGGTTCTCCGTAGGAATTGAGACGAGCCGCCGAGTCAGATCGACCATCGCATCGAAATACTCACGGGTGATATCGATGAGAGAGGCGGATTGATCCACTCCACAACCCTAGCATTCCTGCCTTCGCCCCGGGATTGAGCACGTTAAGCGCGGTGCGACCTCTTGGCGCAGTGAACTGCCCCGCCATGGGTGAAGGTTCTTTACCAGTGCGGGACACGAGGCAGTCAAATGTTCTCTTCGTGCTCGCCCATCCCGTCAACGCCGTGCTGGCCTGGCCCCGACCCGACAAGAAATCGATGCGCGCTACCGGAAGCGGCGTAAGACCTGCTTCACATCTTCGAAATTTGCTACCAAGTTCAGGGTTTTTCGCGACAAAAAACGGGGTCCGAAGTGGCTCCGAACGGATCTGGCGCGATTTGGTCGCTCCGCACGGCTCCTTGGCGCCACTCTTGTTGATAATCGTGCGGCTGCCACTGGCGGAAACCGCGTTTTTGTTGGCTTTCTTCATCGTTCTTCCCGTTCCCGCTGTGCATCAAACTCTAGTTTTCTGCACACGTTTTCGAGCCGCTTTTGAGCCTGATTTTGCTTCAAAAACTCAGCTCCACCCCTTTCCGGGATTCTGCACATTTTTGACCCTTGTGCGTGACCAGCAATCTTTCATGAAAAGGGGTTGGATTTTGGCCCGAATTCTGACCGGGATTGGCGCGATACGTAGCTAGGTGGGTTCACTCTGTTGGATTCAGCGAGCGCGTCCTCGCCATCAGGTGCCTCGCCGACAGCGTATATACTGAGCCAGTGCAATGTGACGCGGGCACGAGTTGTCCATAAAGTTCGCAAAGGAGGAGAGACATGACTGATAGAAAGGTGATCGCAGTGGTGGGAGCGACCGGCGCGCAGGGTGGAGGTTTGGTCCGGGCGATTCTTAACGAACCGAATGGTGGTTTCGCCGCGCGGGTGCTTACCAGGGATGTGAACGGCGCCAGGGCGAAGGAGTTCGCAACACTGGGCGCTGAGGTAGTAGCCGCGGACATCGACAACCCCGCGAGTTTGGAGAAAGCATTCGAGGGCGCCTACGGAGCCTTTTGCGTTACGTTCTTCTGGGCGCACTTCTCTCCGGAAAAGGAAATGGCGGAAGCAAGAGCCATGTCTGAGACAGCGAAGGCTGCAGGCCTGCGACACGTGATTTGGTCTACGCTGGAGGACACGCGAAAGTGGGTGCCTCTGAGCGACAACCGGATGCCCACCCTCCAGGGAAAGTACAAGGTCCCGCACTTTGATGGCAAGGGCGCGTCCGACCACTTTTTCACGGACGCGGGAGTTCCGGCGACAATCCTCCTGACGTCTTTCTATTGGGACAACTTTATTTACTTCGGCATGGGGCCCAAGAAAGGTCCTGATGGGAAGTTGGCCATCACGTTCCCGATGGATGACAAGAAGCTTCCGGGCATCGCCGCCGAGGATATCGGCAAATGCGCCTACGGCGTCTTCAAGAAGGGCACTGAGTTCATCGGGCAGACCATCGCGATCTCGGGCGAGAATCTGACTGGGGCACAGTTGGCCGCTGTTTTTGCCGAGAAACTGGGAAGGGAGGTCCGTTACAACAGCGTGCCCCCCGAGGTATACCGCGGGTTCGGCTTCCCGGGCGCCGACGATTTGGGCAACATGTTTCAGTTCAAGCGCGATTTCGAAGAATATTTTTGTGGTGTGCGCAGCCCTGACTTCGCTCGAAGTCTGAACCCTTCCTTGCAAAACTTCGAGATGTGGC
>Ga0181535_10008377_pt1 | contig 10188 bp, 7 predicted proteins | sample PEATcosm2014_Bin_44_FD_119774 | JGI IMG/M metagenome (GOLD analysis project Ga0181535, IMG submission 119774) | Peatland microbial communities from MTU Mesocosm Facility, Houghton, MI, USA - PEATcosm2014_Bin17_30_metaG | ecosystem: Environmental > Terrestrial > Soil > Wetlands > Peat | place...
AGACGCTGGCGTGCGTGCCGCACATTCTGGAACGGGGCGTCGAGTGGTTTCGCTCGATCGGCGTGCCGCCTGACCCGAACAATCCGCGCGACGTCGGCAGCTTGGGGCCGAAGCTTTACTGCATTAGCGGGCACGTGAACAAGCCGGGCTGCGTGGAGCTGCCGCTCGGCGTGCCGGCTCGCGAACTGGTCGACGTCTACGGCGGCGGCGTCTGGAAGGGACGCAAGGTGAAAGCCTGTGTGCCCGGCGGAATCAGCATGGGATTCTTGTCTGCCAGCGAAATGGACACGCCGCTCGACTTCAACGGCCCCGGCCGCGTAGGCTGCCTGGGTCTCGGCACGGCGGCCGTGATCGTGGTCGACGACCAGACGAGCATGGTCGACGTCCTGTATAACTGTTGCCGATTCATGGCTCACGAATCGTGCGGACAATGCACGCCGTGCCGGGAAGGGACCGACTGGTCGCGCAAGATTCTTGAGAGGATGCGGGCCGGTGAGGGAACGATGCGCGATCTCGACGTGCTGACCGAGATCGCCGAATCGATGGGAACGATCCCCGGGACGACGATCTGCGGCCTGGCCGACGGGGCCGCCTGGCCGATCAAGAACGCGATCGCCAAATTTCGGGACGACTTTGTGCAGTGCATCAATCGCGGACGGAAAACTCCGGCTGCGGCGTTGGCATGAGGAAAAAATGGGGACTGTCCTCGTAAACGGGAAGCCAATTGAAATCGGCGAAGGCGAGCGCCTGAACGCGATCCAGGCAGCTCAGCGCGCCGGTGTCGACATCCCGCACTACTGCTGGCATGCGGCCCTGACGGTTGTGGCGAGTTGCCGCATGTGCCTCGTCGAGACGGGCGAGAAAAAGCCGGATGGCACGATCGCCATGGGACCGAAGCTGGTTCCCGCTTGCCAAACGCCCGCAAAGGATGGACTGGTCGTTGTCAGCGACAGCAAAAAGGTCAAGGACACTCAGGCGCAGGTGCTCGAATACCTGCTGCTTAATCATCCGCTCGACTGTCCGACTTGCGACCAGGCGGGGGAGTGCTTCCTGCAAGATTACAGCTACCGATTCGGCCACGCGCATTCGCGGCTACACGAGCCCAAGATCCGCCGCAAGGACAAAGATCATATCGGCGACCAGATCACGCTCTTTACGGATCGCTGCGTGATGTGTTCGCGCTGCGTCCGCTTTACGCGCGAGATCAGCGGCACGGGCGAGATGCAGATCATCAACCGCGGCAGTCACTCGGAGATCGATGTCTTTCCGGGCCAGCCCTGCAACAACAAGCTGGCGGGAAACGTGGTCGACATCTGTCCGGTCGGCGCGCTGTGCAGTAAGGATTTTCTGTACAAGCAGCGAGTGTGGTGGCTCAAGTCGAAGCCAAGCGTTTGTCCTAATTGCAGCACGGGTTGCAGCATTCTCGTTGATGAAAACGAAGAAAAGGTCTACCGCCTGAAGCCGCGGTACAACCCAAAGTCCCAAGGCGACTTCATGTGCGACGAGGGGCGCTTCGGGTTCAAGTACATCCACAACCCCGATCGCCTGGTGCTGCCCCTGGCGCGAGGCTCCAACGGCCACCCGGCCAACGATTGGACTGCCATCCTGGCCGCGATTCAAATCGCGCTGCGTGAGACGGCCAAAGCGCGGCCCGCTTCGTTGGCGGCCGTACTGTCGCCGTGGATGACGTGCGAGGAGGCGTTTCTCCTGGCCAAGTATTTGAAGTCGCTTTCACCGGACGTCCGACTGGCGATGGGGCCCGTACCGATCGTCGGCGAAGACGACCGCTACCCGAAGCGGCTCGACGGCCAACCGGCAGAGCCGGTGAAATTCACGATCCGCGCCGAGAAGTGCCCGAACCGCATCGGCGTGGCGGAGATCCTCAAGTACTTTGACGGGAAGGTCGTTCCGTTTGACGAACTGAAAGCACAAGTCGCCGACGGCCGGATCGATAGCCTGTACGCGGTTGGCGGCGATCGCGAACCGTGGGTGACTGAGTCCGACCGCACCTGGCTGTCCAAACTCAAGCTGCTGATCGTGCAAGACATACTCCCGACGCAGGCGAGCGAGCTGGCACATTACCTCCTTCCCGCCGGATCGTTTGCGGAAAAGGACGGTACGTTCATCAATCACGCGGGTTTGGCACAGACGATCGAGCGGGCGGTTCGCTGTCCGGGCGAGGCACGGCCCGACGGACGAATTCTGTGGGACCTGGCCGGTCGCCGTGGTCTGTTTCACGCACAAACCGTGCGGATGGAAATCGGCTCCGAGATCGACGCTTTGGCCGCCCTACGCTCAGCAACGCTCGGACCGGCGGGCCGTCTCCTTTCCGAGGGCCCGGCTGCCGACACTCACGTTGCGCCCCATTCGACGGGCCGGGAAGCCGTGGGCCACGTATGAGTTGGCTTTACGCGATCATCGCCATCATCGTCGTATTTGGCGGTGTTCTCGGCTCGTGCGCTTACCTGATCTGGATCGAGCGCAAGCTCGCCGCCCGAGTGCAGGATCGGATCGGTCCGAACCGCGTCGGGCCGTTTGGCCTGCTGCAGTCGATCGCCGACGGACTCAAATTCGTCTTCAAGGAGGATGTGATTCCGGCCGGGGCGGATAAGGTCCTGTTCGTCGTCGCACCCACGATTTCGGTCTTCACCACATTGCTGGCGTTCTCGGTCGTGCCGTTCGGCCCCGTGCCGGCGAGCGGAAATGGCTTTCCGTTTGGGATCGCCCCCTATGTGGATATTGGCGTCATCTTCGTTTTCGCAGTGACGAGCCTTGCCGTCTATGGAATCATCCTCGGGGGTTGGTCGTCCAATAATAAATACAGTGCGTTGGGAAGCCTCCGATCGAGTGCTCAAGTCGTCAGTTACGAGGTGCCGCTGGGGTTGTCGGTGCTGGGTGTGGGCCTGCTAGCTGGGTCATTCAATCTGGATAGTGTGATTCGAGCGCAGACCGCGAACACTGGGATGCGCGGCCTTTTCGACTGGTACATCTGGTGCCAACCGCTGGCCTGCCTGATCTTCTTCTCGAGCTCCCTGGCCGAATCGAATCGGCTCCCCTTCGACCTGCCGGAATGCGAACAGGAACTCGTCGGCGGATACCACACGGAATACAGTGCGCTCAAGTTCGCAATGTTCTTCCTCGCCGAATACACGCACGTGATCACGGTGAGCTTTCTGACCGCGATCCTTTTCTTCGGCGGCTGGCACTTCCCTTGGATCGCTGAAGCAGACAGCGTCTATTTCGGCTCCGTTGTGGTGAAGGTGCTCGTGCTGTTGGCCAAGGTCGGGGTCATAATTTCCTTTATCATGCTCATCCGCTGGACACTGCCGCGATTCCGCTTCGACCAGTTGATGACTCTGACTTGGAAAGTCTTCATTCCGTTGAGCCTGTGCAACCTGCTGGGAATGATGATCGTAAAGCAGTACGATCTCTCGCGGTGGTGGATGCTGTTGTTCTCCATCGTGCTGGTCTTTTTGGCAACGGCGATTTCACTGTTTCTGTCGCACTTCGGGCCATCCGTTGCCCGAGCGCAATCCGGAGTCGGGCAAGGTGCCAGTTTGCCGGGCCGGTAGGGAATGGCAAACCGGTACAAAAACGAGAGAAACTACTCAGGTGCCGATCAAAAGCGAAGACGTGACGTGGATCGAAGAGCCCGAGTTCGGGCTGCTGGAGGCGATGTACCTCCCCGCGATCGTCGAGGGCGTCAAAACCACGCTTAAGCACCTGTTCCGTCCGGAAACAACGACAGAAGAGTATCCCGAGGTTAAGCCCGACCTGCCGCTCAACTACCGTGGCCTGCATCGACTCAATCGAGACGACCAGGGTCGCGTGAAGTGCGTAGCTTGCTTCCTCTGCGCGACGGCCTGCCCGGCCCGCTGCATTGAAATCGTGGGCGACAAAGCCCCCTGGCCCGACCGCGACAAGTATCCGACGAAATTTGTGATCGACGAACTCAAGTGCATCTATTGCGGCATGTGCGAAGAGGCCTGTCCTGTCGACGCGATCGAACTGACAAGCCTCTACGATCTCACCGGTCACAGCCGGCAGGAAATGCTGTACGACCGCGAGAAGCTCTTGGCCGTCTACGATCAAACGATTCATTCGGGCCGCGACCCGATTCGGACGCATTCCAGCCCGCTCGGCGCAGCGGCCGAAATCGTCACGGCTCTGTTTCCGGCCGGCGGAAGCGCGTCGGCCGCACACCTTGCAGGTCCCTCCACCGCACCAGGGACGAGCGATGAGTCCCAGCACAACGCGCCCCCGTGAGGGGAAATAAGAGCCTTCGATTCCTGAACTCTGACCGCTGGCCGCTATGAACGCATTCGTTGCATGGACGATCGAGCACCGGGCACAACTCGTGCCCCTGGTCTTCGGATTCGTTGCGCTTTACTTGCTGTTGCCTCGCGAACGGCCGTTTCTGCGGCCGGTGGGCACGCTGATCGGTCTCGTGGGACTTGGCGGGCTGGGCTTTACGCTCCTGCCGCCGGGAATGACCCTTCACGGGATCCTATTTTACATCTTTTCGGGCATCGCGATCTTGGCAGGTGTCGCGACAGTGACGCACCGCAATCCGATTTACTCGGCTCTCTCGTATGCCGTTGTGACTCTCAGCGTGTGCGGCCTTTTCCTATTGAGAGGAGCCCAGTTTCTGGCGGCCGCGACGGTCATCATCTATGCCGGAGCAGTCGTTGTGACCTTTCTGTTTATCATCATGCTGTCTCGGCAGTCGGGCAATGCTGCGTACGACCGACGAGCCCGCGAACCGTTTCTCGCGACGTTGGCCAGCTTCGTGCTCTTGGGCGGGTTGCTCTTGTCGATCGACCAATGGGTGGCGCAGCGCGCGGGTTATCCGCCGGCTGCCATTCCGCCCGGCCGATTGACGCTTGCGGAGACCGCGGAAACGGGACCCCGAAGCGTTGCCGGGTTCGTCAACATTCCAATGGGGGCGGAGCAGCACTCGCACAGTAATTTCGCGCCGGGTGAGGCCGGACGGCTCCGCGGACTGGGCCGGTCGCTGTTTAGCGATTATCTTGTCGCCGTCGAATTGGCGGGAACGTTGCTCTTGGTGGCAGGTGTCGGGGCCGTCGCCATCGCACCGCGGCGTTCGACGGGGAAGTTTTGAGAAGATGGCGTCGGAACTGACCAACTATCTGATCGTCGGAGCTGTCCTCTTCACGCTGGGGGCGCTCGGCTTTCTCACGCGCCGTAATTTGATTGTCGCCGTTTTGTCCGCGGAAATGATGCTTCTGGGCGTGACGCTCAACCTGGTCGCCTTCTCCTATGAGCATGCGACCTACGAAGGCCAGGTCTTCGCCGCGGTTGTACTGACTGTCGCCGCGTGTGAAGCCGGTCTGGCGCTCGCGCTTCTCTCCGCCTTGTATCGATTGCGAAAGACGCTCGATATGTCGGTCTGGCGCGATTTGGGTGAGCCCGGCGTGGATCTGCCTGCCGAGAAAGCGGATTCGGCCCCTGCGCACCCCACTCCCGCTCAGCCGTATCCGCGGCTTACGCCGGCCGGAAGGGTACCGGAGACCGTGTGGACGGAGACGCGCACGCATGTCTGACGCGATGCATGCCCTATCGATCTGGCTGATTCCCGGCGGCCCATTGGCCGCGGCAGTCATTGTCGGTCTCTTCGGCAAGTCGCTGTTTCGTGGCGGCGCACATCGACCGGTGATCGCGGCCCTGGTCGTATCGTGCCTGTTGTCGCTCTGGCAGCTCGGAACGGTCGCGGTCGGTTCGGGTTCGAAGCCAACCGAGAACGGCTCGCCAGTTGCAGGCGAGGCGGCCGCCCAGCCGGTGCGGACTGGTCCGATCGCCTACGGATTTGAATGGATTCCGGTCGGCAGCTTGAACATTCGAGCCGACGTGCAGATTGACGCGTTGTCGGCTGTGATGTTGGCCATGGTGACGTTTGTCAGCACGCTGGTTGCCGTTTATGCAAGCGGCTACATGCACGGCGACCCGGGATATCCGCGGTTCTTTGCCGAGTTGGCGCTGTTTGTGTTTTCGATGTGCATGCTTGTCATGGCACGCAATTTCGTCGTGCTGTTTGTTTTTTGGGAAGCCGTAGGACTGTGCAGCTACCTGCTGATCGGATTTTGGTTCGAGCGCCCCATCGCGGCCGCGGCGGCGGTCAAAGCGTTCGTGATGAACCGCATCGGCGACGCGGCCTTGCTGATCGGCCTGTATCTGATTTGGACGACTTTCGGCAGCCTCGATTTCTCCGACGTCTTCCGCGATGCGAAAGTCCACTCGTACTCGCCGGGCTTCTCGATGCACGTGCTTTTGATTTGCCTGTGCATCTTTACGGGGGCTTGCGGCAAATCGGCCCAGTTTCCGCTGCATCTGTGGCTACCTGACGCGATGGAAGGCCCCACTCCGGTGAGCGCCCTCATCCACGCGGCCACGATGGTGACGGCCGGCGTCTACCTTGTCGCCCGTTGCACGCCGCTCTTCGTCCTGGTGCCCGAGGCGCAGGCCGTCGTCGCGACGATCGGCGGAATCACGGCTTTGATGGCGGCACTCATCGCGCTTACGCAGAACGACCTCAAGCGCGTGCTGGCTTATTCGACCGTCAGCCAGCTTGGCTACATGTTCCTCGCTTTGGGCAGCGCGGCTGCCGGTGAGGCGTTCGCCGCCGCAGCGGTTACCGCGGCCATCTTTCACATGTTCACCCACGCCTTTTTTAAGGCGCTTCTCTTTTTATCGGCGGGCAACGTGATGCACTCGATGGGGAACGTCATCGACATGCGGCAGTTCGGCGGCCTGAGAAAGGTGCTGCCCGTCACGCACATTGCATTTCTCTGTGGTGCGGGAGCTCTTTCGGGATTTCCATTCCTCTCCGGCTTCTGGAGCAAAGATGAGATCTTCGGCCTGCTCTTAAACGGCACGCATCACGGCGATCACCGCGTCCTGTTCCAGGTGCTGTTTTGGGTGGCATTTGTCACGGCGATCCTGACAGCCTTCTATACGTTTCGGGCCTATTACCTGACGTTTTTTGGTCCGACGCGGATCCCAGCCGAAGCTTTCGCCCACGCCCACCACGATTCCGGCCATGCACACGGGGACGCCGAGTCGGCTCACGGGCACAATGGCCATTCGCACGTCCCCGTTACCGCAGCTCAATCGGAACCGGTGGCGGGTGATCCCACGCAGATCCACGAAGGACCGCCGGCGATGAAATGGCCGCTCCTGGTGCTTGCCGCGTTTGCCCTTGCGATCGGTTTGATCGTGGGACCGACGCACGTTTTCGCCGGCTGGATCGCACAGATGCCGACACTCGCTAAAGGCGAAGCCGAGACCTTCCAATGGCTGCTCGCGGGGGCCAGCATCCTGGCGGCTCTCGGGGGCATCGGCGTGGCGGCCCTCATGTATGCGCGCCCGTCGAACCGTCCGCAACTCGTGCGAGCGGCCTTCGGTCCCCTGTACACCTTGTCGCTCAATAGGGTTTACCTCGACGAAAGTGCCAATATCCTGGTGACGTTTCCCGTCAAAGCGATCGCTTTTGCGTCGTTGCTCTTCGATCAGGGCTTCATTGATCTGCTGGTGGATGAGATCGGCAGCCTTCCCGCGATCGTCGGCCGGTTCCTGCGGCCGGTACAAAACGGCCTGATTCAATCGTATGCCCTGGTGATGCTCTTTGGCCTGGCGATTTTCCTGACCACGATCCTGCAGTTGGTTCCCTTTCCATGAGCATCGTTTTAACGAACAGCAATCTGCTCGCCATGATTCTCCTGCCCTTGGGGGCAGGAATCTTGCTGCTCATCGGGCGCTGGCCGGCCGCCATCGTCCGGCCGATCGCGCTGGCGGTGACGTCCGCCACGCTCCTCTTGTCGATCATCCTGGCGTTCCAATTCCACGAACTTCCCGTTCCGTCGCCGGACCCGAAAGCGCCCATTCATCCGCGCATCGAGTTGCGCCAGGATTGGATGACGTACGAGCGGCATTTGCGGGTGGAAGAATCTCAACTTCTGGCCATCCGCGTCGTCCATCTCGAATTCTTTCTGGGAATGGACGGCATCAGCCTCGCGCTGGTGGTGCTGACGACGCTGCTGACCTTTTCGGCGGTCCTCATCTCGTGGCGAGCTGTTGACGACCGTCTCCGCGAATATTTCGCCAGCCTCTTGATTCTCGAGGCGGGCTTGAACGGCGCGTTTTGCGCATTTGATCTGATTCTGTTCTACGTCTTTTTCGAATTCACGCTGCTTCCGTTGTTTTTCTTGGTCGGCGTGTGGGGCGGACCGAAGCGGCGCGAGGCCGCCGTCAAGTTCTTTCTCTACACGTTTGCGGGCAGCGTCATTACGCTCACTGGGGTGGTGGTGCTCTTGATTCATCTCTTGAGCCGTAATGATCTCGCCAATCCATTTTCAATCCCCGCGATTGCCGCGGCCCTGGTGCACGACCCGCTACCGACCTCTCTACAAATCGGCATCTTTCTTGCGATGTCGCTGGGGTTCGCGATCAAGGTACCGCTGTTTCCGTTTCACACCTGGCTGCCTCTGGCGCACGTCGAAGCGCCGACCGCGGGCAGCGTTCTCCTGGCGGGGGTGCTGTTGAAGTTGGGGGCGTATGGCTTCCTCCGGTTTTGTCTGCCATTCGTGCCTAGCGCCTGCCTCTCGATCGGCGTGCCGCTGATTGGCGTGCTGGCGGTGATTGGCATCCTTTACGGCGCTCTCTGCGCGTACGCCCAGACCGATCTGAAGAAGCTCGTGGCGTACAGCAGCATCAGCCATCTCGGCTTTTGTATGCTGGGGATGTTCGCTCTCAACGTTGAGGGATTGACCGGCAGCTTCCTACAGATCATTAATCACGGACTTTCGACCGGGGCGCTGTTTCTTCTTGTCGGAATGGTTTACGAACGGTACCACACGCGCGAGATCGGAAACTTCGGCGGGCTCGCTTCGCGACTGCCATTAATTTCCGCCGCAATGGTTTTCACTTGTCTCGCCAGTATTGGACTTCCCGGACTCAACGGCTTTGTCGGCGAGTTCCTCTCGCTGATCGGTATGTATCGCGTCAGTCCCGCGATGGCCTGCGTGGGCACACTCGGAGTGATCCTGGCGGCTGTTTATTTGCTGACCATGCTGCAAAAAGCCTTTTTCGGGCCGGTCGGAGCGTTGCCGCTTTCCCATCCCGTGCCAGACATGGGAGGCAGGGAGGCGTGGTCGTTGATTCCCCTGTTGGTGCTCTGCCTGGCGATCGGGGTCTATCCGAAGCCGCTGATTGACACGGTCAAACCGGATATTGAGGCCGTTGCCGGCATGTACGAGCGGCTGCACGTCGAACGGTTGGCAGCCGCGCCTGTGGGCAATTTGGAGGCCCGTCGCTGATGTCGCCTTTTGCCCAAAGTGTTCGCGCGATTATTCCCGAGTGCCTGCTGATCGCGGTTGCCTGCCTCCAGTTTCTTTTGGGCCCGTTCCTGGTGAGCGAAGGCAAGAAGTCGACGGCGAGAATGGGCCGAGGCTGGGGGACCGTTTCGTTGGTGGCGTTGCTGGCGGCGCTTTGGGTTTGGTACCAGTATCCGACCCGGGAAACGGGAATGCTCTCGCCCGCTTTGTTTCGCAGTGACTGGCTCGCCGGATTTTTCCGAGGCGTATCGATTATCGCGGGCGTCGTCCTTGTGTTGATCAATTGGGGACACATTGTCGACGAATTCGCGGCCGAGTTTCATGCGCTGATCTTGTTGATGGTCGCGGGGGTCAGCCTGACTGCGGCCTCCAACGATTTGATTGTGCTGTTTCTATCGCTCGAACTCGTCAGCATTCCGACCTACGTCTTTCTCTACTTGCCGCGGCGCGAGCCGGGCAGTCCCGAAGCGACGACTAAGTATTTCCTGCTGAGCATCTTTTCCTCCGCGATCGTGCTCTACGGTTTCAGTTTCTTGTACGGTGCCGTGGGAAGCACACATTTGGGAACGATTCATCAGGCGCTCGCCAGCGCCCCGGCCGATAAGACCCCGGCCATCCTGCTGATCGCCGCGGCTTGCCTGGCGGCTGGACTTAGCTTCCGCGTGACGGCCGTCCCGTTTCACTTTTATGCGCCGGACGTTTTTCAGGGATCGCACGCGGGAGCGTGCGCCATGTTGGCGTTCGTGCCCAAGATCGCCGGCTTTGTCGCGTTGTTGCTGATCCTGCGTTCCGGCCGAACTGGCGAAGGGGCCGCGACGAGTGCCGACAGTCTCTGGAT
>Ga0181535_10008379_pt1 | contig 10184 bp, 10 predicted proteins | sample PEATcosm2014_Bin_44_FD_119774 | JGI IMG/M metagenome (GOLD analysis project Ga0181535, IMG submission 119774) | Peatland microbial communities from MTU Mesocosm Facility, Houghton, MI, USA - PEATcosm2014_Bin17_30_metaG | ecosystem: Environmental > Terrestrial > Soil > Wetlands > Peat | place...
GCCATACACGACCGCGAAAGGCGGTCTGAAAATGTTGACCCGCGGCCTTGCGGTCGAGTTAGGGGCCTACAACATCCAAGTGAACGGCATAGCGCCCGGATATTTTCGAACCGAGATGAACCAGACACTGATGAACGACCCAAAATTTGATAGCTGGGTCAAGCAACGCACGCCGGCAAAGCGCTGGGGTGAGCCCGATGAAGTGGGTGGAGCTGCCCTATTCCTGGCCTCTGCGGCGTCGGACTTCGTAACCGGGCAGGTCATCTTCGTCGATGGTGGGTTTACGGCGTCGGTTTGACATGACAGGCTGGTGGACTAAAGGCCGGGATCCTTTCGGATAGAGTCTTGCCTTTACCCGTAGGTGATCAGGATAAATACACGCTATGGCCGGTGACCATCCTGAGGTGGGGTGAGTAAATCAACTCCTCACCCTAGACCCCGGGGAAGAGCAGTTCCAGAGTGGTCTATTGTGCTCGAGGAACCAGCAGTGCGGTGGCTGCCGAAATGTTGCAGAAGCTGGGATATCAAAATGTTTATTCGCTGAAAGGCGGACTTTTCGGGTGGTTTGAGGCCGGAGGAGTACTGCAAACGCGCGAGAGGTTAAGATCGTCGATTTCGCTTGAAGCGACTAAATCACCCAGTCCTCAACTGCATCTCTAGCTAGTACAGCGATCACGGCAAAGAGGATCGTCGCTGACCGTACACTAAATGTTGTTCGCTTGCGCCAAATACGATCGATAGTGATCGACGGCAGAGTGAAGCGCGATTCGCAGCCCAATCGAATAGAGGCTCTGCCAGCCTGACGACGGTATGCGAAATGCCAGCTCAAACGGTCTTTGCTTCAGGCCAGCGTCGGCCGTTAGGGACCAGGAAGCGTCAAGAACAGAATGTTCACACGTTGGGAAAATCGACCGAAGGCAAGAAAGAATCGGAGAGACCAGAGCATCATGCAAATCGGCGCCATAGACAGCCGCCTGTAAACCTTCAATCTCATCCGCTGCATGGATGACGATCACACCGTGGAATTGAACCACGAAGAGCTCACGTTCGATCAGGTACGCTTCTGGAGATTTCTCCCGGCGTCCGATCTCATTGATGAGGCTACGCCCCGCCTGTTTGAACGGCGTCTCGGTTTCGAAGCTGCCTGGATTCACAATCGGATACGCATAGATCCGAACGGCGCTCCCCAGGGAAGGGTAGGTCACCAGATCGCCAATGAAGTCCGCAATTGCTTTGGGTCCCGCAGCGTCATTCCCGCTCAATCCGGCGAAGACGCCAAGCTGGATTTCTGATTCGCCAGGCTGATCGCCGACAAAGACATAGCGCGGAATCTGCGGCAGGTTGTTATGCGCCGGTGTTGAAATCGGAGTCCTGTAGAGATGTTCTCTTGCCAGGGATAACAGATCGAGGCGGCGAAGCAACTTTGCCGCTTGCGACCCGGATACGGGATGCTTGAGGGCTACCGCCTCCAGTATTGGTGCAGAATAATGGCTTTTTAGAGTCGTCTCTAACCGCTCTTGAAGCGGACGTTTCTGAGCTTGGAAATTTGACTTCATACTCGAGATACTATTTCCCGTTTGATAGCTAATGAGAGAAAAGTGGGGAGTTATGTCCAACGACTTGCATAACCCTGACAGATCATTCACCACGGTCAGCTTCTACCCGTTTAAAGCTGCCGCAGCCCTCACTGAATGACAGGTAAATGCCATGCCGTTCACATATCCCGTCATAGGCGCGAACAGAGGCAAATCCCGAGTAAATACCACAAGGAATACACCGAACTGAGCGGCGTATCGAAGCGCATTGGCGCTGAGTCCAGCTCCAAGCTCCGAGAAGGTTGACCACTTTGCCGGCGCCACCGCGATCCAATTGATGTTCGATCCGCTCGCAAACAGCGCAAAGCCGGCAATCACCAACCCGAGTCCAATCCAGACTGCCCACCAGTCTTCTTTCAGCCAAAGCTCCCGCCAACGTGGCTGCTGGTTTGACACTGTTTGATTAACAGTCGAAGAAATATCACTCATTTTCGATCTAGTTGTTCTAAAATTTGTTTGGTCAAAACGCGTATGTCCCAACAGCGCGAAGCTAACCCTCCTCTCGTCCAGCTTGGAGCTCCCCTGGGCCAATCGATAGAATGCCTTTTATGGGGCCGTGTAGCCGCCTGATTGTCGCCGTCTAATGTTGATTGAAGCTCGAGCAGTCACGCGCTTTTACGTGATACATCGGAGCCCGAAGCGGCCTGTACCTGGTTAACGACTACAGTAGCCTGATTGAGTTGACGTTCTCATTTTCTCCGGATGCATAACCATCCCAGAAGATCTAAATACTATCATACTGATAGAGTTGAAATCAGTTTGCAAGAATTTTTTCCAAGGATTCATCTCGTGTCAGGAACAGGACAGAATGGTGGACGGCTGGTTGTAGCAGAAAAGGAAGGACAGGGCAGATTTCCACGGCGATAATGCTGGGTCAGAAAGTTGAACGGGTGACGGCAGACTCGAAGGCACTGGTCTTTGAGGCCGCTGAATTGAAACGCGCCTGCAAGAAGGAGTGTGATTCCGGCGAACCACGAAGAATGCTGGATCAGCCAGGGCCAGGAATCGACGAGGCGATGTAACCCATAATCGCCGAGGAAAGTGAGTAGCGCGAACACCGACCAGACCGCTAGATAGGCGGCGATAAACAACAAAAGGGGTGGTCGCCAACCCTCCGCGCTTTGTTCTCGCTTGAGTTTGGCAAACAATTGGATGAGCGGAAGTGAGGTCGGCAACATCATCGCGATCGTCATCACCAGCCACGCCGCGACAAACGTCAACAGGTTCACACCGAGAGGCCAAGAGGGATGCTCAGTCAACGGATCGGCATGCAGCCAATGTCCGTGACCCGTCATGGCGGCGACGAAAACAATTCCCCAAGCCAGGAGCAACAAGCCCCAGGCAAGTCTGACATCGCCTGAAAGCAACAACTCGAAAGCCCGTCCCCAGAACGGAACTTCGCGCCCGTCTGCGGAGTTTTGACCGACCATACGCTAAGCCTCAAATCGAAATGCGCCCTGGATTGCGTTTTTGCCGCTGTATTCCCAGACGAAATCGAACTCCGGCAGATTAACGCGGTGGTGCGATGCCTTGGCGACATAAGCCGGTGACCCGGGGATTGTACTGAAGATGCTATCTACAAGCTTGGTTGGTTTGCCGTCCCCGCTGCGATACGGAGCCATTTCTGCGCTCAGGATGTCTCCAATCTTGATCGTGCCTTCAGCGTCGTGGATGTGGTAGTCGATGGGTGCGACGCGGACATCCAGGTTCTCGCTGACCAGTTTTGCGAGATCAGCCAAAGGTCCTCCAAGCGCGCCGGTGATAACGTCCAGAAGGACCTTGCGTTAGACCATCCGGACGGGGAACCATGGGAAAAATTGCCTTCTGAATCTATTTTTTCACCAGCCCTTCGACCACTGAAACCCACGACTGGGGAATCTCACTCTCAAACGTCATTTCTATCACGCCTTCTCCCGCCAGCTTCCTAACGTGGTGGATCAGCTCCTCATCTGGCTTTCCCTCTCGTACTGGAAAGAATTCCACCTGCTTTCTGGAGAGTTCCGTCACCTGAGTATAGTGCTTTCGCAGTTCATCCCTTGCCCGCTGAACGTTCGACCAGTGGGGCAGGAGCAGCAGCAGCCTTCCGCCATCCTTCAAACATCGGCGCGCTTCCGCAATCGAACGCACCACCAATTCAGACCCATCATCACCGCCGTGAGTGGCCACTCTCATGCCGGGAGAAAGTCCCCAATCTCCTCCGTCCGGGTACGGCACGGCGGGCGGATGGACAGTAATCACATCGAATTCGTCATCGTCGAAGTGATCATAAAGATTTGAAGGAACCAGCTCCACCACCACGCCATTCCTGGCTGCGTTTCTCTTAGCCGACGAAAGCGCCGCCTCATTGATATCGGAGAGCACTACGGAGGCGTCTCTCACGAATTTGCCGACCGCAATACCAACAACACCACTTCCGGTGCACATATCCAGGATCTGCTCGCCAGGGTATGTTAGCTTCGTCGCAACATCCGCAAAAAACAGGCTGGCGGGTTTGGGCGAATAGACATCCGCATCGTCAGTTTCGAACTCAAGGCCATTCCATTGCACGGTTTTGTTAATCATAGTTCAAATTCCTTCGTGGTGGTTTTCCGACGAAGTTTTTTCAGAGCGACCATCTTTCGACTCGCCATCATCCGCTGGTCGGTCGGGGAGGCAAGTAGGGATCACGTGTGCCTTCGGGTATCGCCGGATATATTTCAAGACTCTGATAAAACTCGCGATACGCATTGAGGCAGCGGTTCATAACCCACGTATTCCTCAACGTTTCCTCGGGATACTCCTCCTTTGGATCAGTCGTCAGGTTGAAGAGTTTGGGTAGCGTAAGCTTCGCCGGTGTGCCGAACCAGTCCCGTGTCTCCTCATAGAACGCCAGCTTCCAATTGCGCCATTTCACGGCTTCAAGCCGCTCGGCGACGAATGCGAGGACGCATTCGCGGTTCGATTTCCGTTGCTTGCCGAGCAGGAAGTCCGTTTGATCTACGCCGTCAATGGCCCGGTCGGTCGGCACCGGTGCGCCGGCAATCCTGGCTAACGTGGTGAAGGTGTCCACTTGGTGGACGATCTCGTTGCTAACACCGCCGGCCGGAATATTTCCCGGCCAACGAACCAGAAAGGGTACTCTCAACGACCCTTCCATGTGGGTGAAGTAGTATCCGCGCCACGGGCCGGACGAACCCTGCCAAGGCCACGTTGGGTCCGGGCCGTTGTCGCTGGTGAAGACGACGATCGTGTTGTCGCGCACGCCGAGTTCGTCGACGCCATCGAGGATCTGTCCCAGACGATGGTCGGTCTCAACGACGGAGTCGGCGAAGTCCCCGTTACCCGTCCTGCCAGCGAAGTCGGGATGCGGGATGGTTGGCAAGTGGACCTGCGTCAGGGGCACATAGACGTAGAATGGTTTGCCGTGCGCGATGCTCCTCCTCATAAAATCGATCGTGCGGCGCGTGATTTCCGCATCGAGCAAGGGTCTCTGTGCCAGGTCGTACACCGCGACGTTCCGGCTCGGCTCGCCCCGACGCCCTTCCATAATGTATTGAGGTTTGACGCCGGACGCTTCAAAGCCCGGGTTCCCCGGCCAGAAGACTTCGTCTGTCGTTCTCGGAATGCCCCACCATTCGTCGAATCCCTGATCATTGGGTAGCCGTCCGTCGATGCTGCCAAGATGCCATTTCCCGAAGTGGGCCGTGTGGTAGCCAATTCTTGAGAGCAGCTTCGCGAGAGTTATTTCCCATTGCGTCAGACCCTGACCTGAAGGATCGGCCAGTGCCGGGTTGCCGATCGGAACAGTCAGGGTGCCGGATCGCAAAGCGTAACGGCCGGTCAATGTCGCAGAACGGCTCGGAGTGCACTGCGCTTCGACGTTGAAGTTGGTCAGGCGCAGCCCCTCGGCCGCGAGCCTGTCGGCCCGCGGAGTCGGCGCGCCACGGAGTTCACCACCTCCGTAGCAGCCGAGTTCGCCGTAGCCCAGGTTGTCGGTCAAAATGTAGATGATATTGGGCTTCACTGCAGGCTTTCCTTCTTCTGGAAACGGGGAAAAAGATCAGTCGCCGGCCTCGCGCGAACTCCTGCGGCGCGGGCCAGCCACTTTTACCAACTAACTAAATTTTCGCCTGGATAACGACGCTCGCCCGCCCGGTATTCTGTACCACGGCGGCTCGATCGGTCTCTGGGCGCACATATTCGAGGCACTCGCGCTTGACTCTCTGGAATTCGGCGCTCGTCGTGAGCTCGAGAGTGCGCGGGCGACCCACGGATACCGGGATCTCCGCCGTGATCCTGCCCGGACGTCTGCTCATAATCAACACTCGGTCGCTTAATAAAATCGCTTCGTCTACGTCGTGCGTCACGAACACGACAGTCATTCCGTATTCTTCCCACAGCCCCAATAACATTTCCTGCATTTGCAAGCGTGTCTGAGCATCGAGAGCCCCAAAGGGCTCGTCCATCAACAATACTTCCGGCCGATTCACCAGCACCCGCGCCAAGTTAACGCGCTGTTGCATACCACCGGAAAGCTCACAAGGGTAATGCCGCCAGAATTCAGACAAACCAATCCGAGCCAGGATCTCCTTCGCTATCTGTCGTCGTTCCGCTTTAATAACTCCCCGCATTTTCAAGCCAAACTCAACGTTCGCAATCACGGTTTTCCAGGGGAATAAATTGTGATCCTGGAAGACTATTCCTCGATCAGCATCGGGTTTCTGCACCAGTTTCAAGTCGACGAAAATTTCCCCTCTCGTCAGCCGGATAAAACCTGCGATAGCGCCGAGAAGCGTTGATTTGCCGCAACCAGAAGGCCCGAGAATCGCCAGGAATTCACCCGGTAAAACGTCGAGACTAATATTTTGCAGAATATCGATCCCGGTCGCGTCCGAACCGAAGGAGAGGTTAGCGTTCCGGATACGAATCGCTCCTCGCGGAAATGTGCTGGAGGTCATCCCGCTGTCCCTCCGCGCCTGGTCCAAGGCATCAGCACGGAGCCTAGCTTTCTGACCATTAGACTGCTCAGCATGCCGAGCAAACCGATCAGAACCATTCCCACGACAATTTGCGGGTAATTCTGCAGAGTGTACGATTCCCAGGTCAAATAGCCAATGCCGAACTGGCCTGCCATCATCTCCGCCGTAATAAGCGAGAACCAGCAGGTGCCCATTCCGATACTTAATCCAGTCACGATCGATGGAAACGCGCCAGGTAAAATCACTTCCCAAAAAATCTCCCACCTTCCTGCGCCCAAGCTCTGCGCCGCGTTGAGAAGGCGACGGTCGATCCCTTTGACGCCGTGAATCGTGCTCAGCAGGATTGGGTAAAACGCTCCAATGAAGCAAATGTAAATTATACTTTGTTCTGCGGTGGCGAACATCAGGATGGATAACGGGATCCAGGCGACCGCCGGAATCGGCCGCAGAATTTCCAGGGAGGTTAGCAGGGTGTCCTCGACCGCCCGGGAACGGGCAATCCAAATCCCAATCGGTACCGCCAAAATGGCGCCGATGCCGAAGCCCGAGAATATTCGAATCAGGCTCGCACCGATGTGGCGCGCGGCGTCGGGCGATTGAACGAACTCGATGAAGGCGCCTGCGACCGCGACTGGCCCAGGAACGTTCCCAAAGTTAATCAGAAAGTGGAGTTTGGCTTGGCAAGCGATCTGCCAAAGACCAATGAAGAGCGCAAGTGAGGCACCTCGATGGACTAGGCGAAAGAGGGAACCACGACCACGCGGTCGCCTTTCCGGCCTCGCGTTTGTGTCGCGGGTCTTATTAATTGCAATCGGTTGAGCGCTCATCGATGTTCTTTTGGTGACCGTTGTTGTCTTGCCTTTGGCTACCGCCCGCTATCTGCTTGCGGAACAGGGGCGACCTGACGAGCTTCCGCGAAGTCGATCACACTTCCCGTGTGAGATTCAGCCCATTTTTCAGCCTTGGACTTCTCGAGAAATGCGGCCAGTTCTTCGCCGGTACGGACATACCAAACTTTATCTGCGAAGAGTTTCAGTCCGCTCTCCGCATCATGGACGTAGGTGACCCGCGCCTTTTGACCGTGCTTCTCCAGTGCTCGCAAAGCCTCAAAAGTTGCGGCAATCGAATGGTAGAGGCGGACTTTTGGTTCCCCGACGACCCAGATCTGTCCGGCCGCTTTCGGTTCCGTGACGGCAAGTCCTTGGAAGTCTTTGGAGTCGAACGGAACAGGATCGTAATTCTTCAGCCTGGCCTCATAATCGTAGCCGGATAACTTAGCCGCTTCGCGGATGTAGCGATCATCCACAAAGGTGCTGACATCGATGTCGTGAGCCGTCTTCTTAAGGACTTTCAGCGTTTGAGCGGCGTTAGCCAGCGCCCCTATGACTTCCGGTTTCAATGTATAGTCCCGGGTCTGGATGCCTTGCGGACCGTGGAAAGCGTAGAACACTTCCGCTTCGATTCCCGTCCATTTTTGATATTGTTCAGCAATTGATTCCGGATCTTCACGGATCAGCCGGTCGCCCTCGAGAGCAGCGCGCAAATAGGCAACGACGATCTCGGGATATTTCTGGGCAAAGTCCGATCGGACTTGAATACCGTGCGTGGTGGTCACCCCGGTGCTTTCGCCGTCGAGAATCTTTCGGGCAAATCCCCGGAAGGGAAAAAGTTCACCGAAGGGCACGAAATCCGCATGCGCATCGATCTGTCCAGACTTCAACGCGGAACCTCCAATCTCCGGTGCCTGAGTAACGATCCTCACATCCTTGTTGGGATCCCATCCCTGGTTCTGGACCGCGCGAAGCAAGAATGCATGGGCGGTCGAAGCAAAAGGCACGGAGATGGTCTTTCCCTTGAGATCCGCCATGCTCTGAATGGAAGAATTCAGGGGCACCAGGAGCGCGTTGCCCGCGCCATGAATGCCCAACGAAAGCGATGCGATGTAGAGCGTCTTTACACCATCGTTCTTCGAGAGAAGTGCGTCATATCCGAGGATGGACGGAAAGTCGGCCATCGAGACTATATCGAGTCGGCCGGCCAGCAGTTCATTATTGAGTTGGGCGCCCGTAGGGAGATTTACCCAATGGATCTCATAAATAGCGTCCTTATATTTGCCATCGTGGGGCAGGTATTTATCCAGCAGTTTAAGCTCGCGGACGATTGGGCCGCCCGCTGCGCAGTTTATCGTCGTATCCTGCGTGCCAATGCCGACCTGGATAACTTCCTTCGCGCGCCCGTGAGAGGTGCACAGGCACAAAATGATTAATAGTAGTGAACTTATCTTCTTCATCTGAAAGTAGAGTTCGGATCTCCTTCGTGATCTTGCCATGACGGTCTGGGTGCGCCGCATCGAGGCTGCCTTTCTGCATCACGGGTAAAAATGACATCTTGCAAATCCTTTCGATCGAAGTCGGTCCAGCATACTCCTACCATATAAGTAGCGTATGGCACCACTGGCAAGAGCTTTCTTTCTTCGGTCCGGCCATGGGCGACGGTCCCGAGCGGCCAATAGAGACGCAACGTCGCTTTGTCGCCGAAATACCGGCTGGCGCGGCGACTAAAGAACGGAAAGCCCCAAAAGTCTCTCTCCGTCCAGAACCGAAAGATTGGATCCGACTGCTCGTTCCACACCATCAATGCCGAGCACGGTCGTTTCAAACCGAAAGGCAGAAGAGAAGATTTTCTTTAGGTGCAGAATTGACCACGAATCTTTTTTAGCGTACATAGCCTACTTTTGCAGTCGACATGCTATGCAAGACCAAATCTGCGGGTCGCGTCTGATGATATGGATGCGACGCCCTTTCCCGAGCGAAGCGAAGTTCCGAACCTGCGCACGTTTCATGTAATGACCAAGCCCATCGGGCCTATTTGCAATCTCGACTGCAAATACTGTTTCTACCTTGAAAAGGAGAAGCTTTTTCCGGCGAATGAACGTTTTGCGATGCCGGATCACGTTCTGGAAGAATACATTCGGCAGTATATTGAAGCCCACTCTGTGGCAGAGATCAGCTTTGCATGGCAGGGAGGCGAACCAACATTGCTCGGAATAAATTTCTTCCGCAAGGTCCTGGCATTCCAGGCCAAATACGCCCATGGGAAAACGATCCACAACGCGTTGCAGACGAACGGCACGTTGCTTAATGACCAATGGGGCGAGTTCCTCCACATGCACCGGTTTCTTGTTGGTTTGAGTATCGACGGCCCCCGCAACTTGCACGACACATATCGCGTCGATAAGAAACAAAATCCGACGTTTGAGAGGGTGATGGCCGGTCTGGAGGTACTCAAAAAACACCGTGTTGAGTTCAATACGCTCCGCAATACAAGGTGGGAAACATTTTAAACAACAGCTTGGGTGAGATCGCGAATTCGCCCGGGCAACGACAATTCGGCAGTGAGAAATTCGACACGTTGCCGAACTATTGCCGCAAATGCGAGGTCCGCTTCGCGTGCAATGGTGAATGCCCAAAAAATCGATTCATCCACACGCCGGACGGCCAGCCGGGATTGAACTACCTTTGCGCGGCATACAAACACTTCTTCAAATCCATCGATCCTTACATGAAGACGATGGTTCAATTGCTTAACGCGCGCCGACCGCCCGCGGACATCATGGGTTCGCTCGCGGAGC
>Ga0181535_10008381_pt1 | contig 10183 bp, 7 predicted proteins | sample PEATcosm2014_Bin_44_FD_119774 | JGI IMG/M metagenome (GOLD analysis project Ga0181535, IMG submission 119774) | Peatland microbial communities from MTU Mesocosm Facility, Houghton, MI, USA - PEATcosm2014_Bin17_30_metaG | ecosystem: Environmental > Terrestrial > Soil > Wetlands > Peat | place...
CTTCGTGGTGCTCGAGAAGCCTGTCTAGTTCCGGAAATTCCCAGAGCTTGCGCACCAGTCCAGCCCTGGGAATCCGAGAATGATCCGTTTCCGGACTATTTCAAATTGACTAGCGCCTTAAACGGCAAATCCTGCGATGAACCGCCAACCATGATCGTGTAATCGCCGGGGACGAGCATCCATCCGTCCTTAGTTTCGTCGAAGATCGACAGATACTTTGGATCGATGTCAACGCTCACGGTCTGCTTTGCTTTTGCATCGAGCTTGATCTTCGTGAAGCCCACCAGCCGTTTGAAAGGCTCGCCCGCAGCTTCGGGGAGCATCGCGTAGACTTCAGCGATTTCCGATCCCTCGCGCGCGCCCGTGTTCGTCACCGTGAAGGTTGCTTTGACGGTATCGCCCGGCGTGACTTGTAGGGCTGAGTATTTGTAGGTGGTGTATGAGAGGCCAAAGCCGAAGGGAAACAGCACAGGCTTCTTTTCAGCGTCGTACCACTTGTAACCCACCTTCGCGCCTTCGTCATATGTGACCTGGAAGGGCGGCAGCCCTTTAGCCCATTGCTCGCGATTTACCGGCCCGGAGAAATGCTCCGACTCCGGTGGCGGCTTTACGAGCGCGGGATGCGGCAAATCCTCGACGCTCTTCGGGAAGGTGTTCGGCAGCTTGCCGCTCGGGTTCACCGATCCGAAGAGCACGTTGCCCACGGCGTTCGCGCCGTCACTGCCAGCAAACCATGCTTCGAGAATCGCTGATGGCGCATTGACCCACGGCATTGCCACCGGATTCCCGGTTTCGAGCACGACAATCGTGTGCGGGTTGGCCGCTGCCACCTGTGCGATCACCTCATCCTGCTGATGCGGCAAGGTGAGATCGGGCAAATCCATGCCTTCGCTTGCCCACTCATAAGCAAACACGATGGCTACATCTGCGCCTTTCGCCGCGGCCGCTGCCGCAGCCGGGTCAGTACCGGGATCGTATTTGACGGTTGCGTTGGGCGCGCGTGCCTGGATGGCTTTCAGGGGAGACGTGGGAAACCAGATTTCTTCCTGCCAGTGCGTCGCGCCTTTGCCTTCCGGCACGATGGCGTTTCCACCAATTGGGTCGACCTGTGCTGAGCCGCCGCCGGAGATCATGCCTACGTCCGAGTGTGAGCCAATGACCGCGATAGTGTGCAGCCTCGCCGCATTCAGCGGCAACGCGGCGCGCTCGTTCTTCAGCAGTACGATGCCGCTTTCTTCAATCTTGCGGGAGGTCTCAAATCCCGCAAATGGATCAACCACGCTGCGCTGGCGCGGATAGTCGATGACGCCCGCGGCAAACATCGAACGCAGAATGCGATGCACATGTTCGTCCAATTCGGCAGTTGGAATCGTGCCTGCTTCGACGGCAGCTTTGTACTTATCGCCGAAGAAGAAGCTGCCCGGCTCTTCATTGTCGAGTCCCGCGGCGGACGCTTTCTCCGTGCTGTGCGTGCCGCCCCAGTCGGACAAAACGAATCCAGGAAACTTCCAGTCCTTCTTCAGAACATCAGTCAACAGGTACTTGTTCTCGCAGGCGAAGTCGCCGTTCACGCGGTTGTACGAACACATGACGGCCGCTGGATTTCCCCTGGTGACGCCGATTTCGAACGCAAGCAGGTCGCTTTCGCGCATGGCTCGCTTGCCGATGTTGATGTTGACTGCATTGCGTCCGCTTTCCTGGTCGTTCAGCGCATAGTGTTTGATGTCGCCAATAACGTGCGCCGACTGCGTGCCTTCAATGAGCTTGGCAACCAGCGTTCCGGCCAGCACCGGGTCCTCACCTAAATATTCAAAGGTACGCCCGTTGCGCGGGTCGCGCGTGAGATTCGTTCCGCCGCCGAGCGACATATTGAACCCCTGCGCACGCAATTCACGCCCGATAAGCGCGCCGTATTCAAATGCGGCCTCTGGATCCCAGCTTGCCGCTGCGGCGACGTTTGCAGGCAATGCAGTGGAATAGCGTCCGTTGACGCCACTGGAACGAACGCCGTAAGCTGCGTCGCTCATGTCGATTCCCGGAATCCCCAGCCGTGGAACACCGACTGCGTAGCCGACGCCGCGATTCGAAGGCGCATTCTCTGGAGTGACAGGCTCGTCGGTGGGCATGCCGACGCCGTGGAGCAAGGCAACTTTCTCGTCGAGTGTCATCTCCTTCAATACGAGGTCGGCGCGCTCATCGGGCGAAAGGCTCGTGTTCATCCAAGGACCGGTGGGCGGCGGGGTCCGCTGAGGGCGCTGCGCTGCACTGGGGTAAACGCACACGAGCAAAGAGAGCAGGAGCACTGGAGTGCCCCGGCCGGATCCTCCCAAGAACTGCATCATTGAAATACCTCGCTCAAACGATTTTTTAGGCGAGATAATCCTATCAGCGCTCTTCCACTATGGCCAGATCCCATGCACCAAGCTCGATCTCCAGGCCGTGAGCCGTTGCTTTACCGTCCAGCAGATTGGCCCCATCTCCATATCCATAACTGAACTTGAGCGGTTCAGCCGAATAGTTGAAGTAGTAGTGCACGCGCTTGCCCATGCGGTTGACGCCATGCTGCACATGGAGGCGCGGTGGAAGCTGTTGATCGGAACTCGTAAGCCCGGCCTCGTCGACAGCACGCTTGAGCACCGCCGATTGCAACTCATCGGAAAGATACGTTCCCTCATACAGCAGCGAGCCGGAGCCGAATTGATTTTCCGTGATGGCCGGCCATTTTCCGAAGAAGGGATGGTCGTAGTACGCAATGGCTTTCGCGTGTTCGGGCATCAGGAACTCCGCCCAGAACTGGACCTTGTTGGCATCGCCCACATGAAATGGATCGTCCTTGAGATTCAACGGATGTTCGAGATTTGAAAACTCCTGATAGCTAAAGCCAGCCGCCTCGCGCAGCGGGCCTGGGGCGCGAACCCATCGGACTGCGGAATTTTCGTTGGCGAACCCGCTCTTGAACGTCATCACTACATGGCCGCCATTCTTCACGTAGTCAGAGATCCGCTGCAGCAGCGCGTCATCCGCGATATAAAGCGCGGGCACGATCAGCAGCTTGTAGGCGGAGAAGTCCTGCGTGGTGGGAAGAACAAAATCCGAGTCAATATTCATGTCGTAGAGCGATTTGTGCATCTGCTGCACCAGCGACACGTAGCCGTCGGGCTCGCCGGTCCAGCTCCTCGCCGGAACGCCGCCACCATAGGGCATAAAGCTGATGGCGTTCGCCGAATCGCGGCTCCACAAGATTGCGACGTCATTGTGAATCTTCATTCCGACAAGGTGCGGTCCGATCTTTTCGAGCTCGTGTGCCGTGCGGCTCATTTCGGCATATTCGCGATTAGGCTCGAGATCGTGCGACAAAATCCCTTTCCAGTAGGTCTCCTGATTTGCCGCGATTGAGGCCCAGTGCCAATACTCCACCATGTTGGCGCCGTTGGACAGATACGTGTACACATCCTCGCGCAGCTGGCCATCGTACGGTGGATACTGGCCCTGCGATGTCCACCCGATGGTCTGCGCATTGGTTTCAGTCACGAGGAAATTCCCATGTTTCAGTGAACGGGAAAAATCGCTCTGCAGCGCTTGAAACGATCCGTCATAGTGGTCCTGCGTGCCGTGATAGATGTTGTCGGCCACGATATCCAGCGACTCGGCAACAGCTTCTTCATTGACGTCGCGCTTCATCATGCCGCCGTAGTCGGTGGTGACAAATTGCCCCGCTCCGGCGCATTCGCGGACCAATACGGCCTGCCAGTGCAGAAAATCTGTAACGCGCATCTGGCTCCAGCGTGACCACTCCAGCTTGTAGCCGGTGGAGATGGTGCCATCGCGCCTCGGCAGGTCTTCCCACGTATGCAGATTCTCGCCCCAATAGTTGAGGAACCATGCCTTGCTCAACGCTTCGGGCGTGCCGAACTTTTTCTCGAGATAGTGCTGGAAGCCTATGAAGACGTCGGGATTGGCAGCATCGTAACTCGAGGTCTCGTTGTCGAGCTGCCAGCCGATGACCGTGGGATTGTCTTTGTAATGCGCCACGATGTGCCGGATAAGTCGCTCCGCGTAAAAACGGTACGCGGGCGAATCGGTGTCCATGTTCTGGCGAAGCCCATACACGCTTGGCACCGGCTTGCCGCCGAACATGCCGGGCGGGATGCGGTCAGCAAGGATCTCTGGATGCTGATGAGCCATCCAAGCGGGGATCGAATAGGTAGGCGTGCCGAGGATGACCTTGATGCCGGCCTTTCCCATCGCATCGACGATGCGGTCCATCCACGCATATTCGAATTGACCGTCTGCCGGTTCCCACAAACTCCACGTCGACTCACCCATGCGCACGACATTCAAGCCCGCAGCCTTCATCAGGGCGACGTCTTTTTCCAACCGGGCAGCTTGATCTCCCGGCATGTACTCGTTGTAGTACGCAACGCCGTATAGGACTGTGGGGAATTCCAAGTCCGGGCCGGAAGCACGTGAACTGGGGCTCGTCTGTTGCGTGCGCGCTACGGGTACGATTGCGAGAGCGGCAATGATGAGGAGTAGAAGAAAGCGATTGCGCGAAGCTTGCATAGTCCGTCCTTTTTCGAATCACGCGGCGATTCTGAAAAATCAGAAGGACTATAAGAACACCTCTACTCGAATGTGAGCAAGACGACCTCGGGATGTGTCCCCACGCGCATCGGCGGTCCCCACGTGCCTGCGCCGCTTGAGGTGAGCACCTGAAGTGACCCGAAGCGTTGCAGGCCATAAGTGAATTTGCCGAACGCACGGCGCGTGATCCACGAGAAAGGGAAGACCTGGCCCCCGTGCGTGTGGCCGCTCAATTGAAGACTCACACCTGCCTGCTCCACGACCGGGAGCCGAGTGGGCACATGCTGCAGAAGGATAGCGGCGGCGCCCTCGTTCAGACGGAGGCTCATCAGAATGTGGCGAAGCCGGAGGGGATAATTCGAAACTTCATAAGGCACGCCCACAATCTGCAAATCGTCGACGGTGACGCGCTCGTTGTCGAGGACACGAAACCCCGCGTGCTTGAGCGACTCCGCATAATGCGTGGAACCGCCGAACTCCTCGTGATTGCCGGACACAAAGAAAACGCCGAAAGGCGGCGCCAACTCGAACAAAGGAGCTGCGATTTTTTCCGGCCCGGCTTTGGTGCCATCGAAGAGGTCGCCGGGGATGAAAATCACGTCGGGGTTGAGCTGCTTGGCCATCGCAGTGATGCGGCGGGCGAATCGCACTCCGTTAATATTGCCCAGGTGCAAATCGCTCATCACCAGCGCGGTCCTGCCACGCCACGTTGCGGGCAGTTTTTCCAGTTTCACAGGCACGCGGCGGATACGGATCACGCGGGCATTCAAAATGCCGTAAACGCCGGTAACAATCGCCGCAATGAAGAGAACACCCGCAATTGCGGGCCGTGCGCGCAGATGGTCGTTCCCCGGCAGTGCGAAGCGGAGCACGAAATCAACGATCCAGGCAAGGCATGCTGCGACAAAGAAAAAGTTCAGCAGGCCCAGCCACACCGCGGCGATCTGATAAATGAAGGCGACCAGCCAGTTGGTAAATCGGAAACCGAGCAAAGCGCCTACGATGAAAATGACTGAAAGCCCAATGAGGGCGGACTTCAGGGCAAATGTCGCTGCCGGACTCAGCGGCCACCAGAATGCCGTCCAGGTGAAATAGAGGAACCAATGCGCAAGGCAAAGAAAAGCCTGGACAATCAGAATGCCCAGAATTGGCCACGCTTTCACCCCGGGGTCTCCTTCCTACATTCTGGCATGGTCTCCCGCGCGACGCAGACATGGGCTGTCGATCTCGTGAAAGAATTCATCTATGGCAGGCCCGAAAAGCGACAAGCTCGGTCTTTATATTTCGATTCCTTTTTGCCGCTCCAAGTGCACGTACTGCAACTTTGCTTCCGGCGTTTTCCCGGCCAGCGAGCACGCGCACTATGTAAAGCGGCTGTGCGAAGACCTGCAGCGATCGGAAGCGTGGGCAGAGGAGATGGGTTTCGAACTGCCGCGAACGATTGACACGATTTATTTCGGTGGAGGAACGCCGAGTTTGTTGGAGCCGGCACTTATTGCTCAGCTCTTCGCAGCAATTCGAGCAGGCTTTAACGTCGAAAATACGGCTGAAATCACCGTCGAATGTGCGCCCGGCCAGCTCGCGGACGAGGCAATTGAAGCACTGGCACGTGCGGGCGTCAATCGCGCGAGCCTCGGCGTGCAGAGCTTCGTGGACCGGGAAGCGCATGTCAGCGGGCGCCTTCATAACCGAGTCGTGGTGCTCGACGATTTGCGTCGTCTGCGTGCGGCGGGAATGACTAATCTGAACATTGACCTGATCGCCGGTCTCGCCGGCCAGACTTTCGCTTCATGGGACGAGTCCTTGGCCGTGCTGATCGATGCAGGCACGTCCCATGCCAGCGTCTACATGCTCGAAGTGGATGAGGACTCGCGCCTGGGCAGAGAACTGCTCGGCGGCGGGACCCGTTGCCACGCGGAGCTGGTTCCGACCGACGATGCGATTGCTCGTATGTACGAGACCGCTATTGAGAGGCTCGAGAGCGCCGGCTTGCGACAGTACGAGATTTCCAACTTCGCGCGGCGCGGTTTTCAGTCCAAGCACAATCTGCGCTATTGGGAGAGGCGACCCTACCTGGGGCTCGGCTTGGACGCCTCCTCGGCTCTGCGCGCAGGTGCCGAGCCATCGAATCGACGAAGCGAGTTGCGGTACATCCTGCGATCGAAAACGACAGAAGACTTGAAGGACTATCTCTCCGGTCCGCAAGCAGTGGAGACCGCGTGGCTCTCGCCTGAGAGACAGCAAGAAGAAGCATGGTTTTTGGGGCTGCGGCTGAACGGAGGCGTCAAACTCGGAGCCCTCAAACGTGAGTTTGGGTTGGAGGGGATTGAGCGGGCGCTCGCTGTTGTGGAGCGGTTGGCCGAGTCCGGCCTCGTGGTTTCGGATGGGAATACGGTACGCCTCACCGCGCGAGGTCGAATGCTGTCGAACGATGTGTTTCAGGAATTCCTGTTTGCGGCCGAACCTGCGAGTGACCTGGAGGAAGCAGCAACAACCTGACGGACGCCAATTTCTGTGGGTTCGCCAAATTGCCCGAGGATGGCGCTCGCCTTATGACAGGAATCCGATCGGATCCATTTCCAGGTCGGGTCTGTGAACAAAACATTGAATGGATTCAGGTCCAAATTCCTGGGCTCGGTGCAATGCCAGTTCGGCTTCGCATACGACCACCAGGGGCGAGCGACCCTGGCTCGAAGCAATGCCGAAGCATGCCGACAGACGAAGCGATTCGCCAAGCGAAGGAATAGGTTCCGCGAAGACATCCACGCGCAAGCGCTCGGCGAGCAGGTTTGCATTGACCATACTGCAGCCCGGCAAGATCAGCTGAAATTCGTGATTGCCGCTTCGTCCGAATGTGTCATAGCTTCGCAGCAGACGGCTGCTCCGCTCAACGATAGTACGCAATAAGCTATCGCACGCTTTCGCTCCCAGGGCGGAATTCCAGTGTTCGAAATCATCAATTTCAAAGAGGACAAGACTGAGCGGGTTTTTCAACCGCTGCGCCCTGTCGGTTTCGCGAAACAATGTAGAGAGGAGAGCCGAGCGGTTGTAGACGCCGGTCAGCGGGTCAGTTTGCGCATTGCCTTGCGCTGCCTCGCGCAGATGATCGAGTTCACGCAAGCGATCGCATGTACGAAGGACGAAATCGAGGCGAAGACGCCAATGAGGATTCGTTTGAGCGCGAGGAATTACGTCGTCGAGGACACCTTCGGCCAAGCGTCGACACCATTCTTCAGGAACGAGGTCCGCAAGCACGACGATAGGATAGGGATGGGTGCCAGTCGATGCGTGGGCGGCCGCGATCAACTGGCCGATTTCTGCTTGCGACAACGCCCCGTCGAGCAATGCGAGTATCGGCAAAGGGGCCGCCACCATGGCGGTCAACGCGGTTGTGGCACAATCGGCGACCTCCATGCGTGCGCCCGTCGCAGCGAGCACGGGTTGGAGGCCGGTGAGCAGAGCCGGGTCGCGGCAAACCACCAGGATTTTGGGCAGGATTTCTGCGAGCATCCGGAATTCCTCAGACTACGGATGCATCGGCAAAAATTAGAAAATCTTTACAGGTTCGAACTAATCGACAAAATCCACTTGCGGCTTAATCGGGATGATGCCGCGCTCGTGGCCCACATCGAGAAGCTTGCGAATGGCGTTGCGGCCGTCCACACCGTAGTCGAGCGTGCGGTCGTTCACATACATGCTGACAAACCTGTTGGCGAGCGTGGAATCGAGATCGCGCGCGAACTGCATCGCATACTCAAGAGCTTGTTCGCGATGATCGAGAGCATGCTGGATGCTGTCACGCAAGGCTTTCGAAATGATCCTGTGCTGCTCGGCGCCTAACGAGCGGCGGATCGCATTGCCGCCGAGCGGAAGCACCAGGCCGGTTGTTTCGCGCCACCAGGCGCCCAGATCGAGCACCCGATAAAGCCCACTGGACGAGTAGGTCAGCTGTCCCTCGTGGATAATGAGGCCCGCTTCGAATTTTCCAGAGAGAATTCCGGGAATGATCTGGTCGAAGGCGACAGTCTCTGTCTCGATGGCCGGGTTGAAGATTTTTAATGCCAGAAAAGCGGTCGTCAGTTGGCCCGGAACCGCGATGCGAAAGCGATCCAGATCGGTCGGAGCCAGTGGGCGATTGGAGACGATCATCGGCCCGTAGCCTTCGCCTACACTACCTCCGCATCCCATGAGCGTGTAGTTCTTCTGAACATAGGGATAGGCATGGAAACTGATCGCTGTGACGTCGAAGAAGGCCTCATCTTGTGCCTTCCGATTCAATGTTTCGATGTCGGAAAGCGTGTGCGAGAAGCGATAGCCGGGAACGCGCACCTTGTTGGTCGCGAGGCCATAGAACATAAAGGCATCGTCGGAATCCGGACTGTGTGCGATGGAAATATCGGTCACGGTTTGCGCGTTGGCCACTGCTGAAGTCTCATTACTCACAAAGCACCAAGGTCCTTTCGACTAAATACGGCAGAATTACCTCAAGTGACTACTGGTGTCGACGGGTACGTTGCCAGCCCGCCGCAATGCCCGCTGCGACGGCGACTTTCAATGCATCCCCCGGCACAAACGTTAGCATTCCGGCGGAGATTGCTGGCCATCTCATTGCGTGGGTGCCGACAGCGAGCCACGCGGCGCCGGAGGCCAGGATCAGCAAGTCGCCTAATGCTGCACTGAACAAAGCCATTGAAAATCCGCGCCCTATGCGACGCCAGAGGAACGAAATGAGTCCGGCAGACACCGGATAAGCCATGAGGTACCCACCCGTCGGTCCAAGCAGGTGCGCCATGCCGCCGATCGCCGTCGGCGCAAAGACGGGCAAACCAACAGCGCCCTCGGCAAGATAAGCGACGAGCGTTGTGACAGCGATGCGGGGCGATAGCAGCAGGCCCAGCAGCAATACCCCGAAGGGTTGCAGGGACAGTGGCACCGGGGTAAAACCCAGTGGCACCGACACGTGCGCACAAATCGCAAGAAGCAGGCTGCCCACGAGAACGATTCCGGCAGAGCGCAGCCATGAAGGCACGACAATCCACGTGGCCGACGGAGAGATCGGCGAAGTAATTCCTTTATGCATTCGATCCCCTTACGGTTCTGATTCTAGATCTGCTTCTTCGCTTGCCGGTGCGGGTTGCGCCGGCACCTTGTCGCGCACCCTGGCGCGTTGAAGCCAGATGTGACGCGCCACTCCCCCTGCCGCAAGCAGGAGCGCGCAAAGCGAAACAAGAAGGGCAATCACTAACCAATGCATGACTGCAAAAGGCCAGAATACCAGATGGTTTGCAGTGCAGTTGGATGGACCGGAGGATAACGGCGCCGCGTCTAGCGTTTGCTTAAACTTGCCACGAGCCAGTCGAGATAACCGGGGCTGCCCGATTCAACCGCGAGCACCAGGAACTCCGGCGTCGCATAGGTGTGCAGGGCGCGAATTCGGACTTCGAGCGCAGCCAACTGCTCCGCGCCCGTCTTGATCAGAAGCATGGTTTCGGTGGAATCTTCGATCTTGCCTTGCCATCGGTAGATCGATCGGACCGCGGGGATCAGTGTGGTGCACGCGGCTAGTTGCTCCTCTACTAGAATGCGAGCCAGGTGCTCC
>Ga0181535_10008384_pt1 | contig 10179 bp, 8 predicted proteins | sample PEATcosm2014_Bin_44_FD_119774 | JGI IMG/M metagenome (GOLD analysis project Ga0181535, IMG submission 119774) | Peatland microbial communities from MTU Mesocosm Facility, Houghton, MI, USA - PEATcosm2014_Bin17_30_metaG | ecosystem: Environmental > Terrestrial > Soil > Wetlands > Peat | place...
CCGCCTCTTCGTTCCATCTTCATATTTCCACAAAAGATTCCTTGCATACTTATGCACTTCCGTCGTATATTTATTCAAGCGCGGTTTCCTGCCGGGAACCGCGCCTTTGCTTTGCACGAATTCCGGAATCGGTTCGGAAAAATGAACGCCCTGCGCCTCAACGTAATTCGCGAAGTGCTGTCGAGCTCGCCGGTCGCAAGCCAGGATGAGCTGCGCCGCAAGTTGCGTCGTCGCGGCATTCACGTAACCCAGGCCACGCTCTCGCGCGACATCCACCAATTGCGGGTCTCAAAAGGCCCTGGCGGATATTCGCTCCCCAATGGCCACGGTGGAACCGCTATCGCGGCCGCGGTGGCCGAAGACCAGTTGCCCTCCGTCAGTGAAATGATCGATAGCTTCGGCTTGCGCGTGCGCCACGCAATGAATCAAGTGGTTCTGAGCACGGCGATGGGTGGCGCGCAGCCGGTTGCGGCGGCCCTTGACCGCGAAGAGTGGCCTGAGGTCGTCGGCACCATCGCCGGGGATGACACCGTTTTGATCATATGCACGGATGCGCGTCACGCAAATGAAGTTGAATCGCGGCTCAGGACGATGCTGGAAATATGAAGAAGACCATACAAACCGCGGTTGTGGGTGTCACCGGGTACGCCGGCGCCGAGTTGGCGAGGCTGCTCCTGCATCATCCCCGCCTGAAGAATCATCCGCCGGTCTTTGCCGGGCGCGTCGATCCGAAGGATCAGGCGCGCGGCGGAGTTCCGCTCATCGAGATTCACCCTCAACTTGCGGATAACAACGGAAGCGCGGACCTGAAGCTCGAAGCCTTCTCCTGGGAACTGCTGGCCGAGCGCGGTGTTGACGTTTTGTTTCTCGCTACGCCGCACGAACAGTCGCGCGAGTGGGTGCCTGAAGCTCTCAAGCGTGGGCTGCGTGTCATTGATCTGAGTGCCGCATGGCGCTTGACCGAGCCGGCCAATCGCGCCGTGTATGCATTCTCTGACGAAGGCTCCGACGATGCCGCGGCCACGCAGGCGCAGGCCGTCTATGGCATGCCGGAACTTCATCGGAGACAGATCGCGTCCGCTAAGTTGGTCGCCAATCCCGGCTGTTACGCGACGTCGATCATTCTCGCGCTCAAGCCTCTTGTTGCGGCGAGCCTCATCGATCTCGAGCACGGAATTGTGGCCGACGCCAAAAGCGGTGTTAGCGGCGCCGGCAAGGTTCCCTCCGCCAAAACGCACTTCATGTACGCGGCCGACAATCTTTCGGCCTATGGCGTGTTTGCACATCGCCATACCGGCGAGATTCTTGAGGAAGTCGGCGTTTCGGGTTGCCAGATTGTCTTCACCCCGCACCTTTTGCCGATTCCGCGCGGAATTCTCTCCACGATTTACGTCCACTTCGCCGAGGCGCAATCACATGAGAGCGTAGCGCGTGTGTATCGCGAGTTTTTTGCTGGCAGCCCCATGGTCAGGCTTTACGATAAGTCGCTGCCGCAGATTCAATACTCGGTGCGGACCAACTACGCTGACATTGGCTTTCAGCTTGATCCCGGCGGCAAGCGCGCCGTGATTGTCAGTTGTCTCGACAACCTTCTGAAAGGCGCTGCCGGCCAGGCTGTCCAGAATCTGAACGTGATCGAGGGCTGGCCCGAATCGGAAGGTCTCGTATGAACAGCGCCGCGGAGGACCTTGCATGAAGTACGTTGTTAAATTGGGAGGCGCGGGCCTGGAGTCTCCGGTGCTCCTCGATAGCTGCATGCGGGCGATCACCGACCTTGTGCGTGACGGCAATCAGGTAGCCGTCGTTCACGGGGGCGGCGTGCAGTTGACTCGCACCCTCAAGGCGCTGGGCAAGCAGAGCGAGTTTATTGATGGCCTTCGCGTCACTGACGCGGAAACGCGCGATGTGGCTCTGATGGTCTTTGCCGGCCGCGTCAACAAATGCCTGGTTGCGGCCCTTGGCGCACTCGGTCAGCCAGCGGTCGGCCTTTCCGGCGGCGACGGACTTCTCTTCCGAGCGCGCAAAAAGCGGACCTCGCCTGATCTCGGGTTCGTCGGCGAAATCGCCGCGAGCGATCCGCGCTGGCTTGATGCCATCTGGCAGTTGAATGGCGTACCGGTCCTTTGTTCCATGGCCCTTGGTTTCGACGGCGAGTATTACAACATCAACGCTGACGAGATGGCCGCCGCCTGCGCCGTAGCCTGTCATGCCGACGCGCTTGTTTTCCTCACCGATGTGCCCGGCGTGAAAGGTGCGAATGGTGAAGTGTTGCGCTGGCTTTCCATCGATCAAATTGCGGAGATGGCCAAGAGTGCAGTCATTTCCGGCGGCATGTTGCCCAAGCTGGCCGCATGCCGAGAGGCGCTTCTGAACGGCGTGAAGCGCGTGCGAATTCTTCCCGCAGAAGCTGCCGGTTCCCTTCCCGATTTGTGCAGTTCGCGCATAGTCCACGGTACTGAAGTGATGGTTGCATAGGAGGTTTTAGCAACGATGAAACTCGAAGAGATTCGCGCCGCGGAGCAACGACTGCTCCTCTCCACATATGACCGGAGTCCGGTTCTGTTTGTGGACGGTCAAGGGGTCTACATCCAGGACGAGAACGGTACGAAGTACCTCGATCTGTTGAGCGGCATCGGCGTCAACGCGCTCGGATATAACCATCCGGCAATCGTCGATACGATCTCCCGCCAGAGTCGAGCTCTCATCCACACTTCGAACCTGTATTTTCACGAGGGCCAGGCGGAGCTCGCCATGCGCCTCACGGAGCGCACCGGCCTCGACCGCGCCTTCTTCGCCAATACGGGCACTGAAGCGTGGGAGGGCGCGCTCAAGCTGGCGCGCGCCTACGCTGGACTGCGCCGCAGCGAAGGATTGACCATTGGCACAAAGTTTCTCGCCCTTGAGCAGAGCTTCCATGGCCGCACCTTTGGCGCCATGTCCACAACCTATAAGGCAAAGTACCGCGAGCCGTTCGGTCCAGTTGTTCCGGGCGTCGAGTTTGTGCGCTTTAACGACGTCTCCGACCTGCGGAGAAACTTTTCGAGCGATGTCTGCGCCATCCTTGTCGAATCGATTCAAGGTGAAGGTGGAATTCGTCCCCTCACAAATGAGTTCTTTGCCGAAGCGCGCGCTTTAGCCAGTTCCACCGGCGCATTGCTCATCGTCGATGAAATTCAATCCGGTATGGGCCGCACAGGAAAATGGTGTGCCTATCAGCACTACGGAATTCATCCAGACGTGACCACAGTTGCCAAGCCCCTTGCTGGCGGCCTTCCACTCGGCGCCGTCATGTGCACCGAAGAAGTGGCTCGCGTCATGCACGCCGGAATGCACGGCACTACTTTCGGCGGCGGACCGCTGGCCTGCGCCGTCGGCATCGCCGTCATTGACACAATCGAGAAAGAGGGTCTGCTCGCCCACGCTACCGAAGTCGGTGACTACTTTCAGGAGTCTCTGCGCTCGCTCGCTGCTAGGCATGAAGCCATTATCGATGTGCGCGGCAAGGGCCTGATGATCGCCGCCGAACTCGACTCGGCTGAACTGGCCAAGCTCACGGTAGCCGAGATGATGAAGCGTCACATCCTCATCAACTGCACCAGCGACACCGTGCTGCGTTTTCTGCCACCGTACATCCTTGAGCGCGCTCAAGTTGATACGGCAATTGCCGCGCTCGATGAAGTTCTTACAGTCAATGCTCCGGCGCACTCGACGCCTGCGAAAGGTCGCCATCATGGCTAGCAGAACCACCCTGGAACGTAAAGAAACCGCGCTCCCCGTGCAGGAGGATGCCGACGTCCTTGGCGCGGCCGCGCGCATGGCCGGCGAGGATCTCTGCTCAATCGCCGATCTCTCCAGCGCCGAAGTGCGTGCCCTCATGAAGTTGGGGCACGACGTCAAGCAGAATCCCCGCGAGTACCGCCACGGCCTCGACGAGAAGCAGATGGTGCTCATGTTTGAAAAAGCGAGCCTCCGCACGCGCCTCGCCTTTGAAGCCGGCATCAACACCATGGGCGGCAACGCCATCTTCGTCGATCAAACCAATTCGCCGCTCGGCGAGCGCGAAACCATCGCCGATGTCGCGAAAAATCTCGAACGCTGGGTCGACGTGATCGTCCTGCGCACCTACGCGCACGACACCATCACCGAGATGGCTGCCAACTCGCGGGTGCCCGTCGTGAACGCACTTTCCGACATTGAACATCCCTGCCAGGCGCTCGCGGATTTCATGACGCTCGAGGAGCACTTCGGCACCGCAGTTGGACTTAACTTCACCTACGTCGGTGACGGCAACAACGTGTGCCACTCGCTCATGCTCGCTGGCGCGCAGTTGGGGGCGAACGTCACTGTGGCCACACCACGCGCCTACTCGCCCAAGGCAGATATCGTGGCAGCCGCGCGCGAAATTGCCGAGAGGAATCACTGCGAATTGCGCCTCATGCAGGATGCTAAGGCAGCCGTCGAAGGCGCCAATGCCGTCTACACCGACGTATGCGTCAGCATGGGATTCGAGCACGAATCGACAAAACGTGCGCCCATCTTCCGGCCCTATCAAGTGAACGAAACACTCATGTCCAAAGCTTCGCCCACGGCAGTATTCATGCATTGCCTGCCCGCGCGACGCGGAGAAGAAGTCACTGACGCCGTCATCGACAGCCCGCAGTCCATCGTCTTCGATCAGGCCGAGAATCGCCTGCATGTGCAGAAAGCATTGTTGCTGTTGCTGCTGGGCGGACTTGTGAATGTGGAGAAGTTTCAGTAGCTAAACCGCAGTTCCTGGTTCACAGTTTCTGGCAGCTCGTGCTTACGCATCAGGAACGACGAACTACGAACTAAGAACTAAGAACTGTGAACTTTAAAGGAGAGCATGTCTGTAATTCTCGAGTCCCTCCCCACGGGGAAGAAAGTCGGCATCGCCTTCTCCGGCGGGCTCGACACCTCCGCTGCCCTGCATTGGATGAGGCAGAAGGGCGCGATCCCCTACGCCTATACAGCCAACCTCGGCCAGCCCGACGAGACCGACTACGAATCCATTCCGCGCGCGGCTCTCGAATACGGCGCTGAAAAGGCACGCCTTATCGACTGCCGCGGTCCGCTCGTGCGCGAAGGCATCGCCGCGCTCCAGGCCGGAGCTTTTCACATCACCACCGCCGGCGTTCCCTATTTCAACACGACGCCCATCGGCCGTGCCGTCACGGGCACCATGCTTGTCGCCGCCATGAAAGAGGACGACGTCAACATCTGGGGCGACGGCTCTACCTTCAAAGGCAACGACATTGAGCGCTTCTACCGTTACGGTCTGCTCGTTAATCCCAATCTCCAGGTCTACAAGCCCTGGCTCGACTCGGCTTTTATTGACGAATTAGGCGGCCGTGCCGAGATGTCTGCCTACATGCAGCGCTCTGGCTTCGCCTATAAAATGTCGGCCGAGAAGGCCTACTCCACCGATTCCAACATTCTTGGCGCAACCCATGAAGCCAAGGATCTGGAGCATCTCTCTTCGTCCGTCAAAATCGTCGTTCCCATCATGGGCGCCGCATTCTGGCGCGACGACGTCGAGATCAAACGCGAAGAAGTTGTCATTCGCTTTGAAGAGGGCACGCCCGTCGCCCTCAATGGCCGCCAATTCGATTCGCCCGTCGATCTTCTTCTTGAAGCCAACCGCATCGGCGGCCGCCACGGCCTCGGCATGTCCGATCAAATTGAAAATCGCATCATCGAGGCCAAGAGCCGCGGCATCTACGAGGCTCCGGGCCTCGCGTTGCTCTTTATCGCCTATGAGCGCCTCGTCACCGGCATCCACAACGAGGACACGATTGAGCAATACCGCGATCATGGCCGCAAGCTTGGCCGCCTGCTCTATCAGGGCCGTTGGTTCGATTCCCAGGCCATCATGCTCCGCGAATCCGCCCAACGCTGGGTCGCCAAACCTATCACCGGCGAGGTCACACTCGAGCTGCGCCGCGGCAACGACTACTCCATTCTCAATACCGAGTCGCCCAACCTCACCTTCCATCCCGAGCGCCTCAGCATGGAGAAAACTGAATCCACATTCTCCCCGCGCGACCGCATCGGGCAACTCACCATGCGCAATCTCGACATTACCGACACCCGTGAGAAGCTCGTCACTTACGCCAAAACCGGCCTCCTCACGCTGAGCAAAGGCAGTGAGATGCCCCAGCTCAACAATGGCAAAGAGATGGAATAGCTTGAGGTAGGCTTAAAGCAATGTCTGATGAGCAACAATCCGGCAAGATGTGGTCAGGCCGCTTTCGTGAGCCGCTGGACTCTGAATTCGAAGCCTGGCAGCGCTCCATCGTCTTTGACTGGCGCCTTCTCGATCAGGAAGTCGCCGCAAGTAAAGCGCACGCGTCGGCCCTCTCCGCGGCAGGAATCCTCTCTAAGAGTGAAACAGTCGAGCTGAGGACGGCGCTCGACGAGATTGCCGCGGAATTCGGTTCTTACTCCGGCAGGGTCGAGATGCGCAATCATGCCTCTGCCGAAGACATTCATCACTTTGTCGAGCTCAAGCTCGTAGAGCGCGTTGGAGATCTCGCTCTCAAGCTGCACACCGGCCGCAGCCGCAATGAGCAAATCGCAACAGACCTGCGGCTCTATGTGCGCGCTCAAATCGAACTCGTAGTCAGCGGCCTCGCTGCCTGGGCCGGCGCCCTGGTCGCGCAGGGACGCGACGCAGGCGAAGCCGTCATGCCGAGCTACACGCATTTGCAACGGGCGGAGCCTGTTCTGATCGCGCATTGGCTGCTTGCTTATGTTGAGATGGCATTGCGCGATGCCGATCGCCTCCTCGATTGCGCGGCACGCCTGAATTTCTGTCCTCTGGGATCTGGGGCGGTGGCCGGTGCCACGCTTCCTCTTGATCGGACTATCGCGGCGCGTGAACTCGGATTCACAGCGCCAACCGCCAATTCGATGGACGCAACGAGCGACCGCGACTTTATTCTCGAGTACCTCAACGCGCTCACATTCGTTGGCCTGCATCTCAGCCGCTTTGCCGAGGAGATCACTCTGTTTGCCACTGCGGAATTCGGCTTTGTCACACTGCCCGAGGCTTTTTCCACGGGATCAAGCGCAATGCCGCAAAAAAAGAACCCTGATCTGACCGAATTGATCCGCGCCAAAGTTGGGCGCATCAACGGCGCGGCGCAAACGGTGGCAATGCAGCTCAAAGGGCTGCCATTGGCCTACAATAAAGACATGCAGGAGACCCAGGAGCCGGTCTTTTCCGCCGGCTTTGTGCCGCAAATGCTCAATCTCGTTGCGCGGTTCACGGCCGCCATCCAATTCAATCGCGACCGCATGGGCCAAGCGGCAGAGTCAGGCTTCCTCAACGCGATGGCCGCCGCAACCTATCTGGTTCACAAGGGCGTGCCTTTCCGCACCGCCCATGAAAAGATCGGCCGCGCCGTCCGCTTCGCTATCGAGAAGGGTGTCGAACTCGACGGCCTCACCATCGCCGAGCTGCGCGAGTTTGGCCAGGAGTTCGGCGAAGACTTCTATGCCGCAATCACTCTCGATGCCACGCTCGATTGCCACGATGTGATCGGAGGAACCGCGCGAGAGCGCGTGCGCAAAGCCCTCGATCGGGCCTCGGACTGGATTCGAGTTCTCGAAAAACACCAGACGGGGGAGGCAATGCATGCTGGTGCGTAAAGCGCTTCTGCACGACGCCTCCAATATCTACGACCTGGTGAACTCTCTTTCCGGCGACGGCACCTTGCTCAAGCGGCCCTTCGCAGAAATCTGCGAAAACATCCGCGACTTTACCGTCGCCGAGTCCGATGGTGGAGTATTCCTGGGCTGCGGCGCGCTACATCTCTACGGTCCGCATCTCTGCGAGGTGCGCTCGATCGTCGTCAAGCCCGAAGCGAAAAGCCAGGGCGCCGGCGGCGGCATCCTGAAAGCCCTCATCGAAGAGGCCGAAACACACGGCATCCAATCGGTCTGCCTGTTTACGCGCATTCCCGATTTCTTTTTCAAATACGGCTTCCGTACCGTTGAAGACAAATCGGAGCTGCCCGACAAGATCTTCAAGGACTGCCAGATGTGTCCCCGCCTGCACCGCTGTGATGAGGTTGCCATGGTGCGCGGGCGCATCCCGCGCATGTCCATCCTCGGCCCTCGCGACGAGGCTCAGGAATTGGTTCGGCTGTCGGGCTGAAGGAGTAGCGCCAGTCTTCAGACCGGCTATAGTGTGGGCCTCCTGGCCCGCACCCGATAGCACTAGAATCACCGATTCAGTTCTTCTTGCTTGACCCAAGCTTGCCGCGCCCCTCCACCACAAACGCGGCAACGCTGCTGAGGGCAACTCCCCAAAAGAGCAGCGCCTTCGATGTCGTCATTGTCGTGAGGAGGACCGGCGCGATACTGCTGCAATATCCCAGCTCGGCACAGGTTCTCCAGTTCAAAGCAGAGTAGACGGGAATATATGCGAGAACCAGAACGGCTTGAAGCGGCAGCAGCTTGCGCACCGTGAGCGCTAACAAATAAAGAGGAAGACTGAGCAGCGGCAATCCGCAATAAACCAAGGACAAAACAGTGTTCTGCCGAAGATCCAGGCCGCGCACCGCGGCAAGCCCGTAAAGAGTTAGCAGCAAACTGAAAACTCCGGCAGGAATCGTGAACACCTTGCGGCTATTCCTTCGCATCGTCACGTTGTCCTCACGGCGCGGCGCGCCGATTCGTTTCTAAGAATCGCTGCGGCCACCACAGCCTGCCCATAGCTCAGTCCTCCATCGCCCGGGCTCACCTGTTTGTGTTGAAAAACCTCAAAACCCTGCGCTTCAAGCGCCGCGCGCAGCAGCCTTGCAAGCCGGCGGTTGTGCATGCAGCCTCCGGAAACCGCCACCTGGCCAACCCCTGTGGCCGCGCGGGCCTCAACCGCCGCGCGAGTGAATGCGGTCGCAACGCCGGCATGGAAACGCGCGGCAATGCGCGGCTTGGCAACACCCGAGCGCAGATTCTCAAGTAGTTCGCGCCATAGCGGGTTGGCCGAGATGCGTGCGGGCGCGTGCGTCTTCCAGTCGCCGGCGATCCAGTCGAAGCCGTAGCCGGAATCGAGCTCATCGGTTTCGTCAATCGCCAGCCCTTCCAACTCAATCGCCGCCTGCGCTTCATAATCGACCACGCCGCGCCCCAGAACCACCGCAGCAACAGCATCGAAGAGCCGCCCGCAACTGGACGTGAGCGGCGTATTCAACCCTCGCTCGATCATGCGCCGAATCACACGCGCGTCCTGCTGCCTCGCCCCAACCGCCGCCAGTACTTCCGCCGACTCGATGTCGAATCCCGCCGCATGCAATGCACCCAACGCCATTCGCCATGGCTCGCGAATTGCCGCTTCACCACCGGGCATGGGGACATAATCCAGATGTGCAAATCGGTCGAAGCTGCCGGGATTCGGGCCATCGAGGCTCACGATCAGCACTTCCCCGCCCCAGATGCAACCATCGCTGCCGTAACCCGTTCCATCAAGCGAGAGACCGATGACCGGCCCTTCGATTCCATGCTCAGCCATGCAGGCAGCGATATGTGCGTGATGATGCTGCGCGGCGATGACGCGATTTCCGCGCTCCGCCGCCCATTCCTTCGCCCACGACGTAGACAAGTAGCCAGGATGTAAGTCGCAAACCACAGTCTCCGGCTCAATTTCAAACGTGTACATCAGATGAGCGAGAGATTCGCGAAAGAATTCAAGGCCTGTCACATTTTCCAGGTCGCCGAGATGCTGGCTCTGGTAGGCAAACCGTCCGCGCGCGAGCGTAAAAGCGTTTTTGAGATGACCGCCGACCGCGAGCAGCGGAGGCGAATCAAAAGGTAGCGGCACACTCAGGGGAACAAATCCGCGGGCGCGGCGAATCAATTGCGGCGCGCCGTTGACCATCGCCATCACCGAGTCGTCGCAACGCTGCAAGATCTCACGGTCATGCATCAGAAACGCATCCGCAATCTTCTTGAGCCGCGCCAGTGCCTCGCTGTTGTCGATCGCAATCGGCTCTTCGCTCAGGTTCGCACTGGTCATCACCAGCGCTTGGACCCGCGCGTCGGCGAAAAGCAAATGCTGCAAGGGGGCGTAAGGCAAAAAAACTCCAAGCCACGGAATTCCCGGCGCGACCGAGGGTGCAATGCCGCAGCCTGTTCGTTTGGGCGCAAGAACAATCG
>Ga0181535_10008390_pt1 | contig 10175 bp, 8 predicted proteins | sample PEATcosm2014_Bin_44_FD_119774 | JGI IMG/M metagenome (GOLD analysis project Ga0181535, IMG submission 119774) | Peatland microbial communities from MTU Mesocosm Facility, Houghton, MI, USA - PEATcosm2014_Bin17_30_metaG | ecosystem: Environmental > Terrestrial > Soil > Wetlands > Peat | place...
CGGAATGGCCTATCTCGTCCGGCGCCTTCTGGAAAACACGTCAAACGAGGGCTTTTTGCGGGCCGGATTCAGCGAGAAGCGATCGATTACCGCACTGCTGAGCAACCCGGCGGCCCAGGTTGCTGAGCGTCCGGACGCCAATGGCAAACCTGGGAAGCCTTTCGCCGGTAACGCCAATTCCGGCCATCGACTGGCCCCATACCGCACAGAGACGCCTTTTCGAAATGAGCCAACGCTCGACTTTGCAGTCGCCGCGCCTCGCACGAGAATGGTTCAGGCGCTTGCCAGCGTACGAGGAAAATTGGGGTTGACCTATCCGCTCGTCATCGGCGGCAAAGAGCTCCCGGGGTCGGCGCAACTGGTTTCAATCAACCCCGCTCGTCCCCAACAGGTAATCGGGCAAGTTGCCCAGGGTGCGACACCGGAGGTCGCCATGGCTGTCGTGGCCGCCAGAAAAGCGTTTGCTTCCTGGAGCAGAACCAACGCCGAATCCCGCAGCAAATTGCTCGATCGACTCGCCGACAAAATGCGCGCGGCTCGCTACGAGCTCGCCGCCTGGCAGATCTTCGAAGTTGGGAAAACATGGGCTGAAGCGGATTCCGATGTCGTGGAAGCGATCGATTTTTGCACCTTCTACGCAGACGAAATGCGGCGCCTCGGCCAGGGCTGCCTGACTCAAAACGTTCCAGGCGAAATCAGTATCGAGGACTACGTGCCACGCGGGGTCGCCGCCATCATTGCTCCATGGAATTTTCCTCTCGCTATACTGTGCGGAATGACGGTCGCTGCGCTCGTCACTGGTAACACCGTGATCATCAAGCCGGCAGAGCAATCATCCGTGATCGGCGCGCTCTTCATGAATCTTCTGCGCGAAGCTGGATTCCCGGACGGCGTGGCAAACCTGGTTTCCGGCACCGGCGAATCTGTCGGGTCGCTCCTCGTTGCCCATCCGGATATCGACCTGATCGCGTTCACAGGTTCCCGGGAGGTCGGAACGCTCATTTGGAGTATGGCCGCCGTCACGCACCTGGATCAAAGGAATCTGAAAAAGGTGATCTGCGAAATGGGCGGAAAAAATGCCGCCATCATCGATACCGATGCAGATCTTGACGAAGCCGTTCTCGGTATTCTCCAGTCCTCCTTCGGTTATCAGGGTCAGAAATGCTCTGCGCTTTCCCGGCTGATTACAGTCGGCGATGTTGGTCAGCGGTTGGTTCCCCGCCTGACAGATGCAGTTGCCGCGCTCAAGATCGGACTTCCGGAATTTCCGGACACCGATATCGGCCCTGTGATCGACCAGATCTCCCTCGACAAGATCCAGAGGTATATCGACCTGGGGAAACGGGAACATCACCTCGCGTATCAAGCTCCATTACCAGGCGGGCTTGACGGTTATTACATTGGTCCTTCCGTCTTTACAGAGGTCTTACCCGACGCGCGTCTCGCGCAGGAAGAGATTTTTGGACCGGTTCTGGCGGTAATTGAGGCGCAAGACCTGGCAACAGCGATCCAGATCGCAAACAACACTCCGTTCGCCCTCACTGGCGGTCTTTATTCGCGCAGTCCGGTCAATATCGACCGTGTCCGGGCCGAGTTTCAGGTCGGCAACCTTTACATCAACCGGCCAATCACCGGGGCAATCGTCGGACGGCATCCCTTCGGCGGCTTTAAAATGTCGGGCGGCGGAACGAAAGCCGGCGGGAAAGATTACTTGCTCAACTTCCTCTTCCCGCGAGTCGTTACGGAAAATACGCTGCGGCACGGATTCGCTCCCGAATCGGAGACACTGCCGCTTCCTTAATCGAGAAATTGCGCCTCGCTCGGGTTCAAAATCGCGTAACGCACCAGCGATACGTATTTGCCTTCTTTAAGCACTTCGTCCCGTAACATCCCCTCCCGGATCATCCCAATCTTTTCCAGCACCCGTCCGGAAGCGGGGTTCCCGACAAAATGCGTCGCGGAAATTTTGTGGCACCAAAGAACCTTGAATCCATAATCCACAATTACTCTTGCCGCCTCAGTGCAATACCCACGGTTCCAGAACTCGGTTCCGACCCAATACCCGAGTTCCGCACGATTGTACGTTCCCACGCGATGCAATTCGATTGCGCCAATAAGGTCTCCGCTCTGCTTGCAAATTGCGAACACTGCACCGCGCCCCTCATAGAAACAGGCCTGATGCGTGGCGATCCAAGCTTCTGCCATCCCTTCCTCGTACGGATGAGGAATCAGCAGCGTCGTCTCGTAAATTCGCCGATCGCCGGCGAGAGCTTTGACCCGCGGAGCATCGGTCAGCGTGAACGGCCGCAGGACCAGGCGCTCAGTGTGAATTGTTTCCTGAATGAGCATCTGAACTATACTAGTGTCCTGTCCCCGAAATAGCATGGCTTTCGTTGCGATCAAAAAAAGCCATGCTATTTCGGGCACACAACACTACTACTTGATTGAAGACGCTGTCAGCAGGAATACCCCATGCCTCTTCTTGGCTGCATATCAGATGATTTCACTGGTGGAACCGACTTGGCCAATAACCTCGTTAAAAGTGGGTTTCGCACCGTTCAGACGATTGGTATCCCATCCTCGCTACCCGATCTCGAACCGATTGATGCCGTTGTCGTTGCGCTGAAAACGCGGACATGCCCGGCCGAACAGGCGGTGCGCGAATCGAGAGAAGCGATCAGATGGTTAAGGTCGATCGGTTGCAGACAATTCTATTTCAAATACTGCTCGACGTTCGACTCGACCTCAAAAGGCAATATCGGGCCGGTGATCGAGGCGCTGCTCGAGGAGCTCGAGATCCGATACACGGTTGCGTGCCCTGCGTTTCCGGATAATGGTCGCACGGTCTATCGCGGGCACCTCTTTGTTTACGACCAGCTTTTAAGCGAAAGCGGCATGCGCAATCACCCGCTGACGCCGATGACAGATCCGAACATTGTTCGCGTTCTGGAAGCCCAGTCTCGGGCCACCATCGACTTGATCCGGCTTGATGTGATTCGTCAGGGCGAAAAGGCTGTCAGCAACGAGTTCGAGAAACACAGAAACCAACCTGGCAGCACAATTTCAATCACTGACTCGACATCCAACGAGGACCTCGGCATCCTGGCCGGAGCGGCAAAACATCTGAAACTGGTCACCGGAGGATCCGGGCTCGCCCTTGGACTGGGCAAGAACTACGGCCTGCAACCGGACCACGCAGCGAAAAAAATTGCGACTTCCGGTCGAAGAGCCATTCTTGCAGGAAGCTGTTCGCAAATGACGCTCAAACAGATTTCGCACGCACGCGATCTTTTTCCGACCTTACAGGTTGAGCCGGCAAAACTCGCTGCCGGATTCGACGCTGCCGTCGAAAACGTTGGGAACTGGGCGAAACAGAATCTGTCTGTTTCGGAGACCATCCTCATCTACACAAGCGGGTCGCCGGACGAGATCGCGTCGAATCAAAAAATCCTGGGCGTTCAGCGAGCCGGCGAGCTTTGTGAAAAATTTCTGGCAGAAATTGCGCAGAAAATCGTCGATTACGGGGTATCTCAACTGATTGTGGCCGGTGGTGAAACATCCGGAGCAGTCGTTTCAAAGCTCAATTTGAACATTCTGCACATCGGCCCGGAAATCGATCCCGGTGTCCCGTGGACCCTCGCATCGGGTAACCACCGTCAGATCGCTCTGGCTCTAAAATCGGGAAATTTCGGCTCCGAACAGTTTTTTGTAAATGCCTGGCGGCTGATTGGAGCATCGGAATGAACACGGAATCGAAGCTGCGAGAACGCATCGCCGGGATTGGACTCAGTCTGTACAATCGTGGCTTGAGCCCGGGTAGCAGCGGCAACATCAGCGTCCGGTTGGAAGATGGCTGGCTGCTGACCCCGACGAATTCCTGTCTGGGAGAACTCGATCCGAGCTCCCTTTCGAAACTGGACTGGAACGGAAATCTGCTGTCCGGTGCAAAGCCGAGCAAGGAGTATTTCCTCCACCTTGCAATGTACCAGAACCGTCCGCAAACCGGCGCGATCGTTCATCTCCACAGCAGTTTTGCCGCTGCGATCTCGTGTCTGGATGGGCTCGACCCGGCAAGTTGCATTCCGCCTATCACCCCTTATTTCGTGATGCGGGTAGGGAAACTGCCCCTCATTCCCTATTTTCGTCCCGGCGACAAAGCACTGGCGAATGAGATCGGAAAACAAGCCGGCAAACATGCCGCCCTCCTTTTGGCCAATCACGGCCCGGTTGTGTCCGCCAAAGACCTCGATTCCGCGATGTTCGCAACAGAAGAACTCGAGGAAACGTCAAAACTCATGCTGCTTCTGCGTGGCCAAAAGATTCGCACTCTGGACACAGCCCAAATTCAGGAACTGCGCGAATCTTTCGGAGCGGAGTGGGAAACCTGATGCCGAAATTTAACGCCAATTTATCGTGGCTCTTTCAGGAAAGGCCGTTTGCAGAACGATTCGCCGCTGCGGCGAATGCAGGATTTCGGGGTATTGAAATTCTGTTCCCGTACGATCACCCTGCGTCGGAGATTCGGTCGGCGCTGGATGCGAATGGTTTGGAGATGGTGCTATTGAATGCGCCGCCGGGAGACTTCAGCGCGGGTGAGCGTGGTCTTGCCGCGCTGCCAGGGCGCCAACGCGAGTACCGGGAAACGTTTGCACAGGCTCTTGATTACGCTGCCGCTCTGAACTGCAAGCGGATCCATATAATGGCTGGGCTTCCCGACCCTACAGACAGAACCTTGGTGCAGACCACCTTCTTGAGCAATCTCGACTACGCTCTGAACCAGGTTGAAGGCACTGGAATTAATCTCCTGATTGAGCCGATCAATCCGCGTGATATCCCCGGTTATTATCTCACCACGATCGAACAGGCCGATGCGATTCTCCAGGCACTGTCGCATCCCGCGTTGAAGATCCAATTCGATTGGTATCATGCCCAGATTGTGGGCGGTGATCTCGCCCGCCGAACGCAAAAATACTTCTCCAAGACTGGGCACTACCAGGTCGCAGGAGTTCCCGATCGAGCCGAACCGGATACCGGGGAGGTGAACTACGGTTATCTGTTTAAACTGGTCGATTCTCTTCAATACGGCGGATGGGTCGGATGCGAATATCGCCCGAAAAATCGAACTGAAGAGGGTCTGGGCTGGCTCTCAACGCTTAGCTGATATGCCAAAAGTAAACAAAGTCGGATTTGTCGGTCTCGGTGCCATGGGGATTGGCATGGCCACTCAACTTCTGAATAAGGGATTCAAAGTTGCAGCCGTCGACGTTCGCGAAGAAATGAAAGACCGCTGGATTTCGGCCGGCGGAGAATGGTGCGACTCGCCGGCCGCGGCCGCTGTCGATGCCGATGTGTTCGTCGCAATGGTGGTGAACGCCGAACAGATCGAGTCCGTGTTGTTTGGAGGCAAAGGAGCTCTCAAGAAGCTGCGCCCGAAGAGTGTCATCATCGTGACGAGCACTGTCTCACCCTCATTCAGCCGCGAACTTGGAAAACGACTGGCTGACTCGGGTCACCTCTTGATCGACGCGCCGGTAAGCGGCGGAGTCGTAGGCGCGGAATCTGGCGGCCTGTCAATCATGGCATCCGGCAGCGATGACGCTTTCGAAACAGGTGAACCGGTTCTGCGGGCGATGGCGACCAGGATCTATCGGATCGGGACCGAACCGGGACTCGGTTCGGTCGTCAAAACGGTCAACCAATTGCTGGCCGGGTCCCACATTGCGCTCGCGGCGGAAGCGATGGCGTTCGGAACCCGTGCCGGAGTCGATCCAAAGGTTCTTTTCGAAGTGATCTCAAACAGCGCCGGATCTTCCTGGATGTTCAACAATCGCGTCCCGCACATGCTCGCCGGCGATTATACTCCGCTCAGTGCTGTAAACATATTTGTTAAAGACCTGGGAATCGTGCTCGACCTCGCTCATGAGCTCCGGTTTCCGCTCCCAATGGCTGCGCTCGCTCATCAACTGTTTATCGCCGCTGCCGCTTCCGGCCAGGGGAATCAGGATGATGCCTCCCTCGTGAAACTCTACGAAAACCTGACAGGCGTCTCAGTCAAAAAGGATAGCTAGCCTGCATCGCTCCCAAATCCGCGGAAGAAGCCCGGCAATTCATTCGCCGCTTGAACCCGCCGAGGGACAGTTTCATCTCAAATCTTGACGGGTACGCGCCGGTGCGGGGCTCACGGACCTTTTGGCTGGTGAGACTTTCGCGTTCCCTGCTTCGTTGCGATCGAGCCAATTAATGCTAGTTTCCGTGTCCTTCGAATGAACTACAAAGAGACACTGAATCTGCCGAAGACCGAGTTTCCAATGAAGGCCAATCTCTCCACGCGGGAACCGGAAATTCTCGCGCGTTGGGAGTTGGAGAGGATTTACGAGCAGATTCAAGAGCGTCGCAAAAACGAGCCTCTATTCGTGCTCCACGACGGTCCTCCATTCGCAAACGGCGACGTTCATATGGGGACGGGCCTGAACAAGGTCCTCAAGGATCTCATCGTTAAGAGCCGTACAATGGCCGGCCTGAGAGCTCCATACATTCCCGGATGGGATTGTCACGGGTTGCCGATCGAGTTCAAGGTCGTCAAAGAGTCCAGAGGTCTATCGCCGCTCGAAGTCCGGAAGCGTTCCGAAGCCTACGCTCGAAAATACATCGACATCCAGCGGCGTCAGTTCCGGCGACTCGGAGTGTTTGGTGATTGGGACCATCCTTACCTGACTCTTGACCGCTCGTACGAAGCGGTAATTCTTCGCGTTTTCGCCCGGTTGGTGGAAAAGAACCTTGTTTACCAGAGCAAGAAACCGGTTTTCTGGAGCACCGGTGCGCAGACCGCCCTGGCAGAAGCCGAGGTGGAATACAAGGACCGGACTGACCCTTCGATCTACGTCGGCTTTCCGATTCAGACCGGTCCGTGCGCGGGCAACGCCTCGATTGTCATCTGGACCACGACGCCCTGGACGCTCCCCGCAAATCTCGCGATCACCGTCCACCCCGTCTACAAATATCTCGTCCAGGAGTTTCGTCATCCGGAAAAGCCAACCCCGAGGACCTTCCTCCTCGCGAGCGATCTTGTGCATCATTTCGAACAGGCATCCGGGTGGGGCCGAACCGGCGAACCGCTCGCCTGGTTCGCAGGTGCCGAAATGGAAAAATGGCTTTGCCGCCATCCATTTCTCGATCGAGATTCAGTCGTTCTGCTCAGCGACCATGTGACGCTCGATGCCGGTACGGGGTGCGTCCATACAGCTCCGGGCCACGGCGAAGAAGATTACCAGATCGGCTTGAAACATGGTCTCCCGCTCTTGTCCCCGGTAGACGACAACGGTCGCTACACTGAAGAAGTCGGAGTCCCGGAATGGGTCGGCAAGTATGTCTTCGATGCAAACAAGGACGTAATCCATCGACTTGCGGAAGTCGGAGCGCTCGTGGCGGCGAGCGATCACCAGCACACCTATCCCTATTGCTGGCGGTCAAAAATTCCGGTGATCTTCAGGGCCGTCGAGCAGTTCTTCATCAAAGTCGAACAGATTAAAGCCGCCGCACTCGAATCGATCGACAAGGTCAAATGGGTTCCGCACTGGGGCAGAAACCGTATCTACGCCACCGTCGAATCCCGACCAGACTGGTGCATTTCGAGACAACGTAGCTGGGGCGTGCCGCTGCCAGTCTTTTACGACGGAACCAAACCGATCTTGAACCCGGAGTGGATTCGGAAATTTGCGGATCTCGTTGAGCGCCGTGGCACGAACGCGTGGTACGAACTTGGCGACGCGGAAATATCCACTGCACTCGGTCTGCCGAAGGTTTATGCGCGCCGGAGCGACACGCTGGATGTATGGATTGACTCCGGTGTAAGCCATGAAGCCGTTCTGCGGCGGAACCCGGCGTTGCATTGGCCGGCGGACGTCTATATCGAAGCGACGGATCAGCATCGTGGCTGGTTCCAATCTTCATTGCTCACCAGCGTCGCGATAAACGACGCCGCTCCCTTTCGGGAGGTTCTCACTCACGCGTTTGTGGTGGATGTCGAAAGCCGGCGCAAAATCTCAAAATCTGACCAGGGCGGATACGCCAAGCCGACGGAGGTCGAACATTACATCAACAAATACGGCGCGGATATCGTCCGCCTTTGGGTCTCGAGCGTGAACTACACCGACGAAGTTCCTTTTGGCGAAACGATGTTCGGACAGCTCGCCGACACCTACCGCCGAATTCGAAATACGCTCCGCATCCTCCTCGCGAATCTCTCCGACTTCGATCCCATTAAGGATTCAGTCTCGAACTTGACTCTCGTCGATCGCTGGGCGGCATCCCGGCTCCAACAGGTCATCCAACAGTGCCGCGACGCCTACGACCAATACGAATTCCACAAGGTTTACCACGGCATCAACCAATTCTGCGCGGTCGATCTGAGCAGCCTCTACGTCGATATCACAAAAGACAGGATGTACTGCGACGCCGCATCCTCGCATCGGCGTCGCGCCACGCAAACGGTGATTTACAACGTCTTTGACGCACTGGTCCGCTTGATTGCACCGGTTCTAGTCTTTACGGCTGAGGAGTCCTGGAAATTCTTCGGCAAAACCGATTCCGTCCACCTGGAGAAATTTCCGCAATGCGATGATTCAAAAATCGATCCCGGTTCACTGGAAGACGCGGAAGCGCTGCTGCAGGCGCGATCGATCGTTTCTCAATCGATCGAAGTGGCACGTCAGCAAAAGACCGTCGGAAACGCCCTCGAAGCGCACGTCGTTCTCTCCTTGCCGCGGACGCACCGGGTTCACGGGTTGAATCCCAGTGAAATTGAAGAGTTCCTGATCCTCAGCCATATCGACCTTGTGGCAACTGACAACGAATCGAACGCGGTAGTCACCAGGACACCCTATCCGCGATGCGAACGTTGCTGGCGGCATAGACCGACTGTCGGCGCTGATCCGAATCATCCGACCTTGTGCGATCGGTGTGCGGAAGTGGTCGGCGCACTAGGCATTGCCGGATGAAATGAGATACCTGTTATTTCTGAGCTTGCCGCTCTTTGCGCTGGACCAGCTGACAAAGTGGCTCGTGCGTCAGAACATTCCCTTTGACGGCGAGATCCCGGTCATTCCGGGATTTTTTAGCCTCATTCACGCGGCGAACACCGGCGCAGCGTTCAGCATGTTTACCGGAAACAATGCCTTCTTTATCGGGTTGGCATCGGTCGCCCTGGCGGCAATCATTTTCTTCCTGATGCGCGATTCCCGTGCCCGGAAGCTCGAGCACCGGCTGAACAATCTCACTCGAATTTCGTTCGCACTGCTCGTAAGCGGCATCCTCGGCAACCTGACCGATCGCATTTTCCGCGGCGCGGTAACCGATTTCCTTCACTTCTATATTCAGGCGTACGCCTGGCCCTCGTTCAACGTCGCAGACTCCTGTATCTGCATCGCCGCCGCCCTTCTCATTCTTGGGTCCTTCGGAAGAACACAGAGTGACGGAGAAAGGACACAGAGGGGATAGTTCACCACAAAGGCACAGAGTTTTGTGAATAATAACTTTAAAAAATAAGGTTGTTACACTACTTTTGGTTTGTGAGTAGTCGATTGCGGTATTTAAGCCATCTGGTTATCGGTCTTGCGATAGATGTCCATCGGGAGCTCGGGCCCGGCTTGCTCGAATCGACTTAAGAGGAATGCCTCGCCTATGAGCTGCAAGCGGCTTCTTTGAAGTTTGAGCGTCAAAAACCAGTGCCGCTGACCTACAAAACGCTTCAGCTTAACTGTGGGTATCGCCTGGACCTATTGATCGAGGACCTGTTGATCATCGAGATCAAGAGCGTGTCTGAACACAATCCAATCTTCGAAGCGCAGGTCCTCACCTACATGAAGTTGGCGAACGTTCCGGTGGGCTTGTTAATGAATTTCAACGTCCCGGTCCTCAAGCACGGGCTCAAAAGATTCGTCCTGAACTCTGTGCCCTCCGTGCCTTTGTGGTAAACCATTCCCTCTGTGTCCTCTCGCCCTTCCTCTGCGTCCTCCGCTAACCCGATCCGCCGGGCCTGGGCTCGAGCGTTTTCAGCAGTTGCAACGCCTCTTCCCGGGTTTGAATTTCGCCGTCAAGTTGCGCCGTTTGGACTGCCTCGAGCAGCGCCCCGATTCGCGGCCCCGGCTTGAGCCCCATGGCGATCAAATCATCTCCAC
>Ga0181535_10008391_pt1 | contig 10174 bp, 6 predicted proteins | sample PEATcosm2014_Bin_44_FD_119774 | JGI IMG/M metagenome (GOLD analysis project Ga0181535, IMG submission 119774) | Peatland microbial communities from MTU Mesocosm Facility, Houghton, MI, USA - PEATcosm2014_Bin17_30_metaG | ecosystem: Environmental > Terrestrial > Soil > Wetlands > Peat | place...
AGGCCAGCCATGCCTCCAACTTCCTGTTTAACTCCCTCGACGAGTTGGTCGATAACGTGCGCCAAGGCATTGGCGAACTGAATTCCACGGTCGCTACCAATTAGGAGCATTATTTAGTGTAGTCAACTTAGTCGATCCGGTAAATCTTGAGGTCGCCGCAGTCTTGCTGCTCAACCAGCCAACCGGGCAATGGTGTCGGCAGAGATATGTCGGTGCCAGGACGGGCGACAAGCCATCGGACGTGCCATGTCCTGGCGATGTCGCGTAGCGTTTCCGGATCTCTGGTACTGAAAAGCAAGTCGTTGTCGTGAAGCAGAGTTTTAAACCACGGGAGCGCATATTCGCCTCGAGACAAGTACCCCTCGAGAAGCACGGGATGCTCGGAGAGCGCAGAGTAGCCGTAGGAGCGCTCGTTGGGTGGCGCAAGGCTTTCTATTTCCAGGGCATGTTTGTTTGTCGCAAACCGCTCGTCCGGCGCCATGAGTTCTCCGAGACGCCGCAACCCGCGAACTTCGCCGGGTGGATAAGTTATGCCTGACTTAACTCGTCCCAAGCCATATCTGACCCAAACCGAAGTCCAGGCCAGAAAACCCACCATCAGTATGCCCATAAGGATCGCAGAACTGACCGTCGAGAATTGGCGGCTGCGCCTCATCAGCGCCGAGATGCCGGTCAGGAGTGAGAACAGTATGAAGGTCAGAAGGAGCTTGAGCCCAAAATGCGATATCCCGGTGTGGTGATGAGCCACGACGGCGGCGACACCGATCAACGCCCCGCCGAGAATCAGAGCGAACATGATTGTTTTCGCCACTCTAAGCCACTCCGCGATGATTTGCAAACGTTCGGCGCCGTGCCAACACCCCTTCGTCAACCGAGAGAAGGCAAATATGCTGAGCATGCACTGCAGGAAATAGATGCCGTATTTTTCGTTGTCATCTCTAAGGTTGAGTAGCAGGTAAAACGCCAGTAATCCAAAGGTGCTGGTCAGAACGAGAGCAGGGATTGGGTCATTCAAGGATTGTGAAATCCATCGGAAGCCCACGATCCGGAATCCCAAGCCAACCATAAACCACACTGCAAGGGTCCACCATTGCGAAGTCACGTGCTCCTTAATCATCGCTAGCGTTGCGTCCGGAGCGTGGGAGTAACCCATAATTTTCCAAGCTTCGAGGAATAGGCAGGACATCAGAATAATCAGCAACCACGACCGCGTCGCCCGCAGACGGCCCCAAAACAAGAGAACGCCCACTACGCCCACGCAGTACAAGGCAGCGACCGAGTGAATCGCGACAGCGAGTGCTGGCAGGCACAGCAATACGATGCCCCGCCAGGTGAGTGCCGATTCCCGCCCTCTTTCAGCCACGCACAAGCCCATGATCGCCGTGATGGCGCAAAGGCCGTGAAGCACCGAATGCCCGCTCAGCAGTAGGTCGAAAGGCCCCCCATCGCTGGGTACTACGACGTCAGGTATGTTGAAGAGGAGAGCTTTGCTCATCTGGCCGGTGGCAGTCCCATAGGAGATGAAAAGGGCCAGGAGCGTCCCGTAGAAGAAAAGTCCGGCGACAGACATGATCCCGCCGAAGTTCTCGCCCGTGGCCTTGACCGACAGGAGCGTGCCCAGCCCAAAGCATGAAAGCACGAGGGCCCAGAGCGAAGCGCCGCGCGTCACGCGGGCCACCGCGTCCCCAAGGTCGAGTCCGTCAAGCTTGGAAATAGCCGCGGCCGGTGCATAGGGTCCAAAGTGGTAAAGGAGTTCAGCAGTGAATGTTCCAGGGGTTTTCGGCGGGCTGCCGCTGTCCTTTATGCTTGCAGCGATCGCGTGGAAGTGCTGCGTGTCGACAAACTTCCAGTAGAAGCTCCCGTCGCGGCGCTGGACCATGTCGTTCGAAGCCGTGGGAAGGAAATACACCGCGCAGATTAGCGTTGAAAAGAAGGCCAACGTTAAGCCATAGGGAACTGTGGCTTTCGCCCAGCAGACGCGATCGCGCCAGAGACCGAGCGCTCCTGCCGCCACCAGTCCCAGCCAGAGGACCGGGGCCCAAATCAGGGGAAGGCCCAGCCTCACCCAGAACGCGATCAGAGCCGAGATCGCGAGGATGCCGAGCGCAGGAGCCAGAACGAGAATTTGGGTTCGCGCAGGGGCTGGCAGCGCCACCGTGACCATACCGTAGCCAGCCACAATAACCAGGATCGCGTACGCGAAGAGGTTAAGGGCGGCACGGCTCCCTGCGGTATATAGCACTGCCACCATCCAAGGCAGGAGCACGAGCGCCATGATAACGGACATTTTACGTGCGGAAGAAAAGAGAGCACCCAGGCTCATTCAAGCTCCCACCCAGCTTATCGTCCCTGATTTGCAAGACCCCTAAAGTGCACGGTTGACCGATTGTGCTGATGCCAATCACCGGTTACTCGCGAAGGCGCCGGGCATCTCCCTGCCGTCCGGGGAATTCTGGTGGATAAAGAAGTCGACGGCGTCGCGCTCGTTTCGATTGCGCAGTGTTGCCGCTTGCCCTGCCTCCCCAACCGAAGGGCTAGGGAAGCTGGTGACGTGCTCTCATCGTCCTCGCGTAGAGGATCGAACCGTCAACCGTGAGGTGATTGGAATCAAAGAGCAGAGGAACGCCGGGTTCAGCATATACCGGGCAGCCTGAGATCGCCCGAAGCGGAGCCTCAGATTCCATCTGCACACTCGTGGCACACAGGTTTTCGAGGAATGAGATGTAACGAACCTTCCACTGCTCGCGCGCGATTACTGAAAGCTTGATGTCTGTTTGCACCGGTTCAACTCTGCGATGTCGGTCGATAATGGAAGGCTTGCGATCGCGCAGAGAGACTGTCAGAAGCCGGGGTAAGGGGACGTCGAAGCCAGGGATCGGGCCGAAAAGGACCACCCTGATGCCTTGCTGCTTTATCCATAGGATGGTGCGCCCAAGTTCGGGAATATCGGCTGCATTCCAGCGCCCAGCGATTAGAATGGCATCGACGTGATGTTGATGAAGATATTCCCCGTAGATGTAATTCCAAATTTTGCCATCGCATTCGCTTCGCATCTCGGGCGGCTGAATCAACAGAGGCAAGCAACCGGCGATTGTGGCCTGGGAGAAGTTCACTTCCGGAAACACGGCCAGGAGACCGGGATAAAGGTGTGCGGCATGGCTGTCACCGACCAGGAGGTAGTGCTTTCTGGTCGGGTCTTCAGAAAGACATGCCGCCTTGTTGAATTGCTCGAACGTGCTGACCCGAGGTTCATAGAAGCACTCGGTCGAGCGATATGCCCTGTTGAAGTCATGGTTCGTGTTGCGGTCAATTTCCAGGGCCTCGGGGGGAAACCGGGAGGAAAAGCCTTCGGAGGCGACCATGAACACCCCAACGGCGGCCGTGAGGGCGGCCGCAGCCCCCGTGACGAGGAAAAGGGCGCGACGGCCAGGGCGGAACCTCCCCGTGCGAAAGGGCCTTTCGACGAAAAGCCAAGAGAGAGTCCCGATGATGAGAGATGCGACGAGAACCGCCATTTTCAAGGGCCTGGGCGACTCGTTGTCCAGGTGGATATAATTCTCTTCCAGAAAGATGATGATGGGCCAGTGCCAGAGATAAAGTGAGTAAGAAATGAGCCCGATGAACACGGCAGGACGCCAAGAAAGCAACCGCCCCACCAGTGAACCTCCGGTTTCGCCCGCGGCCAAGAGGAGTGCAGCGCCCGCGCAGGGTGGCAGCGCGGCCAGGCCGGGAAAGTGCGTCGCGGCGGTGTAGCGTATGGACGGCGCCAAGATAAGCAGAAGGCCTGCCATCGCAGCGAGATTTCGCCCCCACTTGCCACCGATCGCAGGCAGGTAGTGCTGCGAGACAATGGTCCCCAGCAGCAGCTCCCAAGCGCGCAGTGGAGCGAAGTAGAAAGCGACAGTTGGATCTCGGTTGACCCAAACGCAGGCGAGCGCGAAGGTGAGGCCCGTGATGCTCCAGATCGCGGCCCTGAGCCGATTCGGAAACCAGCGCCGCACGACGATCAGAAAGAGAGGAAAGATGATATAGAACTGCTCTTCGACCGCGAGCGACCAGGTGTGCAGCAAAACGTCTATGCCGGTGCGTGATACGTCGAAGTAACCAGCGTGGTGCCAATTTAGGAAGCCGGAGCGAGAATGCTGCCAGAAAAAGAAATTTGAGACCGAGAAGAGCGCGGAGAGCAACGATCGGGCGAAGTCAGCGGTCTCCGACGGGACACTGCAATAGCAGGTGACCGCGGCGCAGCCCAGCAGCATCACGACCAGCGCCGGAACAATGCGTCGAATGCGACGCTCGTAAAAATTGATGAGCGAAAACCTGCCGACGGCCATCTCCGCGAGGATCACCGAGCTGATGAGATAGCCGGAGATGACGAAGAATACATCCACGCCAACGTATCCGCCCGTCACCCGAGTGCGAATGTGGTCGAAGACCACGAGCAGGACGGCCACCGCGCGCAGGCCGTCCACATCAGGCCGGTAGGCAATGGTCGACTTACGCTGCGCGGGACGATCAGGCGTGGCTAATCCCACGTTCTCCCGCGGGTCGATCTGCAGGCAACCCAAACGTTCACTCCAGTTTATTAATGCCGGGCGCAGCCGATCTTATCCCTTATTTGAAGCCGTCGGGTAGAGATGCCGTTGCTCCATCCTCTCCCGGACTCGCCGCGCGCATCGAGTAATTGGCATTGCTCCCAAGTTGGCCCGATCAGCCGTCATCATGCCCCGCCAATCCCGGACAAGGGGTGTTCCGTCAAATTGTCTAACTGGAGGCGCAGGTCTTCAATCGTTCGCAGAACAATCCCACAGGGTCCGTCGGGACCAGGTTTTCAGCACGCGCTCGCGCTGCCTGGCCCATGTGCAACCAATCGTGGCGCCGCTCCCAGGCTCGTTCCAGGGCATGACCGAATGACGACACCGTCGCTGCCGGGGCGATAAATCCAGTTTCATCATCGACGCATAGCTCCACCGTGCGCCCCACATCCGTCACGACCGCCGGCCGCCCACACCACATCGCTTCCACCAGAGAAAGAGGAACGCCTTCGTACCGCGAAGGGAGCACCAGCAGGTGGTTCTGTTCCCAGATGGCCCTGACGTCGCCGACGTGACCACGAAAGTGGAGGTTATTCAATTGAAGTCGAACGCCCAAGCGGCGCAACACCTTTTCATCGGGGCCCGTTCCGTAGAGATTCAGCTCAAATGGACGGTTCCGCCACTCCGGCCGCGCCAGCGCCTGGAGCAGCAAATCCTGCCCTTTGTGTCCCAACTCGATTCGGGACACGCACGCCACCCGCATCCCGCCGCCCTCGTCCGGCCAAGCCGGGGCTGGCGCATCGGAAAGGTTGAACGGGTTCCATACCACTTCACCGTTAGGCAGCGACTCGCCCAATTGTAGCCGCAGCAGATCGAGATTATTCCGAGAAACACAGAAGATGCTACGGGCGGCGGTGTAAACGGTCGCGGCTTCATCAAGCTGTTCCCGGAACCACCAAAACTCGCTGTTGCTGTGGACCATCATCGAGTAAGGTATCGCGGCCTCTTTGCAGACTCTTGCCCAATCAAAACCACCGGTGATGTAGCCTTGGGAAATAATGACCAAGTCGGGCTGAAAGCGCTTCAACCGTCTATACTTCCGGCGATAGCTGAGAGAAAGCCGGTCCCAAAAATGCCGTAGCTTCCCGGCGTGGTACGAAGGGTAGGTCTCAACGCCTACGCCCTTTAGCCTCAAGCCAGTGACTCTTTCCGATAGGCAGGGCCAGTACACCACCAGCGCCTGTACCTCATGTCCCGCCTGGCTGAGCTGAACTGCGGCTTGGCTCCAGAGTTCCTCGCTCGCACCCCAGGGCGCCCCCAGCATCGTACTGATGAAAGCGAATTTCATTTCGATCGCTGCTCCTCGTGCGCTGGTCGCTGCCCAGTTCGAAGTAGGGGCTCGAAGAAGGCGCCAGTGAGATCGAGGTTGGTCCCGTCGGCGTAGTATTCACGCGCGTTGCGGAGCGCCTCCGCCCGGGCCTCAGTGTATGCCTGTCGATCACTCAGGATTTTTGAAATGGCGCAGAACGCGGCGTCAGGCAGCAGCGTTTGGCCGGGCGAAAAGCACGTCAAGTCACCGGTCGCATACCCCCCCTCGGTTTGCAAAAAAAAGGTCGGCAGACCACACGCGGAAGCAACCGTAAGTACGCCGCTGAAGATGCCCACCACGACGGATGAGCGGCGCAGATCGTCCTCAAGTGACCATGAGGGATGCGACAACTCGCAACGGTCCGAATGTTCGCGGACGAGGCCTTGGCAAGCGGCAAAATCCAGATTGCTCCAGTATGGGTGGGGCCGGATAACTAAGCGCCGCAAGGACAGATCCGCGGCCAAAAGACGCTTGGCCAGGTCCAGCAGTGCTTGGCATTGGCTTTCCAAGCCGTAGAATCTACCTTGACCGCAATCGGTCGGCTCATCGACCAGGAGCAACGTCTGGAGGTCAAATTGGTCGGGGAGCGAGGTTATGGTGTCACAGAGGCTCCCCCCGCTGACGTATTCGACCGGTGACTCGGGCATTCCGGCCGCCCCGAAGAACGCATGATTGACTCTCGCCAGGAAGGACGCCGAAGACGGACCAAAAGCGACATACGTGGATGCAGTGACCGGAGCCTCCAAGGTATGGCTAATTACTCCCTGTTGAAAGGTGACGACCGGCTTACCTCGCTCTAGCGCCGTTCGGCAGACGGAACTACAAAGCACATGCCAGTGGCAGCGGGTGACAAGCGCATCAAATTCCACCCACGGCGCCAGACGCTCCCAGGACTCAACAAAGAACGCTACATGTTCGAAATTGGCCTTGGTGTCGATGCTGGGGCTGAGTTTATGCGGTTCGAGAATCTGTACCGTTTCGTCAAATGCCGCGCGTCCGCGCAACCGAGCGACCTCCGGGCGCAAACGGGACTCCACGGGATTCAAGGGGGCGGCCGGGTCAATGAACGTGACTTGGCCGGCGCGCCCTGCCGCCGCCAGCCGGGCGTTCAATTCGTCCCGACAGGGGGCGGAAAAAGGCAGCAAACAGAGAATTGTCGCATCTGTTTGCGCGAGCGCCAGAAGAGTCCGTGCCAGAAACTGCGTCTCGGTCTTCCGGTCAAAGTACGGAACCGGGCAGACGAGCACGTCCGCCTTGATTCTGCGGCGCGGACCAAACTGGCTGACTCTGTCTGCGGCGAGGATCGCCCATTCGATATGCCGGTTAACCGCGCGTCGATCGCCTGAACTGGCACGAGGGCTTGCCAACGTGTCCGACTGAATTGTCATGAAGTAGTCTTGCAGACTCACGTCGTGCCGATACAGGTGCAATTGCATTTGTGCGAACGCCTGAAGGCGGCTTCCTTCTGGCGACCGGAACAGATCGTGCAAGTCCATGTCAGTCGGGAGTCGCGGCGAAGGTGTCCTCGTCGCGGGCGGCGGGCACTGGATCATTTTGTACCCGCCGGCACTCTCCGCTCACCGAGAGTATGAGTTAGAACGTCCAGCACGCGACTCTGTGCTGCGGAAGTCAGTCCCACCGAACACGGCAAGCTGATTGCCTGGCCGTGGATCGCATCGGAATTCGGGCAGGCGGGGTTGCCGGAGGAATCGTGAGCGGGGGAACGATGCATCGGTTGCCATAGCGGACGCGTCTGGATTTTCCGGGCGGCCAGTTCGCGGAGAAGGTCTCGCGAGTTAATGCCCGACACTTTTTCATCGACCAACACGGTATACATCCAATACGTGCTAAACGCCCAATCCGCTTCTTCCGGGAGGCAAATCCCCGGAATAGAAGCTAATTCGTCTTGGTAGCGCTTGGCGATCCGTCGTTTGGCTTCCACGAATTCGTCGAGCTGTTCCATCTGCGCACAACCCATCGCCGCCAGCAAATTCGTGAGGCGGTAGTTATAGCCCACAGCATTGTGGACATATTCAATCAGATCGTCTTTTGCCTGGGTCGTGAGGTACTTGGCGCGAGCGGCCCACTCGGCATTATTGGTGACGAACATGCCGCCGCCCCCGGTGGTGATAATTTTGTTCCCATTGAAGCTCAGGCAACCGGCGTGACCGATGCCGCCGAGCTTCTTTCCGCGATAGCGCGCGCCCAGGCCCTCGGTGGCGTCCTCGATGACCGGCAACGAGTATTTCTCCGCCACTGCTAGGATTGGGTCCAGGTCGGCCGGATGGCCGAGGATGTGGACCGGGAGGATGGCCTTCACGCGCCGGCCGGTTTTGCGGTTGCGCAACTCCCGTCCATCCCACTGGCAGCCTGTTTCGAGAAACTTGACCACTTCCGCGGGATCGATCTGCCAGTACTTGGGCTCAGCATCAATGAAAACGGGCCAGGCGCCCACATAGCGGATGGCATTGGCCGGGGCGATGAAAGTGAGCGAGGAGACGACCACTTCATCGTCTGCTTTCACGCCCGCCAGCAGCAAGGCAATGTGCAAGGCTGCGGTACCGTTGACTGTGGCGACGGCATATTCTGTGCCCGCCTGCTCTGCCGCCAGTTTCTCGAAGCGATCGACATAGCTCCCGACTGACGAGACCCAGTTCGTATCGAGGCATTCCTTCACATACTTCCACTCGTTGCCGCGAATTTCCGGCACGATCAAGGGAACGAAGTCCGCAGGGGGCGGCGCTCCTGGAGCCAGCTTTTCTGTCGGGTTCAATTGCGATATCTCCCCTCGGCAAAGTTGCAGATAATTTTGCTGCGTACAAGATTCGCCACTTCCTCAATGCCCTGGGCGACGGTACGGGTGATCTTGAAGCCGAGTTGGCTCGTGATGCGGGTGAACGATACGCGGTAGTCCCGCGGATCTTCGTTCCTGTGTACGAATTCGACGACGGCATCGGGTTCATACGGGCGGATCATCTCGACGAGCTGCTGCTTTTGGAAGTTTTGATCGGTCGCGCCGACGTTAAAGACACCGCCCGCAACTTTCGCTTGCGGCGAACTGAGGACCAGATGAATCGCGCGAGCGGCATCCCGCACATGGATGTAGGGGCGCCAGAATTGTTCACCGAACACCTGGAGGTGCTTCTTGGTCAGCATCTCCATGGTGAATTCGTTCACGGTCAAATCGAATCGCATTCGGGGCGACACGCCAAAGATAGTCGCAAACCGCAAAGGGGTGGGCGACCATTTCCCATTGTGGCCACTCTCTAACAACGCCTTTTCCACCGCTACCTTCGTCTCGGCATAGAGGGACACAGGGCGCAATTCCGTCTCCTCATCGACGTATTTATCGGCGTCTTGCATTTTTCCATAGTTACTGCACGTGGAGGCAAAGAGGAAGCGGCTGACCCCGGCCCGCTGACTTTCCTCGATGAGGGCGAGCGCGGCGTCGAGATTGACGGCGCGCGCGAGATCCGGCTCGCGGGAACACGCAGGATCTCCGACCACGGCGGCAAGATGGACCACTGCATCAATTCCGGACAAGGCGGATTGCACCTTGGCCCGGTCACGAAGGTCGTCACGAACGAATTCAAAACTGGGGTGGGACCAAACGCCGAGCAGGGAATCGCCACCATGCAGGAGGGTATCCAGCACGCGAACGCGGTGCCCGTCAGCGAGAAGTAGCGGCACGAGGGTTGATCCCACATAGCCCGCGCCGCCGGTAACGAGAATATTCATTATCTTGAACTCGACTTTCTCCAGGGTCGCAAGTGCCTCGGATGTACAGAAGCGCAAAAACCAAATTCCGCGGGCACCGGCATTTACAGCAGGTCAATCAGTCCTTTGGCTTCCCATCGCTTAAGGTACGTTAGGGTCTCTTCTTCCGGCAGGCCTACATGGTCGGCGACGGCCTTGACGCTGACTGGGCGATCCAAAGCGGGCACAAAGTCCATCAGGCAGCGCATCCGCCTCCGCTGGTCGGACATTGCGTTCCCCAGGGCAATCTGTCCATAGTCGACGTAGAGGTCGTACCGGGGATTGGACAGGCAGACGTTGCCCTCAAATTTCTTTACGATCATGGGCGACGCTTCCAGCCGGTCGACCATTCCCATCAGGGCGTCGACGGCTTCATCAAGCGAGGCCTGCTTGATGATCTCCGCGCTGTCGTGGCTGGAATGATACTCCGGATAGGGAAACCGCGAGAAGGAAAGCATCGGGATGCCGTAATTTTCCCAGACATACTCATCGTTGACGATGATGCTTTCGAAGG
>Ga0181535_10008393_pt1 | contig 10173 bp, 12 predicted proteins | sample PEATcosm2014_Bin_44_FD_119774 | JGI IMG/M metagenome (GOLD analysis project Ga0181535, IMG submission 119774) | Peatland microbial communities from MTU Mesocosm Facility, Houghton, MI, USA - PEATcosm2014_Bin17_30_metaG | ecosystem: Environmental > Terrestrial > Soil > Wetlands > Peat | place...
GCTGACAGAGGTTGCGCCATGAGACGGGCCTGGGCTATTGCCGCCTTGCTGGCAGCCTCCAACGGCATCCACGCGACTCAAATGGCAGCGCAAGCTACGCCGCCTGCGCCCGCCGCCAACACAGATCCATCCTCCGCAATGGCCGCCGCAACGGATACGCAGCCCTCGCCCCCACCAGAAAAGCCCACGCACAGCTCTGACCGGCGCAAGGCGGCTAAGCTTTATCTGGCCTCCAGCCAGCTCTTTGAAAAAGAGCAGTTTGAAGAAGCAATGCGCGGCTATGAGCAGGCGGCCAGACTCGATCCCGCCAATCGCGATTACCCGCTGGCGGCGAGCGTGGCACGCAGCCACGCGGTTACCGCGCTGATTCAGGCCGCGGCCAAGGACCGGCTACGCAAGGATGAGTCCTCGGCGCGCGCGGCGCTGGCGCATGCGCTGGATCTCGATCCCAAAAACGACCTCGTGAAACAGCACCTCAACGAATTGGGAGATGACGCCCTGCTGGAGCAGACAAGGCCCATCTACGCGCAGAGCGCTTCAACGGTTGGCGAAGCAGTGGAGCTGGAGCCCTCGGCCGGAGTCCACAGCTTTCACCTGCGCGCCAACCAGCGCCAGATCATCCAACAGGTCTTCAAGGCCTACGGGGTTGACGCCACCATTGACGAGAGTGTGCGCAACGCGCTTATCCGGTTGGATGTGGATGACGCCGGCTTCGAGGCAGCGGCGCACATCCTGGGGATGGTAACGGCGTCCTTCTACGTTCCGCTGGACGAGCACCGCGCGCTGGTGGCCCGTGATACCAGGGAAAACCGTTTGCAGTTCATGCGCCTTGAAACCGAGACGGTCCATCTGCCGGGATTGAGCAAGGAGGAGCAGGCCGACGTGGGCAAGATGGCCAAAGACGTTTTCGGTGCGCAGCAGGCTGCGGTCGATTCATCCTCCGGCACGATCACCCTGCGCGCCTCCCGAAACACACTGAATGTCTTCAACGCCATCATGAGCCAGTTGCTCGACGGCCACAGCCAGGTCGTGCTGGAGGTGCGTATGATCCAGCTTGCCCACACCAGCCAGCACAATACCGGTGTGAAACTACCGCAGCAGACCACTGCCGTCAATGTCTACACCGAGGAGCAGTCGCTTCTGAATGCAAACCAGAGCCTGGTGCAGCAAATTATCAGCTCCGGGCTTGCCTCGGCCAACGATCCGCTGGCGATCCTGGGCATTCTATTGGCCTCCGGCCAGATCTCCAGCTCACTCTTCACCAACGGGGTCGCTATCTTTGGCGGCGGGCTTACCCTGTCCGGGGTCTCGCTCAGTCCTCTCACTGCCAACTTCGACTTGAACTCCTCGGATTCGCGTCAGCTGGATCTGATGCAGTTGCGGCTGGGCGACGGAGAAAAGGCAACCATCAAATCCGGCACACGCTACCCCATCCAAACATCTTCATTCTCCAGCCTCGGCGCGAGCCTGCCCAAGATCCCGGGGCTGAACGGCGCCGGCGCCTCCGGCAGCCTCTCTTCCCTGCTCGCTTCATACGCTGGCAGCGTACCGAATCTTCCCCAGGTCGAGTATCAGGATCTGGGCCTGACCTTGGAAGCAACTCCCAAGGTGATGCGCAGCGGCGATCTCGCGCTCACCATCGACCTGAAGATCGACGCGCTGGCCGGCAGCTCGGTCAATGGAAATCCGGTGCTCAGCAACCGCGCCTGGTCCGGGGTGGTCACGGTCAAGCAGGGTGAGGCCGTGGAGGTCGTCAGCGAAATGGACAAGACTGAGAGCCGAGCCATCAGCGGCACGCCCGGAATCAGCGAGATTCCAGGGATGAACAATCTGACCAGCAAGGACGCGCAGAAGAATGCGGCAACGCTGCTGATCATCCTCACGCCCCACGTAATCCGTGGCGCACAGGCTGCCGGTCACTCTCCCATGATGCGGGTGGAACACGGGCAGCAGTCGCGTTAGCGAGCCTCACTCTTTGGGGGTTCAAGGAATGGCAACATTTTTTTGGGCGCTTCCCGGCACGCGCAATGGCGCTGATGTTCCAGGTGCCATTGAATTCTCTGCTCCTGCGTCGCTTTGCGCGGCATTTTGTTCTCAGCGTGCCACGGTTTATTCATGAAAACCAATCCTCAAGTTTACGCACTACCTCACTTGCCCAGATGCTTCACAAAGAAGTCGGCCATGATGTGGTTGGCTTCCAGCGCCTCGGGCAGTTGCGGGTCATACCAGAAGGCGTGAGGCAACGCGTCGTAGACCACCAGATGCGCATCAACCCCGGCGTATAAATAGGCGCGATGCAGGTTGACGGTACCGCTCAGCAGCAGGTCACGGACGCTGGTGACAAAGAGCGTGGACGGCAGGCCGCGCAGGTCGGAGTAGATGGGCGAGAGAATCGGATCCTTTGCATCGGTCGAAGCCACATAGTACGAATCATGCGGGCCACCGAGCGGCGCATCAAGATGCCCGGAGAGGCCGTTCAGCGCGAAGAGAGCGATGGAGTCTCCGTTGCGGGCAAAGTCGCCCATGCCGCTGAAGATGCCCAGCGCCGCCGGCAGCGGCAGGCCAAGCTGCTTGAGCTTGGCAGCCACCTCGGCAGTGAGAATCGCCCCCGCCGAAGTCCCGTAGATAACCATGTGCTCCGGCTTGTAGCTCTTCAGCAGCTCCTTGTAGACGGCCACCGCGTCGTCCACGGCGGCGGGGAATGGATGCTCCGGAGCCAGGCGGTAGAGCACGGCGACGACCTTGATCTTGGCGAAGCTGGCAATGGGAATCGACTCGGTGTAGGAGCCGGAGTCGGAGTTGAAGCCGCCGCCGTGCAGGTCGATCAGCACTTTTTCGCGATTGGCTTCAGGCAGGTCGTCGGGGGTGACCACGCGCACCGGAACGCCGGCCATCGTCTGCTCGACAATCTGGTTGGGGCAGATGGCACTCCAGGCCAGGCGCGCGCCAGCCGTATACGCGTCGGTTCCAGTGCGGCGCTGCGCCAGCGACTGCGGCGGACCCTGATCCGGCTCTGCGCGGCTCAGCCGCCGCTGCGCCTGGGTGCTGATGGTGGCCGGAACCGGGACAACCCGTGTCACGTGCGCCGTTCCCTGGGCGTCGATGTAACTCGAGTCGCGGTCGGGCACCTGGGCTGCGGTGGTGGGCTGAGCAGGCTGCTGCGCGGCCAGCACGGCAGAAGCCAGAAAGACCAGGAATGTGGCAGTGCGAGGCAATGAGTCCATGGAATCGATCTCCTCCGGTCAACAACCGATTTTAGCGCAAAGAGCTTTCTGTGGGCCTGGAAATGCCCCAGACGCCAAGGGGAGCGCACAATGCGCTCCCCCTCGCTGGACGAACTCCCGCTGTCAGCCCGGCAAAACCAGCAGTCCGCACTTCAACAGCTCTTCCGTCAGCCGGTCCAGCGCTTTGGGAAACTTATAGCTGACCGTGCGAACGCACATCCCCAGCATCGAGGCTGTCTCGGTCTGCGTGTATTCCTAGAGCACGATCCGGCTCAGCAGCATGCGGTCAAGCGAGCCGAGCTGATCCAGGCATTTCTCCACGTCGAGAACGAAGATCACCGCATCTTCGAAGGTGCGCACCGGACGGCTGGAACACCATCCGCGCGAGACCGGATCGCCCAGAATTGACGGCGCCCTGCCCACCTGCATGGATGCGTAAAGGTATCGCCGCAAAAGGCTCTCCGTATGCTTGCGATAGAAGCCCAGGCTGACCAGCGGCTCGGTGTCAGGAGCCTTTGCCTTCGGCTTCGGCGCCGGCGCGGCCGGTTTTGTTTGCCATCTCCTCTGAGCTTCGCTTGCAGCGCGCTGTGGACCGTTTACCTCCCAAATCATCGGCAACTGAAGGGCTGCGCTCATTCCGCGCCTCCTGTTGCTTCCGCCACGGCCCAAACCCTCACCAGCGTCTTACGGCCGGGCCGCCCGCGCCGTTTCCGGCTCTCCGGTGTTGGAAAATCTTTCAGCTTGGTTTCACACTCACTGCAATACACACTCCCTTGGGTCTGGGCACGATACCAAAGGCAACCGCACCCCTCGCAAATTTTCAATTGCACGCGCAATTCCATGACGAATTCTCCATCTTCCTGTCCTCTCCCGACGGCTTGGCTTAACAATCTGCTTTCCGCGGGGTAGAAAAAACCGGGCTCGGCTACTCAGGATCTTCTTGCCCTGATGGGGGATTGCCACCCGAATTTTCTCGTTGTCTGTCATGCTCATGGCGCGCAGAATCTGGAATCATCTCGTCTGACCACCCTCGAACGCCTCTGCTGAGCATCTCGAAGAGGAAATCTGTAAGCCGGATACTCCGGCCATTGTGTATTCCCGCAAAAGAGGATCACCTTCCTCCAATCCAACCCTGCGGTAAAAAACACTTCTTAATTAATTCCCACAGCCATAACGGGATTAAGTAAAACTAATCTAGAAAGATGGTTCTCTTGCGTCAATTCCCCCCGGCAGCTTTCCGCTTGCGCGCTTTCCTTTCCGTGGATTAGCGCCGAGAATGAAGGCCTATCGGCCCTTCCAGATTTGCTCAGTGAAAATGGGGACGGTAAGTGCCCATTGCTGGTGGCGGATTTTCCACAGATGAACTTTACTCAGATGCACGAGCGGCTCCGGCTGGAACTGCTGCGCAGGATTCAGCGAGGTACGCTTAGCGTCTCGCTGCTTGCGCGTCAGACCGGCTTTGGGCAACCGCATCTGTCGAATTTCCTGCATAGCCGCCGCCAGCTCTCGCTGGAGGCGCTCGACCGGATTCTGACCGCGCAGCACATGGCCGCCAGCGACCTGTTGCCCGCGGCCTATCCCCGCGAGGCACTGCAGAACGACGGAGAAGGAAGCACCGTGCCGGTCGTGAGCCATGCCGCGGCGCTCTTTGAGCCGTACATCCGGCCCGCCGCCGTCCAGACCATGCTTCACCTGCCAGCTGGGCTGCTGCAGTCGCTCCGGGTGCGCGTCTCCAACCCGCGCCGCGCATGGCAGCGCTTTGTGGCCGTGCGCATTTCCGCAGCCGATGCCATGCCCATGGAGCCGCTGATTCTGCCCGAGGCCATCACGCTCATCGACCGGCACTACAATTCACTGATGCCTTACCGCCCAAGCCGGCCCAACCTCTACGCAGTCCGCCACGGCTCTCACTTAACCCTGCGCTACGTGGACTTCGTCGCCAACCGCATCGTGCTGCGCCCCCACAGCATCGCTTTCCCCGTAGACTTGCTCGAGGTAAACTCCGGCGAGCCGCCCAGCGAGTTGATCGTTGGCCGCATCGCGCTGATTCTGAATGAGCCATGAGGCAGTTTAATCGAGATGCGGCCCCTCACACATCGTGGTCCGAATCGGGATTGTCAAAGCGCGTGAAGCGCGAGATGAAGTTCAGGTGCACCGTGCCGGTGGGGCCGTTGCGCTGCTTGGCGAGGATAATCTCCGACTTGGCTTTGTCGGCTTCGCTCATCTCCTCGTCGTGGCTGTAGTAGGACTCGCGATGGATGAAGGCGACCACGTCGGCGTCCTGCTCGATAGAGCCTGACTCGCGCAGGTCGCTGAGCATGGGGCGGTGATCGTCTTTGCGCTGCACACCGGCGCGGGAGAGCTGCGAGAGAGCCACCACAGGCACATTCAGCTCCTTGGCCAACCCTTTCAGGCCGCGGGAGATCGCCGAGACCTCCTGCGTGCGATTCTCATAGCCCTTCCTGCCGTTCGAGGGCAGCGTGGCCGTCATCAACTGCAGGTAATCCACCACCACCAGGTCCAGGCCACCGGAGTTCTGCTTGAGGCGGCGAGCCTTCGCGCGCATCTCACCCAGTGAGATGCCGGCCGTGTCGTCAATGAACAGGCGCGTCTCCACCAGTTGGCCGAGGGCGTTTTCCAGCTTGACCTGATCTTCTCGCGCAATAAAGCCCTTCTGCAGCTTCTGCTGGTCCACCCAGGCCTGCGAGGCCAACATCCTTCGCAGCAGCGACTCCTTGCTCATCTCCAGGCTGAAGACGGCTACAATGGCCTGGTGATTGATGGCCGCGCTCTGGGCAATGTTGATGGCCAGCGCGGTTTTGCCCATCGAGGGACGAGCCGCAATGATGATCAGTTCGCCCTTTTGTAGGCCACTGGTCATGCGGTCAAATTCCGTGAAGTCCGTGGCAAGGCCCGTAACCTCGCGACTCTGCTTATAGAGATTGTCAATCGTTCCAAAGGAGTCTTCGACGATCTTGTCAAGCCTCTGCAAGCTGCCGGTGATTCCCTTTTCGCTCACCTCCATCAGTTGCGCTTCAGCCGCGCCCAGCACCTCCAGAGCCGTCTCGCCCTGGTCGGCGGCGCGCGCAATGGCCGCCGAGCAGATGAGCATGAGCTTGCGCAGCAGGCTCTTGTCCTTGACAATGCGGATGTACTCTTCGATGACCGGGCGGCGAGGCAAACCCTCCGTCAGACTGGCCAGGTAAGCCACGCCGCCGATGGTCTCCCGCTCCTTGTAGCGGTCCAGTTCGGCGGCCAGAGTGACAATGTCCACGGCCCGCTGGGCGTTCATCAACTCGGTCATGCGCAGATAGATGCGGCGATGCGAGTCAAGAGAAAAGTCCTCTGAATCCAGCTTTTCAGCGGCCTCGGCGTAAGCGGCATTGTCCAGCAGAATAGCGCCGAGAATAGTTTTCTCGGCATCAAGATTGGCCGGCAAGCCGGCGTCGAAGGTGGGATTGGGAAGCGTTGCCATATCCCTCAACCTACCACCGGCGGAGGCAGCGGCGCAGAGGCAAATGTGGAGAAGTGGACTCAATTTCGCCGGCGCTCCCATCCCCAGAACGCAAGATGCAAGAAAAAGTTGAAGATAGATCATCCCGGCCGATAGCATGGTTGGTTGATCCCCTTCCCCCGCTGATAAGATCAGCAACAATGACCGCCGAAGAGATCAAATCGTTGCTCAAGCTGGAACCGCTCGCCTTTGAGGGCGGCTTCTACCGCCGCACCTTCGTCTCCACCACGGCGGTCGAACTGCGGCGCGGCTCGCGGCCCGCTGGCACGGCGATCTACTATCTGCTGGAGCAGCGCAGCTTTTCCGAGATGCACCAGTTGGAATCTGACGAGATCTACCACTTTTATCTCGGCGATCCCGTCGAAATGCTGCAATTATTCCCCGATGGGCGCTCCGCGCTTTTCACTCTTGGGCAGGATATGGCGGCGGGGCAACAAGTGCAACTCACCGTCCCCGCCGGCGTCTGGCAAGGCGCGCGCTTGGTTGGTGACGGCGAGTTTGCGCTGCTCGCCTGCACCGTAACTCCCGGCTTCGACGTTGCCGATTACAAGAGCGGGAGTTATGCCGAGTTAGTGAAGAAATGGCCCGCAGAAGCGGAACGGATCAGAGAGTTGACGCGAAGCTAAGATCATCTCCGCTCGCGAAAAAAGCTGCGCAGCAACTCTGCGGACTCCTCGGCGAGAATGCCTTGCTCCACCTGCATCTGATGGTTGAGTTGCGGATGATTCAGCACCGAAAGCACAGAACCGGCCGCGCCCGCCTTGGGATCGGCCGCGGCAAAGACCAACTTATCCAGCCGCGCATGAATCATCGCTCCGGCGCACATCGCGCACGGCTCCAGAGTTACATAGAGCGAGCAGCCCATCAGCCGATAATTGCCGATAGCCGCAGCCGCTGCGCGCATCGCCACAATCTCCGCGTGGGCCGTGGGGTCCACCTCGCGCAGTACGCGATTCTGCCCACGCGCGATGACAACTCCCTCGCGCGCAACCACAGCGCCAATCGGCACCTCGCCCGCCTTCGCCGCTAGACAGGCTTCATCTAGCGCTTCCAGCATGAAATCGATCTCGGTCATGGAATGTATGTTATACCGCCGTTGGCTGCTGCTGCGTCATGCAGTGGAGCGTGCCCAGACCCCATACCAGGTCCACGCTGTGAATGCCGATCACTTCGCGGTCGGGAAAGACATCCGCAAGTATGTTCAACACCACGCGGTCGTTGGCATCATGAAAGGTGGGAACCAGCACCAATCCATTGGCGATATAGAAGTTTGCGTAACTTGCTGGAAGCCTCTGCCCGCGAAAGATCACAGGGCGTGGCATCGGCAGTTCAACTAACTCGAATTGCTCGCCATCGAGAGTGCGCGCGACCTTGAGTCGGGCAAGATTATCGACCAAAGTCGCATGATTCGGGTCGTGTGTATTCGGCTCGACGGCAGCTACTATCGTCGTGGGAGTTACAAAGCGAGCTATATCGTCGATGTGGCCGTGGGTGTCGTCGCCCACAATGCCGCGATTGAGCCAGATCACTTGGTCGATGCCAAGATACTCGTGAAAGGCCCTCTCCCGTTGCTCACGGCTGACGCCGGGATTGCGCTGCTGCACCTCACTCAGCAAACACTCTTCGGTGGTGAGCAAAACTCCCGCGCCGTTTACATCAATGGAGCCGCCTTCGAGAACTAATCTGCGCGAAGTGCCATCGGCTAACTCAATCGTCGGCTGCCACTCTGGTAAGCCGAGGTACTCGGTCACTCGCCCTGCAACCAAGTCATCGAGCGGCCAGTCATCATACTTGGCCCAGGCATTGAAGCGCCAGTTCGTAACTGCGACTTTGCCCTCATGGTTGCGCACAAAAATTGGACCTGAGTCGCGCGTCCAACTGCGATTGGTGGGCCACTGGTGAAAGCTCACGTGGTCAAGATTCGCCCCGGTCCTCTCCAATATGCTGATTACTCGCTGCTCGCTCTTCTCATCCTCGACAAGAATATGGACGAACTCACGCGCGGCAAGCAGGCGAACAATCTCCGCGTAGAGCCAGGGGATGGCCTGGAACTTGCCCGGCCAGTCTTCGGGATTGTGCGGCCACGCCAGCCAGGTGGCCTCATGCGGCTCCCATTCGGCGGGCATGCGGTAGCCGAGTTGATGTGGCTTATTGTTATTCATCGAAATGCTCAAATCTTTTGTGAGTTATTGTAACCGCAGGTCCTTCGACTCCGTTACGCTCCGCTCAGGATGACAGTCTGTTGAGTGATGCGCTCATCATTTCATTCTCTGGGTGCCTAAGCCACTTGCCTACGCCGAAAGATCATTTTGTCTTAACATACGTATCACTCTCTAAAAGCTCTTTCTTTACAGCAGGGTCATCTATGACATAAAACAGGGCAACGATTTCCCCATTTTGTTCCATGTTTTCATGTTCTCTATATGGTCTATTTCTGATGATTTCAGTTATGCCTTTTGCAGTGATTACCTCATAGGACGGACAATCCGAATCTAATCTTCTATCTGGGCAGCTTTTAAGATACAAAGGAGATGAATCTCTCACTTTGCCCTTTACCTTAGATAGCTGTTTCCCGTTCTTATCCTTTAATGTAAATATCGCATCGGGAACAAGCGGCAGTGAGTAGTAGTCCAATGTGACTGACACGTCTGGGCGTGTGAGTCCCGGCGGCGGTGTAAACCAATTTGGCAGTCTCGACTCACTCGCTAAATTGAAGTTCGACTCAGCACATCCAGTTATCGCGGAAGAAAAAACACATAATGCTACGATAAGCAGGAATTTACCTTCGCGTGAAAATCTTATCAACATTGTCGTTACCTCCACATTAGCTGGTTATTTGCGATCTCCGTCCGTGCTCAACGTATGCACCGAATCAATAAACCGCTGTGTGATCGACGCATAGGCGTCAATGCGGCGGTCGCGCAGGAAGGGCCAGCTGCAGCGCGTTTCTTCGATCAAGCCGAGATCAATCTCGCCGATCAAAATCTCCTCCTTGTCATGCGAGGCTTTGGCGATGACGCGGCCAAAGGGATCGCACAAAAAGCTGCCGCCCCAGAACTCGATGCCAGCTCCGGTAGCACGATTTCCAGAAACGTCTCCCTGCTCAAGACCCACGCGATTCACGCCCGCAACATAAACTCCGTTGGCGATGGCGTGCGAGCGCTGGATCGTCTGCCAAGCGTCGTATTGCGCCGCGCCGAACTCGGCCTTCTCCGCCGGATGCCAGCCAATCGCCGTGGGATAAAAGATTGCCTCGGCGCCTTGCAACGCGGTGAGCCGCGCGGCCTCAGGAAACCACTGGTCCCAGCAGACCAGCGTTCCCACGCGGCCAAAGGCCGTCTCCACGGCCTGAAAACCAAGATCGCCAGGGGCGAAGTAATACTTTTCATAGAAGAGCGGATCGTCGGGAATGTGCATCTTGCGATAGACGCCGAC
>Ga0181535_10008395_pt1 | contig 10172 bp, 9 predicted proteins | sample PEATcosm2014_Bin_44_FD_119774 | JGI IMG/M metagenome (GOLD analysis project Ga0181535, IMG submission 119774) | Peatland microbial communities from MTU Mesocosm Facility, Houghton, MI, USA - PEATcosm2014_Bin17_30_metaG | ecosystem: Environmental > Terrestrial > Soil > Wetlands > Peat | place...
CGGCGATTGGCCAAGGACTTTGAAAATCTCACCCGAAACGCACTCGCTTTTCTCCGCCTCGCATCGATTCGCCTCATGCTAAGAAAGCTTTGTCTTAGCGAATGAACTTCCCGGACGGACTCTTAGCGTTGCGCCCAGCCCAGTTCCGAGCTCTAGTTATTTGCGGCATATTGGCTTAAGAGGCTTTGGCCATTCTGTAAAATTGAGTGCTTGGCGCCCAATGATACCCCGAACAGCAGAACAAGCATGTGGCTCATGTTGCCGAGTCCAAAGATGCGAATGCATGAGACAAAGCGCTCCATTAGGCAAATTGCACAGTGGCCGGCGCATGGCGCTGTCATTGGAAAGGGGGTGACAGAGTGAGCTCTCCCGCGTCATCCCATGTTCTGATCGAAGCATTGAGCGTTGCGGGCATAGCCGCTGTTTCTTATGCCTCGACCAATATCGACAATCTCATTATCCTTTCGGCCTATGGCGCCAAGCCTGGCTACAGGCCGCTTTTCGTCAAACTGACATTTATCTTCGTTTGCTTGACGGTTCTCCTCGTCAGTCTGGCGCTAGCCCATGCCGTGGACACTCTGCCAGCCGACAAAATCCGCTACCTTGGTCTCATTCCCATAGCGCTCGGCTGCTATCAAATCCTGCAACTGATTATCGGACGGCGGGGCGGCGGTGAGGCTCCAAGCCTGGACAAACCTCTAAATTCTATCGGTGTTTTCACCTATCTCGGCTTTGCCTCGGTCTTATTGGCAAATAGCAGCGACAGCATCAGCATCATGACGCCGCTCTTAGCCGATCTAAAACCCGTTTTCGTTCTTGCCTGTTTCGGGGCCGCAGTGGCGGTAGCCATCGCCATGAGCTCGCTCGCCGATAGTCTTGCCCGCCATCCCGCATCGAAATCCTATCTTGAAAAGCTCGCCAAATGGGTCCTGCCCTTCCTCCTCATTGGAATTGGCTTGCTCATAGTCACGGATCGGCCGTCCGATATTTTCGTCCAGTAGGGCTTGCTTGGCATCCTGCGCGGCGAAATCCTCATCCGTGCGGCTGCCGGAAACCTGCCCAATCGAAACGGCTGAGTGTGACACCACTCCAATGCTTGCTAGTGATTTCCTAGAAACTTCAGGGCATTAGGGGACCGTCCTGGGCGGCCTTTACTGCCGCACCGGGACGGCAAACCGTTGCCTCATGGAATATGAAAGCACTGTCATCAGCTTGTCATACCGGGATGCTGGGCTTAGCTAAATTAGCCTCGCAGGGCCTTGCTGTTCTGGCCTGAGCTTTAAAACAACCAAACCAATGGAATCAGCATGACCGGTTCGACCGAACGCCCGGCGACGGCCCGCTCGCGGAAATCTCAATCGTCGATTCCTGACAACACCGGCGACGGCTTCGCCCAGGATCCGAAACGTTTCATCAATCGCGAGCTTTCCTGGCTCGCGTTCAACCGGCGCGTACTGGAAGAAGCATCCAACAGCGCGCATCCGCTCCTTGAGCAATTACGTTTTTTGGCGATTTCCGCCAGCAATCTCGACGAGTTCTTCATGGTCCGGATCTCCGGTCTCATCGAGCAAGTCGAGGCCAGCGAGACTGAACTCTCCATGGACGGCCTGGCTCCCACCGATCTTCTGACAAAGATCACTGAGGCCACGGCCCAATTCACCCGTGATCAGGAGCAATGCTGGCGAGCCATGCGCGACAAGCTCGCGGCCGAAGGTGTGCTGGTCGTCGACCGCACCGGGCTAGCCCCCGCCGACGTGGCCCGACTTGAAACTTATTTCGCCGATCGCATTTTCGCGACGGTCACGCCGATGGCGATCGATCCCGAGCATCCATTTCCTTTCATCCCGAATTTGGAGCTTTCCCTAGCGCTGGAGGTTGTCCGCAGCAGCGACAAGCGATCCTTCACCGCCCTTGTGCGTTTGCCGGGAAAGCTCACGCGGTTCGTCCGGCTCGACGATGGAGCCGATGGCGCTGCCCGTTTCGCCCGCGTGGAGGACGTGATCGCGCTTTTCGCCGACCGCCTTTTTCCCGGCTGCAAGCTTGGCCCGATGGGCCTGTTCCGGGTCATTCGCGACCTCGATATTGAATTCTCGGGGGAGGTGGACGATCTCGTCCGCGTCTTTGAGGCCGCCCTAAAGAAACGCCGCCTCGGCTCGGTGATTCGCCTCGAAGTCGATGCCGCCATGCCGCCGGTGATTCGGGATTTGATCGCGAGGGAACTCGGCGTCGAGGCGAACACGGTGGTTAGCCAGGACGAGATACTGGGGCTCAGTTCGCTCACGCAGCTGATCGGCGTTGAGCGGCCCCGCCTCAAATTCCCGCCCGCCGTGCCTCGCTTTCCGGAGCGTATCCGGCAGGCTGGCGGCGACTGCTTCTCAGCCATTCGCGCGAAAGACATCATCGTTCACCACCCTTACGAATCGTTCGATGTGGTGGTGCAGTTCCTCCAGCAGGCGGCGCGCGATCCCAATGTCGTGGCCATCAAGCAGACCCTTTACCGCACCTCCTCCGATAGCCCAATCGTCAAAGCGCTCATCGAGGCGGCCGAGTCCGGCAAATCCGTCACCGCCATCGTCGAACTCAAGGCGCGCTTCGACGAGGAAGCCAACATCCGATGGGCGCGCGCCCTCGAACGCGCGGGTGTCCAAGTCGTCTTCGGCTTCGCCGAACTCAAAACGCACGCCAAACTCTCTATGGTGGTGCGCCAGGAGCTGGGGACTCTCGTGACCTATTGTCATGTCGGTACCGGCAACTATCACCCGGTCACGGCACGAATCTATACCGATTTGTCGGCGTTCACCGTGGACCCCGCCGTCGGACGCGATGTGGCCCGAATCTTCAATTTCATCACCGGCTATGGCGAGCCGGCCGCACTGGAACGCATGGCGATCTCGCCGGTCTCATCCAAGAGCCGCATTCTGGAGCATATCGCCGCCGAAATCGAGCATGCCAAAGCCGGAAGACCGAGTGCTATCTGGCTGAAATGCAACTCTCTGGTCGATCCCCAAATTATCGATGCACTTTATGAGGCAAGCGCAGCCGGCGTTTCGATCGACCTCGTCATTAGGGGCATCTGCTGCCTGCGGCCAGGCGTCCCCGGGCTCTCGGAAAACATTCGCGCCAAATCCATCATCGGGCGCTTCCTCGAGCACTCCCGCATCTATGCTTTCGGCAATGGGCATGGCCTGCCGCATGATGACGCGGCCGTTTATATTTCGTCGGCCGATCTCATGCAACGCAATCTGGACCGGCGGGTCGAAACCCTGTTTCCCGTCCTTAATCCAACCCTGCATGAGCAAGTGCTCGAGCAGGTGCTTCTCGCCAATCTTCTCGACAACGAGCAGAGTTGGACGATCCTCGACGATGGCTCGAGCCGGCGGGTTGAACGGGCGGCGGGCGAAAAGCCATTCAGCGCGCAAACCTATTTCTTGACGAATCCAAGCCTTTCCGGACGCGGCAAAGCGCTTGCCGGCTCGTCTCCCCGCAACCTCGCGGATGACTTAGGGATAATCGAAAAAGCCGCAGAATAGGCGCTCGCCAGGCGCGCAAACCCAAGGTCTGTCGGGCGGTCATGAATGGGCCTGCAAGAACGCTCAGTTCGCAACGGCCGGAATTCCCAGCGCATTCAAGTCGTTTTCGCGAATCTCATTAGTGACCGGGAAATACCCGCTATTTTCCGTGAGCGTCTGACCATCCTTGGAGAGAATGTATTTGATGAACTCGGCCCGCAGAGGGTCCAGCGGCTCGTCTGGTTTCCTGTTCAGATAAATGTACAAATATCGGGCGATCGGGTATTTCCGGGAATAGGTCGCTTCGGCGGTCGTATCGTAGCATTTCGCGCCGTAATATGCGGCCAGCGGGACAGTACGGACGCCGTCCGTCTTGTAGCCGAGGCCGGCATAGCCGATTCCGAACTTGTCGTTGGCAACGCTTTGCACGACTGCTGCCGAACCACCCTGCTGCCGCACGTCTTCCTTATACGCGCCGCCGTATAAAACATTTTGCCTGAAAAACTCGTAGGTTCCTGAAACAGAATTGCGGCCGTAAAGCGAGATCGGCTGTGTCGCCCATTCGCCGGTTATGCCAGCCTCACCCCACGTCGTGATGCTCCGGCTTCCAAGGCTTCCGCGGCCTTGCCGCGTCGACGAGAAAATCTGATCGAGTTGCTGCAGTGTCAAGCAGAGGATGGGATTATCCTTGTTGACATAGACGGCGAGCGCATCCGCCGCCACGCGGAAGTGGGCGGGGACATAGCCGTATTTGATTTTAAAGGCATCAACTTCCTCGGTGGTCATCGGACGCGACATTGGGGCGAATTGTGAAGCGCCTTCGAGGAGCGCCGGCGGCGCTGTCGCCGAGCCTTTCCCCTCGATATCAATCGTCACGCCGGGATAAAGAGTCTCGAACCCCTTGGCCCAAAGCGCCATTTCGTTGTTCAACGTATCCGATCCAACCGAGTTGATCTCTCCCGAAACGCCACCGGCGATCTGATAGGCCGGAAGCTCCGCATCAAGCGCGGCCGCGGCGGTTATTGCCACCATATTCACGGCAAACCCAAGCGTTATGAGGCGTAGCTTCACGGCAATTTTTCCTTTTGAAAAAAGGTCGCCGCGCTAGATTGGCCACGCGAGGGGAGTTCTTCAGCGGCGAAATTGGATCGCCCAGACCGGCCGTTCATGACCTCTTGGCCGGAATGGTTCTTCCGCGACGGACATATCCGCAGGATATTTTTCATCGTGCTTGTCAAACCACTACATTTAGGCTGGCAAGTCTTATAAATTCTAAATCGGCAGCATCATATTTCTTTACTTTGAGGCTTACAGGATTACACTTACGGATAAGACTCTCTGGAAAGTTGTCTCTTTTCAACATGACCGATTATCCTGGAAATATAATATTGCTACTCTTAGCAATAATTGCACACTCAAAACGATATGACCTGTAACATAATGAGTACGGCGGTTGCCGTTTATCCTGCAGACAATCGCGATCTACGCAGGTGCAATCTCGACTAGTCTGGTAAGATCTTGACACTCACCTGACAATAATAGGTTATATTCTTTGTTATCCCGTCAATTATGACTGGCAATACAAATTCTAATCGCTTCCCGTGTCTTCGTGAAGCTTTAATGATAACAATACGACTACGAATTATCAGTTCTGTCAATTGTTATGACAGAGAATGGACGCCGCGGAAGCGGGGGGTGTACGCGGCCAATTGGCAGCGGCTCGCGTATCCCGGTGCCAGCATCGATTCACGCCGATCTTACGCTTACGCGTGAAGGGCCCGGCTCCGAAGCATTCCAGCAAAAACATCCTCGATCAGGACCCCTAATCATTCAACACCCAAGTTTTTCTCGCCCACTGGCCAGCTCCGTGCCGCAATGTTACGTTGCACCGCACTCGTTTCCAGATGGACCTTCCTGGCAAATGGCTGCACTGTGCCGGCGGCGGCAACCCACGAAAGCGCGTATGCCAGATAGTACTCAATCCGTTGATTCCCTGCCCAGGGTTTGGGACCCCGATAGCCGCGTCGGGGACATGTTGCGGGGGCAGCGCGGCCTGGTGGTTGGGATCGCCAACGAGCACAGCATCGCTTATGGCTGCGCCGTCAAACTGCATGCCTTCGGGGCGGATCTGGCCATCACTTTCCTCAATGATAAGGCGGAACCCTATGTCCGGCCTCTCGCCGAGCAATTGCAGGCAAAGCTGATCCTTCCGCTGGACGTCGAACAGCCCGGGCAGCTGGAGGCGGTCTTCGATCGCATCCGCGCCGAATGGGGCGGTTTGGATTTTGTCATTCATTCGATCGCCTTCGCGCCGCGCCAGGATCTGCACGGGCGTGTCGTGGATTGCTCGCTTGCGGGGTTCCAGCAGGCGATGCAAGTTTCCTGTTATTCGTTTATTGAGATGGCGCGGCTGGCAGAGCCGCTCTTGGTACCCGGCGGCGCGCTGCTTACGATGAGCTATTACGGTGCCGACAAGGTGGTCAACAATTACAATATAATGGGGCCCGTGAAAGCAGCACTCGAAGCAGTGACACGATACCTCGCGGCCGAACTTGGCGAGAAAGGGATCCGCGTGTTCGCGGTCTCGCCCGGCCCGCTGAAGACAAGAGCGGCGAGCGGCATCACCCATTTCGACCAACTCGTCGAGGCAGCGGTGGCGCGCACACCCGCTTACCGTTTGGTGGACATCGCCGAGGTTGGCCGGGTGGTCGCGTTCCTCATCAGCGGCGGCGCCTATGGCATGACCGGAGACACGATCTTCATCGATGCCGGACTTCACAACATGGGCTAAGAGGACCGCAGTATGCGCATAGCAATTTCGGCCGCCGACGCGGCGGCGCTCATTCCGGATGGGGCCAGCGTGATGATTGGCGGCTTCATGGGTGTCGGTTCGCCGGACCGTATCATCGACGCCCTCGTCGCGCGCCGCGTGCGTGGCTTGACCGTGATCGGCAACGACACCGCCTTCCCGGGGGTTGGCATCGGCAAGCTGATCGACGCCGGCTGCGTCGCGCAGGTGAAAGCATCGCACATCGGCACCAACCCGCTCACGCAAAAAAAGATGATCGCCGGTGAGATCGAGATTGATCTGATCCCGCAAGGCACGCTGGCTGAGCGCATCCGCGCCGGCGGCAATGGCCTTGGCGGCATCCTGACGCCGACCGGCGTCGGCACCGTGGTGGAAAAGGGTAAAAGGATTATCGAAATCGAGGGGCGCGCTTTTCTGCTTGAACTTCCGCTCCACGCCGATTTCGCCCTGATCCGCTCCCGCGAGGCCGACTATAATTGCAATCTGACCTATCGCTTGACCGCCATGAACTTCAACCCGCTCATGGCTTTCGCCGCCGATTGCGTGATCGCCGAGCCAGATGAGATCGTGCCGGTCGGCGTCATTCCTCCAGACGCGGTGCGCACGCCAGGAATTCTCGTGCATCATCTCGTTGAAAGGCCACGTTGATGGATGCCAAGGAACTGATCGCACGCCGTGTCGCCCTCGAGCTTCACGATCGCACGCTGGTCAATCTCGGAATAGGACTGCCGACCTTGGTGTCGCGCTACGTGCCGCATGGGATCACCGTCGCTTTTCAGAGCGAAAACGGAATCATTGGATTCGGCGCGCCGCCGCCAACCGGAATGGAGGATCCGCATTTGACCGACGCCGGCGGCGGCTTTATATCAGCGCTCCCCGGCGCGGCGAGTTTCGATAGCAGCACGAGCTTCGCGCTCATTCGCGGCGGCCATCTCGACATGACGGTTCTCGGCGGCCTGCAAGTCGATGCGGCCGGACGGCTCGCCAACTGGATGGTGCCCGGCAAACTGGTCCCTGGCATGGGTGGCGCCATGGATCTCGTGGTGGGCGCCAAGCGCGTCATCGTTGCCATGCAGCATGCCGCCAAGGGCGAGCCGAAGATCGTTGCTGCCCTCACCTTGCCGCCCACCGCGACAAGGCGTGTCAGCCTTATCGTCACGGAATTGGCGGTGATCGAACCAACCCCGGAGGGGTTGCTTCTGCGGGAGCGGGCGCCAGGTGTGAGCGTGGAGGACATCGTAGCCCAAACCGGCGCCGATCTCCTGATCATTGGCGAGGTGCCGGAAATGCCGATCGCCGTCCCCAATGAAGACGCAGCCTGATACGCGGGGAATTCCACGGCCATGGGAGCTTTGCGCATGGTGCGAAAGCGTCATTGAGAGCTGCGAAAGGGAAGCCGCCGGATGAGCCGTCACGTCTTCAGCCTCAATGCCGGGTCGTCCTCGATCAAATTCGCGCTCTTCGAGCTCGACGGGCACGATCCCCTGCTGGTCGCTGCCGGAGAGGCGGAGATACTCGGGGAAGAACGGCGCATCACGGTGCACGATGGCAACAAGGCACCGCTTCTTGAGGAGAAGTGGTCGGATGCGGCAGGCGCTGGGTTCCATGCGGAAGCGCTGCGGCGTGTCCTGGCATGGCGGCTCAACGCCTTCCCGGATGCCAATGTGGTGGCCGCTGGCCACCGCGTCGTGCATGGCGGTATCCACTATGAATCACCGGTCCTCGTGACTGATGAAGTCCTGCGCGACCTCGAATCTTTGATCCCCCTCGCGCCGCTCCATCAGCCGCACAACATCGCTGGCATCTTAGCGGCGCGCGAGGCTTGGCCGCATGTGCGCCAAGTTGCGTGTTTCGACACCGCTTTCCATCGCGCGCATCCTTTCGTCAATGACGTGTTTGCCTTGCCGCGAATCTATTATGAAGAGGGCGTGCGGCGCTACGGCTTTCATGGCCTCTCCTACCAATATGTGACTGAAAAGCTGCGGCAGGTCGCGCCGCTCTATGCGGCGGGGCGGGTGATCATTGCGCATCTTGGGAATGGCGCCTCGATGTGCGCCATCCGTGACGGGCTGTCCGTCGCGAGCTCGATGGGTTTCACGGCGCTGGACGGCTTGCCGATGGGGACACGCTGCGGTCAGCTCGACCCGGGCGTCGTGCTCTATCTCATGCAGGAAAAGTTGATGAGCGCGGCGGCGATCACCGACCTACTCTACCGTGAATCCGGGCTGAAAGGCCTGTCGGGGATATCGCATGATATGCGGGTGCTGGAGGCGTCCGACCAGCCGGAGGCCCAGCAGGCCATCGAATATTTCGTCTTCCGGATCCGCCGCGAACTGGGCGGCCTGGCGGCGGTGCTTAAGGGACTCGATGCCATGGTGTTCTGCGGCGGCATCGGCGAACATGCGTGGCATGTGCGCGAGCGCGTGCTGGAAGGCATGGAGTGGATCGGCATCGAACTCGACCGCGCCGCCAACCGGGCGAGCGCGCAGGTGATTTCATCGGAGCGCTCGCGCGTCCGCGTCTTCGTGATCCCGACGGACGAGGAGGCGATGATCGCGCGCCAGACGCTCGCGGTGTTGGACCGCGCGGTCGCCGCCGCCGCGTGAGTGGCGTTTGTAGCCAATCACCATGCGCGCGGCGTTGACTCGTTGGCGCGGATGACGAGGCCAGCCCGGCGCAAGCTCACTTTGAAACGATGCGTTGGTCCTGCCGCATTCATCGCGGCATGCTCCAGTTCGATTTGAGGCCGCATTATGGCATGGCATCATGGCATGGCGTCTGCTCATGACATTTGCCCGCACCATGCAAGCTGTTGTTGAAAACATTTTGTGGCACGATACGCAGCTTGCACAGGATTCAATCGCTAGTGTAGTTTGTGCCGTGTTGGCTGTGAGAGCTTAGGCGATGAACAGCTTGAAATTGTGCCGCGTCGAACTTTGCGCCCGGGTGCGGAGTTATTGTTTGATGGCGCTTCGTCTGTTGGAAGCATTCCCGTTCCCTTCGATGTATGGAGCGGAATTCCAAACGGCTCTAAGTTCCTAAGTGGCAAGTTTCTAGGAGGCCTCGATGTCCTGGACCAATGAACGAATCGAGTTGTTGCAGAAGCTTTGGCTCGAAGGATGCAGCGCCAGCCGAATCGCTGGCGAGCTCGGCGCCGGAGTTACCCGTAACGCGGTCATCGGCAAGGTGTTCCGCCTCGGACTCTCGGGCCGGGTGAAAGCGGCGGCCGGACATGTGCCCGCTTCGTCTCACCATAAATCGGCACCCAGGCGCGCGGCGCACGCGCGTCAAGGCACCCAAGCCACTCCAGTGTCCATCGGCAATACAGCCCTCGCGTTACAGCCCTTGGTGATGGAAGCGCCGCTGCCCCAAACGGCGGTGGATGTTGTCGTGCCGATTTGCGAACCCGTGACCATCATGGAATTGCGCGAATCGATGTGCCGCTGGCCGATCGGCGATCCGACACAATCCGAATTCCGTTTTTGCGGCGCGAAGAAATTGCCGGGCCAAGGCCCCTACTGCTCCTGCCACTCCGGCATCGCCTATCAAGGCCAGCATGAGCGCCGCCAGCGGCCGGCGAACCGCCAGTCTCGCGGCTAACACCATTCGGCCTCCTGCCCTCACGACCGTCCCCGGAACTCATTCCGGGGCTTGACCTGGCCATCCCAAAAGGGTTTTCGTTTTAGGATGCCCGGCTCACGGCCGGGGCTGGCGGCGAGGGCCGTAAACGTTCCGGACGGGCTCAGGCGCGAACACATGGGCGATATCGTCAATCTGCGCCGCGCCCGCAAAGAGAAAGCGCGCGCCGCCGCAGCCAAGGAAGCCGCCGCCAGCCGGGCAAAGTCCGGCCGCAC
>Ga0181535_10008397_pt1 | contig 10171 bp, 11 predicted proteins | sample PEATcosm2014_Bin_44_FD_119774 | JGI IMG/M metagenome (GOLD analysis project Ga0181535, IMG submission 119774) | Peatland microbial communities from MTU Mesocosm Facility, Houghton, MI, USA - PEATcosm2014_Bin17_30_metaG | ecosystem: Environmental > Terrestrial > Soil > Wetlands > Peat | place...
ACATCGGCGCTGGATTGAGCATGAGACAGGCGGATACTGGGATTTTTGCGATTTTCCGCTTCAGGAGGCCGACGAGGAAACCGTGGCCAACTGGCCCATGCCCAATCCAGAAGATTTCGATTTTTCGGATGTCCCTGACCAATGCTCAAGAGTCGAACAATATGCAATAAATGGCTCCGCCGGGTTTGGCGACATCATTAACGGCAATGGCATGCTGCGCGGAATGGAACAGACGCTTGTGGATCTGATTACTGACGACCCGGCCGGCTTGCTTCTTACCGATCGCCGTATGGAAATTCAGATTGAACTTACACGCCGAATTCTCGAAGCGGCAAAAGGCAAAGTTGACTTTATCTGGATGGGCGAAGATCTTGGCACGCAAATAGGACCGATCATCAGCATGGACATCTTCAAAAAGCACATCGGTCCACGCTTCCAAAAATACTGCGATCTGGCAAAGGCCTACGATTGCTTCGTGATGATGCATACATGCGGATCGAGCAGCTGGGCGTATGACGAATTCATCAAGATAGGCGTTCACGTTGTGGATACATTGCAACCTGAGGCGAAGGACATGTCGCCGGAATACTTGAAGAAAACGTTCGGAGGACGGCTCGCCTTCCACGGCTGTATAAGCACCGCCGGCCCGGTCGCGAGCGGGACCGTCGAGGAAACCGTTGCGTATTGCCGGCGCACGTTGGAAATTATGATGCCTGGTGGCGGCTACTGTTTCTCGCCCACGCACTCGCTGCAGGACAACTCACCCACCGAAAACGTTCTTGCCATGTACCAGACAGCTAAGGAATATGGCAAATACTGACTCTGGTAAAAAAGAGACGGAAGACCATGACAGACGTGTCAGATCGTATTCTCGAGGAATTCATAGATGCATGCCACTCAGTTGCTCGTCGCGGGCTGGTTCGTTGCAGCAGCGGGAACATGTCGCGGCGATTGGACGAGTCCAGATTACTAGCCACTGCAACAAGAAGCTGGATGGAAAACATTTCGGCAAAAGAACTTTCTATGTGCCGTATCTCTGATGGCATACTTCTCGACGGATCAAAGCCGACGGCGGAAATTGCATTTCATACGGCAATCCTGCAAACTCGGCCAGATGTAAACGTTGTGCTGCATTTTCAATCGCCATACGCAACCGCGCTGGCCTGTCGGAGCAAAGACGACGCAAACTATTTTGTGATTCCAGAGATTCCGTTCTATATCGGACATGTTACCCGGATTCCCTATCTGGTGCCCGGCTCAAGAGAGCTTGGCGAAGCTGTGGCAAATGCCATGCAGGATCACAACATGGCCATCATGAGCAATCACGGGCTGGTTACGGTTGCGAATGACTACTCACATGCCATCCAGAACGCCGCGTTCTTCGAGCTAGCCTGTGAGATAATTGCACACGGGGGAGAAACGTTGAACACACTCTCAGAGGCAGACGTCGAAGCGCTTATCGCGTTGCGACACACTGCAGGCTGAGGAGCATAGAAAGAGCGATTCCAGCAAGACGAATGCACTGTGGCAGACAAACGTTTTTATTGCCTTGAGTTTGCCCTCTGTTTCTGTGTTAGTCTATCAACATGGCAGACATAAAACTCAAATGCGCCAAGTGCGGAAAAGAGATTGCCGTTTCCGAGTTCGCCAGGCTTGACGCCCTTCTATGTCAATGCGGGGAAGCGCTTAGAAAACCCGAGAGCTTGCAGGCTGAGGCCGCCAAGCCCAAACACACCACCCTGACGCTCAAAGCACAGGAACAGATTGCGAACGAATTTTCAACACCGCAAGATCCCACCGAATGGCGCTTCAGCCAGCAAACCAGAAAGGACGAAAGCACACAACGTGAGCCAAGGAATCCTCATCTGCTCTTCAGTTGGCTGTTTTTTATCGCCATGGCCGGCATCATGGCATATTTGCGGTATGCGCCAAACAACCTGTTTCCAGATGGGACGCGTCTTCTCAAGGAATACGGCATAGTCGTTTTTGCAGTGCTTTACGTCACCGTAATCCTGAGCGCTTTCAAGGACACCATCTTTCAAGGACTGCTTTGCCTGATTCCGCTCTATCCATTCTATTACATCATTATGATCAGTGATGACTTCTATCTGCGAGCCGCAGTGTCAGGTGCAATGGTTGGCGTTGGCTGGGACAGCCTCCTAATTATCAACAAACACTCACAGATATGGATAGCTTACGTGCAGGCTTGGATCGCCAGCGGCGGGTGAGGAACAGAATTGGACTTCCTCCGACACGACTGCGCAGCTATCTGCCAAGATAGCCTTTTTCCACGGCGTCACGAATGAGGTTTTCCGCGTATTCCCACAGAACTGGAGCACCTTCCTCGATATGTTTGTTCCGCGCCAGAACCTTATCGCTTGTGACTCCATGCTTCTGCCAGGACGCACCTTGAGTGTTGTAGTTATGAAGAAGCGGTTGAAGACGATCGAGCGCGGCTGCAAATCTGGCCTCCGGTGTCTGCCTCGCCTCGAATTCATCCCATAACGCGCGGATCTCGGATGCCTGATCGGCGGGAAGGATTCCAAAGATCCTATCTGCGGCGCTCTGCTCGCGCGCCAGTTTGGTCTGCGCCCCCTTCTCGTCGTAGCAGAACGTGTCGCCTGCGTCTATCTCGACCAGGTCATGAACCAATGCCATTTTCATGACGCGCGCGATGTCCAGTTTTTGCCCTGACGCGTATTCGGAAAGAAGGAGTGCCATCACAGCAATATGCCACGAATGCTCTGCGTCATTTTCGTATCGTTTGCCGTGCATGAGAAGCGTCTGCCGAAAGACACTCTTCAACTTGTCAATCTCCACAATGAATCGCAATTGTCTCTCTAGCCGTTCCGACACCATTATCTTGATCTCCCGGCCTTGCGCTCAATCCATGCAATCAACCGTTTCGCCACGGCAAGCTTGCTCATCAATGGCAAATCTGTGACCTCGCCATCGCTCGCCATGAACGTCACCTTGTTCGTGTCCACATCAAACCCGGCATCGCGACGGGACACGTCATTTGCGACAATGAGATCCAACGATTTGGCTTTCAATTTGCGACGCGCTTCCTCCACCAAGTTTTCGGTTTCGGCGGCAAATCCAACGAATATCCGCTTGCCTTTTTTACTCCGGATGGCGAGCAGAATATCGGTAGTTGCTACAAGTTTTACGCTCCGAATCTTCTCCCTCTTTTTGATTTTCTGAGCGCTCACAGCCACAGGCCGCCAATCGGCCACTGCCGCTGCCATTATCAGAACATCGCACCACAGCATGTTTGTTTTCACGGCTTCCAGCATTTCAGCCGCTGTGACAACCCGAATGACGCCCACATTCGAGGGAGGCTCGAGATTAACAGGCCCTGAAATGAGTACTACTTTGTGCTTTCTGGCAGCGGCAGCGCGAGCGATTGCATAGCCCATTTTACCGCTCGAGCGATTGCTTATAAAACGCACTGGATCCATCGCTTCCCTTGTCGGTCCCGCTGTAACAAGAATGTTCATAACGATTGTTTTATAGCAGATCACTCGAATATCCGAAACGAAAATGGAAAGCCAATATCAAGCGAACATCGCAATGCTTTTTTCCTCGACGCGGCATCTGGTATCGTGCGAATTTAAAGAGCCATGAGAGCATGCCATAATTCCATGATGTGATTAATGGTATCTCAGGAAGATACCCCAAAAGAGGAGGAGATGGATGAGCGGAAGAATCAATATTGCGTTGGCGGTAGCTTGTGTTGCGACGCTTGTCATCATGAGCGCCGCCTGGTTTGCCAAGGGACAAAGCACAAACGCACCGGCTGGATTTCAGACCCCGCTCGTGAGAGATGTTGAGTTGATAAATGCTCTCCAGGCGTTGACCACAAGAGTTGATTCCCTTGAGAATAGAGTTAAAGCTCTCGAGGCCAGCCTCCCAAAATCCACCAAATAGCGAGAGCGTCATTGAATGGCGGTCCTCAATGATCCCGTGGCACATCAAAATCGGCGATGACCGGTCTGTGGGATGAGCCGACGTTAGGCCCAACCCAGGCATCACGGCAGCGCCAGGCTGTCGTGGACAGAATGTGATCAATCCGGGTCGAGATGAGCTTTGTGTGGTAGGTAAGACCAAAGCCAAAGCCTGCAGTTGAGAATGCATTGGAAAAGTGGGACCAGCACTCACGATGAATACCGCTGCCCTCAGGCGTGTTGAAGTCACCGGCCAGCAGCGTTGAAGGTCCAAGATTGCCGCCATAGGTGCTGATCAGTTGTGATTGGGTCAGTCGTAACTGACTGTTGGCTCTAATCTTGTCAGGCGCCGAGGGAGCACGCCAGCGGACATATTCCAGCGACTGATGCGGAGAGGCGAGGCGAAGATTGATGAAATGCACGAACCCCCATGGCATCTCAAGATCATAACGCACGGCTATTCCCATTCCCTGCAAGTCATGGACGCCAGCATCATCCATTTTCGCTATCGGATAGCGACTGGCAAGGAAAAGCTCGTCATTAGTCACGCAATGCCATCCGCCGTGACTAAACGCTTCCGAATTCTGCTGCGATGACCATTCCTGGATGGCCACTACGTCCGGCTTCGCAACTTCAATGAAAGAAACGAGCGCATCAGCTTTCTGTCTCTGGAGATTGCAGGTCAGTACACGAAGGCGTGGTCCGTTGTTAAAATCGGGGATGGCGAGTCTCCACGGCACGCAAAAGTGCATAATTGGAAACAGCACCATCCACGCGCTCAACAAAACCACCCAGATGGAGCGACGACAGAACAAAATCGCCGCACCAGCCAGTGGTGCCAGAGGAACAGCCCAAAGCCGATACGGACCAAAAAGGAGGACGGTCGCCAGCCACCAGCGATCTCCCGTCTGCCGAAGGATGATCCAGAGCGCAATGCTCACGGCGAAGTAAAGCCAGCACACACCGGTAAGCACTCGCTGCATCAACACGCCATTCTTAGTGGACACTCCTGGGGAAACTCCTTGCAAAACATTTAGAACAAGAATTCTAAAGCCACCCCCTCGCATCGCTAAAGCATCAGAATAATACTTCCTGCTTTGCCCCGCTAACGCCTGCGGATTTGAGGCCAAAGCGTTTATAGCAAAGCTCGGTGACGACACGACCCTTGGATGTGCGACTCATGTAGCCCTCTTGGATCAGATACGGCTCGTAGACTTCCTCGATCGTATCCGCTTCCTCGCCGACAGCAACAGCCAGCGAGTTCAGCCCAACCGGGCCGCCCGAAAACTTATGGATAAGCGTTTCAATAATGCGCTTGTCCATCTCGTCGAGCCCGTATTTGTCTATGTCCAGCATCTCAAGGGCTTTATCGGCCACAGGTTTGGTTATCTTGTTGTCGGCCCTCTCCTGAGCATAATCGCGCACCCTCTTGAGCAAATTGTTCGTTATGCGCGGCGTGCCGCGCGAGCGGCTCGCGATCTCGATCGCGCCGTCTTCATCAACATCAACATTAAGAATCCGCGCAGATCGTTTGATAATTTCCTTCAATTCATCGTGCTTGTAATAGTCCAGCCTGTTGGAGATTCCGAATCGTGACCTGAGCGGAGCCGAGAGCAGTCCGCTCCTCGTCGTAGCACCCACCAGCGTGAAAGGCTGTAGATCCAACCGAACCGAACGGGCATTCGGCCCCTGATCGATCATTATGTCTATCTTAAAATCTTCCATGGCCGAGTAGAGATATTCTTCAACAGCCTTCTGCATCCGATGGATCTCGTCAATGAAAAGCACATCACCCCGCTCCAGGCTCGTCAGCAAACCTGCGAGGTCACCAGGCTTGTCAACAACAGGCCCAGACGTAGCCTTGATATTGACGCCCAAGTCCTCGGCAATGATGTAGGCGAGTGTTGTCTTTCCGAGTCCGGGCGGCCCGGAAAGCATTACATGATCCAATACGTCGCCACGGTTCTTTGCGGCCTTGGCCGCGAGTTCGAGTCGCTCCTTGACTTTGGCCTGACCGATGAAATCGCAGAATCTCTGCGGCCGCACCGTCAGTTCGAAATCGCGGTCCGGCTTGTTCAAGTCATCTCTTATGGGTTGCTGCTTCGGCATGTGAGCATTATCTCGTTGTTCTCTTTCATCGGATATCTATAAAGATAGGAATATTGTAACGCTGGAATGCTGCGATTGAAAGACGTGTGTGAACTGCGGTTGCCGCCTCGTCAGATCTAGCCCCGGGTTCTCGGCTTCTGAAGCGCGATGTCCCGGTTCCGTTCCTATTATTCCATCGCTCCATCATTTCCATCCCTATGTTCCAAGCGCGTTCTTCACTATCTCTTCGACCGTCATTTTATCCGGGCAACCTTCATGAACAGCGGCAGACACCATCTTTCTCGATTCATCCTGCTTGTAGCCGAGCGCGATCAGCGCCAGCACAGCGTCCCGCATCTTCATGCCCTCCTGCGACGTGATGCCGGATCCTGCAACCGCCTCTAACGCTTCACCTTCGCTTATCTTGTCTTTCAGCTCAACAACCATTCTCTCGGCGATCTTCTTGCCAATTCCAGAGACTGAACTGAGCCGCTTGACGTCACCCTGAACGATCGCCGCTTTTATTTCGCGCACTGACATCCCGCTCAAGGCACTCAGCGCGATTTTCGGGCCAATGCCGCTTATGCCGATTAGGAGCACAAACATTCTGCGTTCGTCTTCTGTCATGAAGCCAAACAACATCTGCGCATCCTCGCGGACATGGTGATAAGTCAGGATTCGGCACAACTCGCCTTTCGCCGGCAAGCGATCATAACTGCTCAGCGGAATAAAAACGTCGTAGCCGACCCCGCCCACATCCAGCACGACTCGCGTCGGCTGCTTCTCGAAAATGTTGCCATTCAAGAACGAAATCATTGTGAGGCAGTCTTATCTTTTCCCGGCGGCATATCAAGCCTTCAGTCGCTTAAATCTGCTCTGGCATGAGTGCTGCGATGCCTGTGTGGTTGTGCAGGTGGCAGATTGCCAGGGCGAGCGCATCGCCGGCATCCTCCTGAGGTTCGTCTTTGAGGCTGAGAATTCTCATGACCATCTTGCGCACCTGCTCCTTGCCGGCGGCACCGAACCCGACGACGGCCTGTTTCACCCGGCGTGGAGCATATTCATAAACAGGGAGCCCCAATGTGGCACAGGCGGCAATCACAGCCCCGCGCGCTTCCCCAAGGATCATCGCGGTCTTCACATTCTCGCAGAAGAAAGCGCCTTCGATGGCAACAGCAGTAGGGTTCGCTCGCTTTACGATATCGACTATGCCTGCACTAAGCAGTTTCAGGCATTCGGAATGGCGGGCTTTTGCCGGGACCTTGATTACACCAAACTCAAGCGCATCGAGCTTGCTTCCCTTTGCCTCAACCACGCCAACCCCCGTCGAACGCAGGGAAGTGTCAACTCCAAGCACCCGTGTATACCGGTCAGGCACGTTAGAAGACCATCCCGTCAGTCCGCCTGCTTCTCGATCTCCGCCATGACTTCGTCGGACATATCCATGTTTGTGTAGACATTCTGAACGTCGTCGCTCTCTTCAAGGTCGGCTACGAATCTGAGTATGGTATTGGCAAGGTTCTTGTCGTTGACCGGAACCGGCGCGAGCGGTATCAACGATATTTCGGCACTAATCGTCTTGATTCCGGCTTTTTCGAGCGCCTCTGTGACGGCCAGAAAAGCGCTCGGATCGGTTGTGATCTCGTAATCGTCGCCCTCTTTGGTCATGTCTTCCGCGCCAGCATCGAGCACGATGTTCATCAACTTGTCTTCTTCCGCGGATTTGCCATCAACGGCTATCTGGCCTTTCCTGACGAATCCCCTTGTGACGGCACCCACCGACGCAAAACTGGAACCATGCTTTGTGAAGGTGTGCCTGACTTCGGATGTGGTACGGTTCCTGTTGTCCGTAAGTATCTGGACAACCAGTGCGACCCCGCCCGATGCATAACCCTCAAAGTTAAATTCTTCGAAGACCGCCCCTTCCAGTTCGCCAGCGCCCTTCTTGATTGCCCGGGTAATATTATCGGAAGGCATGTTGACCGCTTTTGCCTTTTGAATCGCCGTGCGCAATGTGGGATTGGTATCCACATCGCTTCCGCCCTGCTTCGCGGCAACCATGAGTTCCTTGCTCAACTTGCTGAAAACCTTGCCCCGCTTGGCATCCAAGGCGCCTTTTTTGTGTTTGATTGTTGCCCACTTGCTATGTCCGCTCATATGCCTGCTCCATTCTCAACGATGCCCGACAACGCCTTTCATTTCATGCCCTATCAAATGACTGGGCGCGGCGCCGCCAAATTCCTGTATCCAACCTTCCGAAAATCCCAACCTCTCAGCTTCCTCGCATACCATGGTGTATTCTTCCAGCGTAATCCGCCGGTTCCACGATTCAAGCGAGCCGGCTTTATACAACGGGAGGTACTGCGCCATCAAGCTTAACGATATTTCATTTCCAATAGTTTCCGCCATCCATCGCAGGTTGTCAATCGCCTCGTTCGCCCGTCCTGGCAGCACCAGCATCCGGCATATCGTGCCCGAAACTGCCACTCCATCCTCATTCGTCTTAAGCGGTCCTGCCAGCTTCCACATCTTTTCTAGCGCGGCCCTGGCGAATTTGACGTACAACGAAGACCCTGATCCCTCCTGAGCCGATTCTTCATTTGAGTATCGGAGATCGGTCAGATAAACATTCGCCACATCCCTGAACTCTTCCAAAATCTCCGGATTCTCGAACCCGCTCGTGTTGTAAACGAGCGGCAGTGATTTGCCACTTCGTTTCGCCGCTGCCACCGCCGTCCTGATCATAGGCAGCCACGGCGTGGGACTGACCACATTCCAGTTGTGGCAGCCGACCTCCCGCAATTCCTCGAACACCCGAGCCAGTTCTTCAGCACCATATCTCCCGCCTTTGCCTTCCTGGCTCCATGGAAAATTCTGACAGTACACGCACTTGAGAGTACAGCGGCTGAAGAAGATAGTGCCCGAACCATTTATGCCTGAGATCGGCGGCTCTTCGCCGGGATGCGCAGCGTACCGGAATACTTCCGCAACTCCGCCTCCCTTGCAAAACCCTGTCTTCCCGGATGTCCGATCAACGCCGCATCGCCTCGGGCAAAGCTCACATTTCGACAAATAAATACTACAGTCCGTCAAATTGTTGCCTTCCTGAGAAGATTTCTCGCAAAGACGCCAAGAGCGCCAAGATTTATGAGCTTTGCGAACTTTGCGCCTTTGCGAGAACCTCATCTTTGGTTGCGGCTCTGCTGCCACGTGCAGTCCGGTGACACTCTGCAGTCGGCAATCAACATTCGACACTCGGCACTTCCCTCAATCCTCATCCTCTTTTTTCTTGTTGGCGGCAGCGGCGGCGATGATCTTCTGCGCCACGTTGGAAGGCACCACATCGTATCTGCTGAACTCCATTTCAAAAGTCCCCTGCCCGCCTGTCATGCTGCGTAATTCAGCGGGATATCGAAACAACTCGGACTGAGGAACTTCAGCAACAACGCATTGCATTCCGTCTTCAACTTCCATGCCGAGAATGTGACCACGCCGGTGATTAAGATCGCCGTTCATATCGCCCATAAAATGGTCCGGAATAACGACCCTGATCTTCATGATCGGCTCCAACAAGACTGGCTTGGCCGCAGCCATCGCCTCTTTGAATGCCCGCGCCGACGCGATCTTGAAAGCGATTTCCGAAGAGTCAACATCGTGATAGCTTCCGTCGTAAACCGACACCTTGACATTCTGCACTGGATATCCTGCGACAGCGCCGACGATCATTCCCTCGGCAACGCCCTTCTCAACGGCTGGGATGAAATTGTGAGGAATGACGCCGCCGACAACAGCGTCAACGAACCATTCTTCATCTTCAGATTTCTTGGGCTGAATCTTGAGATAAACCTCTCCATACTGCCCACGGCCACCGGATTGCTTCTTGTGCTTATAGTGGCCTTGTCCCAGCATCGTGACCGTCTCGCGATATGGCACCTTGGGCGTGGCAAGCAACACTTCCACGTGGTTCCTGTTCTTCATGATCTGAACGGCAACGTCAATATGAACGTCGCCGAGGCCGGCGATCAAAGTCTCCTTCGTCTCAGTGTTACGTTCCACTTTCAGCGTGGGATCGTCCTCTACAACATGCGCCAGAGCCGGTCCAAGCTTGTCCTCATCGGCCTGGGTCTTGGCGGAAA
>Ga0181535_10008399_pt1 | contig 10171 bp, 6 predicted proteins | sample PEATcosm2014_Bin_44_FD_119774 | JGI IMG/M metagenome (GOLD analysis project Ga0181535, IMG submission 119774) | Peatland microbial communities from MTU Mesocosm Facility, Houghton, MI, USA - PEATcosm2014_Bin17_30_metaG | ecosystem: Environmental > Terrestrial > Soil > Wetlands > Peat | place...
CGATGCCGTCCAGTTCGGGCATCATCATGTCCGTCAGGATGAGTTCGAATTCCTCGCCGCAGTCCAGCAGTTCAAGAGCCTCCATACCTGAAGCCGCCTGGCGGGTATGGTAGCCAGCCTGGTTCAACATGGAAGACACTACTTCTCGAATTGCCTCTTCGTCATCGACAACCAGTATCTGTAATTCCGCCATAGATGGGCCCACTACATTGGGAGTGCTTATTGTACATCTGTCGTTGCCCGCCGCAACGGTATCAAATTTGGAACAAGTCGATGAAAACAGTCCGATTTTATCGTTGTTGTGGTATACGCTAATCGTCAATGCCGACGACACTGTTCGCTGGAATGACGACATTCCCTTTTGTGCAATCCGCAGAATTGTCTCAGTTGCTCACCGAGGGCGCCGGAACGCTGATACTGCTGGCGGCGTCGATCTTGGTGTATCGCAGCTTTCGTGAGCGTTATCTTGGCATCTGGATCGCCGGTTGGGTGCTTTATTCCGTCTACCGCGAAACCGTAATTGCATTCGAGTTTCGAAGCCCTGGACAGTTACTGACAGGCATTTCTCAGCTGAGTTTTGTCATTGCCCTGCTTCTGCTGGTGTGGGCGATGTTTGTCTACACTGACGCGAAGAGGTTTCTGCCGGCTTTCGTATCCCTGGGCGCCGTCAGCGTGGCGTGCGTGGTACTCCGAGTTGGCTGGTTCCCGCGTTCGACCGTCCTGATGGTCTTATTTCAGGTTTTGTATCGGATCATTACGGGAGTTGGCGCCGTGCGATTAGCGCTCTTCAACCGTGGCAGGCGGGAAGTTGGCCCATGGCTGATGGCGATCATGCTGCTACTCGTTCACTTCGACGAGTCAGCGCCAAACGGCCGCTCGATGACCGGCGTAGACGCCTTGATCGAGATCCTTCTTGGGTTGAGCGTACTGGTCATCATCCTGGACGATTCGCGGGCGGGCAAGCATCGTCTGGAAGTTTTCAACGCGCTGACAACCGCGATTGCCGAATCGCGCAATTCGGACTCGATGATGCAAGACGCGCTCGAGCAACTCAATCGGCTGATGCGGTCGAAACTCGCTTGGGTTCGACTGCTGGAAGCCGATAAACTGGTGCTCCGTCAGCACATTGGATTTGGCGATAACCTTGCACGGCTTCATCCCGAAGTACTTTTCCGGGGAAGCATGCTCGAAAAGGTCGGCGGGCGCCGCACTCCGGTGATTGCGTCATTCAACGCGCTGGAAGCGGACCTGCGCCGGGAGGCGGCGGACCTTGGCCTCTCCCAAGCCATCATCCTTCCGTTGAGAGGCAATGCCTCATTGCTGGGAGTGCTTATTCTAGGAATGGCACGGCCCCGGCAATACTCGATCGAGGAAAAGCGTTTTCTGATTACGACTTGTAACCATCTTGGACTGGCGCTTGAGAATGTACAGCTCTTCGAACAGATCCTCGGTTCCCATCGCAGATGGATCAGCACCTTCGACTCCATCGACGATTTGATCCTGGTGCACGATGGTGAACAGCGCATTATTCGCGCCAACCGCGCTTTCGTGCATAGGTTGGGCAGCGATCTGCGGAGAGTGCTAGACCAAACGTGTTGCGAGCTTCTTCCGAATGCGAAGCAGGGCTGCCCCTACTGTCTGCGCGCCGGCGAAAACGTGGTCGACGCACCTGACCCATGCTTCGGCGGCTTCTCAACCGTGTCGACCTCCAGCTACACCGAGGAACTCGGCACGGAAGTTGGCACAATTCACGTGATACGCGACACCACCGATATGCACCTGGCGGAGGAGCGGTTCCGGGTGCTTTTCGAGAAGATGCAGGAGGGAGTGTTCATCTCAACTCCGCAACGCAAATTGCTGGACTGCAATGAAGCCTTCATGCGCATGCTCGGTTTCAGCGACAAGTCTGAAGTGCTCTCCCTGGATCTGAATCGTCATCTCTACTCCTTGCCCGAACACCAGGCCGCACATCAGCGCGACATGGAGCGCGATGGATTTGTTCGGAATTTCGAGTTTGTGCACCACCGCAAAGATGGTTTCGTGGCAACGCTGCTGGAGAACAGTTTTGCCACGCGCGAGAGAAATGGAGAAATACTGCGGTACCAGGGCTTCTTGTTCGACATCACGGAAAAGAAATTTGCCGAGGAGGAGCTTCGCCGACGCAATCGCGAACTGCATGCGCTCAACGCCATCGCAGTAGCCGCGACTCGAACCTTCGATATCCAGGAGACGGCAAGGGAATCCTTGGACCAGGCGATGACGCTATTTGGCGCCGCCGAAGCCAGCATCCTGCTGCTGGAGCCGGGTACAGGAACTCTGCGGTTATGCGCCTCCCAGGGGCAACGCAACTCGGTCGCGAACGGTGAATGCTATGTACTGTCTGCCCGATTCTGGGCCGAATTCATCGTCAACAAGACCGAGTTGATCTCGGCTTCCGACATCGAGAATCTGCCCCGCGAGATTCAGGCCGCAGTTGATCCCGGGATGCGGCGCGTCCTTTGTGTAGCGATGTGGGCCAGCCAGCACGAGCCGCTCGGGCTATTCCTCGTGAGCCGGCGCGAAGATCGCGAGTTCACCACCGATGACCATGAGCTGATGGTCACCATCGCGCGCCAAATGGCCATTTCCATTGAACGCACTCGCCTTTACACCGAAACCAAGCGAGCCTACCAGGATCTTCGCAACACGCAGGAACAGTTGCTTCAGAGCGAGAAGATGTCGGCCCTCGGCCGCATGATTTCAGGCGTCGCGCACGAGTTAAATAACCCGCTCACGGCTATTCTCGGTTATACGCAGCTACTTGAAGGGGAAAAACTTACAGAGCAGGCGAGAGATTTTCTGGTTAAGCTTTACAAACAGGTCCAGCGGACGCAGCGAATTGTGCACGACCTGCTCTCATTTTCGCGCCAGCAAAAACCGCACAAGGACAAAATCGACTTGGTGCATGTTCTGGAAGAGACGCTCTCACTGAAGGAACCAGATCTCAAGCTGAACAATATTCTCGTCGTGAAATCAATTCAGCCGGTTCCATCAGTGGTCGCCGACGCGCACCAGCTCGAACAGGTTTTCCTCAACATCATCAACAATGCGGCCGACGCCATCCTGGATATCTCACAGGGCGGAAAACTGGAGGTCAGTACCTTCGAAGCCCGCGGGTGCGTTTGCGTGGAATTTCACGATTCAGGCCCGGGAATCGCTGAGCTGAGCCGAGTTTTTGACCCCTTCTACACGACCAAAAGGCTGGGAAAGGGAACCGGTCTGGGGCTTTCGATCTGCTACGGCATCCTAAAAGAACACAACGGCGAGATTACCGCGTCCAATCACCTGCAAGGCGGTGCGATCTTCCAGGTGCGATTGCCGCTTGGCCCAGGGATCGTGGACACGGGCGCTCAAGCCGCAGCGGAGCCCGATCGAGAATATTCTTCGAATTCTAACGACAGAACCTGAGGCATACGTGCCGAACCGAACACCGGTGGGTGCCCCGAGTGAGGCAATAATGGGTATTGAGATACCACTTTGTGAACCGTTGGTCGTCTTTGGTCCGTTGGGAGTCGCCAGTGAAGTCTGCTGCGGAGGCGAATTCAGCAAGTGAATCTTCGCTTTATATCCCGCTGATTACGACCTGTTAACCCCTCAGTTGAGCACGCCAATCGATATCTCCCCGATTTGGGGCACTTCGATTGCTCTAATCCTGGTGTCCATTTGATTCAGCCGTATTCGCAAGGGTTGCTGAAGTGGTGCAACAAATGCAAGGTCAGGGGTAGAAGTCGTTTCCAATGTTCGGTAGGGCTAAGGGAGGCACAAGGCTATGTTCAATGGCGTCCAGCGTGAAAAATATACCGAGTTGGCTGCTGCTTATGTAACCGAGCTGGAAACGATGGAGAGTTACCAGGCGATTTACGCCCGTAACCAACATCGCGTTTACGCCCTTGCGTTCTGGATGACCGATAATGAGCTTGAGGCTGAGCAGGTCATGGAGAAGGCGTTCCTTCGTGTTTTCTCCATCAGCAGTTCGCCTAGCGAAGAAATGGTTGATTGCGCTTTGCTGGACGAGATCCGGCAACTGGTGCCCGTGGGCGTGCTCACGCTGAAACAGGATGCCTGCTCCGACGTGCTCTCGGTGCGCCGCAATGTCAAGCGCGTCGATCTTGAGCGTGCCGTTGTGAAACTGCCGGCCACTGAACGGCTGATCTACCTGTTGCACGATGGCGACGGGTATGATCACGAGCGTATTGCCTCTACCCTCGGCATCACCGAAGATGACAGCCGCTACGGCTTGCACCAGGCGCGTCTTGGACTGAGGGCGCTGCTGGCCGCGTAAGGCGCTCCTCCGATAGCCGTTGCCCCGATTTTCTAACGTAGTTGCTGTGGCAAAGCTCCTCCAACCAGAGGAGCTTTTGAGTTTCAGGCCAAGATTGAGTTGAGAAGTCAGCAGTCACCTTTCAGGCCGAGCTTTTTCAGACTTTGGCCCGTGCGTGTGCGGCCGTCACAACCTGCCAGTGATCGGCGTCACGGAATGCATGTTCGCCGCCTGATTCAATATCTGTTATGAAGCGCAAGCCCAACCCGAAGAAATCGACTCCAACCGTACCGTCGGCCAAATTGGTTGAGACCGGTACTCCACTGACTTGTGACTGCCGGGCCTGTGATCTCTCCTATTGCGATTGCTCGGATATGGACGGCACTACGGTTCTGCCGGTCAAAGAGACCCCGATTACGGAGCCCCGAGCCAGGAGAAAAGCCTGAAGTAGTGTCGCGTCTTAGCGGTTAGCGCCCAACCCTTTGAAGTGTCAATCTGAGTGAGCGTAGCGCGCGAAGAATCTGTGTATTTGATTCGCCGAGATACGTTCATCTCGTGGGACATAGTATCCGTTCTAGTGGTCTAGGGGGCACCCCGTGCCCTAGAACTGCCCCACTCAAGCAAAAGAAGCTTGAATGCGCCACTCGCCCTGATTCCGCTAACCACCCGCCGATGCGGTTCGCGAATTCTCCTGACCTTTTCATTTGGCCGGTTTTTCTTTTTTTAGTTCTCCGCGGCGCTTCTTTGCCCATCCCGGTTTGTTCACTTGCAGGCCGCGCGCCACGGCCAGGGCGTCGGCCGGCACGTCTTGTGTGATACAGCTTGCCGCGCCGATGTAGGCCCCCTCGGCCACGCGCACCGGGGCAACCAGCGTAGTATCGCTGCCGATGAAGACCCCGTCCCCGATCACCGTTTTGTGCTTGTTGACGCCGTCGTAGTTGCACGTGATGGTGCCGGCGCCGACGTTCACCCCCGCGCCGATCTCCGCGTCGCCCAGGTAGGTGAGGTGGTTGGCTTTGGAACCTCGTCCTAGCGTGGTCTTCTTGGTTTCGACAAAGTTGCCGACGTGCGCCCCCGCTCCGATGTGGCTGGCGGGGCGGATGTGGCAGTACGGGCCAAGCATAGCCGCGCTCTCGACCACGGAATCCGCCAGGATACATCCATGACGCACCGTCACGCCGTCGCCGCGGCGCATGTTGCTCAACACCGAAAACGAATCGATTTGGCAGTCGTCGCCGATACTGGTTGAGCCCAGCAGTTGCACGAACGGTCCGATCACTGTGTCCTGGCCGATCTGCACGTCGGGATCGATAACGCAGCTCTCGGGTTGGAAAATCGTGACTCCGTCTGCCATAAGTTGCGAAGTTTTGCGAGCGCGCAGGATGGCATCGAGGCTGGCCAATTCGGCCCTGGTATTCACACCCAGCACTTCGTTGGCGTCCGCCGCCTTGAGCCCGAGGACGGGTTCTCCAGCACTGCGCAGGATGCCCGCCAGATCCGTCAAATAAAACTCGCGGTGCGGATTGTCGGTGCCGAGCTGATCGATGTAGCGAAAAAGCGCACTTACCTTGAAGGCGTAGATGCCGGAGTTGACTTCACGAATCTCCGATTGTGCGGGCGCAAGCGACTTTTGCTCGACGATGGCATTAACTTCATCGTTGCCTGTGGAGCTGCGGACGATGCGGCCATAACCGAACGGATCGGGCGGTTCCGTGGTGAGAATTGTCATGGCGGCGCGGCGCGCCAGGTGAAAATCGCGGAGTTGAGCGATCGTCTCGGGGCGAATGAGGGGCACGTCACCGGAGAGCACTAAAACGGCATCGTAGGCGGCGAGTGCCTGGCGGCATTGCATTATGGCGTGCCCGGTTCCAAGTTGCTCGCGCTGCTCGACAAAACCCACTCCATAGCTGGAAACAGCTTCGCGCACGCGCTCTGCCTCGTAACCGACGATGCAGTAAATATCCTTGCCGTCTACGACGGAGGAAGCGGCGCGAATCACGTGGGCAACGAGCGCCAGGCCGCCAATCGGGTGCAGCACCTTGGGCCGCTTGGATTTCAGGCGCGTACCCTTGCCCGCAGCCAGGATGGCGATGGCAAAACGCGGAGCGGAAGCATTGTTTGTGCTTGTCATAGCATAGGGTGCGCCATGTCTTGCGATTGCGACCCGCCAAAAGCGTAGAAAGCAAAAATGGGTCGCGGGCAGCTACTCGGCGCTGGGAATCATTTTACCTGTACGCCTGTGTGCAGCGGAGAATTCGATCAAGTTGCCCGCGATACGCGCGCAGTTATGTCTTGCCACGACCTCGTCATCGAGGTATTCGCCCAGGATCGGCTCGACTCCAAGCTCCCGAATCCGGTCCAGATCGTTCACGATCGGCTCGGCCTGTTCCGCCGCATAGGCCATCTTCAGCGATGGGGGAACGGGAGTGGTATTCAACAGTGCATAGTCGAACACCTTCCGCTTGGCATGCTGAAAGAGAACGCGAATGTGGTCGGATGCAGTCATGCCCAGGCTTTCATTGGCCTGAGTCATGAGATTGCCGATGTAGGCTTTCACCGCATTGGAAGCGGCTATTGCCTCGGGAATGCCGTTCACCAGCAGATTGGGAACAAGGCTGGTAAAAAGAGATCCCGGACCAATGGTGATGAGATCGGCCTCGGCGATTGCGCGCAGGGTCTGGGGCAGCGGGCGGGCATTGGCAGGCACAAGTGTGATACGCACGATTCGCCGTTGGCTGGCGCTGATGCTGGTTTCGCCGCGCACGCGCGAGCCATCATCCATGACAGCGTCGAGTTGAACATTGGAGGTGGTGGAAGGCACGATTTCGCCGCGTGCCTTGAGAATTCCCGAGGAGAGTTTAACCGCTTCGGCGAAGTCGCCAGTGATGGACGACAGCGCGGTCAGGAACAGATTACCGAAGTTGTGGCCTTCCAGTTCACCGGAGGCAAAGCGGTATTGAAAGAGGCGTGCGAGCAACTGCTCGTCCTCGGAGAGAGCGATCATGCAGTTGCGTATGTCGCCCGGAGGAAGCACGCCCAAATCTTTGCGCAGGCGTCCGCTGGAGCCTCCATCATCGGTGACGGTGACAACCGCGGTTAGATTCGAGATGTAAGGAGTGTCCGGTGTGCTCTCGCCGCGGACGGGCACAAAGGTTTTCAGGCCACGCAGCAGGGTAGACAGCCCGGTGCCCCCCCCGATAGCAACAACTTTCAGCGCGAGAACTTGTTCAGGTGATGTCATCCCGGGAAGCCATTAAGACCAGAGAGCTAGGCCGTTGTCCCTTCGGGATAGATCAGCTCCGTAAAACGTGGATCGTCGGCCATGTTTCGAAAATCGGAGTCGTTGCGTGCCTGCAAACGATTGTGGGGATTTAGGCGAATAGCCTCGGCTAGATGCTGCAGCGACTCTTGAGCGCGCCCAGTGAGGCAATCAAGCACCGCCAAGCCGTACCAGGCGAAATCAAGGCTCGGACCCTTCCGGGAAATTTCTTCCAGATGCTCGCGGGCTCCCACGTAGTCACCCATATTCATGAGGGAGATGGCGTAATCGTAATGTTCATCGGCAGTTATGAAATTGGTTTGCGTGCGTGTAAGTTGCTGGTTGCAAATACTCAGATGCACCAGGGCACGATCCACCAGTTCTTTGGGTCCGCTGGCGATGACCTTTTCGAAGAAGGCCTTGGCACGTTCGAATTTTTGCGACTGCATTGACTTGAGAGCCTGCTCATACGCCTGCACGGCTTGGGTATATCGAGGATCTGCTGTCTTATTCATCGGTCGAGCCTACTGGTCTTCTGAATCCATGCCTTGGTGCTGAAGCACAAATCTTGTCCAGGGTCTCTCCTCTGCCAAGGTCCACCCGGGGTAGACGGCTTCGGGCCGTGGCCCGGATAAACCGATGCTGGCACGAAAGAGCTTTATACCCGCAAGTCGAACTCTCGTCAACTCACCTTTTCCAGAGCATAGTAACTTGCCCTTTTCAACTATATTATTGAGAGCTGTTCCTTCGCTTCGTTGCCAGGGCACTACTGATGAGTGACGTGACGGAAGCAGGGCAACCGGACCGGCCAGTCATGTGCCCGATATTACCGTTTGCCCACGATTTGCACAATCATGCGAGCACCAAGCCGGATATTCGAGGTAAAGTTAAAAGATACGGTTGGTTGCGCGTGGACCAGAACCCAATGAGCGATAGCGAAGAAATCACGCAATACGCTTCGGCGCCGCCGCGCAAGCGCAGAGACAAATCAGTCCTGGGATGGATCAGGGATCTTGTGGTCTCGCTGGCGATTTCGGCTTTTGTCATCGTGTTTGTTTATCAACCGGTGAAGGTCGAAGGCACCAGCATGATGCCGGGACTGAGCGACCAGGAGCGCATCTTCATCAATAAGTTCGTCTACCGGTGGGAACCTGTCTCACGCGGTGACGTTGTCGTCTTTCACTATCCATACGATACGGCGAAAAGCTATATCAAGCGTGTTATTGGCGTTGCTGGCGACCGGGTCGAGATCCGGCAGGGCTGGGTCTACGTCAATGGCGAGTTGCTGTTCGAGCCGTATGTTGCGAGCAAGTATCGGGATGAACGCTCATATTCGGGGGTGGTGCCTGAAGACAGTTATTTCGTCATGGGAGATCACCGCGACCTCTCCAACGACAGTCGGGATTTCGGCCCCATAAGGAGCGAGTACATTTACGGCAAAGCGGTGTTTGCTTACTGGCCGGCAGCTAAGCTCGGCAAACTGCGTTAGAGCGGATTCGCCTACGCTTTCGGCAGGCGATGACCGGTTCTCCACCCCCAAGACGCGCTATCACAGCGCGTGTGAGGAACCCCGAAGCGCTTAGTCCGCCATATCGGGTGGGGCCGGCAATGTATATGCACTGGCAAAGTGGTTACGAAAAAGTCGGCAAATCGCTTTAAGCTTTCGAACACAGGCGAGTCGCTGATAAGATTGAGAAAATCCACCCTCGGAGACGATCTCGATGCAAGCTGTGCTTGCTCTGGAAGATGGCAGGATCTTCCGCGGCAAAGGCTACGGCGCCAAGGCCGAGCGTTCTGGCGAAGTAGTTTTTAACACTTCCATCACCGGTTATCAGGAGATCTTTACCGATCCTTCCTACGCCGGACAAATCGTCGTTCTCACTAATCCTGAAATCGGCAATTACGGCACCACCCCCGATGACCAGGAGTCGGGCAAGCCATATATCGAAGGGTTGATCGTCCGCGAGTTCTCGCGCGTGGCTTCCAATTGGCGCTCGCAAGAGGTGGCCGACGAATACATGGAGCGGTATCGCGTGCCGGTGCTCTCCGATATTGATACCCGTGCTCTGGTGCGCCATCTGCGCGACCGGGGTGTGATGCGGGGCGTCGTCTCCAGTCTCGAGATGGACGCAGACAAACTGGTGGCCAAGGCGCGCTCGATTCCAACTATCGATGGCCTCGATCTGGCGAAGGTGGTCTCGACCAAAGAGGCGTACAGGTGGACCCTGGGGATGAGCGACCCTGGAAAACTCATCGAGCCGGGCAGACCGCGGCACAACGTCGTTGCGTATGACTACGGGATCAAGCACAACATTCTGCGCATGCTGGTTGATTCGGGTTGCGACGTTACGGTCGTACCGGCGGAGACAAGCGCCGAAGACGTAATGTCTCTCAAGCCCGATGGTGTGTTTCTGTCCAACGGCCCCGGCGACCCTGAGGCGGTCACCTATGCTCAGGAGCATATTCGCCGTCTGCTGGGTCGGGTGCCGGTTTTCGGCATCTGCCTGGGACATCAATTGATTGGACTGGCACTGGGCGGCCGCACCTACAAGCTGAAGTTCGGACACCATGGCGGTAACCATCCGGTGAAACAGTTAGCGACCGGCAAGGTA
>Ga0181535_10008400_pt1 | contig 10171 bp, 7 predicted proteins | sample PEATcosm2014_Bin_44_FD_119774 | JGI IMG/M metagenome (GOLD analysis project Ga0181535, IMG submission 119774) | Peatland microbial communities from MTU Mesocosm Facility, Houghton, MI, USA - PEATcosm2014_Bin17_30_metaG | ecosystem: Environmental > Terrestrial > Soil > Wetlands > Peat | place...
GTCCTTATCCGTGAAGATCCGTGGCTATTTCTCTTTTGTCATTGAATACTCAATTCCCGAAGGTTGCAGTAAAGCTACGCGAACAACTGGAGCAGAGCGTCCGGTAGATCGGCAATGGAAAGCGCCCTGATTCCCTTATCCATCGCATAAGATCGCGGGCCAGGATGCACCACAAACAATTCCCTTAACCCAAGTTCCTTTTGCGCCATCCGCATGGAACGCGTAATATCGGGAGTCATGCTGCACTTGCACTCGAACCCATAGCGGGCGACACCACGCATAGCCAGCAAATCCAATTCTGCCCCGCCATGCGTCGCCCAAAAAAAGGTGTTTCTCTCCCCGAAAACAGCAATGACCTCCTCGACGACGCGCCCCTCCCATGACAAACCAACTTTTGGATGCTCGCGAAGCGCCCGCATGTTCCTGATTCCCAGCAGCGCATGAAGCAGCCCCGAATCCCTTACATATACTTTCGGCATTTTTACCTGCCGTTTCGCGATGTTCTCATGCAAAGGCTGCACCTGCCGGATGACATACGCCTGGGACAAAACGTCCAGATAATGCTTTGCCGTCATGTACGACACTCCTAGTGAGCCACCAATCTCCGATGCGTTCCACACCTGCCCATGCGAATGCGCTATCATCATCCAGAACCTCCGCAGCACCGGCGAAGAAAGCCGAAGTCCAAGATTGGCCAGATCCCTTTCCAGAAACAACGTGATGAAATCCTCGCGCCAACGAACGCTGGCCTCGTCGTTTCGAGCCAGATACGACAGGGGAAACCCGCCGCGCAACCATAGACGATCGGCATGTTCCACTCCAATTTCCGCCAGTGAGAACCCGCTCATATCTATCAGTTCCAGACGACCTGCGAGCGATTCCGACGCGTTTCGAATCATCGTCGGCGACGCACTGCCCAGAAGAAGAAATCGAGCAGGACAAGCGGGCCGGTCCGCAAGCACACGCAACAACGGAAACAACTCAGGCTGGCGCTGCACTTCATCTATCACAACCAATCCTCGCAGCGGTTCGAGCACCGGCTCGGCGTTTTTGAGCATATTCGCCGCCGACGGCCGCTCCAAGTCGAACCATTCGCCCCCACGCACGTCGTATACCCGACGGGCGAGCGTGGACTTTCCGCACTGACGCGGGCCGAGCAATGCCACCATGCGGCTTCGCCGCAGCGCCACACCAATGCGCCTGACAAGAACCTCTCTGTTAATCTGTTTCATCTTGTGAAACATACAAGACAGCCTTGTATTTATCAAGTTACATTACGACACCATGCGCCCGAAGTTCAGTAGATAAACAACATTCACATTCCTATCCGCGCATGCCGCGCCGTAGCTTTCAAGCGAAAGCGGGGTCATCGGCGTTCGTCGGCGGTTCCAATCTTCATTTTCCAATCGAACAAAAGGCAACTGTAGATTAGCCTCGCGACCGTCTTTCTCCATAAAGAAACGTTGCGAAATAGAAATCCTGCCACAGATTTACACAGATTAACACGGATTGCATTCGAACACCTTCTGATCCGTCCTTATCCGTGAAGATCCGTGGCTATTTCTCTTTTGTCATTAAATATTGAGAATTGAACATTGAACATTTTCCAAAAAAGAATGCAACCGCAGATGTACGCAGATAAAAAGGGAAAACTCCCGGTGTGGTCACCGGGCCGTAACACTTGAACATTGAATATTGAGTGTTGTGTATTGAATATTTCCTCGCCTTTACGTCCCCGGTTACCCGCATTGGGCGCATCTATCTTTCCAAGGCTGTCATCACTTCTTTCGGATGGAAGAGGCACTCGATGTGCCCATGAGCCGTAGCGCCACCGCCCAACCAGCAAGCCGGCACTATGCGCCGGCCTTTCGCATCAGGAATAGTGGCTGCCTTGGCACGGAGCATGGATGCCAGCTTGGCGACATCCACCGCCGCTGTCTTTTCCGCCCACTTGCATTCACCGACCAGAAGTTCCTTCCCATCCAAAGACAGGGCCACAACATCAACTTCAACCGGGCCGCCCGCTCCACCCCACCACGATGAGGCCACACCCCACCGTTGGCCCGACCAGATCCATGGGGCCGAAAGGCGACTCAACTCTTCCCAGCAGGCCGCCACATGATGAACCCGCGCCGCCCGCCACGCATGTTGCGCTTCAGCAACGAGCCCCTGGGCCAAGGCTGACTCATACGGCAATACGAACTTGAAGTAGAACCGGAGAAAAGGATCCCGCAAGCGATACAGGGAACGCTTGGAATTCTTCGGATTTTCTCCGAAGGGAACATCACGCCGCACATAGCCCAGTTCACAGAGTTGAGCCAGGGGACGCATGAGGCTGGGCATGGGTTTGCCCAACCTTCCAGCAATTTCGGATACACGATGGCACCCGGCGCCAATCAAAGACATCACAGAATAGAGCTGAACGGCGCCACGCATGTCGTCGAGCAAGAGGCGCTGGGGCTCGTCGTGTAAGACACCAAAACGCTCCCAGACCAGCGTTTTCAAAGCGGATTCCGTGTCTTTGTGCTCGGAGGCCAGTTCCCAATACCGCGGAATGCCGCCCCACACGGCATAGGATTCAACCGCATCAGCCGGAGTCAAATCAAGCGCATGCGTCAGCCATCCCGCTGACAAGGGTTCGAGTTTCACTATCTGCGTCGCCCGTCCGTAAAGAGGCGCGGTCCGATCAAGAACAAGTCCCTGCATCATGCGTTGAGATGACCCGCAGAGTATCCACTTGATCTGCCCATCCGGACGATCCACGTATCGTTGCAGGACACTGGGCAATTCAGGGGCGCCTTGGACAAGATACGGGAATTCGTCCAGACACACACAAAGCCGCTTTGTGGTACGCGCGTAAAGAGCGGCGAGAAGATCATCCCAATCGGCAAACGACGCCCGATCGAAGTCCGGCAAGACGGGAGACAACGCCTTCAAAACCGATTGCATTTGCAAAGGCGCTTCCCGTTGATCGGCCTGAAAATAGACCGCTTTCCGATCCAGCACACGTTGAAGCAGCGTGGATTTGCCACAACGCCGGCGGCCATACACAATCGCCAGCCCGCCGCCCGGCGCCGCAAGAAAAGCGCGCAACCGCTCCTGCTCGCCTTTTCTATTCCAGAACGTCTTCATGACACATACTATGCATCATAAACATAATGTATGTAAAGCATACAATCATTGGGGTGCATCTGCGATTTGGTGCGGCGGGTCCTTCCTCTGCTTTATTTTGGCCATCCTGAGACATCGGCGCGACGGAGCGCCGATTCCCGAGGAAGGGGCTTGCACGTCCAATTCCTTTCTCCTCTTTTCTTCGCGTTCTGTGCTACCTCCGTGTTTAAATATTTTTTGAACACAAAGACGTTCTTCACTTGATCATTGGATATTGACAATTGAACATTGGAAATTCTCCAAACAAACAAAAAGGCAACCGCAGATTAGCCGCGACCGTCTTTCTCCATAAAGAAACGTTGCAAAAAATAAATCCTTCCACAGATTAACGCAGACACACACGCTTGTTCTCATTTGGTGTGCCGAAGAGCTTCCAGTTCCCGGCGCAGAGGTATCCAATATTCCCGATCCGCTTCACGCTCACACTCCTCTTCGGCCCGCAATCGCCGCTCCAGCTCCTGTTCTTCAATCTCCGGCAAATCCCGCAGGATGGCACGCTGATCCTGCAACTCCTGGAGCATGGAAGGGAAGCGTCGCGCCAAATCTTTCAGCAATCCGGGGGTTCGCGCTTCACGCAGCCAGAACAGAATCTGTTCCCGTTCAGGCGACTGGCCGGCACGGCTGTAATCCGATTCCACCAAACGCCTGATCATGGGCCAATCCTTGTCCCTCTGGGTCTTCTTGGCACGTACGAGATCCGGCAACGCCATGAGATCGTACTGCTCACCAGGATCCACCTGTATGGTGGTACGCCTTTCCCACAGCACGGAAAACTCAGGCACCCCCCTCATCAATGACATTACATCCACCCGCATGCCCGCAGCTTCCGTATGGGCGCAGCGGAAATGGACGGCATGTCCATGTTTTAAGAAGGCAATCTCGAATGGCGGCACGGCGATTACTTCGGCATGCAAATCGTTCATAGCCAGTCGGAGCCGATCCAGATTGTCAGGTTCCGGCAGAATAACCAGGTCTGTATCGCGGCTAAACTCCGCCGCGCCGTAGAAAACGCACGCCTGGCCGCCCATCAGCAGACATCGAACGTCGCGCGTCTGTAAAGTCAAAAGGACTTTGCGAATCGGGTTCGGGGTCAAGAGAACCTCCAGCCATCAGGAAAAAGGCCCATAATTTTTCACTTTCACGCCATCGTTGGGCGGGTGTCAGACGATACCAGTCCAACCACTCGTCGTTTTCCGCGATATCCTGCTCATTCACGACATCTATAATACATCGGAGAGCTTAATGATCAAGCCGCGCTTTCCGGCAACAACGCACAATCAAGCATTTCATTACCTCAAACAGAAATGGAACCCCGCAGATCAACGCAGATCAACGCAGATCAACGCAGATCAACGCAGATCAACGCAGATGTACGCCGATTAAAACAGTCACTTCCTATCGGCGTTCATCCGCGGTCACGGACCGCGGCTACAGCGGAAAAGCCCGGCATATCCTGTATTCCGTAGCCGCCGTGAGGGCGTATGTTTTTCAGCAGAATCATTTTCCCAAACGAAGCCCCAGTTGCTTCAACCGATGGCTTCCAGCTTCCACGCCTGGTTGAACAGGAAATGGCCGTGCGTGCTCGCCGGCAGCCTGCCAGTTCCATAGAAATCGCCCGCCACGACCTGAAATGTCCCGGCATTGAGTACCCAATCGACAATTTCCACGCTCGATTGCGCATATACGCCAAAGGTGTATGCTCCGGCATTCAGGGGCAGGCGAGGTAGAGCGCAAGTGACTCTGCCTTGGCTCGGCGCTTCATCCCAGGATGGGGCGACCGTCTCGCTTTTGAGATCGCAGACAGCCTCTCCCATTGGCCCGGCAATGAAGAATGCCACGCAAAACGAACGCAAGGCTTTCGGCTCGCTTGATTCATACACAGCCACAATCCTTGTGTCCTGGCCGCTCATCACGCAGTCCGTGCGTACGCCCCTGTCATCTTCCACCCAGGCATCCAGGAACCTGATGCGCCCGCTGCCCTGCCGGTCGGTGCGTTCGGCCAGCGTCCGCGTTCCCGATACAAGCCCCGCATCGAGATACATTGCAACGGCCTGTTCCGTAGGGCCCGTGAAGCCAATACGCCCGGATTCGAGCAACAAGGAATCATGGCAAAGATTCGTCATGGCCGGCATGTTGTGGCTGACGAAGAGAACAGTGCGGCCGGCATGGGCTACCTCGCCCATCTTGCCGAGGCATTTCTTCTGGAAGGCGGCATCGCCAACTGCAAGAACTTCGTCAACAAGGAGGATTTCGGGATCGAGATGGGCTGCTACGGCGAAGGCGAGGCGGACATACATGCCGGAGGAATAGCGTTTGACCGGCGTGTCGATGAATTTGTTGACTTCGGCAAAGGCGACTATTTCGTCGAACTTGGCCGCTATCTCCTTCTTCCTCATCCCGAGAATCGCGCCGTTAAGAAAAATGTTCTCGCGGCCCGTCAGTTCCGGATGGAACCCGGTGCCGACTTCCAGCAGGCTGCCGACACGCCCACGCATGATAGCCCGCCCGCTTGTTGGATCGGTGATGCGGCTCAGTATCTTGAGAAGCGTGCTCTTGCCTGCGCCGTTGCGCCCGATGACGCCCAAGACTTCACCACGGCGGACTTCAAAACTGACATCATTTAATGCCCAGAGATCGTCGTTCATGTAAACCTGAGACTTGAAACCTGAAACCTGAGAGGGATCCTCTTTGTCTGCACTTTCAGGTTTCAGGTTTCCAATTTCAGATTTAGCATTTTTGCTTTCCTGTTTCTCTCTTTCAAGTTTCAGGTTTCCGATTTCAGGCCTTCCTATCTTCCCCATATGTTCGTCCGGATTGCGCCCGCGCAGTTTGTGCCAGAAGCGCTCTGCACTTTCACGAAGCGTGGTTGCCCCAATCTCGCCAAGGCGGTAGCGCTTGGAAAGATGTTCGACAGATATGATGACGTCATTCATGTATCGACAACACTCCGTGCTCGTGAATTATGCACTAAAGAACGTTCAGTATGGATTGAACATATCATAACCATGCCAGCAAGGCAATCAAATCTGCCGCTTATTTGTACCCCTCAGTTACTGGATGGCCGCAACGTAGCCGCGTCTGATAAGACGCGGTCCGCGCCGGATACGGCGCGGCTACGGCAAGTATGCCACACTGAAACTGAGGCGATACGATTATTTCATTGAGTTGGAATTCGTTTGCGGAGGTTTGCTGGAGCCGAAAAACTTGCCTACGCCCTTGATGACTGAGGACGCGCCATGGACTGCGGCACCGCCAACGGTTTGCGCACCATTACCAATGGCCTGCGCGCCAGATCCGAGCAGGTTACCCGCGCCTGCGGCAGCATTGTCTACATTGCTGGTGATAACGCTCGCTATGATCGCAATAGCGTCGGCAAACGTAACACCGCCTTGTTTCCTGCCAATGTCTCTTAATTCAACCCTGCCAAGTTTCATCGGAATGGAATATCCGCCGGCCGCGACGATACTCACATCGAGCTCCGGATCGGTGACGAGAAGCTCGTCTATTATGACCTTCCTGCCGCCTTTCTGTGCCTTCGGCTCGGATGCCTTTTCCCCGGGTTTCCTGGCGCCAGCCTGAAGATGTTTCTGCAGCTCGTCAATATTGCTGCCCAGCAGCGATCTTTCATACGTGATATGCGGTGAGACCATGGCGATCTTATGGATTACAATCGTGTCGCTGAGCAGAGATTTGACATTGATTTCGATTTCCATCTCATGGAGATCGAGCAGCGCCGGCATTTTGAATCCATTGGGGTTGCCGACATGGAGATTCGTCAGCTTGATCTTTCCGGAGAATGGTTTGAACGATGCCTGTTCCAAAGTTACAGGGACACCCGTGAGAGCAGGCCCGAATCTGTTGATACTTCCTTTTAGTATCGCCCCGCCAAACAGCGTCACAGCCGCCGCGAGCAAGATGACGAGCAAGCAAATTAGAATGCTAATCCATTTCAGAGCCTTCTTCATGCCTCTTTTCCTATCTGTGGATTCTGCTGCAACTTCCGAAGCTCCCGCATTACTCTTTTGCGAAATCCATCGTTCCAGAGTCTCTTTGAAATCTTTTTGAAGGCCGCCAGGCATTTCACTCGGCGCGATGATATGCGCCTGCGAAGCCTCGGCAAACTGACCCCGCTCCCCGCAAGTATCCTTTGTCCCACGTCCAGATCGTGCATCTCTCCGAGCGCGTCGGCGCCTTCCTTTAGCTGCACTGCCAGACGCCGCCCCGCCGGCCCCGCCACCGGCGCCAAAAATTCGGCCCAATAGCGACCCCGACGGACCAACCGGCGCAATTCATGAAATTCTTCCGGATCCATTTCCTTGAAGTTTCTCTCGTGTTTCAGAATCAGGCCGTAAACTTTTTCCACTTTGCGGGAAAGCAGCGCTTCCAGGGATTCGCCGGCCGGATGGGCTTCAAGCGACGGAAGCTCGACCCGCAGAAACCTATCCATCGTAACGAGAAATTTCATCCACTCAGGGCCACCAACGATCCTCTTCAATTCCGCCAGACGGCGCCCGGTGCTATTACCGACATTTCGCAGGTAGGATTTCCATTTCCGATCCTGCGAAGCAACGGCACGCACACCCGGTTTTTCAAGAAACTGCCGCCAGACCTGCGCGTCGCGTACGGGACTCAACGTGTCGGAAAAGCCTGCGATGGTTTTCTCGATCTCAGAGGCTGTTTCTGTCGGCCAGCGTTTTCCATAAAGACGCAAAGCAGAGCGAAACCTGCGCATGACCACGCGCAGGTCGTGCAGGTCGTCCGGATGATTGCGCGTCAGTATTCCCTTATGGGCTGCGCGAAACATCCCGCCATAAAGGCGCAACAGACGGCTGACGCCTTCTTCGGCGGAAAGCCCCGGCCTCAGGATTTCTGCGAACCGCAAATTGGGAACGGGCGCAGACGGGACGGCTTTGGGGACAAAGCCGGAACAAGCATCCTTATTGCGATGTTTCGAATCCACTGCCGTGCTGGTTTTCTTTTTTCTCATGCATCCGCTTGTGCGTTGGTCTGATTCGGAGGACGCAACGGCTCCAGAATGGTAGGCGCCGATTGCTGGGCATTTCGAATTGCCTGGCGGGCTTCTTCGTACAGGGCTTCCTGACTGCGAAAAGCCTTTTTACGATTGGACGCCAGCAGATATTCATACTTGCCATCCGGCAGGATGCGCCGGGCTTTGGCCCGATCCTTGAAGGGCATGCTCAAAATGGAGAGCAGCCGCTTCTTGCAGGCCGGATCGTCCACCGGCGTCAGCAATTCGACCCGCCGATCCAGGTTGCGCGGCATCCAATCGGCGCTCGAAATGAAAACCTTCTGCTCGCCTCCGCTGTGGAAACAGGCGATACGGGCATGCTCAAGGTAACGGTCTACAATGCTGACGACCGAAATATTTTCGCTGAGCCCCTCGACGCCGGGGCGCAAACAGCAGATGCCCCTGACGTTCAGCTGGATCTTTACGCCGGCTTGTGACGCCTCGTAAAGCGCCTCAATGATTTCCGGATCGGCGAGGGAATTAACCTTGGCTGTGATGGCGGCATCCTGGCCCTGTTTCCTTCGGTCAGCTTCGTTGCGAATGAGGATCAGCAGGCTCTTGCGGAGTCCGAACGGCGCCATGGAAAGTTTGAGGAAATTGAGCGGTTCGGAATAGCCCGACACGGCATTGAAGAAGGCTGACCCATCGGCGGCCAGGTCTGGATTGCAAGTCATGTAACTGACATCGCTATAGATGCGGGCGGTCCGTTCGTTGTAATTGCCGGTCCCAAAATGCAGATACCTCACCACGCCACGATGTTCGCGTCTGACCACAATGCAAATTTTCGCATGGGTCTTGAGCCCTTTCACACCGTAAATGACCTGCACCCCGGCGCGCTCCAGATCGCGCGCCCACTCGATGTTACGGGCTTCGTCAAAGCGGGCCTTCAGTTCCACCAGGGCGGTGACGTATTTCCCGCGCTCCGCCGCCTGCCGCAACGCAGTGACGATCGGGCTGTTCGAACTGGTTCGATATAAAATCTGCTTGATCGCGAGCACGTTCGGATCGTTCGCCGCCTCCTGAACGAAGCGAGTCACGGGGTCAAAACTCTCGTATGGATGGAACAGCAGGATGTCTTTCCGGGCAATCTGCTCACAGAGGCTCTTTTGCGGATCAACATCAGGCGACGCCTGGGCTGGCCACGGTTCATATTTAAGCGCTTCAAAACCTTCCATCGCAGCAAACTGCTTGAAAGCCGACAAATCCAGAATTCCAGGAACTTCGTAAGTCTGCGCATCCGTCAGACGCAACGATTTTTGCAGGAACGCCAGCAGGTTCCGGGAAACTTCGGCTTCAACTTCCAGCCTTACACAGCCACCTTGTCGGCGCTGATCGAGCACCACCTTCATTTCGGACAGAAAATCGTCCGTATATTCATCTCTGGCAGCAAGATCTGCATTGCGCGCTATCCGGATCGGCACGGTTTCAACAATTGCGGCTCCCGGAAAAAATCGTGCGATGAACATCCGCATCACGTCCTCTATCGGCATGTAGGCATATCCACTTTGTGCCGGTAAAGATACGAATCGCCGCATACTGGAACCAATGGGGATCACCGCGTAGCGGAACTTTTGATCCTCTCCGGCGGATTTCAGCCGTACCGCCACATGCAGGCCAAGGTTTGACAAGACCGGAAACTCATCCGCGGCTTCCACGGCTTCCGGTGTGACCACGGTAAAAACCTCTTCATCGAAGAATCGCTCCAACCGTTGATGCTGTGCAGCATCAACCTGATCGGCGCGAACCCGGCGGATTCCGGCCTTGATCAACTCCGGTTCAAGTATCTTCAAGTAGCAATCGTATTGATCCTGAATCATCCGCCGCGCACGTACTGTGACAACCTGAAGTTGTTCCACCGCACCCAGGCCGGAAGAATCCTTCTTTTCCGACTTTCCATCCACCAGCAACTGAAGTCCGCCCATGCGCACCATGAAGAATTCGTCCAGATTCGAAGCGGTGATGCCGAGGAAA
>Ga0181535_10008401_pt1 | contig 10168 bp, 8 predicted proteins | sample PEATcosm2014_Bin_44_FD_119774 | JGI IMG/M metagenome (GOLD analysis project Ga0181535, IMG submission 119774) | Peatland microbial communities from MTU Mesocosm Facility, Houghton, MI, USA - PEATcosm2014_Bin17_30_metaG | ecosystem: Environmental > Terrestrial > Soil > Wetlands > Peat | place...
AGCCGCTATTGCTGCGCCGCGAAGGCGAAGAGAGCAACATCACACTGGACGAGGTGTATCCGCACCTTTCAGGCAATGGTTCCTTGCCGCTGAAGCCTTTTTCATGGGAGACACTGCGTAGCGCCGAAGTCAGCCTGTTGTTCATGGCCACTCCGCATGAGCTCTCGCGGGAGTTGATTCCCGAGGCTCTGGCGCGCGGTCTGCGGGTTATCGACCTGAGCGGCGCCTGGCGTTTGAAGTGCCTTCAGAATCGCGCGGTCTACGGATTTACCGACACCGACCCGAAGCGTGCGGCCGAGTTGGACCAGTCCGCTGTTTACGGCTTGCCGGAGCTGCATCGAGCGGAGATTGCCAATGCGGCGCTGGTGGCGAATCCCGGCTGCTATCCAACCTCGATTATTGTTGCGCTTGCGCCATTGGTTCGCGCCGGCCTGATCGATGTGGAGCACGGCATCATTTGCGATTCGAAATCCGGGGTTTCCGGCGCCGGCAAAAAACCGACTTCGAAAACGCATTTTGTGGAGGTCGCCGACAATTTTTCAGCGTATTCTCTTTTCTCGCACCGGCATACCGGAGAGGTCCTCGAACAGTTGAACGTAAGCGCCGAAAATTTGATTTTCAGCCCGCATCTGCTTCCCATCCCGCGCGGCATTCTGTCGACCATTTACGCGCGGCTGCGACGCAGCATGTCGGGCTCTGAAATCGAAAGCTGTCTGCGTGAGTTTTATTCCGGCGCGCATTGGGTTCGCATCTTCGGCGCCGGCAAGCTGCCGCAGATTCAATACTCGGTTTGTACCAACTATTGCGACGTGGGCTTTTCGCTTGCCGCGGATGGCAAGCGGATCATCCTGGTCTCCTGCCTCGATAACCTGGTAAAGGGCGCGGCAGGCCAAGCGGTCCAGAACATGAATGTCATGTATGGCTGGAGCGAGCAGGAGGGGTTACAGTGAAACTCACCATCAGCGGCGCAGCCGACGCGAACTTCATGTATGGCTGGAGCGAGCAGGAGGGATTAAAGTGAAACTCGTGGTGAAAATTGGCGGAGCGGCACTGGATGACAAGTTGCTGCTGAAAAAATGCGCACATGCAGTCGCCGAACTGGTGACCGATGGGCATCACGTTACCGTCGTGCATGGCGGCGGCAAGGCCTTGACGCGTACCCTCGCACAGCTTGGCAAGAAATCGGAGTTCGTCAACGGGTTGCGCATCACCGACTTGGAGACGCGCGATGTCGCCCTGATGGTGCTGGCCGGCGCGGTCAACAAACAGATGGTAGCCGCGCTGGCGGTCGAAGGCATTCCGGCGATTGGCATGTGCGGCGGCGACGGCTCGTCGTTTCTTGCGCGCAAGAAGAAGCCCAATGGGGTTGACCTCGGCTATGTGGGCGAAATCAGCTCGGCTGACGGCCGCTGGATCGAAGCGATTTGGAGCCATGGCGGAGTGCCCGTATTTTCCAGCATCGCGCTGGGTTCCGACGGTGAGTACTACAACATCAACGCCGATCAGATGGCGGCAGCCTGCGCCTCCGCCTGCCAGGCAAATGCCTTGATCTTCCTCACCGACGTCGCCGGCGTGAAAGCCGCTGACGGCAGCGTCATGCGTTGGCTGAACACAACCGATATCCCAGCCTTGGTAAAAGGCTCGGTCGTAGGCGGCGGCATGCTACCCAAGTTGCAAGCCTGCCAGGACGCGTTGCGTTCGGGCGTGGGACGGGTGCGGATCCTGCCAGCCTCCGAAGCTGAAGTGCTGCCCGGCTTTTATCAAGGTCGGATCGAATCGGGGACGGAGGTCATGGCATGACAGCTCTCTCTTCCGTGCAGGCGGCTGAAGGCAAACTCCTGGTCCCGACCTACGATCGCAATCCGGTTCTGCTGACCCGTGGCAAGGGCGTTTACATCTACGACTCGGAAGGAAACGCGTATCTGGATTTCCTGAGCGGAATCGGGGTGAACGCACTCGGTTATTCGCACCCTGCAATTACCAAGACTATTGCAGCGCAAGCCGGAAAGCTCATCCACACCTCGAACCTGTTCTTTCACGAGTACACGGTTGAGTTGGCCGCGCGGCTTACCAAAGCTTCCGGACTGGACCGGGTGTTCTTCTGCAACAGCGGCACGGAAGCCTTTGAAGGCGCGTTGAAACTGGCGCGCGTCTCGGCCAACTTGAAGGTAAAGAAGAACGGCACGCGTAAATGGCGGGTCTTAGCCATGGAGCAGTCTTTCCACGGACGAACTTTCGGTTCGATGGCAACCACGCACACCGTCAAATACCGTCAGCCATTCGCGCCCGTGATGCCCGGCGTCAGCTTCGTGCGCTTCAACGACGTTGCCGATCTCAAGAAGAAGTTCAATTCCCAGGTGTGCGCTCTCTGCGTTGAAACCGTGCAGGGAGAGGGTGGCATCCATGCCGTCAGTCGCGAGTTCCTGGAAACCGCGCGGGCGCTGACCAAAAAATCCGGCGCGGTCTTGATTCTCGACGAAATCCAGTGCGGCCTTGGCCGTACCGGGAAGATGTTCGCCTACCAGCATTACGGTGTGCTTCCCGACATTGTCACCATTGCCAAGCCACTCGCGGCCGGATTGCCGCTGGGAGCGATTCTTACCACGGAAGCTGTTTCCAAGGCTTTCCATCCCGGGTTGCATGGAACGACCTTTGGCGGCGGCCCGCTCGCGTGCGCGGTTGCCTTGCAGTTTCTCAAGACCCTGGAGCAGGAGCACCTGCTTAAGCATGTTGTCGAGGTCGGCGAATACTTCCGCGAGCGGCTTCAGCAACTGGACGCCAAGTATCCTGAGATCCAGGATGTGCGCGGAATCGGGCTCATGCTGGGCATGGAACTCAATTCCGCCGACTTGGCCAAGCAGGTTGTTAAAGAGATGCTTGCGCGCAAGATCGTCATCAATCGGACGCACGATACCACGCTGCGCTTCCTGCCTCCATTTATCATCGAGCGGAAGCACGTGGACCAAGTTGTACAAGCGCTTGATTCCATCCTGTCCTCCTGTAAGCAAACTGGCGACGCCAAAGCGTCTCCGTCGCGCGCCCGTTCCGCGCGCAACGGTGCCAATGGCCATCGCCGGGGGCTCCAAAAAGGCAGCGAGTTGAAGCGCGGATAGACCGGTACCCCCGGGCAAACGGCCGACTTTGCCGTTGTTGGGGTGGAAGACCGGGGCCTCGGCGTGGCCGACTTTGCCATTGCCGGGGTGGGAAAAACAGGAGGACATCAGATGGCGACCAGGCCCACCGAAGATAGTGTTGTTTCCCCCGAATTGCAGGGGCAATTCCAGTCTCATCCCGCCGATCTTGTTTCGGTGACCGATTTTAAGCCCGGCGAGGCCAAGAGCCTGCTGGAGCTGACGGCGGCGTTGAAGAGCCGTCCACAGGATTTTCGGGGGGCGCTGGCCGGCAAACAGCTTGTGCTGTTTTTCGAGAAGCCTTCGCTGCGTACCCGCCTGACGTTCGAGGCGGGCATTAACTCGCTGGGCGGAAGTTCGATTTTTGTCGATCAGACGCACTCGCGCCTGGGCCAGCGCGAGCCGTTGCACGACGTTGCGCACAACGTCGAGCGCTGGGTGGACGGGCTTGTGCTGCGCACTTTCTACCACTCCACCGTGACCGATATGGCTGCCTATGCCTCCATCCCGGTGATCAACGCCCTAAGCGACCATGAGCACCCGTGCCAGGCGTTTGCCGACTTTTTTACGCTGCAGGAGAAGTTCGGCAATCTTGCCAAGGTGAAGCTCGCTTACGTCGGCGACGGCAATAATGTTGCCCACTCGCTGATGTTGGCGGCGGCCACGCTCGGCAGTCATATCGCGCTGGCCACGCCCGCCGAATATGCGCCTGAAGCCCAGGTCGTGGCCAAAGCGCGCGAAATCGCCAGCCACACCGGCGCCACGCTGGAACTTACAACCGATCCGCAACTCGCGGTCGCCGGCGCCAAGGCAGTCTATACGGACGTTTGGACGAGCATGGGACAGGAAGCGGAGACGGAGTTTCGGCGCAAGATTTTCTCGCCTTACCAAGTCAATCGCAAGCTGATGTCCTTGGCCGCACCCGATGCGGTTTTCATGCACTGCCTGCCCGCTCATCGCGGCGATGAAGTGACCGCCAACGTGATCGACTCGTCTGCTTCGGTCGTTTTCGACCAGGCGGAAAACCGGCTCCATATCCAGAAAGCAATTCTGATGGTGCTGCTCGGCAAGGGTATGCGCCGATTCGGTCCCAGAAGTGCCCATGCGTAGCGCGTGTTTGGGCTGTGCTGACATCAACTTTCGTATTTCGTGTTAGTGTTGCGAGCCCACAGCGGCGTTGAGTGGGAAAGTTTCCGGGGATGCTTCGCTGCGCTCAGCATGACATCCCTGATTTGTGTTACAAACCTTTTGGACACTACACCGGCAACGTTTTTGAGGTGGTGAAATGAAAATGTGGTCTGGGCGGTTCCGTGAACCGCTCAACCCTCAATTCGAGCGCTGGCAACGCTCCTTTCCGTTCGATCAACAACTTCTGGAAGAGGAATTGGCCGCCAGCCGCGCGCACGCACTCGCATTGCATCTTGCCGGAGTGCTGAGCACTGCCGAGCGCGATGCCGTTCTAGGCGGGTTGAATTACATTGCAACCCATGGCGAAGAGCTGCGACGCGACGAAACCGACGCCGAAGATGTGCATCATTTCGTCGAGAAGCAGCTGACCCAGGCGATTGGGGAAACCGGACTCAAATTGCACACCGGGCGCAGCCGCAACGAGCAGATCGCAACCGATCTGCGGTTGTTCGTGCGCAAGTCGTGCCGCAACCTGACCGAAGCTTTAGAAGAGTTGATTGCGGCGCTGCTCACCCAGGCAAGGCGTGCGGGTGAAGCCGCCATGCCCGCGTACACACATTTGCAGCGCGCCGAGCCGGTGCTGGTTGCGCACTGGTTGCTGGCCTACTGCGAGATGTTTTTCCGCGACGTTGATCGGCTCGCCGACTGCGCGGCCCGGCTGAACTACTGCCCGCTCGGTTCCGGTGCCGTCGCCGGCGCAACCCTGCAGCTCGATCGCGAGTTGATGGCGCGAGAACTGGATTTTTCCGCACCCACGGCGAACAGTCTGGATGCGACCAGCGACCGCGATTTTTGCCTGGAATTTACCCAGGTACTCTCGATTGTGGCGATCCATCTCAGCCGGCTGGCCGAGGAATTCATCCTCTTCTCCACGCAGGAGTACGGATTCATTACCCTGCCTGAGAGCTACTCGACCGGATCAAGCGCCATGCCGCAGAAGCAGAACCCGGATTCTCTGGAGCTGATCCGCGGCAAGTCGGGACGAATCATCGGCTGCTCGCAATCTTTGTTAATCTGTCTGAAGGGCCTTCCGATGGCCTACGACAAAGACATGCAGGAGACGCAGGAGCCCGTGTTCACCGCCGTTCGCGAAACCATGGCCATGCTGCAAGTAGCCGCCGGATTCATTCGCGAGGTCCAATTGAACACCGCGCGCATGAGCGCCGCGGCCGAGACCGGGTACATGAATGCCATGGCGGCGGCGACCTATCTCGTCGGCAAAGGCATTCCATTTCGCCATGCTCACGAATTGGTCGGCCAGGCGGTTCGCATCGGGATTGAGAAGCAATGCGAACTCCAGCAGATTCCGCTCGCGGAGCTCAAGCAGCTGAGTCCGGAATTCGACGCCGATTTCTATACGGCCATCACTCTTCGCGCCGTGCTCGAATGTCATGACGTTGTGGGAGGAACCGCACCTGCTCACGTTCTCAAAGCTCTGGATGCGGCGGAGCAGCGGCTGAAGAACTGCAAGGAGATTGTGCATGCGGGCGCGTAGGGCACTGTTGCCGGATGCCGAGGCAATCCGCTCGCTCATCGAAGAGTTTTCCTCCGATGGCACGCTGTTGCCGCGCTCGCTGGCCGAACTCTGCGAAAATATTCGCGATTTTGTGGTAATCGAGTCCTTCTCCGCCGCCGGTCCCGCTATCATCGGGTGCGGAGCGCTGCATCTCTACGGAACGCACCTGGCGGAAATCCGTTCGATCGCCGTTCGGCCCTCGGCCCAGGGACTGGGCGCGGGGAGACTGCTGGTCAACGCCTTATTTGAAGAAGCCGATTTGCAACGTGTCGCCTGTGTCTGTCTGTTCACGCGAATCCCTAAATTCTTTGAGCACCTGGGATTCAAAATCGCAGAGCGCGAGAAGCTTCCGGACAAGATATACAAGGACTGCATGAGCTGCCCGCGTTTGCTGGCGTGCGATGAAATTGCAATGTATCGCGGTGAGCTGCCCCAATTCTCTATCCTGGAGCCTGCTCACGCCGATCTGATCAAATTGACTCTATGAAAAATGCATCGTTGTCCGACCTGGAGGTCCAGCCCGCCGCCGGCAGTCCCGTGCCCGCGGTGCTCTCAGTTCCCGCAGGTTTCAGGTTTTCCGCCACCATCGCCGGAATCAAAGCGAGCGGTCGACCGGATCTTGCGCTGGCAGAGGCTCCGCACGGAGCTTCCGCCGCCGCCGTGTTTACGCGCAATCGACTGCTGGCTGCGCCGCTCGTCGTTGATCGTGCACATTTGAAGCGCAGCTCCGGCCGCGTCCGCGCCGTTCTCGTCAATGCCGGCAACGCCAACTGCGCCACCGGCAAGGCCGGCATCGAGGTCGCGGAAAATGTTTGCCGTGAATTGGGAAATCTGCTGGAAGTTTCTCCCGAGTTCATCTTTCCCTCTTCCACCGGCATCATCGGAGTTCCTCTGCCCGCGGAAAAGCTAGTCAACGCGCTTCCGGCTGTGCTTTCGCGGCGTGCCGAGTCCGCCGACGCTCTGCTGAGCTTCGCCCAGGCGATCATGACCACCGACTTGGCGCAAAAGCTCGCGTTCGAAAATTTTAAGGTACGCAACAAGGAAGTGCGCCTGGCGGGCGTGGCCAAAGGCTCCGGAATGATCCATCCCAACCTGGCGACCATGCTGGTGTATCTTTTCACCGACATCGAAGCCAGCCCCGCCGAGCTGCGCTCCGCTCTCAAACCCGCGGTGGACAAGAGCTTCAACTGCATTTCGGTTGATGGCGATACTTCGACCAATGACACCGTGCTGCTGCTGGCCAGCGGCAAATCGGGAGTGAAAATCAATCAACCCGGCGTACGCAAGAAATTTCAGCTCGCAGTCGAGCAGGCGTGCGCTTCGCTGGCACAACAAATTGTCCGCGATGGTGAAGGCGCAAAACACCTCATTCGCCTTCAGATCGGGCAGGCAAAGTCAGTCGACGAGGCCCACATCATTGCGCGCTCCATCGCCAACTCTCCGCTGGTCAAAACCGCCTGGGCCGGATGCGACCCCAACTGGGGAAGAATCCTCTCCTCGATTGGCAATTCAGGAATTGCGCTCGATCCCGGACGAATCAGCGTGTTCATCGGTCCGTATCAGGTATGCCGCGACGGTCAGGCGATTGCCTTCGACAAGTCTGCGGTGCATCAGTACATGACGCAACGAGAATACGAAATCCGCGTTCAGCTCGGACGCGGCAAAGCTTCACTGACGTATCTGAGCTGCGATCTTACGACCGATTACGTCCACATCAACGCCGATTATTCGACATAGTTTCCGCCGCGTCGACGTGCCGCACTGGGTTAGGCGGTACTCCGAAAACCGGAGTAAGGGTATGCGGTCTTTGAAGGGACGCGTCCTCAGCCGCGCTAGGCCCCAATCAGGCATCCTCTACAGCAACTCGTATGCTGCGTTGGCAATCTGTCCCAGCAGGTCGCCCACCGCTTCAACTTCATCGATGTTTGCCAAATGAACCTGGTTTACATAGACGGCAAAAGCCAGCTTGTGTCCGCGGCGTGTCTCGATGTAGCCCACCAGTCCTTTGCCTTGCAGCAGCAGGCTGCGATTGAGTCCGTCAAAATAAACGTAGGTTCCGGTCTTGGCGCGAACGTGTCCGGCGGCAGGTGAGTTCCGCTGCATAGCCTCTAGCGTGCCATCGCGGCCCATGACGGGAAGCGCGTCGATAAAGGACTCCGCATAATGCTGCTTTGCCATGTAGGCGAGATAACGCACCATAAAATCCGGGGTGAACGCCGCTCCCGGCCCGCCTTCGCCGTCGCCCTGCGACGCGGATCTTAAGTCCAACCCCGCCCCGGCAAGGAACTTCCGTTCCAGGTCGAACCCGGCCTGCAGTGCGGTATCGGGTTTGTTCGCAAGCAAAGCGCCGAGCAGGTACGGAGTGGCCGAGGCGTGCAGATCCTGACTGGTTTTGAGCGTGACTTTCACCTCGCCCGCAAACGGCGGGGAGATGTGCTCCGCGACGAGATTCTCGGAGGTGTACCAGCTCGCCAGCAGCTTGAAATCGCGCCTCGGACCATAGGATGGCGCAGGCACCTGCACACCAACCGATTGCAATGCCGTCCAGAACGCGGACTCGGCAAAGCGTCGTGGCGATTTCACCTTGTACGCCGCCAACGCCTGCTCTCCGGCTGGAACGCTGCCTTCGATGCTCACCGTATAGCTGCCATCGGGGTTCAGCGTCTCCGCTGTGAACCGCAATTCCGCATTGGAACCAGCCTTCCCCGTCGTAGTCTTGTTGAACACGCGCAGGTACGGCACGAGCGGAGCCATCACTTCTCCGGTCTGGTCTCCCTGCTTCGCGCCCCCGTACACGGTCACGTCCACCATGTTGTCATTCACCATGATGGGCGAAATCATAGCCCCGGTACCCGGTTCGGTCTTTTCCGCAGTGAACAAGGAATTATCCACCAGCACCTCACCCCGCACCTGCTTGATGCCATGCTCAGACACCTGCCGCGCCATGCTCTTCAGCACCGTGAGTGGGTCTCCCGGTACCGCCAGTCCCGGCAAGGATCCGGCGTAACCGTGATCGAAGCTGGTAAAAGACAGCGTATCGTCATCCCCCACCCGCGCCGACAGATTCGGGTCTCCTCCGGCGACCAGCACCAGGTCGCCTTCCAGCGTGCCATCGCCAGTAACGCTGCCGGTGCGGTAGACACGCGTGCTGAAACGGTAGTCCGGGCCGAACAGAGCCAAAGCCGCCCCTTCGGTCACCAGCTTCGTGGTCGAGCCCGGGACAAAAAGCTTCTCCCCATTCATTGAGAACAAGACTTTGCCCGACTCCAGGTCGAGGAATTCAATGCCGAATTGCGACTGCTTGAACTCCCGCCGACTTGTAATCTGCCGAATGCGCTCCGCCAGCGCGACGGGCTTGGGTGCGACTTCTTTATGCGGCGCTTTCGTTTCCGTCACGGCCCAGGATGCCGCCAGCAGAAACACACTCAAGACAACAGCTCTCTTTCCGAACAAGTGTCCCCCTCTAATCAGAATACCGCAATCTGCCCGCCTCGGCCCGAGACGCGCCATGCGCCAGGCTCGCCCGCAGTATTAGGTGTCACTTGGACGTTATTGGTGAGAAGGCGATTTTACGACAATTACTGCCTGTTCACCCTACCGCAAGCCTTGACTTCTAGTCCGGGTCGGAAGAATCTGGGTGCGCGACCTGTAAAGAGAACCTGTACGCTAGCCGAACCTTATTTCCGGCGGGAGCCGATCTTATGGGAAAAGTTCACTGGAAGCGAATGCTTACGGCCATAATATGTTTAACGGTTCTGACGTGCTACGCCTTCTCAAACGACAGTGCAACAAATGCATTGAAAAGAAGTCTGGCAAAACAAGGATTCACGGGCACACTCACCGGAAAGGTAAAGATAAGCAAGGTTGGAGTCATTGCCGTAGGCGATACAAAATATCAGATATTCTATTATGAATGGCAAGAATCAAATCCTCCCGGTTTAGCTATTCATGCCTCTCAACGCATCATACTCATGAAAGGCGCCGGTCAGTATATTGGATTCTATCGAGTCGAAGGTCCTCCAACGAAAGTAGGTCCACAATCAATTCTGTTTGATCATCCTGAAAGCCTCGGCAACAGTATTAGTTTTGATAAGAACGGACCGCCTACAAGAGTCCGCTTGAGTGGAGAACTGTACGACTTGGAGAAGTGACTTTGTTTGCTGGCGACTCCGTGAGCATCGCATGACCATGTAACGTACGAATGATTGTTGCTAACAGGCGTTATCACTTGTTTGGTTAAAAAAGGGCGCCGCGGCTCGGGTGGCTGCCTATCACCTGGGTTGGCGAAGGATGGGTAGTTTTTTCGGATAGTGTGATGTCGCAGAAATTTCCG
>Ga0181535_10008403_pt1 | contig 10168 bp, 11 predicted proteins | sample PEATcosm2014_Bin_44_FD_119774 | JGI IMG/M metagenome (GOLD analysis project Ga0181535, IMG submission 119774) | Peatland microbial communities from MTU Mesocosm Facility, Houghton, MI, USA - PEATcosm2014_Bin17_30_metaG | ecosystem: Environmental > Terrestrial > Soil > Wetlands > Peat | place...
CTCCGGCGGCTCGCCGGCAGCCGGCAGCAACGAACCCCAATTGGTGCGGCTACGCATCTCCTCGCTTGTCGCAACGTTGACGAAACCATTGCCATCCCGGATCTGCCAGCCGCCGCCAAGCGCCCGGAAAACAGAAACCAAGCCCGTCGAAATATTACCCGTCGCCATGGCGAGATTGTTCTGGGCTTGATAAAGATTCTGCTCCGCTGTCAAGACCGTCGTGAAGTCACGCGTCCCTTGTTGATATTCGAGCGTTGCGATGTGGAGAACCCCGGTTGCCGCAACGACACTGCGGTGCAAATACTCCGCCTGGGAGCGCGACAAGAGGAACGTGGAAATCCCGTTCTCCACTTCCTGCTGCGCTTTCAAAACGGTATTTTGGTAACTGACCAAATATTCCTGCAGGGTCGCGTCTTGCAGCCTGACGTTGTTAGTGATCTGTCCATAATTCAACAGGTTCCATTGGAACGACGGGCCAAACGAGAAGGCCTCGCCAACCGGATGAAACGCTTGCAATAGATTGTGGCCGCCGACGTTGCTTGAGAGACCGCCGAACACTCCTGAGATACTGATCGCTGGGTAGAGATCCGCTTGCGCCACGCCGATTTGGGCACTTTGCGCCGCAGCCTTCAATTCGGCTGCGCGAATGTCAGGCCTGCGGCGCAGCAAATCCGCGGGCACGCCGACGACGACTTTCCGGGGAGCCGAGGGAATCTGGCCGGTCGAGCGGGCAAGCAGGAAGCCGAGCGGCTCGGGAGCTATCCCGAGCAGCACGCGGAGCGCATTCAACCCTTGCTGCAATTGGATTGTCAGCTGCGGCACCGTCGCCTCTGTCGCGCCCAGCACGTTTTCCGCCTGGTAGACGTCGAGCATGGTTGCGGCGCCGCCCTTGTACCGGTCGCGGGCGATGGCAAGAATCCCGCGCTGCTTGACAATGTTCTCGCGGGCGATCGCGATCTGCTTCTCAAACGTGCGGATGCCGACATAAGTGCTCGCGACATCACCGAGAAGCGTCACAAGGACATCATCATACGACGCAATCGAGGCCAAATAAGCCGAATCGCCAGATTCAACCCCGCGCCGAAATTTCCCCCAAAAATCCAGCTCCCATGCCGCCTGGACGCCGATCCCATCGGACCAGAAATTGGTGATTGTCTGACCTGGCGACGGACTGGATTGGCCGGCGCCCGCCGCCGGACTGGATTGAGCATTGGCTTGGCTCAAAAGATTATAGCTTACCGTGCCCAGCGCCGCTTGTTTCTGAGGCCAGAACTCGCCAATCGCAACGCCCAACTGGGCGCGGGCTTCGAGCACTTTGGTGCCGGCGCTCAATAGGGTCAGATTTTGCGAATAGGCGATCTCGATCAGCCGGTCGAGGATCGGATCATGGAAAACACGCCACCAATCCTCGTACTCCTGAGGTCCGGTTTGCAGCGACTTGTTCCGCCACTCGATCCAGGTGTCGGCCACAGGCGCAACGGGTGGCGCGAAATCGGGACCAACCGCGCATCCCGTCAAGGTGACGAGCAGCGCCGGGACGAAAATGCCTCGCAAAGAAATGCCGGCAACTGCCCTCTTTCGGATTTTGTAGAGCATCCGCCGTCCTATTGGCTAACGCCAGGCGCAAATGCGCCATCTCAATCACCAGTGGTCGCGACTCACGATCTTGCCGCGCAGCAACAAACCTAACACGTGGCCGTAACGAGAGCTGTGACAAATCCGCAACCATTTCTGAATTTCGCGACGCTCCCCCCACACGTCTGTTTCTCACGCGCCTGCGCTCCTCGCGCGCTGCACGCTTGTCAACCGGGCATCGCCCTTCCGGTAATGCTTGGATGACGCGCTGGCGAACCGGAATAAGCTTCCGGTCACGCGATCACGATAATTCTCGATTAACTCAATCCAAAATCATGAAATTGATCGCTTCCAAGATTTTAGCGCGGGCCATGGGCGGTAACCGGTCTCTACTTTCCCTCATCCCGCAGGAGCCTCGCGCTATTGTTGCCCATTTGCTTTGGAGTTATAGAGGCGAAACGCACGCAAAGCTGAAGAGGGCGTCCTGTATCAGGCTTTCAGCGCGAAGCCGTCGGCAAGCCTTGCGCGGCCAGTTTCGCCCCGTTGTAATCCTTCACTTCGCCGCCGCTTTTCTGCGCGAAGCCGTCGGCATCTCCCTTGAGCAGGAAGACGTCGACCTCGCCTTTCGCGGAGAGGACGAACCAGGCTTGATCCGCCAGAAGCTTGAAGCCTTTGTCGTGATCTTGTGCGTAGACGGTGCAGGCCGCCTTGCCGGCCTTCTCGAAGCCCGTGAGTGCCTTCAGCGCCGATTCGGGCGTCGCATAATGACGAACCTTCGGCTCGTCCTTTAGCCATATTTCGGCAACGCGTTTCGTGTCCTTGATTGGCTTGCCGGTCGCCACTTCATTCGCAATAAGCGGGAGCGGCGCGTAATCGGCGAGTCGCGCATCGTAATCGAGGCCAGAGGCTTCGAATGCCGCCCGAATGTACTTATCGGTAATCAACGTATCAAGATCGAGGCCGGTGTCGGCGCGCTTCAAGAGTTTGAGCGTCTCGACCGAGGTCGCGACGTCCTTGCGATACTCGGGTTTCCAGGTGAGATCACGTGTCTGGAAGCCGAGCGGTTCATGGAACAGATAATTTACCGGAGCATTGATGCCGGTGACTTTGGCGATGAGTTCGCTGTATTTTTCCGTCTCGGCCGACAACAATGTGTTGGCTTCGATCGCCGCGCGAAGATAAGCGACCACGACTTCAGGATATTTGTCGGCGTACTCCCCGTCGACGAGAAGACCGTGGAAAGTCGGAAAGCCGGCCTGCGAGCCATCGAAAATCTTGCGTGCGAAGCCGCGGCTCGGGAAGAGTTCGGCGAAAGGAGCGGAAATCGTCTTGCTTTTCAACTCCGCTAGCGACTGAACAGAAGATGCGCTTGGCACGACAATACCATTGCCGCTGCCCTTTACGCTGCCGGAGAGAACGCCGATGAAAAGGCTGCGCTTGCCCGCCTTCTTGAAGGCGCGCCGTTAAGGGAGCCAGGAAAATCAGCCATGGCGCCAAAATCGAGCTTACCGGCCACCATTTCATTCGTGATCGGCGCGCCGCTGGTGAAATTCTTCCATTCCACGTCGTAAGTTACATCTTTGTATTTTCCATCATGCGGGAGATATTTCTGGAGCAGCTTGAGTTCCCGGATCAGCAGGCCGCCGGCCGCGCAGTTGATTGTCGTATCCTGCGTGCCGACGGCAACACGGATCGTTTCCGAACGTGCCAGGCCACCTGTGGTAATCGCCGCGAAAAACAACGCGAAAAAGCAGGAGAACAATTGGCGTCCACGCATGTCATCATCCCCATTGTCGTAAGAACTTTATTCGAACGGCATCCTCTCACGCGGCGGCCGGCGCCATGAAGCAATTCATGTCCCGCTGCGCCTCACTTTGTTACATGCCAAGGTGTAAGCCAGGCGCCGATCTTGCGCACGAGGATGCTGCTCGCCATGCCGAGGGCACCGATGACCAGTATGCCAACGATAATGTCCGCGTAATTTTGCAGCGTGTAGGATTCCCAGGTGTAGTAGCCGATGCCGAATTGACCGGAAATCATTTCCGCGGTCACCAGACAGAACCAGGAGATTCCCATGCCGATCGCGAGACCTGTGACGATGTTCGGCAAGGCGCCGGGGATAATCACCTCCCGCAGAATTGCACCACGCCCCGCGCCGAGGCTGCGCGCTGAAGCAATAAGGCGCTGATCTATGTTTTCGACGCCTTGGATCGTGCTGAGTAAAATTGGAAACAGAGCACCGGTGAAGGTGATGAATCATCGACACTTCGGCCGAAGGGAACATCAGAATGGCTAGAGGGATCCACGCGACCGCCGGGATCGGGCGCGCGATCTCGAGGGAGGGGCAAGAACACATCCTCGGCGAGTTTTGCCCGTGCTATGGCCAGTCCAAGAACAATGCCTGTCACGGCTGCGTTCGCAAAGCCCGCGAAGACGCGCGACACGCTGCTGGCGAGATGCGGCACGAGCTTGCCCGAACGAGCCAACGCAACAAAGGCATCGAAGGCTTCGGTCGGCGCCGGAACATTGGCGAATGTCACGAATCCAAGACGAAGATGCGAGGCGGAAGCGAATTGCCATAAGCCAACGAAGAGTGCGAGCGACGCGAGCCGCACGGCATACCGCAGGAAGAACGTTTTGACGCGGCGCAAAGACGTCTTGCTGCGCGCAGCGGAAGCCGCGGCATTAAGGTCAATCGTGCCGGATTTGGCGCGCGACAGGCTCACCTTAAGTCGTTCTCCCTCATCTTCAGCCAGCCGGCTTAACGAGCGCCGGTACCTCTTCCTGACAGCCCGCGAAGCGGCGCAACCTGTCCATGTCGAGGATGACGATGCGTGTCCTCTGAATGTCGATCATGCCCTGGCTTGTCAGGCGCTCCAGCATGGTGCTCACCCATTGGCGCGTCGCGCCGACCATTTCCGCAAAGTCGTCATGCGTCAGCCGGCGCGCGATCACGATGCCGGCAGGCGTTCGGCGTCCGTCGCGCTCGGCGAGGAGTATCAGCATTTACGCGAGACGCTCGGTAGCGGAACGCGTTCCGAGCATATGGATCATCGTCGAATAGCACTTGCCCTTGTGCTCCAGCGCCTCGACTAGGCTGGTGGCGAGATTGGGAATTTCCGTCATCAGCTGGCGCAGCTCGCGGCCGTGCACATGCAAAACCTCTGTCGCGCGCATGGCTCGGCCGGACCACATGTGAGGACCGCCGCCGAATATCTCCGGCCCGCCAACGAAATTGCCTGGCGCCCAATAAGCAAGCGTGATTTCACGCCCGGACGGTCCGGTGTATGAGGTTTTCACCTCGCCCGAGAGTATGATGAACATGCCGTGGTGAGGGGCACCTTGGCTGAACACATCCTGACCGGCCCGGAACTGCAGGACCGAGGAAGCGCCCCGCAATCTCAGATATTCGGCCGCTTCCAGATGCGCGAAAAAATTGGGGGCGCTGAGGTCGCGCTCGTTTTCATGCAGATGGAGCGAGGGGCCACGCGCGGCAGCGGCCGGCGGCCTTTTCATTGCGGGCTCCAGCGCTGATTATCAAAGGCGCGCTGGCTCTCCTGCCGGATAAGCCGTAGGCACTGCCGCTTCGCCTCGGCAAAGGCTGGCAGGGCGAAGACGTCGTCAGGAGCGGACGCGGGAGTCCGATCTCCAGGTCGAGTAGGACCCGGCCTGGCGCGGCGCTCATGACCACCACGCGATCGGCGAGATAAAGCGCCTCGTCCACATCATGGGTGACGAAGATAACGGTGGCGCTGAGTTCGTCCCAGAGCCGCAAAAGATTTTCCTGCATTAGTCCGCGCGTCTGCGCGTCGAGCGCGGCGAATGGCTCGTCCATCAGCAAGACGGAGGGATGATTGACGAGGGCACGGGCTATGCCGACGCGCTGCTGCATGCCACCCGAGAGCGTTGCTGGATATTTATCCGCAAAGGCGGAAAGACCGACAAATTCGAGATATTCCCTCGCCTTGCGCCGCGCCTCGGGGCGCGGCGTACCTTGCATACGCGGTCCGAAGGCGACGTTTTCGAGCACGGTTTTCCAGGGAAACAGCGAATATTGCTGAAACACCATGCCGCGATCGGCGCCGGGACCGCTTACGGGCTTGCCGTCGACCACCACCTTGGCGCCGGCGACCGGCACTAAGCCCGCGACGGCGTTCAGCACGGTGGACTTGCCGCAACCGGATGGGCCAAGCAGACAGACAAATTCTCCGGCTTCGATCGCAAGGCCAAAGCCTTCGATCGCCGCATGCCCGCCGAAGCGCACAGAGAGATCGCGGATTTCCACGCGGCCGGACAAGGGAGCCATCCGTCCTCGCTCCACGCTAAGCTGCATGCGCGTCCCTCTCGAGATCCCGGTAGCCTGGAGTTTGCGGTTCCAAGCAAATGATAACTATATCTATAGACTAAACTCGCACAAGCTGCCAATTAGTTGCCAGACAGGGGCACGCGCCAGTCCCAAAATACGCCTGAAGCGACACAGGAAACCGCAATGGCCGAACCCGACGGCGGTACCGATCTGTTTGAAGCGGACGTGCTTGTCATTGGCGGCGGCACGGCGGGGCCGCTCGCCGCCCATAAGGCCAAGGCAGCCATTCCCGCGTTGAAGGTCGTTCTCCTCGAGAAGGCCAACGTCAAGCGCTCCGGCGCCATTGCTATCGGCATGGACGGGTTGAACAATGCGGTTGTGCCCGGCTTCGCCACGCCCGAGCAGTATGTGCGCGAAATCACCATCGCGAATGATGGCATCGTTTATCAGAAAGCCATTCTCGCGTATGCGACGCGCTCCTTCGAAATGATCCGCGAGCTCGGCGATTGGGGCGTGAAATTCCAAAAAGACGAAAACCGCGATTACGACGTTAAGAAGGTCCACCATCTGGGCAGCTATGTTCTGCCCATGCCCGAGGGCGGCAGCGTCAAGAAGATTCTTTACCGCCAATTGCGCAGAGCCAGGGTCCTTATTTCAAACCGTTACATGGCGACACGGCTGCTCAAGGGCGCGGACGGGCAAATCGCCGGCGCCGTGGCGGTCAACAGCCGCACGGCGGATATTCTCGTCATTCGCGCCAAGGCGGTGATCCTGACGGCGGGAGCCGCTGGACGGCTAGGCCTGCCGGCGTCCGGCTATCTTTGGGGGACATACGAGAACCCGACCAATTGTGGCGACGGCCACGCCATGGCCTTTCATGCAGGCGCCGAGCTCACCAATCTCGAGTGCTTTCAGATTAATCCGTTGATCAAGGATTACAACGGCCCGGCCTGCGCCTACGTCGGCGGGCCGTTTGGCGCCTACACCGCCAACACGCAAGGTGTGCGATTCATCGAATGCGACTATTGGTCGGGACAGATGATGCTAGAATTCCGCAAGGAGCTTGAGGGCGCCAATGGGCCGGTGTTTCTTAAATTCGACCATCTCGCCGAAGAGACGATTTCCGAGATCGAGAGCATATTGCACAGTGTCGAGCGGCCCTCGCGTGGCCTTTTTCACGCTGGGCGCGGCAATGATTACCGCCACGACATGGTCGAGATGCATATCTCGGAAATCGGCTTTTGCTCCGGCCACAGCGCGTCCGGCGTGTGGGTTGACGAATATGCGCGAACGACGGTGCCAGGGCTCTACGCAGCGGGCGACATGGCGAGCGTGCCGCATAATTACATGCTTGGCGCCTTCGTCAACGGCGCCATCGCCGGCGAGAACGCCGCCGCGCTCGCGGGTTCGACGGAATTACCAGGTTACGACCCCCGCAACGTCGAGACTGAGCGGACACGCGTGCTGGCGCCCTTGAACAACAAGGAAGGGCTGCCGCCCAATCAGGTGGAATACAAGATCAGGCGCTTCGTTAACGACTATTTGCAGCCGCCCAAGGTCACCTGCAAATATGAGATCGCGCAACGGCGCTTTGCCGAGATCAGAGAGGACCTTCCCTGTCTCGTCGCGCGCGACGCGCATGAGCTGATGCGGGCGCTCGAGGTTCACTCCATCCTCGATTGCGCCGACATGGCCGCCGCCGCCTCGCACTATCGAACCGAGAGCCGTTGGGGTCTCTATCATTATCGTCTCGACTATCCCGCCGCGGACGATGCAAACTAGTTCTGCCATGTGCAATTGTTCAAGGATGAGAAGGGCGCGATCGCTTGTAAGAAACGCCCAGTCGACCCTTACGTCGTTCCAGTCGAGGCAGACGAGAAAGACGCCTATCATCGTTTGCGCATTCCCGCTCCCGCTTGAGGCCAGTCATGCCCTTTGCTGAAAATCCATCCGAATTTCCGGTCAAAATCGATCATAACAAATGCATCGCCGACAAGGGATGCACCGTCTGCGTCGATGTCTGTCCGCTCGACGTGCTGCGGATCAATCCGGAAACCGGCAAAGCGGATATGCGCTATGACGAATGCTGGTATTGCCTGCCCTGTCAGCTCGATTGCCCGACCAAGGCGGTCACCGTGACCATTCCGTATCTATTGCGTTGAGGCCATGGGCGGCAAATTTTTCGACGACGTCCAGGCCGATCTCGACGGGATTGCACAACGGCTGGCGAGCGGGGATGCAGCCGAGCGGCGCGTCGCTGTGCTCGATCTCGCCGAAGCGGCCGAACCTGGCGCCGAACCGCTACTCATCGGCGCGCTCGAAGATGCCGACGCCAGCGTGCGGCGCGAAGCAGCGAAGGGCCTCGAACAATTCGATGGCCTCGCCACGGCGAAGGCGCTCGCCGGTGCCCTCCTCGATGATGACCCGCTGGTGGCGGCCGCCGCCGCTGTAAGCCTTGGCGAACTGAAATCGCCGCAAGCCGCGCCTCCCCTTCTCGCCCTCGTCGATCACGCGCATGCCGAAGTGCGCGTCGCGGCATGGCGGGGTCTTCGCGATCTGCGCGTCGAGGCTTCGCTGGCCCCTGGCCTCAAAGCGCTCTCCGACGCAGATGCGCGCGTTCGCCGCGAGGCGGTTGGCGTACTCGCCTATCTCAAAAACGAAATGGCCCTACCGGCTCTGATTAGCGCCGCCAAGGACGAGAATTTCGAGGTGCGCCGCGCGGCAACCGCCGCTTTGGGCTTTGCGCCTCCGAAGAGAACCATGCCAACGATCCTCGCTGGACTAGCCGACACGCATTGGCAAGTGCGCGAAGCCGCCGCCCTGCTCGCCGGAAAGATCAAGGCCGAAGGGGCGATCACTGGTCTCATCGACGCGCTTTCCGACGAGGTCTGGCAAGTGTGCGGCAAAGCCGCCTTGGCCTTGGGGCAGCTCAAGGCCACCGGTGCCGTCGCGGCGCTCGGCGGGCTGCTCCCGCATCCGGTAAGCAATCTCCGCAAAGACGTTGTCACCGCGCTCGGAGACATTGGGAACACCGAGGCACTCCCCTTTTTGGAGCGTGCGAATGAGGATGCCGATCCCGACGTGCGCAAGATCGCGCGCCGGTCGATCCAGCTCATCTTATCGGGAAACGTGGGGTAGATATCGAAGCGAGCGATCAGCGAGGCAATGCGCTTCAATCCCCGCCAGAACCGGCGAGGAACTCGATTTCAACAAGGCCATTCCGAAGAAGACCGGGGCATATGTTATCCCTCCAGCCGGAGCGCTCGATTAGGGCGGCGGGGCAGATGGAGGTGATCATGCAAATTATCGGAAGAGGCCCGGCCGCAACGGTCCCGGTCAAGCCGGAGGGTGCTCCATAGCGCTACTGGCCGAAGCCAAAACAGGCCTTGACAGCAGCTTCCAGCAGACAAGGTCCCGTTCGCCACAGCATGGTTTCGCTCGACACCGGCTGACAGGATTGATAACCCCGACGGATGGGGAACTCCCTCCGCTCAGAGGCGTCATGAATCTCTATTCGGAAGACAGTTCGCCATTCTCCGCTCCAGTGCGCATAGCGATCTATGCAAAAGGGTTGAATATCGCCATCGAACCGCCGCCGGGCGGTTTGCTTTCGGCTAAGTTCCACGCCATCAATCCGGTTGGGACGATCCCATGCCTCATTCTCGAAAACAACACTCCGCTACCGGAATCGGCGGCAATCATGGAATATTTCGAGGATAAATTTCCCGAGCCGCCACTCAGGCCAGCCGGACCGGAAGCCAAGGCGCGGGTGCGTCTTCTGCAACGGATCGGCGAACTCCAGATCATGAGCCCGCTGGTCGAACTCTCCCGGCAGGCCGATCCCGCACAACGCGATCCGAGCGCCTCGGCGTGGCTGACACGGCTCGTGCGTGGCTTGTCATCGGTGCAGAATTACGTTGGTGACGAACCGTTCGCGGCAGGCCCGCAATTGACTCTGGCCGACTGCGAGCTGGCACCAGCTCTGTTTATGCTTCCGAAGATCGCTGCCGCCTATGGCAAACCGGGGTTGCTGCAGGCCTATCCGCCGATCGGCCGCTACGTCGCGAGCAGCAGCCTGCACCCGGCGATCCGCCGGGTCTTGACCGAAATGGCGCCCGCATGGGAACTTAGCGAGACAGCGTGAGGATGGCATTTCGCGGCGTAGGATCGTCGCCGCCACGTTCTTCGGTCTGAATACGCATCGGCCTTTACAACCCAATTGGGGGTAGTGAACAAGATGGGCTATTGATACTGTTCATGGAATTTGGTGAGCCTTTCGCCGATTGA
>Ga0181535_10008404_pt1 | contig 10166 bp, 8 predicted proteins | sample PEATcosm2014_Bin_44_FD_119774 | JGI IMG/M metagenome (GOLD analysis project Ga0181535, IMG submission 119774) | Peatland microbial communities from MTU Mesocosm Facility, Houghton, MI, USA - PEATcosm2014_Bin17_30_metaG | ecosystem: Environmental > Terrestrial > Soil > Wetlands > Peat | place...
AACTGGAAGGGATGGGGTCCGCGCATCCAGGCGGCATGGCAGGTTTCAGACAAGTTCGAAGCGCATGCCGGCGGCGCAGTTACGGTGATCCCTCCGAATCTCTGGCAGGATAACCTTCTGACCGGCTCGACGCCGTTTGCCGTGATGCCGAGGCTCTTGTCAGCCTCGAATGCGCCCATCGGCTACGGATTTAAAATTACGCCGGCGCAATTGCCGCGCGCCTACACACTGGCGGGCGCCGATATTTTCCCCACTGGACGCACCAACACAGTTGCACCCAACACGGCGATGGATGTGGATCGCTATGAGCAGGATGTAGCAGCACTCACGGCGGGCCACGTAGTCAGCGATCTGTCTCTCGCCGGCGTCGATCGCAACTTTGGCAACGCTACGCTGTACACCTGGACGGTAGGACTGGAGCGCAAATTCGCCGACCTGACAGCAGATGCCAGTTATGTGGGAACCGTTGGCGTGAAGCTTCCGCGTTTCAGCTTTCCCAATGCGTATCCAGGCGCAGATGCCACGTTTGCTCCGCTCACCAGATTCGACAAGGCTGGAAATGTGATTGGCGGCTTTGGGACCGAGAGCGAAATCACGGCGACCGCGCACTCAAATTATCACGCGCTGCAAACCTCGCTGTCCGGCACCGTGGGTCATGGAGGGCCCGGAATCCAGGCGAGCTACACCTGGAGCAAATCAATCGACGACACCAGCGAAGTGCTTGGCGGAACGGGATCCACCGGGGCTGTCGCGCAGGGATATCCGCAGAACCCCTACGACACGCACCCGGAGCGAGGTCCGTCATCGTTCGACGTGACCGACGGCTTTGGTTTGAGCGTGGCGCAGGACATGCATCTGGAGAGCGTGAACTTCCTTCGTCCTGTGAGCCGAAAGATGACGGACGGCTGGGAACTGCTGAGCATTTCAAGCATCAGCTCGGGCTCACCGTTCACGATCTTTTCAGGGATTCAGCAGACGGGCGCGGGCTCTAACGGCGTAGACCGCCCTGACCAGATTGCAACGCCGCACCTGTCGACTGCACGCAAAGTACGCGCGGACTACTTCGGCCAGGGTACGAATAACGCAACCGCGTTCTTCTCCATCCCCATTCATATCGCCGGCGGAAGCGGGCCGAATCAGGGGCGTTTTGGAACGCTGGGGCGCAACAGCTTTCGTGGCCCGGCATATTACAACTTCGACTTTGCGCTCATCAAGGACACGCCCTTTGGGCGCCGCAGGAGTGGAGCCGAACGTATCGATCTGCAGTTCCGCAGCGAGTTTTTCAACCTCTTCAACATCGTGAACATGGGCCTACCCGCCAACATACTCAACGGCTCCGGTTTTGGAGAGATCAGCAAAACCGCCGGCACATCGCGCCAGATTCAATTCTCGCTCAAATTGATCTATTGACAGCCTTCCTTCCCCGACGGACTCGCCGAAATCTGGTTCTGGGTCGATCTCACCAACGAACTGGCGTTGTGGGGATGATCGCCCAGCCTTCAGCAGACAGCTTTAAGAGCCGGCCCGCCATTGCGAAGCCGCGCGCCGCAAGTGCGTCCTATTGCGTTCCCATAGGTGCGGGTGTAGAGTATTCATATTGTTTTGCAATAGGAGCCGACCCATGGGCGAAAAGACCGATGTCTGGCAGGGAACGCTGACGCTGATGGTGCTGAAGACGCTTGAATCGATGGGACCGCAGCACGGCTACGGCGTTGCTCGCCGCATCGAGCAGACCAGCGGCGACCTGCTGCAGTTGAACTATGGAACGCTCTACCCCGCGCTGCTCAAACTGGAGCAGGAGGGGTATATTCGCTCGCGCTGGGGTACGTCGGAAAACAATCGCAAGGCGAAGTTCTACGAGCTGACCAAGGCGGGACAGCGCCGGGTGCGCAAGGCTGCCGCGGAGTGGGAACAGACGACGGAGATTCTGGCGCGGTTCCTGGCTCCTGCCGAGGAGGCGTGATGCGCAGACTAAGGGCATTGTGGATGCGGTTTCGCGGACTGTGCCAGGGCCAGCAGGCAGACAACGACTTCGCGGCGGAAGTGAAAAGCCACGTGGCTATGCACACCGAGGATGGAATTCGCGCCGGGCTGAGCCTGGATGAGGCGCGGCGGCAAGCGCTCGTGCGACTGGGCGGGGTGGAGCAGGTGCGGCAAGCATATCGCGAACGGCGTACGCTTCCCTTGATTGAAAGCCTGGTGAGCGATGCTGGTTATGGCCTTCGCGGACTATTGAGGAGTCCCGGCTTCACAGCCGTCGCCGTCCTGACACTTGCACTTGGTATCGGGGCAACATCCACAGTTTTCACGGTTGCCGATGCCGCGCTCCTGCGATCATGGCCAGCTAGCGAACCGCAGCGGATGGTTCGGATTGTCGCCTCAACACCGCAAGGCGCCGACTATTCGTTTTCATACCCAGACGCAGTAGATTTGGCCGCGCAAAGCCGGACGCTGGAGGGGATTATTGCCTATGCGCGTTACGCGGCGACAATTCACTCCGGCTCGGAATCTCAGGCTCTGCTCGACGAGGTTGTTTCTCCCAATTACTTCTCGCTGCTTGGAACGGATCCCGGGCTAGGCCGGCGGTTCGCTGCGGCCGCGCAAAGCGGTCAACCTTGTGTCGTCATCGGCAACGCTGTCTGGCAACGTTTCTTCGGCTCCGATCCGGAGCTGGTGGGCAAACAAATCTTACTCTCGGGCCGGAACTATACCGTGGTTGGCATTGCTCCGCGAGGATTCCGCGGGATGACAGCATTCATTCCCGCAGAACTGTGGTTTCCAATCACAGCGCGGTATGGAGCATCCGAACGCGGGTTCCGCGGTTTCGAACTCGTGGGCCGCCTCCGGCCCGAGTTTACCCCGGCACAGGCGCAAGCGGAACTTGAAGCCACAGGGCAGCGCCTCGCACAAGCCTACCCTGCCGTCGATAAAGGAAGAACAGTTACCGTCATCTCCGAACGCCAGCGCCTGCGTGAAGCGGCCACGCCTACAGCGATGCTGATGGGCGCCGTGGGCATTGTGCTGCTCATCTGCTGCGCAAACGTGGCGGGGCTCATCCTGGCGCGCGGAGATGCGCGCCGGAAGGAGATTGCCATGCGGTTAGCGCTGGGAGCGACACGCTTCCGAATCGTTCGGCAACTGCTCACCGAGAGCATGCTGCTCGCGTTGATAGGTGCGGGCCTGGGTCTCATTGTGGCCGTCGAGCTCTTCCGCTTGCAGAGCGCCCTCATGCCGCCGGCGAAGTTCTCCCTCGGCCTGGATCTGCATCTGAATGCAGCGGCAATCCTCTTTACGATTGCTGTCTCGATGCTGGCCGTTATCTTGTGCGGGTTGCTGCCTGCGATTCAAGCTACAAAAATGAGCTGCGCTCCGGCATTGAAGTCAGACGAAAGAGGCGGCCCTCCGCGCCGTTTTACCTTGCGGGGTTCCCTGGTGGTGGCCGAGATTGCGATGGCGGCTACGCTCCTCACCGCGTCCGGACTCGTTGTGAAGAGCTTCCTCGTCAGCCTAAAGATGAACCTGGGCTTCGACCGCGAGAAGCACCTGGTATTCTTCGATCTCGGGCCCGGGTATGACCTCGCTCGTAGCGCGGCCTACTTTCAGCAGGCGGAGACAAGCGCCGCGGCACTGCCCGGTGTGCGGCATGCTGCACTCGCGCAGCGCATGCTCCTCTCCGACTTCGGAGGCGGCGCGGAAAAACGTGTCTCCATTCCCGGCATCGAGCTGCCGCAGGGACAAACGACCATTCCAGTCAAGTTCAACGCAGTGGATAGCGGCTACTTCCAAACCGTCGGTACGCATCTTCTCGATGGCCGCGAATTCACCATGGCCGACGGCCCTCACACGGCCCGAGTCGCCATCGTCAGCCGCACCATGGCCGAGCGCTATTGGCCGGCCTCAACCGCGATCGGTAGGCAGATCGTCGTGGACGGAAAGCCCTGTCAGGTGGTTGGGGTGGCTGAAGACGCAAAGATCATTCAACCGCATGAGGCACTCGAAGCGTACATCTATCTGCCCTTTGCGCAATGGCCTCGCGGAGAGGCAAGTCTGATTCTCGAATCGGAGCAAGATGGCCGCCCGGTAATCGCAGCGATGCGCAACGTGCTTCAGACCATGGATCGCAATGCGCCCCTCGATGTCCGAACCGTTGACTATCTGATGCAACAGGCTTTCTGGGAAGACAGGATAACCGCGGCCTTTGTCGGGATTCTGGGGCTGCTCGTAATCTTCTTTGGAGCTCTGGGACTTTACGGAGTGATTTCGTTCGCCGTGAACCGGCGCCGCCGGGAAATCGGCATTCGCATGGCACTCGGCGCTGAGCGCAACGACGTGGTGCGAATGGTGCTCCGTGAAGGAATGGCGTTCGCCGCAATAGGCTCGGTCATCGGCCTGATCGCGTCGCTGCTTACCATGCGCGTCTTATCGAGCGTGCTCTATGGCGTAAAGCCGACCGATCCGCTCGCGTTTGCGGGTAGTGTCGCAGTGGTAATTTCAGTGTCGCTTATCGCGTGTTGGATTCCGGCGCGGCGCGCGGCTTCCATTGATCCCATGCAAGCGTTGAGGACAGAGTAGATGAAAACACTCGTTGCCTGAACGCTTACTCCCGAACGATCCGGCTGGTACACTCCGACATTGGGAGAGATGTATGAAGGCAAGCGCAATCGAGTTTCGCCTGCGGATGGTAATCCAAATCATCATCGTCGCAATGGGGATGTGGGCTCCCTGGATCAGGCCGTGGGATTTTGGAAGGCGGCTCTCCACGCTGGAATGGATGGCGCTCGAGATCAGCCGGACGGGGCTGGCGAGTTTCAACGTCTCCACACCCATCGTCATTGTCTTCGGCGCGATCCTCGCCGCAATCGGCATGGTGCTGCGTGTATGGGGAGCGGCCTACCTGGGATACGACGTCGTGCACCACGCAGAGATGCAGGGAGGCGGGGTAATGGCCGCAGGGCCTTATCGCTACATGCGCAATCCGCTCTACCTGGGCGGCTGGTTCATGATGGCTGCCGTCGCACTTTTGTTCACTCCGACCGGAGCCCTGTTCATTGTGGCGCTGGTAGGGTTCTTTTATCTGCGCCTGGTTCTCGGCGAAGAAGCCTTCCTCTCGGCAAAACTGGGCGAGCCTTACCGCGAGTATCTGCACGACGCGCCACGCATCTTCCCACGACTTCGAGCTACTTTGCCGCGGGCCGCGCTAAAACCGCACTGGCTCACCGCCCTCTTGACCGAGATCATGCCAATCGGGACCTTTATCACGCTGGCTTTTGTGTCGTGGACCTATGACAACACAGCAATGCTATGGGGCATTCTCATCAGCTTTGTGGCTTCAATGATCGTGCGGGGAATGATGAAAGCGCCGATTCCCACCTGTGCTTTTGTCGTGGTCTCTCCGACGGCATGGGGTCTGTTCCACCTGTCGATTGTCAGAGCTCTCCTGATTGGAATAGGAGCATTTCTAGTGGTGCGGGCGCTTATGCCGCGCGTCAAGCCGGAGACGAACTCACGGCAATAGACTCGCCGCGTTTTTTCCCTTGCTTGCCAAGGTGTGTCCATCCGAAGCCAGCCGGATACTTCAGTCCGAAGCCCAGCAGCCGGTCAACGCCAATATGGTTCAGCCAGATGAGCGCATAAGGCAACGGGCCGGCTGCGTGCAGCAGCAAGGCTGCCAAGGCCAATGTGATGGGCGTGACCGTGGTGTGGATAGCGTTGTAGCAGCGAGCACCCCAGCAAGGCGAGGCCAAATAGCCGAGCATGCTCAGGTCGGGCACAAGCCACAACGCGACAAAGAGCCACCAACTGGAACCGGTGCGCGCGTAGAGCACGGCAGAGATCGCCGACAGCGCGAGCCCCTCAAGTCGCAGAAAAAGAAGAACGGGCGCGCCCACTGCGGGAGCCTGTCTGAATTGCAGTTCGAAATTCATTTCGTCAGCGGCGGAAGTTGTCGATGCCATACTGAGTTCGATGCCGTGCCGTGACCGACGGATTGAGTAATTATCATCGTCCAGGAATGCTCCCGGAAGAACAAAGGGGAGAAGCCGATGGCTTCTCCCCTGGTGTCCGCAGTCCGATGGAGACTACTTTTTGGGTGGGGCGATGACGTCCTTGGCGGCCTTGGCCACGCGGAACTTGACAACGGTCTTGGCCTTGATCTTGATGGCCGCGCCGGTCTGAGGGTTACGGCCGATGCGGGCCTTGCGCTCTGCCTTTACGAGCCGGCCGATGCCGGGGATGACGAATACGCCGTTCTTCTTGGTTTCCTTGATGGCGGTCTCAGCCAGCAGGTCCAGGAAGGCAGCGGATTGCTTGTTGGTGAGTTCGAGCTTCTCGGCCAGATGCCGTGTGAGTGCGGTCTTGGTCAGTCCAGTTGCCATTATGATGTTCTCCTTCTTGGCGAGCCCTATGGGCTGCCTTGTTGACGGGCTTCCGCCGCGAAACGCGTACCGCATGGAGAAGGTGCAACTTGGGCTGCGCTGCACAAAACCCCTGTATTCATGCGGCTTCGAAGAACCCTGCCGATGGTTACAATGCGGCTTTGGGGTAGGCAAAGTCAATGGGAAAAGCCTGATTTCCACAGGATTCTTGGGTATTTCTTCGGGTTTTGCCGATATTTGGCCTATTTTCTTGGTTTTTGGCCCAAATTGACGCATCAATCCATTCGCCAACGATCCAGGAGAGATTAAGTGCGAAGCCACTCCGGAGGCCTTTTTTATTTGAGACCGAAGAGCACTTTTCTCTTGGGCGCCTGTGCTGCTGCAATGGGAGTGTTCAGCGCATCCACAATTGGCGCGGCGATCTTGAAGTTGCGAATCAGCGCGGCGGCAAAGTTTGGCTTGAGAGCTTCGGCTGTCGGCAAGGTTGTTGCCAGGCCCCATTGGCGGCAGCGAATCAGATCCATGCCCGGGTGCTCGCAGGGAAAGCCCTTTGGCGGGCGCGTCAAGGCGTTGCCTTCAAACTCAGAAAATGTCTTGCGTACGGCCGGCTTTTGGAGAAGCTTCCTAAAATCGGCGTGGTGGTCGAGCAGCCAATGACGAATGGCAGCGAGCTGATCCTTTTCCGGCATGTAGGCTCCGGCGGCAACGACGACCTCTTTGGCGCTGACGTGGAAGTAGTATCCGGCGCCGGAGGTCTTCTCAAGCCCCTGATGCGACCACCATGCCGCTACGTGAGTCTTGTAAGGCAGCTTGTTTGCGCTGAAGCGCGTGTCGCGATAGATGCGGAAGAGGCATTTCTCCGCGGGCCGCACAAACGCCGGCGCAAAGTCCATCATCGCGTCGGTCACTTTGCGAATGATCGCCAGCATGGGTTCTTTCAGCTCGGCTTCAAACACAGCCTTGCGCGGCGTAAACCACGCGCGGTCGTTGTTGCGGGCCAGGTTACGAAGAAAGGCGAGGCCCTCGGGACGAAGATGGGCCGGGGATGCTGGAACGGATTCTGGAATGCGAGGCATACTGCTGAAAGGGTAGCAAAAGCAGCCGATTCCTGGAGCTCAATGATCGCAGGAAAACGATCTCGTTTCGCTAGTGGACCGCAGGGTCCGCCTGCGAATTGAGGCGCGCGATCTTCTCACGGTGCTTGCGGATAAAGTGCGCAGCCGCATCGGGGTAGAATTCGCGAATCGCAGAGAACATGACATCCCGCATGACAGAATAACTGAATTTGGTGGCGAGGACCGGGAAGCTGGATGCGCTGGGCGGGTAATAAGTCTTAGAAACCAATTGAGTAAGAACCTTGCCACCGAGCCCGGCGATGTTGGGCGTCTGTCGACCGCCATAGGTGCGGGCCACCGCTTGCCGGCTGATCACGTAGAGGGCACGTAGAGGGATCGAATGACCGGCTCCAAGAGCGTAAAAACGGGTGTCCTCATGCAGGAGCGAGGGAAGAAGCCACGCGGATAGATAGGTGTTGTCGCTCTTGTCGAGGAAACCGCGCCAGGTGTAAGCGTAAAAGCCGCCCACGCCTTTGCCTAGGCTGGGGTGCATGTTCATGCCTTCGGCGGTCAGAGATGTCAGGCCGAGAAAAATAAAAGTTGAATAGTCGGTGGCCTGGTGGGTTGCAACGATGAAGTTATATTTCCAGCCGGGAGGAGGGGGCTTGCTGCCGCCGGAGACGGAGCGGAAATTGGGCATAAAACCCAGGATGCGCTGCGGCTGCTGGAGCTCGAGGGGAATCGGTTTGCCGTTCGCGTCTAAAGGGATTTTCGGATCGAGCTGAGGTTGCGAGCCAGTCTGGGTTGCCACCCGCGTGGATGGGCTATTCTGCGCCTGGTCTTGACCCGGGTCAGGGATCAAGTCCAAAGGGCGCGTGAGCGCGGTCGCGGTAGACTCCCGGTTCAAATCGATCGCAGAGGCTCCAGCGGCCAGCAGTCCTGCCTGCGGCAGCGGCGCATTCGCCAGTTGGATCGACTGGGCGTTGCAACTGAAGGCAAGACCCAGGCAGAAAAGCGCGACTTTTAAAGGCAAGTACACCGTCCTGGAACTGAGGGAAGGCTGTCACTCAGGGGAAGAGGTCCAGCGGCCTTTACTGGATTAGATCGAAAAAAACGCAGGGGGGGTTACTGAGACCGGCCTGGTTCATCGAGAATTGTGCAAGAACCTCGTGTTCTGTTGATTTCAACCCTCTGATCGTTTGAACGAATCTTGTCTATTCTACCGAATCACCTTTAAAGCGCCGCGGAAAAGCCCGTCGAAGTCGGCGGCGAGGGCAGCCTCTTTGGCAATAGCCTGCTCGATGGCCTTTTCGGCCGCAGGGCGCTGATAGCCAAGGTTGGTCAACGCGGAAAGCACATCCTCGGCAGCTGCGCCTCGAACGGCAGACTGCACCGGCGCGACCGCAAAGTCATCCAGCTTGTCTTTGAGCTCCACCACCAGGCGCTCCGCCAGCTTTTTGCCCACGCCCGGAATGCGCGTCAGTTGCGCGTGATCCTGGCCGCGGATGGCCTGCACGGTGCGCTCGGAGGAAAGTCCGCTCAACATCTTGATAGCCAGCTTGGGGCCGACACCGCTCACCGTGATTAGCCGCTCGAAAAGCCGCTTCTCTTCGAGCTCGAGAAACCCGAACAGAGCAATCTGATCCTCGCTGACCTGGGTATGGATATGCAGCGCAGCCTCGGCGCCCAGCGAGGGCAATGCCGTAAATGTTGGCACGGAGATGGCGACGTCGTAGCCGACGCCGGCAGCCTCAACGATGGCCTGGCCGGGCTGTTTCGAAATGAGCTTGCCTCGTAAATGAGCGATCATGGTTGGCCTATTGTAGAATCCCCAGCCGCTTCGCCACACGTTCGAAAGTCTCGAGCGCTTCGTCTAACTGAGCTTTGGTGTGTTCACTCGTGAGGATGGCGCGAATTCTTGCCTTGCCTTCGGGGACAGTAGGAAAGGCAATGCCGGTTGCCATCACCCCTTCGTCGAAAAGCGCTCGGCTGAACTCCATGGCTGTCCGGCCTTCGCCAACGATGATGGGCGTGATGGGCGTCTGCGTGGCCGGCGTGGTGATGCCGCCTATGTTGAAGCCTAGGCGGTGCAGTTCAGTCTGAAAGTAGTGCGTATTGTCCCAAAGCCGCTGAATCCGCTCCGGCTCTTGCTCCAGAATGTCGAAGGCAGCAATGCAGGTGGCTGCGACCGACGGTGGGTGCGAGGTGGAGAAGAGGAACGGGCGGGCGCGGTGGTAGAGGTAGTCGATCAGGTCGCGGCTGCCGCAAACGTAGCCACCGAGCGCTCCAATGGCCTTTGAAAGCGTGCCGACCTGCACATCCACCTTGCCGTGCATGCCAAAGTGGTCAACTGACCCGCGGCCATTGCGTCCCAGCACGCCCGAGGCGTGTGCGTCGTCCACCATCATGATGGCGCCATATTTCTCCGCCAGCCCGGCCAATTTGTCGACAGGGCCAATATCCCCATCCATCGAGAAGACGCCATCGGTGATGACGAGTTTTCGGCCGGGCTGCGGGGCAAGCTCCTCAAGAAGCTGTTCGCAGTGGGCGATGTCCTTGTGGCGAAAGACTTTGATGGTGGCGCGAGAAAGGCGCGCGCCGTCGATAATGCTGGCGTGGTTTAGCTCGTCGGAGAGGATAAAGTCCTCTTTGCCCAGGATGGCGCTGACGGTCCCGGCGTTGGCGGCAAAGCCACTCTGGAAGACGACGCAGGCTTCAACATTTTTAAAACGCGCGA
>Ga0181535_10008405_pt1 | contig 10165 bp, 9 predicted proteins | sample PEATcosm2014_Bin_44_FD_119774 | JGI IMG/M metagenome (GOLD analysis project Ga0181535, IMG submission 119774) | Peatland microbial communities from MTU Mesocosm Facility, Houghton, MI, USA - PEATcosm2014_Bin17_30_metaG | ecosystem: Environmental > Terrestrial > Soil > Wetlands > Peat | place...
TCTCGCCGCCACTAACGTCGATCTCCGCCAGGCGGTGCGCGATGGCCACTTCCGCGAGGATCTCTTCTATCGCCTCAACGTGATTACCGTTGACCTTCCGCCGCTACGCGCGCGCCGCGAGGATATTCCGCTTCTGGCCCAGCACTTTCTCGATCTCTACGCAAGTGAGAACAACTTCGGCCCGCGCAAGCTCTCCGCCGACGCCATGCGCGCTCTTATCGATTACGACTGGCCGGGCAATGTCCGCGAACTTGAGAACGCCATCGAGCGCGGCGTCGTGCTCTCGTCTGGTCCGGTCATCGGCGCCGAGCTTCTCCCCGGTCACATCACCGGCCGCAGCTTCCAGGATGCGCTCCTCGAGCACAACCCAAACTCCTCGCTCTTCGACATTCTCGAAGTGATCGAGCGCCGCATCATCATCGAGAAGCTCGAACGATGTAACTGGAACCAGACCGATGCGGCCGAGCAATTCCGCATCCCGCTCTCTACGCTGAACCAGAAGATCAAGCGCCTCAACATCGAAATCCGCAAAAAGGGCAGGGAGTAGAAAGACAGGGACCAGGGAATAGGGAAAAGCCTGGCTGGCTACCGATTGCCGATTTCTGATATCTGACGACTGCGAACCGTGAACTACCAACTGTGAACTATCTATGCCTAACTTTCTCTTCAAGTCCGAGCCCGGCGTTTATTCTTTCAACGACTTGCTGCGCGATGGCGAGACGGTGTGGGATGGCGTGACCGCGCCGGCCGCCGTCAAGAATTTGCGCGAGATGAAGCCGGGAACCAAGTGGATTTTCTACCACACCGGCGACGAGCGGACGGCCGTGGGCACGGGCACGGTCATCAGCGTCGACGCGACGGATCCCAAAGTCCCCATTGTTCGCGTCAAGGCCGGCAAACGCCTCAAACATCCGAAGACGCTCGCCCAGATCAAAGCGGAAAAGCTCTTTGTGCGTTCGCCGCTGCTGCTGATTGGGCGGCTCTCCATTGTTCCGCTCACCAAAGAGCAATGGGATTGGTTTGTCGCCTGAGCGGTCATCTGACGGTTGGGATTCGGAAGCCGGGTGAGTCAGAGATAGTGAACGAAAGTCAATGCAATCGGAATCACGATCAGCACGCTGATCACGATTACGGTTAATCGCGCGCGCCTGAAGTCGCTGTCGTCGGCCTGAATCCTCCCGAATTTCACCCACCAGCGAGCTGTAAGAACGGGAACTGCGACTAGTAAGAAGTAATAACCGACGAGGCCGAGTAACCCCAGAAACGGGATGAGCATGACGCCGACAAAAACCAGGATCGAGATTGCCGCTATTCTCAAAAAACTAGCGTCGCTACAAGCCTGGTTTAGCTTCGCCATTTTCTCGGCAGCTGCTTGTGCAGCAGCAGGGTCAACGGGTGCAGAGCAAAACCGACACTGAGTCGACGAGGTATCGATCGTCTGCTTGCAAGCCGGGCATTCGAAGATCCCGAGGTTTTCGTTTGCGGCGGTAAGACTCAGGCTTTTTGCCATCGCCGATCTCTCCCTTGATAACGAACGCCACTCATTGAGCCGCGCTCGTCATACTACCAGGCCCTACTTCCGCGCCACAGGCCCGAGCCGCCACACAGTTTTTCCGTTAACCTCATTCAACACTTGCGCCAGGCCCGTGTAGATAGCAGAAGCGCCGCAGAGCAGGCCGACCCAGCCTGCGGCCTTGCCGATGGCGGCGCTACCGAGTGCATCGCCCGCTGCGAGCATGAAGAACAAGACGGTCAGCGTTGCGAAAACAACTTGCAGCGCGCGGTTCAGGCGGAGCGTTCCAACAAACAGAACGAGCGTGAAGACGCCCCATGCAGCGAGGTAAGCGGGAATTGAATACCCTGAGGGGCCGGTGAGGCCCAGCCCCGCGTGCGGCAATGCGATCAGCGCCACGAGCGACAACCAGAACATTCCGTAGCTGATGAAGGCAGTGCAGGCAAACGTATTGCCCTTCTTCCATTCCATGATGCCGGCGATGATCTGCGCGAGGCCACCGTAGAAAATCCCCATGGAAAGGATCATCGTGTCCAGCGCAATGAATCCCGCGTTGTGCAGGTTGAGCAGGACCGTAGTCATTCCGAAGCCCATCAAGCCGAGGGGCGCGGGGTTTCCTGTTTTGTCAGGGACAATCGTGTCGGGCATGAACTTTCTCCTTGAGGAGGGGAGGGAAGCGATCTGGACTCAGACGGGCCCAAGAATACAGCGCATGTTCCGGAGTGCCCGTTGAATCGGAGGGAATTCTAGCACGCGCTTTGCGGAGTGCGCATTAACCTTCTATTCACCTTTTCCCTCGAGCCACGCCTTCGTGTTCAGCAACTGTCGCTGATCGAGCGCCCACACTTTGCCTGTTAACTCGTCCGCTGCACGGCCCTCGCGTGCCGACCGCTCGAATTCGCTGGCCATGGCCTGCATCTTCGCGTCAAGATCGTCGACAAAGTTCAGCACCAGCGCCTCCGGAATCATGGGCAGCTTGGGCGAGCCGAATTCGAGTTTGCCGTGATGCGACAGAATCATGTGCAGGACCAGAGTGCGCAGCCGGTCAGGGAATCCGGGAAGCCCAGCGATGGTTTTCTCCGCCAGGTCAACGCCCATTTGGATGTGCCCCAAGAGCACGCCTTCTACGGTGTAATTGAATCCAGTGTCCCAGCTTAACTCGCGGATTTTTCCAATGTCATGCAGAATCACTCCGGTGACGAGCAGGTCGCGATCGAGCATGGGATAGTGCGAGGCCACGCGGTCGGCAAGACCGAGCAGGCTGACCACGTGCTCGAGCAACCCGCCCAGCCACGCGTGATGGAGTTGCCGCGCAGCAGGCGCGGCGCGATAGGCCTCTGCAATCGCCGGGTCGTCGAGCAGGGCTTCCAGCAGCCGCTTCAGATCGGGATTGGCGACGCTTGCGACGACGGCCTGGAGTGCGGCCCACAGCTCAGCTACGTCGCGCGTGGTGGCGGGCAGCATATCCATTTTGTCCGCCTCGCCATCGAGCGACCTGCGCAACTGGTCGACCTTTACTTGCGCGCGATCGTCGTAGCGCGAGACGCTGCCGCGCACCTTGACGATGTCTCCCCGCTCAAAATCTTTGGCGATGCGAGGATCGGCTAGCTCCCACACTCGCGCCTCAATCTGCCCCTTCTTGTCGCCGAGCGTGAGGCTCAGATAAGGCTTGTTCTGTTTGGTCGTCCGTTGCTGCTTGGCCAGCACGAGGAAGAAGCTGTCGAACGGCTTGCCTTCGTCAAAGCCCATGAGATCGTCAATATAGATGTCTTTCATTCTGCCGAGAAGATTAACGCAAATCTCCAGCAATGCCAAAAGCGCCGCCGAGTTACCGGTGGCGTACTGCGCCAAAAAACTTCTGGCCTGGGATTGACTTCCCAGGCCCGCTCGATTGGCTCGCTGATTTGAAACGCTATTGCTGATTCTGTTGCTGCGGTTGCGGCGCCTCAGGATGGTCAGAGGGAGCCGGCGCACCCGCCACGGGAGCAATGGGTGTCGGCTGCGGCGCGGGCTTCGGCTGCGATTCTTCCTCGGTCTTCTTCTTGTTTGCGAGGCGGGTTTTGTCGCCCGTCGCAGTTGCCGTCCGTTTCTTCTTCTTCGTCGGCGTATCTCCAGACTGCCCTAACGGCGCCGACTGCGTTTGCTGGTCGGCAACCTCCGCCGCACTTGGCGGAGCCGGCCCGGCCGCACCCGCCGCTTCACCGTTGGACTGCGGCTTCGGAGTCTTCGGTGCGCGCGCTCGGGAGCTAAACCTCGTTTTCTGCGTAGGGGCGGTTGGCTCCAACGGATTGGCAGGCTGGTCAGTGTTCGAGGCCGTCTCTGGATTCGAAGGTGTCTCAGGCAGCGCGCCCGCATTCTCGGTGGCCGAGTTTACCGTTGGGGAGGGAAGCGTCTCACGTGGCGCCTGTCCATAGCGGATTTTCTCTTTCTTGCCGGGCTTCTCGGTGGATGCTTCTTCCTTCTTGTGACTCTTTTTCTTCTTTGTCGCCGCAGGTGTTGGCGGTGGCGCGGTGGTTTGCGCCGTGTTGGCTGGGCCGGCCGGCTGCGCCTGCGACCCCGATTTATCGCGGAAAGTGTGAGTGCTCTCGCGGAAGCGAGTCCTTTCCACCTTGGCTTTCTTCTTCGGCGCCGGCGGCACATAAGCGCTGAAGCTGATGCTGGGATGCGACTCTGCGTAGGTAGCAGCTGCGTCAACGTAGCCCGGCCTGATCCAGATGGCGGCCTCATTGCGCATTTTGCTCAGATACTCGCGGATAGCCGGGTCCATCAGGCTCATGTAATACGCCTGTTCCACGTCTTCCTCAACGTCCTTGTATGGCCGCGGTCCACCGGGCACATGCTGCACAACCTTCAGAATGATGTAACCCTGCCGCGTCAGAATCGGGTCAGTGTACTGGCCCGACTGCAGGTTGAACGTCTTGTCCTCAAGCGCTTTTGAGAGCTGGCCCCGCTTGTACTGGCCGAGGTCGCCGCCTGAGGCCGCCGTTGTTCCGTCGCTAAAGCTGCGCGCCAACTGCGCAAAGTCACCGCCGGCATGCAGGCGAGCTTCAAGGTCGTCGGCCTTTGCCTTGGCTGCCGCCACCTTGGCCGGATCACTGGCTCCATCCGGTCCTGTCGAAAGCAGAATCTCGCTCAGCCGCTCGCTTTCCGGCTGCGCGTAATCCTGTTTGTGCTCCTCGTAATACCGCTCCACTTCGCCGGGCGTCATCTGGATGCGTTCGCCGACTTCCTGACGCATCACCTCCTGGGTGATGATCTGGTTGCGAATGTTGGCCTTGAAGTCCTCGAAGGAGACGCCCTGCTCTTTGGCCGCTTTCTCCAGGTCCTCTATCGAATCCAGGTTGTACTGCTTGCGGATCTCGTCAAGTTTCTTGACCAGCTCCGTCTCGCCGGTGATGTCAAGCTCCTTACCCTTCGACAGCCACAGTTGCTGGTCGATCAGATTGCGCAGCAGGTCTTTCCGCTGAGCCGCCATCTCCTGCATCGTCGCGCCGTTCTTCTGTCCTGTCTGGTCCAGCTCGGATTCCGCGCGATCATAGTCCGACTTGGTGATGATCTCGTCGTTGACGCGGGCGATAATGTCCTCGACCACGGACCCGCCATAGGGGCTTTCCGGTTCGTTGACCTGGCTGAGCGCAAAGGTAGGCCACAGCACCAGCAACGATCCAAACGCGACCAACGCAACTGCTCGAAAAATTCTCAAATTCATAGAGTCGACGTCCGGCCGTGTGGCTGGCGCCTGCTTTTCTGCCGCCTGATACATAGACGTCATTGTAAATGCCGGGAGAGCGAAAACGGAAAGCGGAGGCTCGGATTCCGCCCGCAGCCAGAGCCGCAAATTGCGCCAATCCTGGCCCGCACCGGGGTAACCCCGCTACCGGCCCTGTTCCGTCCGCGTCAAATGATCGAGTGCTATACTTTAGCCGACGACGGCCTCGCGGCTTCAGTGCGAACGGCTCTTCCATTTCCCTGGCCTTGCCGGTACCGGGCAAGGTCAATTTTTATCGGGCGGATATCCAGCAATGACCGGATTCGCTCGCAGGTGATGGAGATTCCGCTCCCAGGCGCCCGCCGCACGCGCTGTCTGGAGGTTCGGTTTGTCCATGAGTCCCCGCGCCCGCCGCGCTTTCTTCGCAGTGGTCCTTTTCTTCACTGTCTGTGGAGTGGCAGGCTTCTTCGTCGAGCGCCGCGTCGGCGCCCAATCTTCGCAAGACGAAAGCCAGCTCCGCGACAGCCTGAAGGAATTCACCGACGTGTACGCGGTCGTCGAGCAGAATTACGCCGAGCCCATCAGCACCGACAAGGCCGACGACGTAATTTATGACGGCGCCATCCCCGGCATGTTGCAGGTCCTCGATCCGCACTCCCATTTCTACGATCCCAAGGCCTACGCTCGCCTGCGCGAAGATCAGACCGGCCACTACTACGGCGTGGGAATGGTCATCCAGCAGCAAAATGACAACAGCGGCAAGACCAAAGTCTACGTTGTGACTCCATACGAGGACACGCCCTCATTCCGGGCCGGAATTCACCCCGGCGATCAAGTATTCGCCGTCGATGGCAAGTCGACTGACGGCTGGACTTCAGACCAGGTGGCCAAGGCGCTCAAGGGACCCAAGGGCACGCACGTTCAGGTCACAATGGTTCGTTACGGGCAAGCCAAGCCGCTCGTTTTCGATCTCGTTCGCGACGAGATTCCGCATCCCTCCGTCGATCTGAAATTCGAGATTCGTCCCGGCATCGGCTATATTCACCTGACCCAGTTTCAGGAGACCACCGGCCAGGAGATGGAGGACGCAATTAATGGCTTCGGCGACCTCAAGGGCCTGGTTCTCGATCTGCGTGAGAATCCCGGCGGCCTTTTGAGTCAGGCGGTGGATGTTTGCGATCACCTGCTGGCCAAGGGCCAGACCATTGTTTCGCAGCGCGGCCGCGCGTACTCCGATCAGAATTACCTGGCGACGCACGGCAACGACGGCAAGACGTTCCCCATCGTGGTGCTGGTGAACCGCGACACCGCATCTGCCGCCGAAATTGTCTCCGGCGCGCTGCAGGACCACGATCGCGCCCTCATCGTGGGCGAAACGACCTTTGGCAAGGGCTTGGTGCAGACGGTCTACAACCTCAGCGAAGACTCCGGCCTTGCGCTAACCACCTATCACTACTACACGCCGTCCGGCCGGCTCATCCAACGCAACTATGCGGGCGTTTCGCTGTACGACTACTACAACCATGCGGGATCTGGGCCCAGTCCGGATTCCTCAAGCCGTGAGGTCAAGCTCACTGACTCGGGTCGCACGGTTTACGGCGGCGGCGGCATCACGCCCGACGAGAAAATCGAATCGCCCACAACCAACCGCTTCCAGGACGAGCTGGTCTACAAAGACGTCTTCTTCCACTTTGCGCCTGTCTACGTGGCGACCCACACGATAGACAAGAACTTCCAGGTCGACGACGCGGTTCTCAACGACTTCAAGAAGTATTTGACCAGCCAGGATGTGGACTGGACCGAAGCTGACATCAACGGCGTTTCCGACTGGGTGAAGGCGCAAATCAAGAGGGACATTTTTACGATTCAATTCGGCCAGCTCAGTGGCCTGAGGACGATCGCGGAATGGGATCCGACGGTCCAGAAGGCGCTGACTTACATGCCAGAGGCGCAGGCTCTGGAAGATAACGTGCACAAGGTCCTGGCGGAAAAAGCCCAGGCGCGCGCCGACGGCAATCCAGGAGTCGGAACTCAACCCTGAGCCAGGCTCGCGAGCTTCAAGCGAACTAAAAAGGCCATCCCATCGGGATGGCCTTTTGCTTTGTGAACTGGTCGCAAAGAATCGCGCCGCCATGAGGGCCCGCAGTGTTCTGCAAGGCCAGCGGTTTTCGCACTGAGACACGTTCCCGGGCCGGTTCTTGAGCCGGGGCGCGATTCAAGCCTCTGAGCCTTAGCTACTTCGGCGGTGGCGGCGTGAAGATTTCGCGCTTGCGTCCCGGTTCTGGTTTCGGCTTCGGCTTGGGAGCCTTCTTGACTTCTTTCTTGCCTCTGTCTTTGTTTCCCATGCAAGCAAGCATGACACAGAAGGTCCGAGGCTGAAAAGTGCCAAACTATGCGCGCCCGGCCCGTTATTCTTAAAGAACTATGACCAGTACAAAGAAGCCTGTTCGCCGCGTCGCCGTTTTCTGTGGATCGGCGTTTGGAAGCGATCCTGCCTTTCGCGCCGAGGCGACGGCGCTCGGCGCTGTGATCGCCAAAGCCGGCATCGGATTGGTTTATGGCGGAGCCTGCCGCGGCCTGATGGGCGCGGTGGCCGATGCGGCGCTGGCCGCGGGCGGCGAAGTGATTGGCGTGCTGCCCGAGGCGCTCAGCGGGCGCGAGATTGCGCACAACGGTCTCACGTCGCTTGAACTCGTTTCTACGATGCACGAGCGCAAGGCCCGCATTCATGAGCTCTCCGACGCCATCCTCGCATTGCCGGGCGGCTACGGCACGCTCGACGAGTTGCTTGAAGCGATCACGTGGGCGCAGATCGGTCTGCACGCCAAACCGTGCATCCTGATTAACACGCTGGATTACTGGAACGGCCTGCTGGCGTTTCTCGACACCGCCGTGGATGCAGGCTTTATCGAAGCGAAGAATCGCGCGTTGGTGCGCGTCGCTGCCGGCGCCGCCGAGGCGATCGCTATGGCTGTCAAACTCGCTTAATCTGCGAACTCGCCGCACGGCGTTATCATGCGGTTATGTCGACGAAGCTTCGTTTCGGCGTGCTCAGCACGGCCAACATTGGAGTGAAGAAAGTGATCCCTGCCATGCAGCAGGGATCACTGACCACGGTCACCGCCATCGCGTCGCGTGATTTTGACAGGGCCCGGGGGACGGCCAACAAACTTGGTATTCCCAAGGCCTACGGATCGTACGAGGATCTGATCGACGATCCCGACATCGACGCCATCTACAATCCGCTGCCCAATCAGCTGCACGTTCCTTGGACCACCAAGGCCGCCGAGGCCGGCAAGCACGTGCTTTGCGAGAAGCCGCTGAGCATGACCGTGGCGGAGGCCAAAACGCTGCTCGATGTGCGCGCCCGCACCGGCGTCAAGATCTCGGAAGCGTTCATGATCCGCAGTGCGCCGCAATGGCTGCGCGTGCGCCAGCTTCTCGACGAGGGCCGCATCGGCGAACTGCGCGCGGTGGCCGGCATTTTCAGCTTCTTCAACATCGATCCCGCCAACATCCGGAACCAGGTGGAAACCGGCGGCGGCGCGCTTTATGACATCGGCTGCTATTGCATTCAGGCGGCGCGTTTTGCTTTCGGCCGGCAGCCGAGGCGGGCGGTTGCGCTCGTCGATCGGGATGCCGAAACGGGCACCGACCGGCTGACCTCGGGGCTGATGGACTTTGGCGCGGGCCACGCCATCTTCACTTGCAGCACGCAGCAGATTCCCTGCCAGAAGATTCAGCTCCTCGGCTCGCGCGGCCGCATCGAGCTTGAGATTCCATTCAACGCGCCCAGCGACCGTCCCACGCGGCTCTTCATCGACTCGACGGGCGACCTCACCTTCAGCGGCATCAAGATGGAGACGTTCCCGACGTCGGATCAATACACGCTGCAGGGCGACGCGTTTGCGCGGGCCGTGCGCGACAACACGGAGGTTCCCGTGCCGCTGGAAGACTCGATCGGCAACATGGCCGTCATTGAAGCCATCTTCCGGTCCGGCAAATCGGGCCAGTGGGAGACGGTGGAGGGGTAAGGGTAGCGGAGTCAGCGGCGCCAGCGGCGTTGGCGGAGTTCGAGCCCTTGCAACTGGCCCACCTTCGCGAGTCGTTGTTTACCATTTGATACACTCATCTATTTCGAGGCTGATTTTGAAACAAGATGTTTATTGTCATCGATGTAAAGCAGCGATTCGACCTGCGAGTTTTCGCGCTCACTCTTGTTGATTCTAAAAGAGTTGTTTGCATTGAATGGCGCGTAATTCGATGCACATTTTCGAGATTCCAGAACATGATTTATTGATTCTAAACGATTTATTTGGCGAATGTTTGGCGAAAAGCGGCCAATTTTTTTATTTCGTTCTTTCTCCGGCGCAAACCGGCACCGCCGTTTTAGTTTCAAAGTTGACTAGATCGTTACGATCGGCCGCAGAGCAGGCGAGCGGCCTGGGAGCGGTCTGATGCCGCAGCGCGAAGCTTGAGCGGAGATGTTGCGGTGGAATTTGCATACAACTACAAGGATAGCGATTTGCGGGAAATAATCGGCAAACTTCGGAGAAAAAAGTGAAGGGGTGAATCGGTGAATAAGTGAAGCGCCGCCAGTGGGTTAGCGGGACAGGAGGCGGAGCCGTCACCGGTGGGAGGGCTTGACATCACGTTGGGGTGAGAAGAGCAACCGCAGATCCCTCGTCGCCCGCCGCGGCGGGCTCCTCGGGATGACAGCAGCTAGAGCCGCGATAGCAATCGTTCGCATCGTTACGCGGCGGCACAGGCGCGCAGGTCGCTGCTGAGCGCTTGGATGCGACTGGGATCGCTGTCCCATGCGAACATGAAGCGAGCCGCACCGCCGATGAAGGTGTAGAAGCTCCAGCCGCGCTTCCTCAGCCCGCCGAGGATTTCTTCTGAAGCCAGAAGAAAAACGGCATTGGCTTCGACGGGCTGCGCCA
>Ga0181535_10008408_pt1 | contig 10161 bp, 24 predicted proteins | sample PEATcosm2014_Bin_44_FD_119774 | JGI IMG/M metagenome (GOLD analysis project Ga0181535, IMG submission 119774) | Peatland microbial communities from MTU Mesocosm Facility, Houghton, MI, USA - PEATcosm2014_Bin17_30_metaG | ecosystem: Environmental > Terrestrial > Soil > Wetlands > Peat | place...
CCCATTCCTTCTCGGTGATCGCTCGCGCCGAGGCGATCTGGTCGGCGGTCGGCAGCGCGCTCACGCGACTGCTCCTTGCGCCTGCGCTGCCGCCTCGGCGAGATCCTGGGCGAGCATGACGACTTCGGTCGCCACCTGGCGACGATACTTGTGCGCCAGGCGCAACAAGGACGCGCGCTGGCGCTCGGTGAAGGCCCACTCGGGGTCGACGTCGGCGATCGCCGCCATCGCCCGCGCGAAGCGCTTGTCCCAACAACCCGGAACATAAGTGCAGCGATTGAGTGCCTTGGCGATGGTCGCGTAGGCGGCCCGTTCGACTTCCGGCGATCGCAGCGCGCTCATCGCCTCACCCCGCGCCGGCGAGCGCGCCGCGGGCGGCGCTAAGCAGCACGAAGACGCCCGCAGCGAAGACGATCAGGCCGGCGACGAACAGCGCCGCGCCGCCGCCCGGCTGCTCGCGCTCGCGTTCGCCGTCGGCGCGGCCGTCGAGCATCATGCAGAAGCCGCAGAACAGCACCGTCGCCGCCAGCGCCCAGTTCATGCGCCGCCCCCGCGGATGACGCCGAGCTGTTCCATGATCTTGGCCCGCGTCTCGGCGGTGATGCCCTTCTCCTTGGCAACCCGCTCGACCGCCGCGCCGACCTTGCGGCTCGCCGCGTCGAGCGCGCGCCGCTTCGCCTCGCTGGAAATCGTCTGCGCTTCGACGCTGTGCTTCAGCGCGCGGGCCAGCTCCATCGCGCCCTTCGGCGTGAAGGTCCCGGCGTCGGCGTCGAGCATTTCGGTGATCAGCGTTTTGATCAGCTCGCCGATGACGACGTTGGCCTCGTCCATCCGCTCGGCGGTGAACTGCGGCGCCAGCCCTTCGAACAAAGCGCGGCGCTCGGCGAGCCGGCTCGCCGCGGCGGCGACGCGCATCGCCTTGCGGTTGAAGGCGCTCTTCGAAATCAGCGGGCAGTTCTTGTCGGCGAGCCGGCCGTTGAGGTCGGACAGGATCTCGGCCTGGGTCCGCTTGCGCTGGTTGAGCTCGCCCATCGCCCAGAAAATGTCGTCCTGCGCCTCGTCGGGCGCCATATCGAGCGACGACAGGCGGCCGCGGCCAAGGCGATCCGCGCTGGCCATCTCAGACCTCCGGCGGCGAGGGCCGCTTGACGCCGTCGAGGACGATGCGCCGCTCGACGTGGTCGAGGCCGCGCTGGGTGATTTCGGCGATCAGCACCGAGCCCGCTTCGGTCAGGTGCACGGCGCCGATTTCGGCGAGAAAGCGCAACTGCACGTGCAGCCAGTCGCGCGAGCGGTTGATCGCCCAGCGCTCGGCCAGCTCGTCGCGCAGCAGCGACGAATTGAGCCGCCCGTCCGACTGCTCGGCCAGCATGCGCAGCGCCACCAGCCGCGCCTCGTGTTCCATGATCGCGGACAGACTCACCGGCCGTGCTCCAGAAAGGTTTCCTGCAATCGCTCGGCGATCGCCTTGATCGGCGCGACGCGCTCGACGATGACGGCGAGCTGGCCCTTCATCTCGACCATCGACAGTTGCAGCTCATGCACCGTGTCGCCGTCGGGCAAATGCTCGACCGTGCTTTCCAGCTCCGTGAGGCGCTTCTCGTGGTCGACGTTGGAGTCGCGCAGCTCGGCGACGTCGCGGCGGTTGCGCGCGGTCGCGGCGGCGTAGAGCGACAGCGCCACCGCGCTGTCCGAACCGGCCGCGCTCAGGCCCTGCCAGATCTCGCTCCAGTCGAGCATCGCCCCCTCACTTCCCCTGTTTCGCCGCCAGCGCGTCCGCCTTGGCGATGTCCACCAGCAGTTTCGCCGCCGCGGCGAGCCGCCCCGCCGGCGTGTTGATCGCCGGCTGGTCGGCGCAGACCAGCGCAGCGTCGCGCGACAGCCGCGCCCGGATCGCCGCGACGACGCTCGTCGCCTTGATTGAAGCCAGCGCCGCCGCCGCCGGGTCTGCCGCCGGGCAGACTTGGCTCTCGATCGCCACGACCCGCGCCGCCGCCGCATCGACGGCGAGCAGCGTCGCCGGCCCCTTGGCCAGCGTCGCGCTGGCCAGGGCGCCGACGATGAACGCGACGATCGGCGCGGCCATGGTCAGGCCGCTTTGGTCGCGACGGGGCTCGGCGTCGGCGTCGGCGTTGCGTCCGACGTCGACGATGTGGACGTGACCGTCGTCGGATAGCCGAGCGCCGAGCAGATGTCCTTGACCGCCACGTTGGCGACGCCGGCGGCGACGTTCTTGGCGAGATACGCGTTGACCTTGGTCGCGGCGGGCGAACCCTCGACGATCGCGCTGGCCAGCGCGTAGGCGCCGCACTTGTACGGTGCGAGCAGCTTCTCCTCGGCGAGGAGATTGTCGACGATCGTCTTGTCGACCGAAATCAGCGCGTTCTGCAGCGCCACGACGTTCTGCGTCGTCGTGACGAGATTGGCGTTGAAGCTGGCCTGCTGATCTGCTGTGCAGCCGGCCGGCGCGAAGGCGAGCATGAGCGCCAGCCCGATCATCGCATAGGGCGCCGCGAACACTTTGAGCATGGTTGTCTGTCCCAAGCGGAAGCGCCGGAAGCCGCCGGCGCGCGGGCAGGCTTAAAGAAACGTCAGCGCCGCCAAGATCAGCGCGCTGCCGACAACGGTGAGCCCCGGCCTTGGTCCGGCCGATGGCAGGGGATTGACGGCGAACGCCACGCCGATCAGCGCGAGACCGATCAGGACCAGGGCGATTTTGGTGGCGTACATCGTGGCGGCGGCTTTCGATGGAGCGCCGGGGCTCGCCGGCGCGCGGGTGAGAAATCAGCCGATTGCGGCGCGCGCCCTGGCGAGCGCCTCGTCGAGGCCGGCCAGCGCCGCAGAGAAGTTCATGGCGAGTTCGTCAAGAGCGTCGACCAGCGGCGCCGGCGCCCCCACGCTGCCGACGTCGCACAATGCGTTGCAGGGCTCGCCGCTGATGGCTTCAGCCAGCACCTCGGCGCGGCACCGAACCTCATGCGCTCGCGCGACGAGAGCGGTGAGCTTGGCGAGTTGCGCCGCGACCGTGTTTGCTTTCGGCGCGCAGGTCGCCGGCGTGGGTGTCTTGGCTTTGATCCTGGTCTTCATGTTGCGTCTCCTAGCGTCCGAGCGCGGCGAGGTCGTCGCGATAGCGTTGGATCGAATGGTTGGCGGGGATCTCGCGGCCGATGCGGGCGATGGTCTCGAACAGCGCCAGCGCCTTCGCCGTGCCGTCGACCGCTTCGCCGATCGGCCGCGGCCGACTCGGATGGTTGAACGGCGGCCGCATCGGCAGCTCGGGCACAATGTCGCCGGCGCGCGCATATTCGCCGAGTTGGACGCCCTGGCGCAGCAGATGGCCGAGCCACGGATTGAGGAAGCCGACGCGCGGCGCGCCGAAGGTGACGACGCGGAACTGGCGTCCCGGCTGGCGCCGGGCGAAGATCCCGCCGAGGATTTGCGCCAGCGCGCCGCCGAGCGAATGGCCGACGATCGAAATCAGCCGCGGATCGCCGGCGATCGTCGGCGCGATTTTCGCGTACAGCGCCTCGCCGCCGCGGCCGAAGCCGCCGTGCACGGGTCCGACGCCAGGAACCCAATGCGGCGCCGCGCTGAGGTCGCGCAGCCAGTCGAGCGGGTCGGCCGGATGCGTGCCGGGCATGACGACGACGAGCTCGTCGTCGCCGCGCGGCAGCAGGTCGTATTCGCAGTCGAACGCCACGCGCCCCGACCACGGTCCGATGTAGGACCGCCCGGCGAGATCGGCGAGCGCAGCGTGCGAAAGCATCGGCGTTACGCCTCTCGCTTGCGCACGAGCGTCAGCTCGCGCGGGTCGAAATCGTCGGAGAGCAGATCGTCGGCTTCGTCATGCCAGCGGCAGACGACGCGCACGCCGACAAACGATCCGACGGTCATGCGGACAGTGTCCGAGTTGAGCCTGACGACGTCGCCGACGCCGAAGGGCGCCTCGGGACCGGGCTGCGCGGCGTGCGACAGCATCGGCTTACGACTTCGCGCCGATCGCGGTGTTGGTCACCGCGCGCAGGCCGATGACGACGAAGCCGATCGCGGCGGAAACGCCGGGCGACAGGCCGAGCGTGGTCCAATCGACGCCGCCGAGATAGGTCACCGTGGGCGGGATGACGACGAGCGCGAGCCCGAACGCGACGGTCTTAAAACCCTTCATTGACATGCTCCTCAGTTTGAAACGCGTTTCAAACGGCTTTGGCGGTCGCGGCTTCGAGCGCGGCCCAGGTCGCCGGGTTGAGCTCGTTCGTCACCGGCAACCCGTAGGCGCGCTGGAACGTCCCGAGCGCGGCATGGGTCGCGCCGTTGTCGGTGTTGGTGACGCCGAGTTGCGGATTGGCGCCGACCTTGCGCAGCCGCCATTGAACGTCGGCGCGCGAGCCGAGCGGATAGCCGGAAGGCGTCGCGTGCGCCGTCGCATCGTCGGGCTGCGCGCGCGGCGCGCCGCCGTGCGAGGGCTCGGGCGCGACCGGCGGCGGCAGCGCGATCTGGTGCGGCGCGGGCAGGCCATGCAGCGCCCAGGGCGGCAGCGGGCCATCGCCGAACGCGTCGTAGGCCTCCTTGATGTAGCCTTCGAGCGTCGTCCAGGTCGGGCTGTCGAGCGCGCAGATGTCGACATGGCCGCCGCCGGCCGCGCCGAGATCGTGATGCATGCAATAGCCGCGGCCTTGGCCGCCGCGCGCGTATTGACACGGGATGCCGTAGAACCGCAGCAGCCACGCCGTGCGCAGCGCCGCGGCGCGCATCGTGACTTCGCTCATGCCTTGCGCGGTGAAGCCCTCGATCTCGATCGAGACGCCCTTGCCGTTGAAGTCGCACTCGGCCCATGCCTTGAAGTTCAGCGGCGCGAGCTGGGTGTCTTCGCCGCCGTCTTTCCTCATGCACAGATGTGCGGAGGCGCGCGTCGTCGGCCGGCAGAGCCACGCCACCGAGCCGGCGTAGCCGCCCTCCATCATGTGCAGGATGACGAGGTCGTGGGCGATCGCGACCGGCGTGTAGTTCGGCGACGGAACCTGTTTCAGGACCGGCAGGGCGATGGTCATGACGGGAAGCGCTCCGAAGCCTGAGACCGGCCGCGAAGCGGCCGTGTGCGTTTCAGGCTTAGGAGGGGCGCGATCCCGAAAGCATGGTGAAAGGTTTCACCCGACGCTTGCGGATCGATGCGCCGGCTGTCTTAGCGCCGGGTTGCGGCTTTGGAAAGCGGCGTCAACAGGTCAGGCTCGGGATCGATCGCGCGCAGCTTGGCCTTGTTGATGAACACGGCGCGCCGCGTCACGTCCGCCATCCGGGCGATTTCGTTGGCCGACAGCGCGCCTTCGCGCAGCGCTTCGCGGATGCGCCGCACCCGCGCATTCTGGCCCTGGCCTGACACCGGGTCGGACGGCAGGTCGATCAGCTCGCCGCCGTAGAGCTCGCACAGCAGCGCCGCGCCCTTCTCGCCCATCGCCTCGGCCAGCCACGGCGCGGCGCGCGGGTTGCGCGGCACCGAGATGCGCAAGCCGCCGCGCGCCCGCGCCAGGCCGAGCGCGGCTTCGAGACCCGCGCCTTCGGAGATCTGTCGATAGAGATCGGCGAGCCAGACGTATTTCACTTAAGCCACCGTCCGCGCTCGCGCCGTGGCGTGCTCCGGCAGCACCGTGACGACGACGCCGCCGCAGACGAGGTAGCTGAGGCCGTCGGCCTTGACGGTGAAGTCCGCCGCCCCTAGCGCCGCCGCCGCTTGCGCCGCGCGCGACAGCGACGCCGTCAGCCGCTCGCGCAAGTCCTCGACGTCGAGGCCGCCGGCGCGTTCGAGGAAGCGCACCAAGGCGTGATCCGAGACGGCGACAATCATGGCTCGCGCTCCACTTCGGCGATGAATTCGGCCGGCAGCTTGTCGCGCCAGGCGGCGATGAGCTTCAGCGCCCGCGCGGCGGCGCGCGCCCGCGGGTGGCGCGAGCGCATCATCCGCACGTCGGCGAGGTCGCGCTTGACGTGGCCGGCGAGGATCGCGCGTTCGAGATTGGCCGCGTGCTGCTCGCGCTCCAGCGTGTCGAGCGCGATCTCGTCGGCGAGATCGTTGAGCCTCACGACGCCTCCTCCACGCGGCCGGCGAACAGCGCGGCGCGCTGGGCGCGGTCGGCGGCGAGGCGCTGGCGGCGGTAGATGCGGAAGGCGGTCTGCGCCGCGCCATGCGCCGCCTTGCAGCGCTCGAAGGCGTCGCGACCTTCATCCGTTCCGAACGTCTCGCGCGCCCGCCGCGCCTGGCGCGTCGCCTCGGCGGCGATGACGTCGAACTCGGCCTTGGCGTAGGCGGCGCGCGCCTCCAGCGCCGCCAGTTCGACGGCCGCCCGTTCCGCCGGCGAAAGCGGCGGCGCCGGCGCGCGCGGCGCGGGACGTCCCTCTTCGTCGTACGTCGGCATGGTCAGGCGCTCCGCGTCGTCATGGCCGCGCCCACAGCGTCTCGAACTCGGTTTGAAACGCCTTCACCAGCGCCGGGTCGTCGGTCAGCAGCAGATCGTTGTCCTGTTGCTTGAGGCCGGAGGCCGACAGGTTGGCGGCGCCGGTGCGCAGCGTCACTCCGTCGACGACGTAGGACTTCAAATGCATCCAGACGGTGCGCTTGTTGTAGCGCAGCTCGACGCCCGGCGTGGCGATCAGCCTGGCGAGCGCGGCGAGCGCGGTGGCGCCGCCGTGCCCCGCCTGGTTCGGCTCGGCGAAGATGCGCAGCTTGACGCCGCGCTCGGCGGCGTTCGTCATCGCCTCGATCACCGCGACGTCGGTCAGCACGTAGGCGGCGACGTCGAGCGTCTCGCCGGCCTGGTCGATCGTCGCGACGTCGATCGCCTCCAGGTTCTCGGCCGGGCTGTAGTGCAGCTCGTAGCGCGGCGGCGTCGCCTCGGCGCCGCGCGCCGGCGCCAGCCACGCCCCGGCGAGCGCGATCAGGTAGAGCGCCGTCGCGACGATCGCTAGCGCGATGGCGACAAAGGCGAACTTTCGGGCGAGCGGATCGAGCGGCGTGCGCGTCATCGTGTCGTTTCCTTCTTGGTCGCCAGCGTGGCGCGCAGGCGCGCGCCCAGCCACGCGGCGAGGCGATCCCAGTCCGTCTCGTCGTAGAAGCCGAACGCCGCCTTGAGGCCGCGGCGATAGCCGTATGCTTCGACATCGCCGGGCCAGATGTCTTGCCCTGTGATAAACGGCGTGAAGCCGCCGGCGGCCTGCAGTTTTGCCGCAATCGCCCGCGCCACCGCGCGTTTCCGCATCCAGGAGAGCGGGCGCCCCGTTACATCAGCCTCGGATTGGGTCGGCCATGTAACGCCGCCGTCACGCGCCACCCACGCCTTCAGCCCCTCGATCGCCTTGGCGGCGTCGGCCGAGTCGGCGAGAAATCGCGTGTGGGCGAGGCCGGTCTGGCGCTCGACGAAGGCGAGCATCGCCGCGTCGTCGCGCGAGCGCGCCAGACCGAGGTTCCAGGCGGCGATCCACAACGCCTGCAGCACCGGCGCGTATTTGCCGCTCGCGGTCTTGGCCGCCGGGCGCTTGCCGCTCGCCGCCGGCGCGCCCAGGCCCTTCAGCTCGTCGATCAACGCGCCGGCTTGGCCGGCGTTGAGATCGCGCGACGAGACGACGTGGAAGCGCGCCTGCAGCAGGCCGCGATAGTCGTCGTCGGTCAGGCCGAGCGCGCGGCGCATCGCGTGGATGGCTTGGGTCTGGGCGGCGCTGGTCATCGCGGCGCGCCGCCCTCGCGCGGGCGCGGCCCGAGCGCGTCGAGGATGTCGAGCAGCTCGTCCTCCTCGCGGATCGCCAGTTGGCGGTCGCGGTCGCGCAGCAGCCAGACGGCGGCGGGAACCGCGAAGACCGCGATCGGCGCTCCCCACAGCCCGTAGAGTCCGATCGAAGCGCCGGCGGCGACGAGGAAGCCGATCGCCGAGATCAGCGGCAGCGGCTCTTTCATGCCACGCCTCCCGCCAGCTCGGCCTCGAACGGCTCGACGGCGAAGAACTCGCCTTCCGAGCCGACGCTGACGCCGGGAACGAGGCGCGCCTGGTCGGGCGCGGCGAGCATCGCCTCCTTGTCGACCTCCTCCTTCGGACGGATGAACGGCAGCCCGAGTTGCTTGATCGCCGCCAGAACCGCCTCGACGTTCTTGATCGTCACCTTCGGCGGCGACTTGCGCCACTCGACCTTGCCGGTGCCGAGATCGGCGAACTTGCGCTTGCCATTGTCGGTCAGTTCGAGGCGATGCGCGTCGCACCAGGCGCGCAGGCCTTCGGTCAGCAGCTCGATCTCGGCGGCGCGCGGCGCGGCGGCGTTCTCCGCGTCCTCTTTCAGCTTGGCGATCGCGTCGTTCATCTCGGCCTGGAAGCGCGCGATCATCCGCGCGTTCTCGCCGATGCGGCGGATGAAGGACGCCGCCTCCTCGCGGCTCTGCGGCGCCGGCGCGCCGGCCTTGGTCTTGGTTTTAGGCGACTTCGACATGATCGACTCCGATGAGGGCAAGCATTGCTTTGAGCGAGCGGTCGCGCGCGACGAGCGCGGCGCGTTCGCGCGCGGTGAAACGGGCCTCGCTCGCCGCCAGGACCGCGAGGTCGTAGTCTCTGGCGGCGCGCATGAACGGCGATGGGGCAAGCATCGGCGGCGTCGGCTCGATTTTGAGCCGGGCGAGATAGGCGGCGGCGAGCGCCACCAGGTCGGAATGCGGGACGGCGAAGCCGTCGCGATTGTCGACGACGATGCGCATCGCCGTCGTCTTGGCCGACGCCGTCGTCGGCAGCGGGAAGCCGCGCGCCTCGGCGACGCCGGCGAGCGCCATCAGCTCGATCTCCGCCTCGACGACCAGCGCCGCCAGGTCGCGGCCGTCGTCGAGCGCCGCGCCGATCTCGTCGGCGGCGGCCAGCACTTCAGCCGATCGCTCGAGGATCGCCTCGCCGATCTCGACCGGCTCTGCGCGGGAAAGGCCGCGCGCCAGGTAGCAGAAGACGCGCCGCGCCTGGCGCGCTTCGTCGCTCGCTTGGGTGCGCACGTGCGCGACGTCGAGCCCGAAGCGCTTGGCGACGACGTCGAGGATCGTGGCGAGAGGAATGTTGTGCATCATCCCTCTCCCCGCCGCGGGAAGGCGACGATCTCGGCCGAACGCAGCCGCGCCGTCGTCGCCTCCAGCTTCTTGGCGACAACGGCGACGACGCGCGCCTCGGCCGAAACGGCGCGGCAGACTTCGTCGAACGTGGCGAGATCGGGCGCGCCGCCTTCGAGCATCCGCGCCTGCGCCTGGAACGAGGCGAACACGCCGTCGAGCGCTTCGACGGCTTCGCCGGTCAGGTCGACGCCGTCGACGACATAGCGGCCCCACGAACCGCGGAACTGCGCGATCTGTTCGGAGAGAAGGTCAGTCATCGCCGACCTCCTTCTTCAGCCGCGAATGCTCGCAGCCGTTGCGGCAGGCGCGGTAGAGCCGCGCGCGATTGGCCGAGGTCGCGGCGTGGCGGTGGCCCTGCTCGGCGATGCAGCGATCGCGCTCGATTTCTCCGAGGATCGGGCATTCGACCAGTTCGCCCATGTAGGCGCCGCGCGCCTTGGCCTCGACCTTGCCGAGATCGCCCTTGTACGAGTTGAGCACCGCGCCGGAGATCACGGCGACCGAATAGCCGAGCCGCCGCGCCACGTCGGACGCCGACGTCCGCTCGCATTCCTCGGCGAGGCGGACGATCCAGTCCGGCGGCGTCTCGCCCCAGCCCTTGCGGGCGTTGGCGAGAAAGTCGGTCTTGCCGCGCGCGGCGGCGGACAGAAGGGGCGCGTTCATAGCCGCGCCTCCGCGCCGCCGAGCGCCTTGCCGGTGTTGCGGTCGATCAGCACTCTGGCGCTGATCTCGCGCGGCGCCAGCGGCCCGGTGTCGGCGCTCTTCTTCAGCCGGTAGACGCCGGAGTTGAGGCTCTTGCGCTTCGCCTGGCGCACCACGATCAGCGCGCCGGCGAGTTCGAGCATGCGCACGTAGTCGGAAGCGGTCTTGCGCGAGACGACGACTTCGTCGGTCGACGCGGCTGCGGCGAGTTCGCCGACCGTGAACATCGGTAGGTTGCGCATCGCCGTCCACAGGTGCCGCGCGATGCGGCCGTGCTTGATGTCCGGGTCGATCGGCGCCTTGGTCGTCGGCCGCACCACCGCGTAGACGAATTGGCC
>Ga0181535_10008411_pt1 | contig 10160 bp, 8 predicted proteins | sample PEATcosm2014_Bin_44_FD_119774 | JGI IMG/M metagenome (GOLD analysis project Ga0181535, IMG submission 119774) | Peatland microbial communities from MTU Mesocosm Facility, Houghton, MI, USA - PEATcosm2014_Bin17_30_metaG | ecosystem: Environmental > Terrestrial > Soil > Wetlands > Peat | place...
CAGGTTTATCAGAGTAATGCAGCCTTGGGTGTGAGTGTTACTTTGCCAAATGTAGTTGCCGGTCACTTCATAGCCGTTCTGGCAAATAACTCGAACGTCATCACAGGATGCAGCGACGGGGTCAATACATACACCAAGATCGTCGGGGGCGGTCCTACGGACGGGACGTATGGGACTTTGTACTTCACGAAAGCAACCACTTCCGGATCGTTGACCATCACGTTCGGGGGTACGGCATCCTATGCCAACATCGCAGCTTTTGAGTTTTCGGCCAGCATCACCGGCACTGTAGATGTGTCCGGGACGGCGACCACCCCGGCCGGAATATCCCTGACCACGACCCACAACAACGAAGTCGTGATCGCCGGGATTGCTTTCTCCCACAGCGCCAATGCATCCCTGTATGGGGTTGCCCCGGTTGTGCTGTTCATCGGGATAGGTACGTCAGACGCCACTTCCATTGGTGGCTTTTTCGCTTCTGTCGCCGGCACATACATGTGCAACTTCATTTTTAACGGCACCATCACGGACGGGGTCGTACTCGCCGGGTCTTTGTATTAGTCAGTAACACAATTTAGAGGAACTGAATATGCGTTTTCATATCGTTTCCCTGCCTCACACGCAAACCACCAAGGAGTACTGCGCTTGCGCATACACACAGAAGGTCTTGAACTTCTGCAAGATGATGAACGCTCTCGGGCATCAGGTATTCCACTACGGCGCCCAAGGAAGCACGGTCGAGTGCACCGAGCACATCGACATTATCAGTTCCGAAGAGCAGTGGAGCTTCTTCGGAAGCCACGATTGGAAGGCGCGCGGCTTCTCTCTCGGCTGGAACGCCGATCTGCCGTATTGGAAGCTGACGAACCTGCGCGCGTCGAAAGAGATCCGCAAACGCGCGAAGCCGGGAGATTTCGTATGCCTGATCGGCGGCAACTGCCAGAAGCCGATCGCCGATGCGCTGCCGGATCTCATCGTTACGGAACCCTTCGTGGGCTATTACGGGGTGTTCACCAAGTACCGGGCTTTCGAGAGCTACACGCACCAGTCCGGCGTGTATGCGCAGCTTAACCAGAGTCCGGACGGGTCCATCTGGGATGCGGTGATCCCGAACTACTTCGACCCCGCGGACTTTCCGCTCTGCGCGGAGAAGGGAGATTACCTGCTGTATGTGGGCCGTCTGATCCGCCGCAAAGGGTTGGATATCGCCGTCGCCGCGGCGAAGGCTTCCGGACGCAAGCTGATCCTGGTTGGGCAGGGCGCGAAAGAAGTCACCGAGAATTCCCTCACCACGGACGAAGGCCAGCAGTTTCCTCTTGGGGATGGGATCGAATACGTGGGCTACGCCGATGTGGCGAAGCGCGCCGCCCTGATGGGCCATGCGCGCGCGCTTCTGGCGCCAACAACCTACGTCGAGCCGTTCGGAGGGGTGGTTGTCGAGGCGCAGTTGTGCGGTACGCCCGTCGTCACCACGGACTTCGGCGCATTCTGCGAAAACGTGAACGACGGGGTAACGGGTTTCCGCTGCCACAGCCCCGAAGAGTTCGTCGCAGCCGTGGCGACCGGGGTCGATGCGCTCAATCCCGAACAGATTAGGGAATGGGCCATGTCCAGGTACTCGCTGGACGTTGTAGCCCTCAAGTTCGAAAAGTGGTTCTCGATGCTGGCAACGTTTATAACCGCTTGTTAGTAAAGATGCTGGCGAAATAGAGACACTATGTGGGATTCCGGTAGTTCGGTCCGATTCTTCACGTTCGAGATCCTCGACATCAACAATGTCCCGGTGACGACGCGGGCCCTCGCCGATTTCCAGATTACGTTTCTGCGCAATGGCGCGGCCTGTTCGGACGCACTGACCTTCCTGAATAACGGCGACGGGACGTACAAGCTTTCCTACGTCCCCTCCGGGTACGGGCAAGATGTCATCACGGTCTACGATGCGCCCACCGATCTGCGCTTCACGGATATTGAAGATCTCTACGATTTCGCTTCCGGCGCAAGCGGGGCCGGCCCGACAGGATCCGGGTCGAATGTTGGATCGAGCGGCACGGCCTGCTGCCTGAACCAGGACTTCGGCGGCGCGGGATGGTTGAAGCCGCCCGTGTCCGATCCGACCAACTACCGGATGTTGGTCTTCAGCTCATCGGACTGGCTGGGGAATCGCCGAACCGACGCCTATTCCTACGGAGCGTCGGGTCTCGACTCGGCTGGCAACTGGTCGACTGCGATTTACGTGCCGTCCGGAACGTACTATGTGGTCGCGCAGAAAACCGGAACGTCCGTTGTTGTGGCCGCCAACCTGGCTGTCAGCAGCGGGGCCACAGGCGCAGGAGCTTCCGGTACCAGCGGAACAGGTTCACAAGGCGCTACCGGAGCCACCGGGCCGCAAGGTCCTGTCGGCCCTGGCAGCGGCGCTACTGGAGCCACCGGCCCGCAGGGACCGGCGGGCGGTTCAAGCGGAACATCTTCATCGTCAGGCGAACCGTCCTTCATTCCGCTGCAAACCCCCACGCTGGTAAACGGCGTATCGGGCGGGAACCTGGGCAGTTCCGGCTATACCTACGTCGAGGGGAAGTATCTGTTCTCCACGGCCGACAACGTCGGTGGCGCTGGAACGCAAGGTTCTTTCTCCATCTTCGACGTCTCCAAAGTATCGGTTTCCGTGGCGCCGACCCTGGTGGGCCAGATCGTCAGCCCGAGCCTTCTCTACGCCGAGGGGTTGTGGGTCGATCCTACCTGCAGCTATGCAGTCGTGTGTGTGATGGGCGGAGATCCCGCGGGGACCGCTCAGCTTGCCAACGCGTCGGTCAAGGTCATCTCGGTGGCCGCCTGCATCGCGGCGTACGAAGCGCAGAGCGCCGCAGTGGAACCGACCGTAATCGTTACCTTGACGGACTCGGTCAAGCTTTCCAGTCCGGAAAACCTGCTGATGGTGGAGACCGCCTCGGGATGGTTCGGTTACGTTTCCAATGTCTTTTCCACAGGCACCAATGACTACACGGTCATCAACTTCTCGAGCTTCACGGCCCCTGTCGTGGGAATCTCGATCAGCAGTTCCTACTTGGCCGGCGCGGTCTATGCAGTTTATCTGGGAACGACGATCTACTGCACCAATCGCAGCGGCTTTCCCACGTCCGACAGCGCTTCCTATCTGACGGCGATCGACATTACGACCCCGTCCGCACCCGCAATTACCGGCGCTCCTTTGAATTGCAGCGGCACCTGGCTCACCGGGGTGGAAGTCGGCTACTACGCGGAATACGACAAGATCTTCGCGTTCGTCGCGCAGAGCGAAGCCAGCGGCATTGTGGTCGCCGATGTGACCAACGTCGCCGCGATGAAGATCGTCGCAACCCTCACCGATTCGACAAGCTTTAATCAACCGTCGAACGTTCACAAGATCGGTTCGATTCTCTTCTCAACAGCATACGGAGTCCCCTCCGGCATTACGGAAACGGACGTGTCCAACCCGTACATTCCGCGGGTGGTTTCCTTCACGTCCACTACCGCCCTCGGGCTCTCAGGCACTCAGGAGTTCGACCATCTGTTCATCCGGCCGGGCGACACGCGCGGGTATCAATCCGATACCTCGGCAACTGGCGGGGTGTATGTAATCGAACTGGGAACGGTTGCGGTGGACGCTGCGCCGAGCCCGGCGCTTATTCCGGCGACGCTCACGCTCATGAAGGTGACCGACGGCGGATCGAACGGCAGCATTACGATTTCGGCGACCGGCCGCGTTACCGCGTACACGGCGCCTAGCTAAGTGGAGGGTTTATGCAGAATCTCGTCGTCAACATTGTCTTGCCGAAGGGCCTGGCCATCGAAGGCGGGGCCGCGCTGCAAGATGACGTGACCTTTCAGGTCGTCGGCCAGGTTGTTCCTTGGTACTGCTCGACCGATCAGGTCCGCAACCAGGGCGGCGTCTTCATGCGCAGTGCGTCCGATATCGCGATCGCCTCTCAGATCTACCAAACCGGCCGCGATGCCGATGCCTTGAGCTTCATCATCCCGCATACACCGCATCCGGGGTCGAATCCTCACAGTGAAGCCGTTAAGGAGTACAACCGCTGGCTTTATGCCCGCCAGCAATACACCTGCTCGATGAGCACCGCTCGAATTCTCACTAACATGTACGACATTGACCATTCCCGGGGCGTCAAGACGTTGGGGAACTTCAGTGTCACCCGTATCGACATGAACAAAGGCGGCGGAGTTCCGAAAAAACTCGAACTGCTGTTCGACAACGCGGAAGAGTGGGCGATGACCCTCAAGAGCGGCGGCAGAGTAGGAATGGGCGGGAGGCCTGTACCCGTCATGGCGGCCAAAGGTCTTTACGATCCGGACTTCCCGACGGGGCGCACCTGGAGGGTCGTCGGGATGGGTGCCAATATGAAGTCGGCTCCGGGGTACGGCGGGGACGGAAAGCCTGTGAAGTTCGGGTCGCCACCCGTGATCCAGTTCCGCACCGGCCGCTACATGGGCGGGTACTTGAACCTGGTCCCGGCGTACATCCTGGGCAATCTGGTGTATTGAGCGGAGGCCCTATGATCAGCCAGAAATACTATCCGCGCTCTTCCGTCTTCAACCTCCGCGAAGAACTTGTCGATCTTCTCTACGGAGATAAAGACAACCCCGGCATCGGCCAGGCGGTTCTGATCCGGCGGCTGTTCGACCAGCATTGCATCTGCTGGGACGGCTTGCGCGGATCTCCGGACCCGCACTGCCGATACTGCGACGGGGAGGGTTATTTGTTCGTGGAGACCCTCAATACGGCGTATGTGGTACGTAACTTCGGAAGCGTGCTGAACCCGGCCACGGTGATCAGCCGGCAGGAAGGCCAGGCGGAATACGGTCTTACCGATGAGAACCGGGCTCTCGCTTTCTTCGAGCATCAGGCATTTCCCAACTACGAGCGGTACCTGCGTCCCGATCATCCGGCCTACGACAAGATGTACGAGTTAAAGGTCGACGCCAGCGGCCGGCTAATCAGGCCGGTGGTCCGGACCGCCAAATGGAAGCTGCTTTCCGTCACCCCTCACCGCGGCGATGAGGGGCGTATAGAGTTCGTGGAGTGCGGCTGCCAGAAAGAAAACGTGTAGCCGGGTTCAGCCGCACCTATACTATCCAGCCGATGACGCATGTTGGATAGCCAAAATCAGGAAGTCGCTCCCGGTGGGGCGGCCAGGGTTGAGTGGGACACGTTCTTTGACGCCGTGGAGTCGGCCATGAAGCTCCACGAGGACTCGACCCGGATGCCGGATTCGCTCCGGCCAGTTTTTATCGAGGATTTCCCGAAGGAACGGGAAAGCAAGTTCGATACCAGCCTGGACGTAATCCTTTGGGCGGTGGACGCCAGCGCAATGGCGCCGAGCAGCAACTCTGGCGACAGAGTTCCTAACGGGATCATGCTTTTGGGCGAGCAACCCTGCCGGGATAAGGCAGGTTATCTGACCCAAACGTGGGGTTGGAAGGAGCTGATGACGGCGCGGTTCACCGTCTACGCCAAATCCAACGAGCGGGTCAACGAATTGACCGCCTGGTTCCACCGGATGATGATGATTTACGCGTTTGGATATAAGTTCTTCCAAGCGCGCGGTGTTTCGTGGTTCAAGTTCCTGAAACGGGAGCGGGACGAGCTGTCGACGGAGTTCGGCCAGGTGTTGTACCGAACTCACCTGCTGTACGAAGTAAGGCTTGACCTTCGCAACGATTACGAAGCGAAGCTCTTGGACACTGCGGTAGTAACCCTCGGAATGCGCCGTGGCGGCGAGGTCGAGGAGTTCGATGTCAACATCCAGACGGCCTTGAACCGCAACCGATAAAGAAAAGGGAGTAGCGACAAATGGGTACTTACAATTACTTGCCGGGCTTGCAGATTCAAACCCTCGACGGAGGGCTGGCTACGAAGACAACGCCCACGGCCAAATCCACCGTCATCGTCGGCACTTCCGGAATCGGACCCGCGAATACGGTCTACCAGGTCAACGATCCTTCCGTGGCCGCCGCCGATTTCGGGTTTGCGGGCAGCCTGATCCGGGGGCTTCAAGAAGTGGCCCAGGGTGGATGCGACAACATCTACCTGTTCCGTATGGGGACCTCGCCGGCGGTTCTGTCTGGCGTGGGCGCGGTCAACAACTCCGCCGGGCAGCCGGTTTCCGGCCTCGACGTGGGTTTCACTCTGACCTTCAACACGGTCGAAGCGGACGCGGTCAGCCGTTATCAGGTGAACTACGACGGCGCCGGCACGCTCATCGTCTTCCTCGACGGGAACATCTGCTGGTCGAATGTGGCCAACAACGCCGTCGATACCGGCGATGTGGACGTGGAAGGCACCGCGCGGGCGGGCCTGAAGGTGCAATCCACTTCGACTTTGACCGATGCGTTCAGCAAGTCGGTGACCCTCACGGCCGCTGCGCTGCTGACTTCCGTGACTGTCGGGGCTTCCGGAGCGAGCGGCGCTTCCGGCGCTTCGGGCGCTTCCGGCGCTGGGGCATCTGGGGCTGGCGCGACTGGGGCAGGATCCACCACGAACGCCGCGCCGACGTTGGTCCTTCCGGTGACCGGTCTGAACCTGACCAAGCGCCAGATCTACGCGGCCCTGATCAAGGCCTTCCAGTTGCTCGAGATCTTCCCGATGCAACAGGTCTTCTGCCCGGACGCGGTGGCCATGAATCCGGCCATCCAGTTCAAGGCCGGCGTCACCGACGTGGGCGTGAACTCGAACGATCCGGCGACCAACCCGAATGCGCTCGACTGGCTGAATACCAGCATCGACGATGAAGGAGAGCTGACCTTCCACTGGGCCAGCGAGACCACGGACAGCAACGGCGACACGTGCGCGGCCGTGACTTTCACCTGCGTGACCAACACCCAGGGCACCGGTCGGCTGGATCTCGACTACCACGAGGTCTGCTTCGAATACGCCATCGCCCGCTTCTGCGCCAAGCAGAGCCAGAACCAGGGCGGCTGCGAGGGCTTCATCGGGTTCCCCGAGACGGGCAGCTACGGCCCGGTCGGCCTGCGCAATTGGATCGGCTTCCGGCCGACGCTGGACGCCAACGGCAACCCGGCGACGGGCGGCAAGGGCCTGTGCGGCGACGTGTACCTGGTCGGGACCGTGTCCAGCAAGCTGAATTCCCTGGTGGCCGATTGCTCGACCAAGACCTACCGGATGCCGGGCATGTACCAGACCATCAACCCCGACAACGCCCAGGACTTCGGCGAGTACGACGAAGGCTTCGTGATCGACGCCAACCTGTGGCCGGTCGACATCGGGGCCTACCTGAACGCTGTCGGAGAATGGGCCTATGTGACCAACGGGCTGGGAACCTACCGGGCCAACCTGGCCGGCGTGGTCTGCGGCTTCAGCTCGACGCTCGATCCGAAGAGCGCCCTGACCAACAAGCCGCTGCCCAACGTGGCCCAGATCTACCAGGTCACCCTGGCGCAGCTCAACGAACTGACCGCGGCCAAGGTCAACATGCTGCGTTTCAAGGGCCCGGCGACGCCCCCGGCCCTGCTGCACGATTACACCTGCGCCAACAGCGCCAGCGATTTCATCTTCAAGCTGCGCATGCAGATCAAGTTCCTGGTCTGCCAGGTGCTGTTCCAGGAAGCCGACAAATTCATCGGCCAGAGTTCCACCGACGGGCTGACCCTGGCGTCGCTCAAGACGGCTCTCGACAAGCGGATGGTCGACCTCCAGCAGCGGCAGTACATCGCCGGGTACACGATCAACATCCGCTCCACGCTGGCGGACCGCCGGATCGGCCGGCTGTTCCTCGATTACACGTTCGATCCGCCGGATGAGGCGGTGCAGATCCGCGGTACGGTGGCGATCGGCCGGTCTACCGGCGCGACCAGCTAAGGCACTTGGGGCGGTCTAGGCCGCCCTTAATTCCAGAGGTCCTGGCGGCCCTGTCCAAAGAGAGGTCTTCCAACCATGTCTCCGTCTCCAATTCAGAGTGAAGTTACCCGTTCCTACAACAGCTTCTCGGGCAGCGACATCCGGGCGTATATCGGGCCGCAACCGTTCGCCGAAATCCAGGCCGTATCGTATTCGGTGTCGCGCGAAAAAGCTCCGATTTACACCATGGGGTCCGCCGACCCGCGGAGCTTCAGCCGCAACAAGCGCGGAATCGCCGGCAGTTTGATCTGGGTCAACTTCGACCGCCACGGGCTGCTCGACGTGTTCCGGAAGCTGGCCGCCACCTTCGTCGCCAACTCCGACGATGTGCGTCCGCAATACGCCATGGTCGGCAGCACCTTCCTGGGCCAGACCGCGCTGTTCAACAGCGGCCTTGTGCGCGAAGGTTCGGCGATTCCCATCGACGCCACTGTGGATCAGGGGAACGTCGCCACCAACGCCACGGCTGGCTGGAAGGAGCTGGCCACGCCCTGGTACTCGGATCAGATCCTTCCGTTCGACATCACCCTCAGCGCCTGTAACGAGAACGGTGCGTGCAGCGGCATGAAGTTGTACGGCGTCGAGATCCTGAACGAAGGCGCCGGCGTCAGCATCGACGACGCGGTCCAGGAAATGCAAGCGACCTTCGTCGCGCGCTCGGTCGAGCCGTGGCAGGCCGTTGTGTCTCCCTTCAACGCCGCGTTGCAGGGGCAGTAAGACGTTCCTTCCTCTCCTTCCCTTAGGACGGCGGGCCGCTCCGGCGCGGCCCGCTCCCGCCGAGGCTAACGATGTCCACTAACCCGGCTCCTGTTCTTCCCACTCCCATCGGCGCTGCTTCTCCTATCGATAATGGCCCCTCTTTGATCTTGCAGGGACTTCCTACGCCTTTCATCCCTGAAGGTTTCGACGGGGTCACTTCGGGCGGCCTGTTGCCGGACGGGCCTGGTGTTGTCCCTCCCTCCGCTTCGGCGCCAGTCGCCGGCACGGGACTGGTTGGTTCCACCGGCCTGGCTTCCGGCGGCAGCCTTTACGACCTGCCGACTACCAACAATTCCCTCAACTTCAACAACATCCTGGGTGTAGGGGTTAACTCGGAGCCGGTATCGCAGCCCGTTCCACCGCAGCCGCCAGTGGTATCGGAGCAGACCTATCAGTCCTATTCCGGGTCGGATATGCGGGTCATGCTGACGCTGTCTGATCCAACCGGCCGGGGCCAGAACCTGACCAAACAGCTTGTCGAGGTGACCACCTTGACGGTCAGCATCCACCGGGTAAAATCCCCGGCGCGCGCGTGCGGGTACATCAATCCGCGTGGATTCGCCCGTCACGGCCGGACCATCGCCGGGACCATCATCCTGACCCAGTTCACGCTGGACGTCATGACGCGGTTCCTGTATGGGCAGCAGAGCACGGACCTGTCCAAGGACAGCTTCTATCTGAAGTGCGACCAGCTTCCTCCGTTCGACCTGACGCTGATGTTCTGCGACGAGTACGGGAACTCCTCGACTCGCCGGCTCCTGGGCGTCGACATCGTGGACGACGGGACGATCTACAGCTCGAACGACATGTTCGCCGAGCAAACCTTGTCGTACATGGCCGCGGATTTCACTCCGCTGGCGCCGGTCAACAACCCGGCATTGATGACGCCGGATCCCAACAGCGTGGCCGCCGCAACTCAGCGGACGCCTATGATGGTGATGCCGGTACCCTGTCAGACCGAGCTTTCCCTGATCAATCCGCAATCGACCGTGACGCCGGCGGTAGCTTCCAAGACGACCGCTACTCCGAGCTTGGCCAACGCTTCTGAAGATCCTTCCAGCTACGGCATGCCCTACGAGGGCGAAGACTAATGTCTCCTCAACCAATGTCGACGGGGGTTCTGCTGCGGGCGGTCGATGCGACCAGCGGCCAGGTCCTGTCGGCCACGTTTTTCGTGAACGGCGTGCAGCAGTCTGCTTCCTTCACATTGCCGATTGGCACTACCTGTGTGGCTCAAGCTCAATGCGCCGGCTACAGTTCGGCTTCCACGAACTTCACCGTGAGCGGCAATTCCGCCGCGGGTATCACGATTCCCATGTCGCCGGTCGCCAGCGGAGTCACCATCCAGGTACAGTTCAACCCACCGGTCGCAGGAATCCAGTGGTATCTTGACGGCGGGTCGCCGGCGGCGACCAACGCAAGCGGCATATCCCAGATGCCGAACGTGCAGCCCGGCAATCATATTCTGCAAACTCCGGATACGGCCAATTTC
>Ga0181535_10008412_pt1 | contig 10159 bp, 7 predicted proteins | sample PEATcosm2014_Bin_44_FD_119774 | JGI IMG/M metagenome (GOLD analysis project Ga0181535, IMG submission 119774) | Peatland microbial communities from MTU Mesocosm Facility, Houghton, MI, USA - PEATcosm2014_Bin17_30_metaG | ecosystem: Environmental > Terrestrial > Soil > Wetlands > Peat | place...
TATGAATTCGCGATTCCACGGTGAGGTCACCGGCGTTTGCGTAGGCATGGCCAGATCCCGACGCCAGAACAGCAGGATCAAGTAGGCCGTGAGCGAGAAAATGGCGGCCACCACAAACATCTCCGGCCGCGGCCATTTCAGGGTGATCCCATAGCCCAGGGCCACCTTCAACACCATGGCCAGAAAGGCAATCAGGGCCAACCGCTTGAACCACGCGAGGCCCTGGCATAATGCCGTGGCCAGCGACGTCCACAACCCCAGCAGCGTGAAGACCAGTGTGACGATCATCAGACTGGTGGAGAATTGAAACAAGGTACCCAGCGGCTTGGCCAGGGCAATGGCCAGCAGGGAACCGAAGAGCGTGAGGCGAAACAAAAACTTCCGGCAGCCGGCCAGCAAGCCATGCAAACCGGAGGTGTCGCCAATGGAGTTGTAGTGGGCGATATAATGGGTGACTGCAAATACGGCGATCGAGGGAATCAACCCCAGCAGCGGCATGAAGGTATTGAGGGCGCTGTTGGTGTTGCCATATTGCCCCGCTTCCGTCAGGTGGTTGCCCATGACGCTCTGAAACGCCAAGTTACCGAGCCCGGTCAGAAAACTGATGGCCGAGAATATTATCCCGCTTTGGAGCAGCTTGGTGGCGGTGGAACCATTTTTCATAGCGCGGCAAGGAGTTGGGCGCAGCGAAAACACCCCAGCCGGACACCGCAGCCGTCGTCAGAACCAGCCTGCTCGGTTCTCATACGAGCGGCTGAACCTCCTTTTCGTGCGCCTGCACCCAGGCAAACACGTCCGACACGATCTGCTCCACCCCCCGCCGCGGACGCCAGTGAGTCCGGGAAAACAGTTTCGAACTATCGGCCAGAAAAATCCGCAGGTCCGCTTGCCGGTTCTCCGTCTCCGCCCCGATCGGTACCTGCCGGCCAATGACCTTTTGGCAAATGCCCGTGAGTTCCAACAGGGAAGCCGAAATATCCAATCCGCCGCCCACATTGCCCAGCCAGCCCTCCCAGCGGTCGAAATTTGAAATCTGCTCGGTGACCAGGTCGCACAGGTCGGCCACGTGGAGCATGTCGCGCACCTGTTTGCCGGTGCCGCCGTAACCGATGTATTTGAGCGGTTTGCCAAAATAATGCCGGAACACCCAGAGTGCGACCACGCCCTGATCCACCTTGCCCATCTGCCACGGCCCGGCGATAACGCTGCAACGGTTCGTCACCGCGCGCAGCCCAAAGCCGCTGCGGTATTCCTCGATGAGGCTTTCGCTGGCAAACTTTGTCCAGCCATACAGCGAACGGGCCGCGCTCATGGGGCATTGCTCGCTCACGCCGTGGGAGGAAATGGCCGCCCCGGACACATCCTGCCACGCAAACCGGGTGGGCTGCTCCGTCCATGGATGCTGCTCCAGGACGGAAATGGGATACACGCGGCTGGTGGAGAGAAACACGGTCTTACTGCGCCACTGGCGCGCCTGTTCCAGACAGCGATAGGTGCCCAGCAGGTTGGTTTCAACGAGATAATCCGGTGACCCGCCGTAGCCCGCCAGCACCGAGGGCTCGGCGGAACATTCGATGAGCAATTCAAACGGGCCGGCGGGGAACTCCGCCGCCTGACGGATGTCGCCCTTGACGAATTCAACCCCGGCGGCCTGCAGCCGCGGCAGGTTCAGCTCCGAACCGCGCCGGTACAGATTATCCATGCATACGACGCGGCTGGCGGCGAAACACTGCTTGAGATGCAGCGCCAGACTGCTCCCCACAAACCCCGCCCCGCCGGTGATTAAAATACTCTCAGGCCCGGAACTCATTTCGCGTCATGCACGCAAGCCGCGTGGATTTCCGTGAGGATTTCGGTGAGGCCGTAGCGGAATTTCCAATTGGGATAATGCCCCTGGAACTTGCGCACGTCGCTGATCCACCAGATATGATCGCCGATGCGGTTATCCTCCACGTACGTCCACTTCAATTTCTTGCCGCTGATGCGTTCGCATTCGTCGATGGCCTCCAGCATGGAGCAGTTGGAATGGCGGCTGCCGCCCATGTTATAAACCTGGCCGGAACGCGGCTTTTGGAAAAACTGCCAGAACGCTTCCACCAAGTCGTGGCTGTGGATGTTATCGCGCACCTGCTTGCCCTTGTAGCCAAACACGCGGTAAGGTGTGCCGGTGACGGTGCAGCGCATCAGGTAGGCCAGGAAACCGTGCAACTCGGTGCCGGCATGCGCGGGCCCGGTGAGACAGCCCCCGCGGAAGCAGGCGGTCTTCATGCCAAAGTAATTGCCGTATTCCTGCACCAACACATCCGCCGCCACCTTGCTGGCGCCAAACAGGGAGTGCTTGGTCTGGTCAATACTCATGGTCTCCGAGATGCCCACCGCGTATTCGTGACCCGACTTGATCTCCCACCGCTTTTCCAACTCAACCAGCGGCAGCCGGTTCGGCGTATCGCCATAGACCTTGTTGGTGGAGGTGAAAATAAAGACCGCTTCGGGGCAGAACTGGCGGGTGGCCTGAAGCAAATTCAACGTGCCGAGCGCATTCACGCTGAAATCCGCGTGCGGATCACGCGCGGCCCAGTCGTGTGACGGCTGCGCGGCGGTATGGATGACCAAAACCAGATCCGCGCCCAGTTTTTGGAACAGGTTCTCCACGGCGGAGCGATCGCGAATGTCAAAATCGTGGTGTTCGTACCCGGGAATCGTCTTGATCAGTTTCTGTCGATTGCCCAAAGTGGACGCTTCCTTTCCGAAAAACCACTGTCGCAAGTCATTATCCACGCCCACCACCTTGAATCCTTCAGCGGCAAAGCGCTTGACGCTTTCCGACCCAATCAGGCCGGCAGCGCCGGTCACAAGAACGGTTTTCATCAGGGCAACAGCATCCCCGGGAGGGGGGTGCCGAAGCAAGCGGATTCTTACGCGGCGCACCTGTTTTGAACCCGGCCGAGCGGAACGCGCTGGCGCAACCGCGCCGATCCTGAAATCAAGGAATGACGGTTCGGGTCGGCAAGGCGCAGGCGTGGTGATGGAAGCCACCCACAATCAACCTGATTTTCAACGGGGTCATCCGGCTGGCGATTTTTCGCCAAACGGCCCGCTGTGCAAGCCAACAAATGCCGAGGTCGGCGAGCATTTAAAATTGCAAATTAGCTGTGATTTTGGCACACCACTGCGCGATGAAGAACCTGTCCGCCGTTATTGGCCTCATGTTGTTTGGGCTCGCCGCGCGCGCCGCGCTGCCACAGCCGGATCTGATTGCGAAAATCTATTTTGCCGGGGCGCAGACGATCGCCGCCGCGCCCAGCGCCAACGCCTTCACCAATCAATTCACTTCGCCGGAGGCCCTGGCCTTCCGCACCGAAGTGGCCACCAAGGTGGCGGGCTGGCTGGCGGGTTGGTTGCCGGCCAATCTCAACACTCCCGTACCGGACGGCGCGGCCAAATTGCGGCCGCTGTTCGATGATCTGCAACAATCGGAGTTTCTGCTGGAAATCCGCGCCGCCGCCGGTGGCCGGCCCGAGGCGGCCATCGCCATCAAATTAGCTCCGGGCCGCGCCCAACTCTGGCAGGCCAATCTCAAACCGTTTTTTACCCAGGCCACCTTCAGATCGTCCGCCGGCTGGTTCATCTTTGATTCCGCTCCGGCCTTGATGGGGCTTGGGGACAAGTTGACGAAGGAACTCGCGCCCCCACCCGCCGATTGGTTCAACTTGGACATCAATTGGCCGCGCCTCGCGCAATGGTATCCGCAGTTCAAGGAACTGGGCCTGCCGGAAACCGAGTTCGGTGTCTCGGCCGCCGGACAGCAACTAAAAATCGGCGGGCGATTTCATTTCCCGGACAATCTGGCGCTCAAGCTCGCCCCCTGGCAAATACCCTTAAATTCGATCCACTCGCCCTTCGACAGCTTTACTGCCGTGCGCGGATTTTCCTCGTGGCTGCCCACTCAGAAGTGGGCTTCGGCTTACCAACTCTCGCCCGTCCCCAATCAACTTTTCCTGTGGTCCCTCCCCGGGGCTGTCTTTCCAAGCTATGCGGCCGTGCCGGTGCCGAATGCGGCCGCGGCCCTGGCGCAGACGCAGCAACATTTGCAGACGGCCTTGCTCTCGGCCCGAAGCAGCGACAGCCTGATAAGCCCAGTCAATGCCAACCTCAACAAGGATGAACTGGACGTCAGCGGTGTGCCGTTCGCCTCCGTGCGCGCGCGCGCCTTGACCGAACCAACCGGCCAATTCCTGTTCGCAGAATTATTTCCCAATCCGCCGAACGGCTTGCCGCTGCCCCCGGGACTCATTTCGCGTCTGGACACAAAAAACCTCGTTTTCTATCACTGGGAAAGCACCTCGGAGCGCGTGCCGCAGCTGTTGCAGATCACCCAACTGGGGCTGATGCTCACCAAACACAAGCAACTTGACGGCAAGTCCGCTGCGTACCGGTGGTTGCAGAAATCCGCCTCCGTCAAAGGGGCTTCGGAAACCGGCATCAGCCAGTCCGGCCCGGCGGAATTCACCTTTCTCCGCCAGGGACCGGGGCTGTTCACCGCCATGGAATTGTTCACGTTGGCCAACTGGCTGGAGGCCAATAATTTTCCCGGCTTCGATCTGACCCAGACCCTGCCCTTGCCGGCGCAGGACGCGCCGCCCCCGGCCGCTCCGGCGAAGAAGCCCGCCCCGGCGGCCGCCCCGGCACCCAAAGGCAGCCACTAACTTTTATGCTAAAACTCGGTGTCAATATTGATCACGTGGCCACGATCCGTGAGGCACGGTATCGGGGACGGGGATTTGGCGAACCGGACCCCGTGGCAGCGGCACTGCATTGCGAAGCGGCGGGCGCCCACGGCATCACCGCCCATTTGCGCGAAGACCGCCGTCATATTCAGGACCGGGATGTCTGGGCGCTGCGTGAGAAGATCAAGACCCGCTTGAATCTCGAAATGGCCAATGCTCCGGAGATTGTGGCCATCGCGCTGAAACTCAAGCCGGACATCGTGTGCATCGTGCCCGAGCGCCGCCTGGAGGTGACCACCGAAGGGGGGCTGGACGTGGTGGCGGCGGAGCAGGCCCTGACCGACACCCGCAAGCGGATGAACGACGCCGGCGTTGAAGTCAGCCTGTTCATCGCGCCGGACCTCGATCAAATCGAGGCCAGCGCCCGCGTAGGCGCCCAGTTTATTGAGTTGCACACCGGGCAGTTTGCCGAGCACTTTCCCAAGGCCGACACCGAAGTCCGCCGTTTGATTGACGCTGCGAATCTGGCGCATTCGCTCGGCCTGAAGGTGAACGCCGGGCACGGGTTGAATTATATCAACTTGCCGGTGTTTTTCCAGGTGCCTTGGGTGGTGGAATTGAACATCGGCCACAGCATCGTCAGCCGAGCCGTGCTCACCGGCATGGAGGCGGCCGTACGCGACCTGCTGGCCGTCATGAAGGGATACCGGGGCGGGGCAACGGGTTGACCGCGGCCGAATTGCCCGTCAGCGGCCGGCGAGGCCGCAGGGGGGGCTTACTCCCCGAGACAGGTGCCCACGTGCCGCGCGGTCTGCACCCAGGAGTGATCGGGCGGCACACATTTCCGTTTGCCGGCCACGCGTTCCAAAGGCACCGGTTCCACGCCGTCGCCGCGCGATGCCACCATCACTCCAAAATGCTCTTCGTGAATGAGGTCGCCGCAGGCGCTGCCCAGCCGGGTGGCCAGAATGCGATCGGCCGCTGAGGGCGTGCCGCCGCGCTGGACATAACCTAAAATGGTCACCCGCGATTCGAGGTGGGTGAGTTCCTCCAGTTGCTTGGCCAGCCGCAGCGTGTTGCCTTGGTGCCGCACTTCCAGCGAGGCCAGCTCAAGCTTGGCCTCTTTTTTGTCATGCAGCGTTTTGGCGCGCTCCAGCTTCTTTTCCGCGGCGTCAAACGAGCGGGCCTCATCCCGGCTCATGGCGCCTTCAGCCACCGCCACAATGCTGAAATTCGTTCCGTGCTTGCTGCGGCGCCCGATGGCCTCCGAGATTTTCTCCACGTCATATGGAATTTCCGGGATCAAAATCACGTCAGCGCCGCCGGCAATCCCGGAACCCAGCGTCAGCCAGCCCGCGCGATGGCCCATAATCTCCGCCACAATGATCCGGTGATGGCTGTGGGCCGTGCTGTGCAACCGGTCGATGGTCTCGGTGGCAATGTCCAAGGCGGTGGCATAGCCGAACGTGGCGTCGGTCATGGCCACGTCGTTATCAATCGTCTTGGGCAGCGTGACCACGTTGAGGCCGGCTTGATGCAGCCGGAGCGCATTTTTTTGCGTGCCGCCGCCACCGAGGCAGACAATGCAATCCAAGCCCCATTTATCGTAATTTTCCACAATGGTCTCGGTCATGTCCCGCGTGCGGCCGTCGATGACCATGCGATGCGGCTTGTCCCGGCTGGTGCCCAGGATGGTGCCCCCCACCGTGAGAATGCCCGCCAGCGTGTTGCGGTCCAGTTTCAGCCGCCGATTCTCCACCAGCCCGCGAAAACCGTCGCGAAAGCCGATGATTTCCATGCCGTAATACCCCAAACAAGTTTTGCCGACACCACGAATGGCCGCGTTCAGACCGGGGCTGTCGCCGCCGGCCGTGAGCACACCAATACGTTTTACTTTGGATGATTTCGCCATGCCGTGATTGATTTGAAACCCGCGGCAAATTTTTGTCGAGCAGAACTTTGAAAATTCTTCCGCCGCAGCGATGAATTCATCGTCTGATCGCGCTGGCCGGCGGGTTTCTACGCCGCCCGGTGGCCCGCCAGGGCCTGATCCCGACGCCGCCAGGCCAGCCAGGCCACGAGGCAATTCAACCACATGCAGCCCGACACGGCGGCGCCGATTTCGAACGCCCGGTCCTCGTAATACACATGCACGCGGTGCGTACCCGCCGGCACCGGCACGGCTTGAAACGCCGCGTTCGCCCGCCACAGCGGCACAGCCTGGCCATCCACCTCCGCCCGCCAGTTGTGATAATACGTCTGCGCAATCACCGCCAGCGCCGGCGCGTCGGCCTCGGTCCCGAAATCAACCGACTGCTCGCCGAATTGGAGGTCGGTGACCTTGGCCGTGGTTTGAGGGGACACCGTAAGCACCGTCCGCGCCGCGGGCGGCAGGTACACCATCTGGGCGCCGTCAAAATGCCCCCGCGCCAGTTCCCAAAGCGTGTTGGATTCGTCCAGAAACACCGGCTTCTGCCCGGCGGTCACCAGCGGCAGGAAACCGGCCCGCGAGTCCCAACCCAGGACATTGGTCGGCGAGCTGTACTGCGAGACGCCGAGGAAGTTTTCCAGCGCCCGCCAGTTGCCATTGGTCACCGCATAGACCGTCGAAAGCAACCCATCAAACGCCCGCGGCGTCAGCGAGAAGAAGCCATCGACCTTGGGCACGCCATCGAGCAGATTCACATCCGCGCAATAGCCCATGCGCTTGGCCAGGAAATTGTTGCGGGCATCGCTCACGGCAAAGCGCGTGAGTTCCAGTGCCGCCGTCGGCGAGAGCATCGCGCGCGACCCGCCCAGCTCCGGCTGCGGGAGCATTCCGTGATGGTCGCGCGCCAGGTTTTCCTGGTACACCGAGGCCGGCGCGACCGGATTTTGCCCGGGCGCATGCGTGAACACGTCCAGCCAGGCCACCACGACCAAGATCAACGGAAGAAAACGAGCCCAGGCGGATTCCGTCCCACGTGTCACCGACAGCAGGACAGCGCCCGTCAAAACCAGAAAGCCCAGCCGGGTCAAGCTGCTGACCAACGCCGCGTGCGTATCGTCGCCCGCCGCAGGCACGAACTGGGTCCACCCCAAAATGCCGACGATGAGAGCGAGCAGCACCAGCCCCAATCCGAGCAAACGCCTGCGGGCGGCGCGTTGGGGCGCCGCGCCGGTCGCCGGACTGGCGAACACCGCGAGCAGCCCCGCCAAGCCAAACGCCGCCAGCAGCGGGACGGCGAAAACCGACACCATGACAAACTTGACGGGATACGTAATGAAACTGAGTTGCGGAACGACCCGGCGCAACAGCGGATAAAACGGCGTGTTGTCCCCCAGCGCGCAAAGCAACGCGAGCACGGAAACGGCGGTCAGCAGCCAAAGGCGCGCGGAGCACTTATCGGCTCCGGTGCCGGGCAGACTGGTGACTGGTCCACCCCGGCTCGCCAACCGGAACAGCGGCCCGGCAGCCAACGCAAACAACGCCAGCCACAGCGCGCCAAGCCCCAAATAATACGAAGACGTCCAATACTGGCCGTGTTGGAAAAAGATACCCTCCGTCGCCGTAGTGCCAAAAGCCATCGGCACCAGGAAATTGGCCAATCCCGACGCCGGCATGGACCAGCGCAGATCCGTGTAGCCGGTCTCGCGCTGGGCGTGGGCCAGGAGATCCAGAAACGGCAACAGTTGTACGGCACTCAGGGCGAAGACCAGCACCAACACCAGCAAGTACCGTCCGAGCATGGCCGCGCGCGGCGCTCCGGCTGGAATCCACTCCTGCAACCACAGCACCGAAACGATCAGCCACGTGAGCAATATTGTTTCCGGTCCGCCGGCCAGCATCTGCAGCGCGCCGACAAAGGCGGCCAGCACAATCCGCCGGCCGCCTTCCCGCCAGGCGCATTCCACCGCCAGCACCACCCAGGGCATCCAACTAAACGTGGCGATATGGCTGGGCCACATCAGCAGGTTGAGCGAAAACCCATTAAAGGCAAAGGCCGTGCCCGCGAACGCGCCCGCCACCGGGTGCCCCGTCCACCGCCGCGCCAGCAGGAACATGCCCAGGCCGCCAAACCACAAATGCAACAGGCTGAAACAGCTCAGCGCCCACGGCAACGGCAGCGTGAGGTAGAGCAGCGATGGCGGATAGAGCGGCATGGTGTTCCATTGCGCGAGAAACGGAATACCGCAGTCGTTGTAAGGGTTCCAAAAGGGAAGTTCGCCGCGCCAGAAACATGCCCGTTGAAAATGCGCCAGCGGGTACACGAAAAAGCCGAAGTCGCGGGCCACAAACGTTGCGGCGCCAAAAACCACCTGCGGGAAGGCGGCCACCACCAGCAGCCCCAGCAGCAGGCCAAACTGCCACAGAGACAAACCGCGGCGATCGGGCTGAATGGGCAAAACGCTCATGAATGACGCGCGCCATCTTATTCCTGAAAGGAAACAGCCGGCAAGTCTTCCCGCCCGGTATTCACCAAGGCATGGCGCCCAGAGGCAGTCGGCAACATCCGATCGCCAGGTCACGCCTCAAAAATGTCGAGCGGCCGCAGCGCGCGAACGCCTCAGCGCCCGGGACGGGCGCGCTCCGACCCCCGATGCAAAAACCAGCTCCGGGGACAATTTCCAAGCTTGCGGACTGGCGCCCGGAACAACACATTGGCCGTCACGTGGCCGCCGAAAATCCAACCCCTTTCCTGCGTCTGTTCATCGCCATACCGCTGCCGGCGGACGTGCGACAGGAAATCGGCCGCCTGCAAGCCCGCTTGCGACGCGAGACGCCTCCCGGCACGGTCCGCTGGTCGCCCAAGGACCAATTCCACATCACCTTGAAATTTCTGGGCGACGTGCCCGCCGAACAACTGGCCGCCCTGCAGCAAGCCCTCGCCCCCATTTGCGCGGCCGGCCGCCCCTTGGAACTTTCCGCCCACGGCATTGGTTTCTTCCCGCATGCCAGCCAGCCACGGGTCATTTGGGCTGGCGCCGGCGACCACCACCATCGCCTGCCGGAACTGCACCGGCAGATCGATGAGGCCACGCGCCGATTCGCCCCGGCTGAACGGCCGGAAAAATTTGCCAGCCACATCACCCTCGGGCGCTTCAAGCCGGGGGGGCATGGGGGCATACCGCGGTTGCTCGAGGCCGCCGCCGCGCTGCATGACCGCCACTTTGGCGACTGGCAGGCCAGTGAGGTCCAACTGGTCCAAAGCCAATTAACCTCCGTGCGCGCGGAACATTCCGTGCTCGCCGCCTTCCCGTTTCAAATACCCCTTGAAACCAGCCATCTGGAGGACTAATTCATTCGTACCGGAGTGATTCAATCGGGTCCAGATTGGCGGCTTTCCAGGCGGGATAGGTGCCGAACACCACGCCCACCACCGAACAGATGGCCAAGCCCAACAACACCCAGTCCATGGGCACCACCGGCGGCAGGTGCAACAGCAGCGCCA
>Ga0181535_10008413_pt1 | contig 10159 bp, 3 predicted proteins | sample PEATcosm2014_Bin_44_FD_119774 | JGI IMG/M metagenome (GOLD analysis project Ga0181535, IMG submission 119774) | Peatland microbial communities from MTU Mesocosm Facility, Houghton, MI, USA - PEATcosm2014_Bin17_30_metaG | ecosystem: Environmental > Terrestrial > Soil > Wetlands > Peat | place...
AAAGTGGGCTTCCGCTATTACGTCGATTTGCATATCGTCGTCGAAGGAACCTTGACAGTCCGTCAGGGGCATAACATTGCACACGATGTGGAAGACGCTGTGCTGGATCAGGTGCCTCAGATTGCAGAAGTCCTAGTTCACGTTGAGCCGGAAGAAGAGCTATTAACCCCTGCTCTCAAAAGATGAGAAGGAAGCATAAATTCGACTTTTGTGCGTTCGGGCGGTATGTGCGGTGTGAAATCATCCGTCACGGCCCGCTTTCCCCATACCAAACTTAATTCTCAACGAAATGACGATACAGGGAGCGAATCAACTCAGACTTTGGAGTTCCGGCGCCAATCGCTTGTTGCAAGCTGCGCGATTGCGCGGCGGACAATTCGAGAGCGGCAGCTTCTCGGGCGATCCGGTTCGCATCGTCTTTCCAGGAAATCTCCACCCGATTTCCATCAGGATTCGTGATCCTGTGCTCCATAAAAACGCTTTCCAGAGCGGAGATTCTGCCCAGGAGCTGAACGATGTATTCTCCCAGGGCTAACGCCATTTCCTTATCTGTCATTGTTTCCTCACTGGAGCGATTGACTGCCATCGCGCCGCAAACCTATCAAAGCCGCCGGGGCTTCCCAGCTTCTGAGTGAACGGCCCCAAAAGGCCGCACTCGGGTTTTGGCCAGGGAGTTTGGGCAATTCTTTCAAAAGCCCTCTGCAGCCCACAAAGTCGGCTTCCCTGTGTGTTTGATGCTGGCGGTGCGCCATGCGCTTGCCTCGATCCGCTTCTTTCCGCTTCCCAAAACCAATCTTCGCCGTTATCGTGAATCAAGTTGCTCTCCCCTCGACAGGAAGAGAGGATGCCTTTCAAAGACGCCAACTGCTTCGAACCTTGTCATTTGCCTTTGGTTCAAGCTTCATCTTTAGCCGAAGCCAACTCGGCATCGCTGCACAGTCAGCCGTGCAGTCAAAGGACGGGCCCTCCTCTGCTGGAGCCCTTGTTCACGATCAGACAGCGGCAGAGGCGGAAATGGAAAAAGTTACGGGTATTGGAGGTCTGTTCTTCAGAGCTCACGATCCGAAAGCATTGGGGCTTCGGTACCAGCAACATCTGGGAATCTCGCTCATGCCAACGGGCCTGAAAGATTCCGTATGGCAGCAAGACGCCGGACCCACAATTTTCGCTCCCTTTAAAGAGACGAGCGGCTATTTCGGAGATCCCAACAAAGTCGGGATGGTGAACTTTCGTGTCCGGGATCTGGACAAAATGGCGGCCCAGCTACAAACTGCAGGGATCGAGGTCAAGGTTGATCCGCAGACCTATCCCAACGGCCGGTTCGCCCGTCTGCATGGCCCCGAGGGGAACCACATCGAATTGTTGCAGCCGATGGTTGCGGACGCTAAAGGCTAGGTGGTCGAGGCACTGGCTGTAACCTCGCATTCGCCGACACGCGAAAGCGTATCTGGCCGGCCAACAGCAGGCATCTTCTACAAGACGCAAGGTATATACTTTTGAGGGGGATCGAACACGTGGTGACCCCGCCGCGTGTCTGTCAACATTCTCACTTCGTCCAGCTCCAGGTGGTCTCTAAAGATTCACAATGAGTGACTCCACGCGGTCTGACAAGAAGCCTTTCCCCAAAAAGCCCGGCTCCCCGGGTGTCGGAACCCCGTTTGCCGGTGAGAGCTCTTCCGGGGACATCCCGATCCCTCCAGAAAACCGCCCCCGGTTCGACCCCGATGCCACGATCATCGACCTCCCTCCCCGACCCGACGTCGCGGCCACAATTGTTGATATCAAAGGCCCTCGACCTGCGCCTCCGCCTGGAGCCGATTTACCATCGACTCGAATTTCCGGAACTCAGGCAAGTCAGTCCGACGTGCAGATCGGTGATTTGCTTGGCGGACGATACGAAGTCCTGCAGCTGCTCGGCGAAGGCGGCATGGGCGCTGTCTACAAGGCCCGAGACGTAGAGCTTGAGCGCGAGGTCGCGCTCAAAGTGATCAAGCCTGAAATGGCAGAACATCCCGAGATTCTGCAGCGCTTCAAGCAGGAGCTGATCCTCGCGCGCCAGATCACTGACCGGAATGTCATCCGCATTTTCGACATCGGCGAAGCCGGGAGAACCAAGTTCATCACTATGGAGTACCTGGAAGGCGAGGACCTCCATCGGATCCTGAAGCAACGGGGCAAACTGGACATTGCCGAAGCGGTTGACATCATGGAACAGGTGGCCAGCGGATTGGCCGCCGCTCATCGGGAAGGAATCATCCATCGGGATTTGAAGCCGGGCAACATCATTCGCGACAAAAGCGGCCGCGTGGTGGTGATGGACTTTGGACTCGCTCGCACATTTTCAGGCGACGGTATGACACGCACCGGCGCCATGCTGGGGACGATCGAGTACATGTCCCCGGAGCAGGCGCAGGGTGGCGACCTGAGGGCCAGTTCCGATATCTTTACCGTCGGCCTGATTCTGTATGAGCTGCTTGCCGGGGTCACACCCTTCTATGCCGAGAGCGTCATCGCGAGCCTCTTGAAGCGCACGCAGCAGCGCGCTGTGCCTTTGGCGGACATCGACAAGAATATCCCGGGAACGCTCAGCAACATTGTCGTGAAGTGTCTTGAGAAGGATCCGGCAAAACGCTATCAGAACGGCGAAGAATTGGATGCGGACCTTCGCGCGTGGCAAGGCAGAGGCACCGGAAAAAAGGTTTCTGCTTCTTCGATGCGCCTGCGAATGAACCGCGTCCGGGAGCTTCCCTGGCAGCGTATTGCGATAGCGGGTGTCCTGATCCTGGCCATTGCGGCTGGAATTTCGTGGTACGCCATCAGGAGGCAGCAGACCGCGAAATCAGGCGCACATGCGCCCGTTTCGGTGCTGGTTGGCGACTTCGCGAATCATACCGGCGACCCGGTTTTGGATGACACGCTCGAGCCGATGCTCGGCGTGGCCTTGGAAGGTGCCAGCTTTGTAAACGCGTACAGTCGCGGTGATGCGCGCAAACTCGCAGAGAAGCTTCCGAACCCCTCGAGCAAACTTGACGAGCAGTCTGCCCGCCTGGTTGCAGTGAACCAGGGCGTCAATGCGGTGATAACGGGTGAGATCAACCTTCGAGGTAACGAGTATGAGGTCTCGGCGATCGCCCTGGATGCAGTAAGCGGCAAGGAACTTGCAAAGGCGGAAATCAAAGCCGACAACAAGGATGCAATTCTGCGCGACCTGCCCGGTCTGGCAGAACCAATTCTCAAAGCTCTGGGCGATACCACGCCCGCTTCGGTCCAGTTTGAGGCAGTCAGTGGTGGCTTCACCGCTTCATCGCTTGAGGCCGTTCACCAGGATGCTCTCGGAATTGAAGAACAGTTCGCGGGCAAGTTTCAGGATGCGTTCAATTCATTCCAGAAGGCTGCGGAACTGGACCCGAAGTTCGCGCGGGCGTACAGCGGAATGGCGGCCATGGCCTTCAACCTGGGACGGACCGCGGACGCCGTAAAGTACATGAAGCTTGCGATGGAACATGTGGACCGCATGACCGAGCGGGAGCGCTATCGCAACCGCGGAATGTACTATTTCACCACCGGTGACTGGCAAAACTGCGTACAGGAATACACACAGCTGGTCACGCACTACCCCGCCGATCGCGTCGGTCAGAACAACCTTGCCTCCTGCTATTTGGCGTTGCGCAACGCACCCAAGGCACTCGAAGCAGCAAAACACGCCGTTGAGATTGTTCCCAAGGGAGTCGGGCAGCGTCTGAACCTGGCATTCATCAGTGCGTTTGCTGGGGATTTTGCCGAAAGCGAAAAGGATGCTCGGATCGCGATTGAGATCAGCCCTTCGGCTCCGCTTGGATTCCAGGTGCTCGCCGAAGCGCAGCTGGGACAAGGGGAGCTTGAGAAAGCAGCCGAATCGTATCACCAGCTTGAAAGATTTGGACCACTGGGCGTAACGACCGCGACTGCAGGCCTGGCCGACCTTGATGCCTACGAGGGGAAGTATGCTGAGGCTGCTCATCTTCTCGAACAAGGAGCAACAGCCGATGCAGCGGGCAAGATGCCTGACAACGCTGCGAGAAAATATGTGGCGCTTGGAAACATCGAGGAGATCGAAGGCCATCAGGCAGCAGCGCTTTCTGATCTTGGCAAGGCGCTCGCTGCCAGCCAATCCATTCAGATCAAGTTCCTGGCGGCAATCACGTATGTCGATGCAGGAGAATTCGCCAAGGCGCAAAAGCTTGCCACGAGCCTTTCATCGGAACTCACAACCGAGCCGCAGGCTTACGGCAAGATTATCGCTGGGCTGATCGCACTTAAACGGAAAGATCCCCGCGAAGCAGTAAAGCAAATAACAGCTGCAAACAGCCTTCTGGACACCTGGATCGGCCGCTTCGAACTTGGCCGCGCATACCTCGATGCGGGCGCGTTCACTGAGGCTGACTCCCAGTTTGACGAATGTGTGAAACGCCGCGGCGAAACCATCGAGCTGTTCATGGACAATGTGCCGACTTACGCTTATTTTCCGCCCGTTTACTACTATCAGGGTCGCGTTCGCGAGGGGATGAAGAGCGAGGGGTTCGCAGACTTCTATGAGACCTATCTCAGCATTCGCGGGCAGTCGTCTGAAGATCCACTCGTTCCCGAAGTCAGGCATCGGATCGGCCAATAAACGCTGCCGGGATCGAACCCACCAAAACGCAGAGGCTCCGCTGCCTTTGGTAATTGCGGCCCACAGGCCAGTCGTCCATGGCTGAACCCAACGGAATATGAACCCCTGTGCGGATCTTGTTTCAGCGCCGAGCCAGGGCATCGTGAACCAACAATCCACCCATCGTTCGCAAACTTCGGAGAGTCAGGTACCGCGAACTAAAAAGTGCCGGCATTATTTGCCGGCACTTTCTCTTTCTCAGCCATTGTGCCTTTGGCCGCACGCTCGTAGTCCTCTTGCTGCCGACAGGTACGGCTAGTTTCCTGAAAGCGATACCGCTTGCGTGCCGGCCTGCGTGTTATCAGTGATCGTCAGGTTGGCGCTGGCCGTCTTGCCGCTTGAATTGAACGTGACAGAGATCGTACAACTCTTGCCAGCCGCGAGCGAACTTGATGAACTCGGGCAAGTGTTGGATTCCACAAAGTTGCCTGGGTTCGTCCCGTTGATGGCAATGCTGCTTATGATCAAAGGCGTTGTTCCCGTGTTGCTGAGGGTGACGGTTTTCGGCGAGCTGCTCTTGTTGGCACTTACCGTCCCAAAACTCAAGCTCGCCGGGCTGACGCTCGCAGAAGGATAGGTCGCGTTTACGGTCTTCGTAACCTGCGCCGCGACCGCGTAGGTGGAGTTCCCTGCCTGGTTGGCAATCACCGAGCACGTCCCTGTCCCGCTGGTCATCGTATAGCTTGCGCCTGAATTGCTGCACGATCCAGAACTAGTAAAGGTCACCGCGTTCCCGCTTGCCCCGCCTGTTGCCGCCACCGTGAAGCTGCTCTTGTAAGTGGCACTTGCCGGAGGATTCGTGGTGAAAGTAATGGTTTGCGGAATCAGAACGGTCGCACTCAGCACAACCGCTTGCGGGCTGCCAGGCGCATTATCCATGATCTCCAGTGTTGCGGTTTGCGGTGTGTAGTAAGGACCTGCGACAAAAGCGATCGTGATCGAGCAGTTCTTCCCTGCCGCGAGCGGCGTCGGGCATAGATTCACCGCGACAAATTCATTCGAGTTCCCACCCTTAACGACCGAAAGAATCGGTTGGTTGATGGTCACCGGCGCCGTTCCAATGTTTGTCACGGTAATGGTCTTGGTTGTGATGCTTCCCTGCGCTACAGTGCCGAAACTGATTGAGGAAGGCGACACGCTGACCAGCGGTCCATTCGCGGTCACACTCTTGGTCACCTGAGGCGCTGCCGAGTAGTTCGAATTGCCCGCCTGGTTGGCAATCACCGAGCAACTTCCAGTGCTGTTGATCATGGTGTAGGTTGCGCCAACATTGCTGCAGGCTCCCGCACTGGTAAAGGCCAGTGGATTCCCGCTGGCGCCGCCTGTCGCAACCACCGTGAAGCTACTGTTGAAGGCGGCACTTGCCGGCGGGTTCGTGGTGAATGTGATCGCTTGTGGAAGTGGGGTTGCGGTGGTGGACTGTGTGAGAGTTGCGGAACTGTAGTTGTTATCTGCCGCCCAGGTCGCAAGCAGCGAGCATGCGCCGGTACCGCTTGTCATCGTGATGGTCGTGCTCACGTTCGAGCAAGACCCGCCGCTTGTGATGACCGCCGTGGTGCTCGCGGTGTTGGTTGAAGCCACTGTGAAGTGGCTATTGTAAGCGGCGCTGGCCGGCGCTCCGGTAAACGTCACCGTTGGTGATGCGAGAGTGGCGTTCACGAGCAACGTAACTGGCGTCGCTGCTGCGTAATTCGAGTTCGCCGCCTGGTTGGCGATTACTGAGCATTGCCCGGTGCCGCTGGTCATCTTGTAGGTCGCTGCGCCCGGGGTTGTGCTCGTGATGCTGCACGCCCCTGAACTCGTGAAGGTCACCGCATTCCCGCTTGCGCCGCCCGTGGCCGCCACCGGGAAGCTGGAGTTATAGGCAGCACTTGGTGGAGGGTTGGTTGTAAATGTAATCGCCTGACTTGCGGGCTGAATCGTCAACGTGCCGCTCACGTAAAGGAATGAGTAGTTAGTCGCAGCAAGAGTGCCGGTCGTCACCGTGATCGGATAGCTGCCGGCATTGCTCGCGGCCGTAGCCGTTGTTGACAACGCCGGTATGCCACTTACCACCGAACTTGGATCGCCATTCACAAATCCGGTGATCATGGAGGTAAACGCCGGAATCGACTGCCCGTACTGAATCGATGTGCTGTATGCCGCTACCTTGAGTACGGCCGGGTAAATGGTGAACGACTGGACGACCGATGCAGGGCTATACGTACTGTTTCCCGGATTCGACGCCGTGATCGTGCACATGCCGACCCCGGTCGTAGCACCGCCTGTCGTGCACGGTCCCGATGCCGAGAAGTTGACCGTCTGCCCCGGGGCTGAAGTGGTCGCGCTCAACGTGAACGTGCCGCCATACTGCACGGACGGCAAGGGCGGGAAGTTGATGGTCTGCGACGACAAGTTTGAGCTCTGCGGCAGAATCGCGAATGTTCCTGACGCGGGACTGGCGGCGTTGTAGCCAGTGGTGCCCGTTTGCGATGCGGTAATAGTGCAATTTCCCGTGTTGTTGAGAGCCACATTGGCCGAGGAAATGCCGGTCGATGGGTCGATTGTCTGGCTCCCTCCAGCGATGGTGCAGGGTCCCGTTGCGCTGAAGTTCACCTGAAGACCGTTCGGCGCGGTCCCCGTCATCGCCGTCGCGGTGACCGTGATTTGCGAGACTGAAAGATTGACGGAACTAGGCAATGCTCCCAAATTGATGGTCTGGTCATTCTTCAGCACCGCCGGTGGCGAAGGTGGACTCTGGCGTGGCATCGGATCGATTGGGACTGGGAGCAGTGTGGTCGATATGGTGTAGACCACGGTTTGCGATGTCAGATCCGGGTTGGTGTCAGTAAATGTTGTCGCAGGAGCAACACCATTCTGGCCGCTCACACTGCCAACCTCGATCGGCGTGGCGCCATCAGAGCTGCGATAGATTGTGTAGGTTCCAACCACTCCGAAGGTCGGCGCTGTCCAATCGACCCTGACAGGAGACGCCGGCATGCCTGGCTGCGTCGGCGTCTCAGTGGGTGAAGCCGGCGGACGAACGACCGAGTTTGCGGTTTCGTACGTCAACTCGTTCGTTGTGGCGCCGCCGCTGCCCTGTGTGTCGGCCCCGCCACTACCAAGAGCAACGATGCCGCCACTGCCCAGCGCTACGATTCCGCCGCTGCCAAGTGCCACGATGCCACCGCTGCCAAGAGCGGGGGTCCCGCCAGCTCCCAACGCGAGTGTGCCTCCGCTGCCAAGCGCTACGATGCCGCCGCTGCCGCCGAGCGTTACCGCACCGGCGGCACCGAGCGTGACAGATCCACCACTCCCGAGCGCAACGATGCCGCCGCTGCCAAGCGCTACGATTCCACCGCTGCCGAGGGCAACAATGCCTCCACTCCCGAGTGCCACAATACCGCCGCTGCTGCCGAATGCGTAAGTGCCACCGGCGCCGATGTTCTGTAAAGATTGGCCGGCGGGCGTGACTGTCCCGCCGTTGGGTAGTGTGCCGGATTCGGCGCCGCTAATTTGGACTGTCCCGCCGCTCGGGCCAACGGTGATGGTGCCACCGCTGCTTAGGCTGTAGCCTCCACCGCTCCCGAGTGCGACTATCCCGCCGCTGCCGAGCGCAACGATACCGCCAGCACCCACCGTGGCGCTACCACCACTGCCAAGTGCGACGATACCGCCGCTCCCAAGCGCGCTCGCCCCGGCACCGCCCATGGTGACGGTGCCACCGCTGCCAAGCGCGACAATCCCGCCACTGCCAAGCGCAACGATACCGCCGCTGCCCAGGGCAACAATACCGCCACTGCTAAGCGTGAAGTTGCCACCGCTGCCGAGTGCAACGATACCGCCGCTGCCCAGGGCAACAATGCCGCCGCTCCCGAGTGCCACAATACCGCCACTGCTAAGTCCAACCGTCCCACCGGCTCCAGGCGTGATTGTCCCGCCGCTACCCAGGGCAACAATGCCGCCGCTGCCGAGTGCGACGATACCGCCGCTACCGCCAAGGGTGACGGTCCCCGTGCTGCCGAGGGTATACGTGCCGCCAGACGATGGGATCGTCACTGTGCCCCCGCTCATAAGTGAGATTGTGCCGCCCGCGCTAAGCGTAACGGTGGTGCCACTGTTGAGCGTAGCTGTCCCGCCGCTGCCGAGCGCGACGAATCCGCCGCTGCCAAGCGCGACGATTCCGCCGCTCACCAAGTTGACCGTGCCGTTGCTGCCCGGCGTGATTGTAGTGTTGCTGGGGACGGTCACAGTGCCACCGCTTCCCAGAGCCACGATGCCGCCTGCATTCATCGTGATCGTGCCGGCGCCGCTCAAAGTCACGTTCCCGCCGTTGGGCAAAGTGGCAGTACCGCCACTACCCAGCGCGACCGTTCCACCGCTGCCGAGGGCCACCGTTCCGCCCGCGCCGATATTCAACGGCGCTGCAGAGGTGCCGAAGGAAAGCACATTCGCCAGCGATGCCAACTCGCCGCCAGTGGCGCCCACCTGGCGCAGGTCAAGACCGGCCAGGTCGTTGTATCCCCGCATCTCTGTATTCAACTGGCCATCGAAATTGATGTCCTGCCCATCGGTCCATGCCGGAGTGATCGGTGCGATGGAATTATCAACACGGTAAGCTGCGCCGCTGATGATCGGAGTGCCGTCACAATGCATGGAGGCGGGAGTAGCCAAATCGCCGGACATGTAAGGCACATACCACGCCGAGGTTGGAAACGTTGCCGCGCTGTTTAAAGGGCCGGTAAGCTGAGTTATCGAACCTGCCGAGCTTTCGTTCAGAGTGTTGAGCGTCTGATTCGAGTAAGCCACGGTCTTATTCGGTCCCAAAAGATCGAGCTGGAAAAGATAGTTCATCACGCTCTGATAGTTCGGCTTGCAATTGGCCTCGAAGGTCGGCACGTAACTACCAGCCGCGTCATAGTAGAGCCCGCCATGCGTCAAGCCGAGCGTATGGCCGATCTCATGGTAGAGCGTGCCGGCTATGACATTTGCGCGCTTGCTCATGTCCTGGTTCGGGGCCGTCAACCAAAGGCCGAGGGTCACGGCTGAATCAGCGCCGCCCAGATCGGAATAACCGGAGATGCTTGTAATCGTGCCGGAAGTGAGGCTGATGATCGGTTCGTTCGGCGTGCTACTGGAATAGCTCCAGTTTGGGACACCTGGAGTCGACACGGTAATTGTCGTCGTATTTGGGCAAGTTGCCCCAGCGTACACCCCATTGAGGCTTGGGTTTCCGAGCACGCCGGAGATCGTGATGCGCGTTGGGCAAGAGTTCGTCCCGCTGCCTCTGTCGGCGGTGACGATGGTCGTCACGCCGCTTGCCACCTGAATCGACGTCAAGGTTCCGTAACGTGTGTTCCAGGCTGGTATTGCCAGTGAGTGGCCGAAGAGAACGTAGTGATAGCTATCCTTCTCGCCGTACGGGAATCGAGCGGAGCAGTCGCCACCCGCCGCGCACGAAGCAATATCGCGCGGCCACAGTTTCGAGAA